>Ga0335071_10003813_pt1 | contig 15831 bp, 12 predicted proteins | sample Lox_Sample_15_FD_206724 | JGI IMG/M metagenome (GOLD analysis project Ga0335071, IMG submission 206724) | Soil microbial communities from Loxahatchee National Wildlife Refuge, Florida, United States - Lox_Sample_1.5 | ecosystem: Environmental > Terrestrial > Soil > Wetlands | place: USA... | reverse complement strand
GACGTCCGGCCTGGCGGTGTGGGACGGAGGCTTCGACATGCTGCGGTTCATGGGGGAGAACGTGCTGGCGTTCCTGAAGATGCTGCGCGGCAAGGCGCAGTTCCGGTGGGTGGACACGTTCATGGTGATGCAGGAATGCGGGCCGCAGGCGTTGGGCATTGTGGCCTTGATCAACTTTCTCATCGGACTGATCCTGGCCTTCGTTGGCGCGACCCAGTTGGCGATGTTCGGCGCCTCGATCTACACAGCCGACCTGGTGGCCATCGCCTCCGTCCGCGAGATGGGCTGTATCATGACCGGGATTATCCTCTGTGGCCGCACGGGGGCGGCGTTTGCGGCGCAGCTCGGCACGATGAAGGTGAACCAGGAAATCGAGGCCTTCCAGACCTTCGGCATCTCGCCGGTCGAGTTTCTGGTGCTGCCGCGGATGCTAGCGCTGATCCTGATGATGCCGCTGCTCTGCATTTTCGCCGACGTCATTGCCATCGGCGGGGGCTTCCTGGTCTCGACGCTGATGCTGGATGTCACGCCGATGCTCTACATCAACCGCACCATCGCGACCATCACCCTGACCTCGTTCCTGCTGGGCATCATAAAGGGGGCCTTTTTCGGCGTGGTGGTGGCGCTGACGGGGTGTCTGCGGGGGATGCAATGCGGCACCAACGCCGCCGCGGTAGGGCAGGCGACCACGTCGGCGGTGGTGACGGGCATCACCACGATTATCGCCTCGGACGGCCTGTTTGCCGTGCTGTGCAGCGCTTTGCACATATAGACCATGGCCACCGACACCGACATCAAGATCGAGATTCGCGACCTGACGATGGCCTACGGTTCGTTCGTGGTGATGAAAGACATCAACGCGAAGATCAAGCGCGGGGAGGTCTTTGTGATCATGGGGGGCAGCGGTTGCGGCAAGAGCACGCTGCTGCGGCACATGATTGGCCTGAAGCAACCGGCCAAGGGCGACATCTTCTATGACGGCGCCCCCTTTTGGCAATCGAGCGACGAGGCGCGGCAGGAGCGGCTGCGGCGCTTCGGGGTGCTCTTCCAGAGCGGCGCCCTGTGGAGCTCGATGACGCTGACGGAGAATATTGCCCTGCCGCTGGGCGAATACACCGATTTGTCGGCCGGGGACATCGCGGACATCACCCGGCTGAAGCTGGCGCTGGTGGGGCTCAAGGGCTTCGAGGATTACTATCCGGCGGAGATCTCTGGCGGCATGTGCAAGCGGGCCGGGCTGGCCCGCGCCATGGCGCTGGACCCGGAGGTCCTGTTCTTCGATGAGCCCTCGGCCGGCCTGGACCCGATCAGCTCGCGGAACCTCGACGAGCTGATCCTGCAGTTGCGCGACACGCTGGGCGCGACCTTCGTGGTCGTGACGCATGAGCTGGCCAGCATTTTCACTATTGCGGACAACTCGGTCTTCCTCGATCCCAACACCCGAACGATGCGGGCCAATGGCAGCCCGCGCGAAATGCTCAAGCACTCCACGGATCCGGCGGTGCAGGAGTTTCTGACGCGGGGCGAGAAATCGGCCCCCGCCGCCGCGGCCCCCAAACCCGTATGACCTGATCACCTATATGAGCCAGAAACCCAATCCCGTTTCCATCGGACTGTTTATCGTCATTGGCGCCGCGCTGGGCGTGGCGGGCCTGCTGCTCTTCAGCTCGTCCAAGCTCTTCACCAAGACGCTCGACTGCATCATCTACTTCGATCAATCGCTCAACGGCCTCCAGGAGGGCGCCCCGGTCAAGATTCGCGGCGTGACCATCGGCTCGGTCAAGCGGGTGATGGTCCGCTTTAACGAGGCCACCAATGATTATGGCATGCCGGTCATCATCGAGCTGCAAGAGAAGCTCATCAACGAGCGGTTGGGCGAGCCCCTGGACATCTTTACGGGACCCTGGCTGGAGGAGCGGGTCAGGAATGGCATGCGCGCGTCCTTGCAAGCCGAGAGCCTGGTCACCGGCGTCCTCTACATCGAATTACGCCGCAATCCGAACGCGCCGCCGCCGGTCTCCCATCAACTCAAGCCGGTCTATCCCGAGATTCCGACCGAGCCGACACAGATCCAGGCCTTGATGGACAACCTCGCCAGCCTGGACATCAAGGGGATCAGCACGAACATCAACGCCCTGATCATCCGGTTGGACACGGTCCTGGAAAGCATCCACATGGGAGACATCAGCACCGGGGTCACCAATACGCTTGGGTCCCTGAACCGGCTGCTGGCGTCGCCCGATATCACCAACAGCCTGGCCTCGGCGCGGATGACGCTGGATCAGTACCGGGCCCTGGGGGAGAAACTCACGGCCCGCGTGGATCCGCTTTCCGAAAGCATCACCAACTCGCTGGCCGAGGCCAATCGCACCCTGGCGCAACTGCGGGGCACGGCGGAGAATGTCCGGGGCCTGCTCCGGCCCGACGCGCCGTTGCAACACGACCTGGATCAACTCCTGCGGCAGCTTGCCGGCACGGCCGAATCGGTTTCCACGCTCATGCAATTCCTTCAGCAACATCCCAACGCCCTGATCACCGGCCGCGAAACGCCGCAAAAGCCATGAAGACACCAATCGAAGCCCCAAGTCCCAAGTCCCAAGTCCAAAGAATGGCATCCTGCCCGACAAGCCAGGCTCCGTGGTCGGGGCCGATTCGCCTGCTGCTGGCGCTGGCCGTGAGCGTGAGCCTGACGGGTTGCTTTGGCTTCCTCAAACCCGCCAAGCCGACGGCGCGGCACTTCGTCCTGAGCGCCCTGCCGGCCGCGGAGCCGGCCGTCCCCGCGAGCGGCGCCGTGGCGGTAGGGGTGGGGCCGGTCACGCTGGCGGCCTACCTGTTCAATACCTCCCTGGCCGTGCGCCAGGGCACCAACGAGATTGACTATCTGCCCTCGACCCTCTGGGCCGAGCGGCTGGATACCGGCCTCCAGCGGGTGCTGGCAGCCAACCTCGCCGTCCTGGTGCCCACCGACCAAATCCGGCTGTCGGCCTGGCAGAACGCGGATGTTGCCGCCGAGGTCTATGTCGCCGTTGAACGATTTGACGTGGATGCGCGCGGGCAGGGAACGATCGTCGCCTGGTGGCGCATCCTTTCCCCGGGCGGGGAGAAGACGCTGAAGGCCGGCGAGTGCCGGCTGACGCGCCAGGGCCCAGCCCCGGACGCTAACCCGTCTGGCGCGGTCACCACGCTGAGCGATCTGGCAGCCGACATGAGCCGCCAGGTGGCGCAGGCCTTAAAAGAAACCGTGCCAGCCTCAGCGGGTTCCCACTGACGGGCCAGGGCGATAGACGCCGGCGCGCCCGGATTTGAACAGGCGGGAACAGAGGGAACGGAGACTTCTTTCTCCGTTATCTCCGTTACCTCCTGTTCAGAATCCTCCTGGCATTTGTTGATGCCGATGACGATTCAAAGGCGGCTGTAAGCTTGACAACTCGTCCGGCGTGTGTAAAGTATAATCCGGCAGTTGGGACATGCGCTCGGAGCGGGGCCGCAGGAAAGAGGGAGGCGGAAAGCTAGAAACAAGCAAGGAACATCCTAGGAACATGCTACCAACATGCTTGCGACTATGGCGTTGCTTTGGTGGTACTATGGCCCGGCTACGGTCTTGCCCTTACTTCTCCGGCGCGGGCACATCGGCCCAGGTCAGCTTGAGGGCGTCTTTCCGGCCGTTGATGACCTGCCGTGTCCAGATGAAGATCCGCGTGCCGGGCCGGGGCGGGCCGAACTTGTTGACGTAGAGGTCCGTGATCTCGCTCCAGCCGTGCACCGCCTGGGGCAGGCGGCCCAGGAGGACGCCGTTGCTCCGCGGCACCGAGATGCCCCGGCTGCACCCGCGCACCCCGAAGACAAAGGTGAACTGGGCGGGTGCCTCGGGCACCTTCACTCGCAGCGTGGGGACCCCGCGCCGGTTGCGGATTTCGAGCGCGCCGACCGGGTTGGGGCGGAGTCTTTCCCGCTTGGGCGGGTCCATCACCCGTGGTTGTCCGTAGGCGGCGAGGGTGCCGTTGATTTTGCAGAAGAACCGGTAGGGGGGCATCCCCTCCTTTTTGGCCGCCGCCGCCCAGGCGGCGAATTGCTGGTCGGAGAGCGTGCCCCACAGGCTCGCGACACTGCCGAAATTTGCCCGGGCGCGCAGCCGGTCATTGGTGGCACGCGGCGAACGGCGTGGCCGGCTGCGCACGACCTGGCCGTGCTTGGTGCTGACGTAAACCTCGTTGCCGACGGCGCCGGAGAACTTGCCTCTGCGTACTTTCATAGTTGTTTCCTGGGTCGCCGGTTGCCCGGTCAGTTTAGCCGGGCAGTTCCCGATCGCCCCGACAACCCTGCCCGATATCGAACCTCCAATCCCGCCGTCGCGCAAGCGGTAATCTCGACAATTCTCCCGCCAAGGGGCCGCTGAGTTCAGGTGTCCTTTTGGACTTTGGACTTGCGGCCCCTGGCGGTAGCCTCGGCGGCTATGGTTGTCGAACTTATCAACACCGGCAGCGAACTGATGTTGGGCCGGGTGCTCAATACCCACCAACAGTGGCTGGGGCGGCAGCTCGCCGACCTGGGCTACGTCGTGAGCCGCGCGGTCGCGGTGCCGGATACAGGACGTGACATCCAGCAGGCACTGCGCGAGGCGCTAGCCCGCGCCGATCTGGTGATCACGACCGGCGGCCTGGGGCCGACGACCGACGATTTGACGCGGGACCTGGTGGCGGAATTGCTGGGGATGCCATTGCAGGAGGATGCGGCGGTGCTGGCGCACATCACCCATTTCTTCGAGAGCCGCAAACGGCCCATGCCCGAACGCACCCGGGTGCAGGCGATGGTCCCGGCGGGGGCAACCGTCCTGCACAATCCGCATGGCACCGCGCCCGGCCTGGCGATGGAGCTTCGGCCCAACCCGTTCCGCGCCGGCGGCCAGGCGAGCTGGCTGATTATGCTGCCCGGTCCGCCCCGCGAGCTGCGGCCCATGTTCACGGACACGGTCGCGCCGCTGCTCCAGCGAGTGCTGCCGTTGGGGAGCGGATTTGTCTGTCGCGCGTTGCGGATGACCGGCGTGGGCGAGTCGCTGGTCCAGGAGAAGATTGCTGGCCCGCTTCAACGCTGGGTCGAAGCGGGGCTCGACTTGGGCTATTGTGCCCGGCCGGGCCAAGTGGATGTGCGCCTGGCCGCCCAGGGCGGCGACGCGGAGTTATGGGTGCGGGAAGCGGAGGCCGTCGTTCGGGGGTTGCTCGGCCCGTATATTTATGGGGTGGAGGCGGAGGAGCTGGAGACCGTCATCGTGCGTTTGTTGACTGAGCGCAAGGCGACGCTGGCGCTCGCTGAATCGTGCACGGGAGGCGGAATCGCCAATCGAGTCACGAACGTGCCGGGCGCATCGGCGGTCCTGCTCGCGGGGTTGGTCACCTACAGCAATGCGGCCAAGCAGCAGTTCCTCGGCGTGGCGGCGGACACCCTGGCGGAGCACGGCGCGGTGAGCAAAGCGGTGGCGCGCGAAATGGCCGAGGGCGCGCGCCGCCAAACCAAGGCGGATTACGCGCTGTCCGTCTCGGGGATTGCCGGGCCCAGCGGGGGGACCCCGGAGAAGCCGGTCGGCACCGTGTACCTTGGGTTCGCGGGCCCAGGCGGCAGCCGGGTGGAACGCCAATTCAATCCCTACGACCGCGAGACGTTCAAACAAGTCACGGCCCAGCAGGCGCTGGAGCTGCTGCGGCGAAACCTGCTCGCCACCAACGGCCAGCCTTCGCCTTAACCGCCCGCGGGAAGAGGGTAGGGGAGAGGGGCATCAATAGGACCGCGACCCAGTGCAGCAGCCGCTTCCTGGTGTGACGGCCTCCTCTCCCCGGCCCTCTCCTCCCGAGGAGGAGAGGGGGCCTCGCCGAATTTGCGGTGGTGGTAACAGGACGTCTACCGGCACGCGCGCTTACGCATTACCTCTCCCTTGACAAAAGCGGCGAAAGGTAGTGCCATTTGACCTATCATCTCAACACAACTGAATCCGGGTACGGATCCATGAAGAAGTACAACGTCGGCATCGTAGGCTATGGGTGGGTGGCAACGGCTCACATCCCAGCCATTAACGCCACGCCACTGGCGCAGGTTACGGCGGTGTGTTCCTCGCGCAAGCTGGATGGCACGGAGTTGAGCCGCCAGCACGGCGGTTCCATCCGCGTCTATAACGACCTGGACGAGATGCTGGCCAACCCGGATATCCATGTCGTCTCGCTCTGCGGCCTGCCAACCAAGCGCCTGGACCAGGTCATGCGCGCAAGCCGGGCGGGCAAACATCTCATTTTGGAGAAGCCGCTCTGCCTCTCGCTCAAGGAGTTGCGGGCGATGCACCAGGCGGTCCGGCGGGCGAAAGTCAAAACCTGCGTCTGCTTCGAGTGCCGTTACGCGAGCCAGTTCCAGGTGACCAAGGCCATCGTGGACCGGGGCCTGTTGGGGACGGTGCATTACGGCGAGGTGGATTACTATCACGGCATCGGCCCGTGGTATTCGCAGTTTAGCTGGTGCCGGAGCAAGAAGGAGGGGGGCAGCTCGCTGCTCGAAGCCGGGTGCCATGCGATGGATGCGCTGCTGCTGTGCATGGGCAGCGAAGTGGTCGAGGTGATGAGCTACGGCACGAAGTCCCGGAGCAAGGTGTTCGCGCCGTATGAGTATCCGAGCACGAGCGTAAGCATCCTGAAGTTCGCGAACGGGGCGGTCGGCAAGTGCGCGTCTTCGATTGATTGCCTGCAGCCGTATTATTTTCATACGCACCTGGTCGGCAGCAAGGGCAGCTTGCTCGACAACAAGTTCCATTCCAGCGACCTGGGCACCAACAAGGCGGCCTGGAGCGCGCTGGCGATGAAGCTGGTGGATTCGGGGGACGTTTCCGACCATCCCTACCAGGCGCAGTTTGCCGCGTTCTTCGAGGCGCTGGAGCGGGGCCGGGAAATGCCGCTGACCAGCCTGGATGACGGGGTGATCAGCCACGAGGCGGTCTTTGCCGCCGACCGGTCCGCGCAGTTGGGGCGGCCGGTGAAACTGTCGGAGCTTAAGGGATATGCCAAATAAAGTTGCTATCGCCATCGGGGCGCATCCGGATGACATCGAGTTCTACATGGCCGGGACGCTGTTGCTGCTCAAGCAGGCGGGCTATGAGACGCACTATTTGAACCTGGCCAGCGGCAACTGCGGGAGCGCGCAGTACAACGCGGCCATGCTGCGCTCCATTCGCAACACCGAAGCGCGCGCCGCCGCCAAGATCCTCGGGGCGCAGTTTCACTCCAGCATCACTGAGGACCTGGAGGTCTTCTACAGCCTGGAGCTGCTGCGGGCGCTCTCGGCGATCATCCGCGAAGTGAAGCCTAGGATCGTGCTGACGCATTCGCCGAAGGATTACATGGAGGACCACACCAACACGTCGCGGCTGGCGGTCTCGGCGGCGTTCACGCGCGGGATGCCGAATTTCAAGACCGCGCCGGCCCGCCCGGCGGTGGATTACGAGGTGACGGTCTATCATGCGCTGCCGCACGGGCTGTGCGACCAGTTGCGGCAGCGGGTGATTCCCGGGGCGTTTGCGAATACGACCCCGGTGCACAAGACGCAGCTCAAGGCGCTGGCGGCGCACAAGAGCCAGCAGAATTGGCTGGACGTCAGCCAGGGATTGAACTCCTACTTGCTGGCGATGGAGGACATGGCGCTGGCGGTCGGGCGCATGTCGAAGCGGTTCAAATATGCCGAGGGCTGGCGGCGGCATCTGCATTTCGGCTTCTGCGGCCCCGAAGCTGACCCGCTCGCGCAGGCGCTGGGGAAACAGTACCTGGTCAATCAGGCGTACGAACGCAGACTGCAAAAGGGCGTTTGAGGCTCTGAAAGCGATTCCGATTAACACTAACCAAGATTGACATTACCTATGCCACGCAAACTCAGTTCCATTGCTCCCGATTGGTGGGATTACACTACGCTCGACGCCGCCATCATCCGCGATGCCGCCGCCTTGACGCCCGAGCGGATGCTCAAGCTCTCGCGGCCCGGCTTCAAGGTCGTCTTCTACGACACGCTCGAGGAGTTCTACCTGGCCGAGGCGCTCGAATACATCACCGCCTGGAAGCAGTCCACGCCCGACAACCCGGTCGGCATCTGCGGGCCGATCGGCCCGACGGAGCAACTGCCGCTGGTGGCGCGCCTCGTCAACGACCTTAGCCTGAATGTCCGGTCCGGCCATTTCTGGGGCATGGATGAATGGTATCTCAACGGCAAGGAGGCGCCGCCGACGCACCCGCTCTCCTTCGAGAAGGCCGACCGGGAGCTGTGCTTCAGTCGCATCCGCAAAGAGCTGGTGATGCCGAATGCCAACCTGCACTTCCTCAAGGCCGATACCGCTGCCTATCGCAAGACCTGGAACGCCGGGGTCCGCTGCGCGGTCATGCAAGGCGGGCAGGGGGATGTGAAGCATTGGGCGTTCAACGACCCGCCGCGCCGCGCCGGCAAATACAAGAATAGCCCACCTTCCCCGGCAGAATATCGCAAGCTGACAACCCGTGTGGTGGACCTGCATCCGTTGACGATTGCGCAGAACGCGCGCACCTCTGGCGGCGGAAACATTTCCCTCGTGCCCACCCAGGCGCTTTCCGTTGGGCCAGTCGAGACGTGGCAGGCGGAGAAGGTCTCCATCTGGCACGCGGGCAACCACGACAATCCCTTTGGCCAGCGGCTGACCTGCTTGATGATTGCCAAGAAGCTGGCGGATGCGGCGGTGCCGATGTCGTTGCTCGCCGGCCACCCGAACGTGCAGTTCAATTACTACCGCAAGGGCATTGGTACCTGCGGCGTGGAGATGCATTGAGCGCGAAGTTCTGGAACCGGCTCTCCTACGAACGCGAGCTGTGGCAGAAGGGCCTGACGCTCGTTGCGGGCGTGGACGAGGCCGGCTGCGGGCCGCTCGCGGGCCCGGTGGTCGCCGCCGCGGTCGTGTTTCCCTGTGGTTGGTCGCAGACCGGCCTGGGCACCGGACTGCGGGGGCTAAACGATTCCAAGCAACTGACCGAAGCTCAGCGGGAGCAGTATTATTCCGTGCTGACGGCGAATCCCGACATTCGCTATGCCATCGCCAGCGTAGATGTCGAGATGATTGACCGGATTAACATTCACCAGGCCTCCCATCGCGCGATGAACCTGGCATTGGAGCAACTGCAGCCGCCGCCCGAACATGTGCTGGTGGATGGTCGGCTGGTCAAATCAATGCGCTTCCCGAATACGCCGCTGGTGCATGGCGATGCGCGGAGCTACTCGATTGCCGCGGCGAGCGTCCTGGCGAAGGTGACCCGCGACCGCGTCATGCGGGAGTTCGACCGGCTGTATCGCGGTTACGGTTTTGCCGAGCACAAAGGTTATGGCACGCCGCAACACCTGGCCGCGATTGAGGCGCTGGGGGCCTGTCCGATCCACCGCCGCAGCTTTTCCCCGTTCCGCCCTGTGGAGACGGAGTTAGACCTGTTCCCGCCCTGACCTCAGAGCCTCTTTCGCAAGACTGCCACCAAGTTGTCGGCAAGCTGGAGCGCGCCCAGCGCCCGCTCGGCGAGCTTGTAAAGCAGTTTCACGGGTTTCAGCAATGGATTCTGCTTATAGGACGTCGTGCGCTGCAGGAGGGCGGCGCGCTCCTGGTTGGAAATGTCCCTTCCCCCACCGCGCCAATCCTGCCAGATCACAAGCGGGTTGAAGTGGGTGGAGCGGAACGCAATGACGGAGAACCGGGGCTCCGCCAGCTTTGCCAAGGTTGCCTTCGTGAAGTAATTCACGTGCTGCGCATAGATGTAGCGGTAGCGACTGCCGAGTACCCGCGCGGCCAGCGACTTCATGTTCGGCACCAGCACAAAGCAAAGCCCGTCCGGTTTGAGCGCTGACCAGGCTTTGGCGAGGAATTGCTGCGGTGCGACCAGGTGCTCCAGAACCGCCCAGAACGTCACAGCGTCGAACTGCCTCAGGCCGAAATCCTGTTCCAGGAAGTTGCCGCGCACAACGGCCACGCCCTGTCTCTCCGCATAATCCAGTGGCGGACCGCTTACATCTGTCCCCAGAAGCTGGTAGCACCCCGGAAAGTGCCGGTTCAACTGAAACAGGAACGCCCCGGACGAGCATCCCACATCCAGCACAGCTCCGCCTTGGCAATGCTTCCGGAAGACCCGCAGCTCGCGCTCGAAGCGCACCGCGGCATAGTCGCTCTCCAACTTGGCGGGGGATAGGTAGTACTCCGTCCCGGCTTGGTCATAATACTGGCCGGAAGCGAATTCCGCCGGCACCGGGTTCGCATAGATCATCGCGCAGCGGCGGCAGCGCACGAGGCGCAGTTCGCCCTTTTGCAGATAGGCTGCCGCGTCCGGGCTGCCGCATACCGGACACTCCCGGGATACCACCTGGCCTGGGGTCATGGGCTGACAATTCCAGTTGTCTTCGGCACGCGGCAGTTATAGAAGGAGCCCGGACGGCAATCAAAGCAAACCTGTGCAGTCCAGGGATGAACTTTTCGGCGCGCATTAGATCATGGTGGAATCGGAACCCGAAGCCGCTGCACCTGCGTCACGGCGAACTGGGAGAGCGCGCCGCCAGGAGGCATCTCCGGCGCCAGGGCCTGAAGTTCCTCACTGCCAACTTCCGGTCGCCCCGGGGCGAGATTGACCTCATCTTCCGCGACGTTGACTGCCTGGTGTTTATCGAGGTGAAGGCGCGCTCGTCGGAGGAGTGGGGCCGTCCTGCCGCAGCGGTGAACGCCGAGCGCCGCCGGCGCCTCACCCAGGCGGCGCTCGATTACCTGCGTCTGCTGCGGAACCCACCGGTGAAGCTGCGCTTCGATGTTGTAGAGGTGCTGCTGCAGGACAGCGCGGTGAGGGAGGTGCGGCACTTGCCGAACACCTTCGCGATGGCCTGGCCGTATCGCTATGGTTAGGCAAGCCGGGCAGGCGAACCAGTACTCCGCTCCGCGGCAGTTCCAGGTTCAAGCGTTCCGGCAAGGGCAAGCCTCAGGGCAAGAGAGCGGCAGCCCATCCCCTTCTACAGCATCCACCGGTCGGGTTAAGGTTGTCGACTGTCCATAATTCCGACAGTCCCGCCGGCGAGGCTGGCGGTTTCTACGGGGAATCCACCGCAAGGATAAGGTACGCTAACTGCTATGTGTGGCACCCGGTAGCGGCGTTGGAAGTGCAGTTAGATGGATTGGGGAGCGGGATTTCTGACGCAGGAACGGCCTTAGGGCACGAGTTGGTCTCTCTAGTTGGCAATGACAAAGGCTTTCAACATGTGGATTCGAGCCAGCACGCCGAACCGCCGGACGTGGGTGTCAAACCTGCGCCCCGCATTCGCCCTTAACCGTGCCGCGCCGGCGCCGGCGCTCGTGTCCGAACTGCCGCGGGCAACAGTATGAGCAGCGTGCCATCCAGCAGCCAGCCGCGCGTCCTGGTCATTGACGACAATGCCGCCATCCACAACGATTTTCGCAAGACCCTTGGGAGCCAGCCCGTCGCCGAGAGCCGGCTGGAGGATCTGGAGAAGTCGCTCTTTGGCGGGACGGCCACCCCGACGGAAAGGGTGTCCTTTCGCATTGATTCGGCCTTCCAGGGGCGGGAAGCGCTGGCGCTGGTGCAGCGGGCCCTGGCGGAGAATGATCCCTACGCCCTGGCCTTCGTGGACATCCGCATGCCGCCCGGCTGGGACGGGGTCGAGACGATCGAGCATCTCTGGCAGTGCGCCCCGGACCTGCAGGCCGTCATTTGCACCGCCTACTCTGATTACTCCTGGGACGATATCGCGCGCCGGCTCGGCCAGACCGATAGCCTGCTGATTCTCAAGAAGCCGTTTGATACGGCGGAGGTGCTGCAGGTGGCGCATGCGCTGACGCGCAAGTGGTCGCTGACCCGGCAGGCGAAGCTCCAGCTCGAAGACCTCGACCGGATGGTGATCGAGCGCACGCAGAAACTCCAGCAGGAGGTCGAGGAACGCGCGCGGGTTCAAGAAGCCCTGCGGACCTCCGAAGAGCGGTTCTCCAAGGCCTTTCGTGCCAGCCCGATGGCCATGGCAATTCAGGGCGACGGGGATGGCCGCTTCCTGGACGCCAATCCCAGCTTCCTGGAACTGACCGGTTATTCCGCCGACCAGCTTCTCCAGCGCACCGACATCGAGCTGCGCCTCTGGGAAACCCACATGGCCCCATCCGCCGGATCGGGCCAGCGTGAAGGTCGCATCCGCAACCAGGCGCGCGCGCTCCGGCGGGGGGACACCTCGACTCGCGACACGGTCGTGTGGGTGGAGCCGATCACGCTGGCGACCGGCCCCTGCCGGCTGGTGATCGTGGAAGACACGACCGACCACCTGAAGCTGGAAGCCCAGTTGCGCCAGGCGCAGAAGCTGGAAGCCGTTGGGTGCCTGGCTGCCGGCATCGCGCACGAGTTTAATAACCTGCTCACGGTCATTCAGGGTCACACGGATTTGCTGCGTGACCGGCCCCTGGGGACCCGAGCGGCGACCGAGTCAATTGATCGCATCGCCCAGGCGAGCCAGCGCGCCGCGTCGCTCACCCGCCGCTTGCTGGCCTTCAGTCATAAGCAGCCCGTCCAGCTCAGACCCATCCAGCTCCCCGCCGCGGTGCGGGGCCTGGCGAAGATGCTCGGCCAGCTCATTGGGGAACGCCACCAGCTCCAGCTTGATTGCGCGGGCACACTGCCGACGATCCGGGCCGACGAAGGCAATGTGGAACAGATCCTCTTTAACCTGGTGCTTAATGCCCGGGACGCCATGGCCGAGGGTGGCACTATCCGGATTGCCACCAGCCTGGCCGTGGTCGGCGCCGAGGCGGCCCGCCGTTCTGGGGAGGCCCGCCCCGGCCGGTTTATCTGCCTGTCGGTCGCGGACACCGGCTGTGGCATGAGCCCGCAAGTGCTGCGCCGCATCTTTGACCCGTTCTATACAACCAAGGACGTCGGCAAAGGGACGGGCCTGGGGCTTTCTACCGTGCACGGCATCGTCCAGCAACATGGGGGCTGGATTGAAGTGGCCAGCCAGGTTGGGCAAGGTTCGACCTTCTCGATCTTCCTTCCGGTATGCGAGGAAGCGCCCGGGGCGGAGCCGGCCAAGGAAGCGGCCCGCGGTTCGGCCTGCCAGCCCAGTACGGGCGAGACGATTCTGATCGTCGAAGACGAGGAGATCGTTCGCGAGGCGGCCCGCCTGGCGCTGGAGCGCGGCGGGTACCGGGTCTTTGAGGCCGGGGATGGTCCGCAGGCCCTGGCGGTTTGGGAACGGTGTGGCGTTCGCGTTGATCTGCTGGTCACGGACATGGTCATGCCGCACGGCGTGAGCGGTGGCGCCCTCGCCCGCGTGCTGCAAGCCAGAGATGCTCAACTGCAAGCCCTCTATACCAGCGGCTACAGCTCGGAGGTGGTCAAGGAAGACCTCACTCTGACTCACGGCGTCAACTTCCTCCGCAAGCCCTACGACCCGCCAGCGCTGCTCAAGGCCGTCCGCCGTTGTCTCGACGGCCGCGCGCCGGCTCCCGGCCAACTCCAGCCTGCGTTGCTGCCAACCCCCGCGGCCGCGCACGCCGGCACGCAGCCGTTACCGGCGAAAGATAACTCAGTCCTGAAGGCTTAATCATGGTTATCACTCTGCCCCCCACTCGCGCCTCCTCCGCTAAACCCAATGGCAACCAGAATTCAGAGGGAGCTACCTTTGCCAGGCTTGGCCGGTCCTTGAATGACGCGGCGACCGTCCGCTCCGCGGCCGAGATCATGCTCGAGGCCGCCGACGCCCTGTTGGGCTGGGATGCCGCGTCGCTGGACTTGTTCTCGCCGGAGCTGGATACCAGCCATTGCGTGCTGGCGATGGACCTCGTCAATGGCCAGCGATCCGAGGTATTGCCCATCGCCGATCACACAACCCCTTCGCGCCGAATGCGCCAGGTCCTGCAGGACGGCCCGCAACTGATCCTGCGGGAGGGCACGCCCCAATTCGACACGGATTCCGCGCCCTTTGGCAACACGAGTTCTCCTTGCGCGTCGCTTCTTTTCGTTCCGCTCCGGCATCAGGCGCGGGTGACCGGCGTGCTCACCATTCAGAGCTATACACCCGGAGCCTATACGGAGGAGAGTTTGAATACCTTGCTGGCGCTGGCCGAGTACGGCGGCGGGGCCATCGAGCGCATCCAGGCCCAGGCGTTACTGCGGCGGACGGAAGAGCTCTACCGCCGCGCCATCGCGGGCGCCGGTGCCGTTCCTTACGCTTACGATTTCCGGACCCGCAGCTACTCCTTTATGGGTGAGGGGATCAAGCAATTGACGGGGTATTCGCCGGCGGAGATTAGCTCTGAGCTTTGGGCCCGCATCCTCCAGGAATCCACCATGGCGGGCGAAGCCGCCGGTCTGGACAAGCACGAGGCGGCCCAACGGGTGCTGACCGGCGAGATTCGCCACTGGCGCTGCGACATGCGCATCCTGACCCGCGAAGGCAAGGTGCGGTGGATTTCCGATGCCTCCGTTCAGGACTTCGATGAGGCCGGACACGTCACCGGCTCGATGGGCATTCTGGAAGACATTACCGAGCGCAAGCAGGACGAACTGGCCGCGCTGGCCTTGTCCAAACTCGGGCAGAGCCTCATCGCAGCGACCGGTGTGGAGGAAGCCGCGCGAGCCCTGATGCAAGTTGCCGATGAGCTGTTCGGCTGGGACGCCTGCGCCTTCTACCTCTATTCGCCCGAAACGGATTCGGTGCACCCGGTGCTCTACATGGATACAATCGAAGGTCAGCGCGCCGAGGTCGCACCTCCGAATCCCGATAGCCGGCCCGGCCCGGTCAACCGCCGCATTATCGAGCATGGGGCGGAACTGACTTTGAAAGAGGGCCCCGCGCCGGTGATGGATCCTGCGGGCACCCCTTTTGGCGACCAGGCGCGCCCCTCCGCATCTATCATGCGGGTTCCGGTCAGGCTCCGAACCAACCGGGTCAGCGGCATCATTGCCATCCATAGCTACACGCTCCAGGCCTACGGCCAGAAGGATCTGAAGACCTTGCAGATGCTGGCGGATTGTTATGGCGTCGCCCTCGAACGCATTTGGGCCGACGAGGCCCTGCGTCAGTCCGAGTCCCAATTCCGCCTCGTGTGGGAAAGCTCCGCCGACGGCATGCGGTTGACCAATCGCGAGGGCATCATGCTGCGGGTCAACGATGCCTACTGTCGCATGGTGCAGCGCACGCGCGCGGAATTGGAGGGGCAACCCATCACTGTCGTCCACAGCGAAGCCAACGCTGGTTTTGTCCTGAGCACCTACCAGCAACGGGTTGACTCCAACACCCTCGTGCGCCACCTGGAGACGGAGGCCACGTTATGGAACGGCGCCAAAGTATGGTTTGATCTTTCCAATTCCCTCCTCGAGGAACCCGGCCGGCCGCCGCTGGTCTTGAGCATCTTCCGCGACATCACCGCCCGCAAACAGACAGAAGCGGAATTGGCCGACGTGCACCGGCAACTCATCGAAGTGTCCCGGCAGGCCGGCATGGCCGAAGTCGCCACCAGCGTCCTGCACAACGTCGGCAACGTCCTCAACAGCGTCAACGTCTCGACCTCCCTGATCTGCGACCAGGTGCGGGGTTCGCGGGTTGGTAACCTCACCAAGGCCGCCGAACTGTTGCAGGTGCACGCGCACGACCTGGCGCGCTTCTTCACCGATGATCCCAAAGGCCGGCAGTTGCCCGGATACCTGCATAGCCTGGCCGATCATTTGGCCGGGGAACACCAGGCGACGCTGAAGGAACTCCAGTCGCTGGCGGCCAACATTGACCACATCAAGGAGATCGTGGCCATGCAACAAAGCTACGCGC
>Ga0335071_10003812_pt1 | contig 15831 bp, 18 predicted proteins | sample Lox_Sample_15_FD_206724 | JGI IMG/M metagenome (GOLD analysis project Ga0335071, IMG submission 206724) | Soil microbial communities from Loxahatchee National Wildlife Refuge, Florida, United States - Lox_Sample_1.5 | ecosystem: Environmental > Terrestrial > Soil > Wetlands | place: USA... | reverse complement strand
GGCGAAGGCAGATACTCCTGACAGTCGACCCGCACGGTGTGATGACACCTGACGTCGACTGTTCGAGATGATGAAATTTCGGACGTGTTTCCCGATGCAGCCTTCCCCTCCGTCGGCCGCATCAGTTGTGTCATCATAGCCCGCAATGTGAGTTCAGTAAAGAAAAAAGAATAGGGGTGAATCGGTCTTGACAGAGACGGATGATCACGAATAATGTAAGTTTTGATCTGTCTTGTTCCCATGGACAGACATACGGGAGGGTACCGCCGTTGCCAAGAGAGCGATACCGGGACCACAGCGGAAATCTCTACGCAGAAGTCGACGCCTATCACCTGGTTGAGAACCTCGAGCAGTGCCTGCAGTGCGGAAAATGTTCCGGAATCTGCCCCGTCGCGAGCCTCTCCCCGTCCTACAATCCCCGCCAGATCATCAACGACGTCCTGAGCGGCTGCACCTCCCGGTGGCTGGGAAGCGAGGAAATCTGGCGCTGCTTCTGGTGCGCCGGCTGCTACACCCTCTGCCCGGTGGACATCCACTTCCCGCTTTTGATGATGCAGCTTCGCTACCTCTCCGTCGCATCCCGGCATGGCCTGAAATATATCGCCCCCTTCAAGCGATTTGCCCTGCGGGCTCGTGAGGACGGGCTGACCTTTGCCCCCGGAAGCGCCAAGGGAAGGGAACGGATCATGGGCATCCGTCGCACAATCGGGCTCACCCCCTGGCCGGAAGTATCGGAGAAGGCCCGCGAGGAGTACCGTGCTCTCTTTGACAGGACCGGAACCACGGAGTTCCTCGACGGGATCCGCGAGGAAGAGGACCATCCGCTGGAACTCGCGTATCTGAAAGGGAGGATCACCGGTGACTAAGCCGCGGGTTGTCAGACCGGAAGAAAAATTCCTGGCCCTCCCGGCGAACGTGTTCCTCTTCCGAAGCTGTACGGGCAGCCTCGAATACCCGGGGACGGAAAACGCCGTCCGGGAAACACTCGCAAATCTCGGGATCCAGGCATTGATGGATCCCGACCAGACCTGCTGTTCCGGCTATCTGCTCACCTGCTCCGCCCACAAACCCGAGGTCTCGCTGGCCATCACCGCCCGCAATCTCTCGATCGTTGAGAGGAAAGACCTCGACACCTATACCTTCTGCAACGGCTGCTACGGCTATTTGAGCGAGCTGTCCCACATCATGATGCATAACCCGGCTTACCTGAAGATGGCCAACGACCTTATTGAGGACTGGGGGTATCGCTTCGAGGGGAAAACGAAGATCTATCACGTCCAAGAAATGTGGTATCGGCTCAGGAAAACGATCGGCGAAAAGGTATTACGGCCCCTCGCCGGCCTGAAAGTGGGTGTTCACTACGGCTGCCACTATCTGGCCAAACAGTACGGAATCCTCGACGACGGCGGCTTTCCCACGTTCCACGAGGAGATTGTTGAGATCCTGGGGGGCACGCCCGTTTTTTACAAGGAGCGCCAGCTGTGCTGCGGCTACGCCGTGGGACGGGGCTTTACCCACCGGGAAGAAATTGTCCAGCCTCACCTGTTCAAGAAGCTCACGAGCGCCCGGGAGGCGGGCGTTGAACTGATCACGACCGTGTGCCCGGGCTGCAATGTGGCTCTCGACCGAGAACAACCCCATCTCAACAAACGGTACGGAGCCGCGTTCCATATCCCCGTGATCGATCTCTCGCAGCTCATCGCGCTGGCCATGGGCGTGCCGCTGCAGAAACTCGGATTCGATGCCAACACGATCCCCCTGGCGGGCGTATTGAAAAAGCTGGGTCTCTGAAAAGGAAGCTCATCAATGCCGGAAAACAAGAAAACAGCCCTTGTCATCGGAGGCGGACCGGCGGGAATGGAAGCGGCCCTGCGGATCGCTCAGGCGGGGTTCCACTCCGTCCTCGTGGAGAAGGAGGCAGAGCTGGGGGGCACCCTCCGAAGCCTGCACAGCAGTTTCCCGAGATGGCAGGACCCCCGGGAACTGATCGATCATCAGTCCGAACGGCTCGCGAAATCCCGCCGGGTGACGATCCGGACTCAGTCTGCTGTAACGTCCAGTCTGCCCAAGGAAAAGGGTTTCCGGGTATCCTTGACGAGCCTGCGCAACGGGGACACAGAGGAACTGGATGTGGATGCCGTCGTCCTGGCCACGGGTTTCGAGCCGATGGATGTTTCTGTCTACGGCGAATACGGTTACGGAATCTATCCCGGCGTCACAACCTCCCTGGAGTTCGAAGGACAACTGAGAAAGTGGGCGCTGAGCACCGGGGACATTACCACGGAGATACCGCAAGCCGTAGCCCTGATCCAATGCGTGGGATCCCGGGACCGCTCCAAGGGCAACCCTTACTGCTCGAAGATCTGCTGCATGTTCACAGCCAAGCAGGCCGGGTTGATTATGGATCTCTTCCCCGATGCGCGAGTCTATGTGTTCTACATGGACTATCGGGCCGCCGGGAAACAATACGAGGAATTCGTCCGCCAGGTCATCGAAGAAAAGCACGTACGGTATGTCCGGGGGCGTCCGGCCAAGGTTCTGCCGGAAAACGGCAGGCTGCTCGTCCGGGCAGAAGACACGCTGATGGGAATCCCGGTCGAGGTGGCCGTCGATATCGTGGTCCTGGCCTCGGCCCTCGTGCCGCATCCCGCAACCCGCCTGCTTGCCGAAATGTTCGGTGCACGCACCGATGAGTATGGCTTTCTCGAGGGGGAACCCCACGAACCGGCAAGAACGGCCGACCGGGTCTTTTTTGCCGGAGGGTGCGGCTTCGCCGTCGAATCGGCGGCTGCCCTGGACCAGGGCGCCTCAGCCGCGGCAAACGTCATCGCCCTGTTCAACGAGGACCGATAGCAGGTACGCATGAATCCGGACGATCACAGACCCCTCCGCCTCGACCGTGTCGAGAGCCCGCTGAGCCGAGAGTTGAAGGATCTCTTCGGCATCGACGTCGACACCTGCCTTGAGTGCGGAAAATGCTCCGGGGGCTGCTCCAACGGGCATATCTTCGATTATACCCCCCGGAAAATAGTCCAGCTCGTGAAGCTGGGGGCCGAAGAGACCCTGATGAGAATGGACGCCCTCTGGATCTGCCTTTCCTGCCAGCTCTGCTTTGACCGATGCCCCTCCGGCATCGATATCCCGCGAATCCTGGATCACCTCAGGGAGGGGGCGCGCCTGAGGGGAATCCCGGCAACCCGACCTGCCGTGGGACGTTTCCACGAACTCATGCTGGAGCAGATCCGTAAGGCGGGGCGCGTCTCGGAAGTTGCCCTCATGCTCCGATTCAAAGCGGCGACGGGCGAGTACGGCAAAGATACAGGCATCGCCGTGAAACTGTTTTTCAAGGGAAAACTGAATCCGTTCTCCCCCGGTATAAGGGGCGTGGATGAGGTGAGACGGCTCTACGATCATCGTCCGACGGACGAGAAGGCGTAAGCGAATGGATATCGCTTATTACCCCGGTTGCTCGCTGCACGGAATCGCCCGCGAATACGGGCATTCGGTACGACGGATCTGCCATCGCCTGGGAATCCATCTTGCAGACGTCGAGGACTGGAACTGCTGCGGTGCCACGGCTGCCCACAGTCTCGACCGCGAGCTGGCCCTTGGGTTGAGCGCCCGCAACCTCTCCAGCGTCAATCGCATGAACCTCGGCCGTGTCGTTACTCCGTGCGCGGGCTGTTTCAGCCGCATGAAAGGCTGCTCCCACGAACTGAGCAAATCGAAGGAATTGAGAAAAGAGATGGAGAGGAGGATCGGGGCCCCGCTGGCAGAACTGCCTGAAGTCTCTCACCTGCTGCAGCTGCTGGTCGAGGGGGTGGGGATGAAGGGACTGGCCGATGCCGTCTCGAGACCCCTGAAAGGCATGAAGCTTGCCGCCTACTATGGCTGCCTGACTACCCGGCCGCGGGCCGTCGCCCGCTTCGATGACTCCGAGCAGCCCGTCTCCATGGATCGCATCCTCCAGGCAATGGGCGCCGACACGGTCCGGTGGTCGCACAAGGCCGAGTGTTGCGGGGGTGCCTTTGCCGCTTCCCAGACGGACATCGTCGTCGACCTCGGCGGACAGGTGCTCGAAGCCGCCCGCCAGGCCGGGGCCCATGCGCTCGTCGTGGCTTGCCCCATGTGCCAGATCAATCTCGATTCACGGCAACAGGCCATCGAGGAGGCTCACGGCGTTCGCTACAACCTGCCGATCCTCTATTTCACGCAGCTGATGGGAATGGCTTACGGATTTTCTTCGAGACAGATGGGACTGGATCGGATGCTCGTCAGCCCTCGCCCCCTTTTGCGACAGGCAGGTCTTGAATGACAGGACAGCGGATCCCCTCCCTACATGGTTTCAGGTCGCCGGAGGAGTGTGTTCTGTTTCCCGGAAGGAGGCATTCGGATTGACGGCGGGGTCAAAGGCACAGGTGTAGCAATAATAGGCCGGCCACACGCACCCGCAGCCCGACCCGATGAGCTCAAATCGGATGCACGCCTCGCAGACAGGCATTCCGCAGCCGAGGCACGTGGTAAAGACCTTCTGCCGCCCGCACTTCTGACAGGGGGCATCTCCGTCGCCCGTCATCTCGCTCCCCTACGTCAAGCACACAGATCCACGGCCTGCTGCCATGGAAGAGGAAGCGGCGTCAAGCCCTTCCCTCTTCCCGCCGTCTCGCTCATTTCGCACTGGCGCTCTTCAGGTTCGGACCGGCCTGCTCCGTCTTCTTCACCCAATTGTGGAACGCCTCGACAACGATTTTCACGGCTCCTTCAATGCCGGTCATCTCGGTATTGATCACCATGTCGTAATGAGAAGGATCCGCCGCATTGGCCTTGAAATAATTCTTGATGTAGCCCATCCGGTCTTCATCCCTCTTCTCGACGTATTTCGTTGCCTCAGTCGTTGTCATCCCCCGGGACTTCACGAAATGCTGGATCCGATACTCTTTCGGTGCGACGAACCGAATGCGAAAGGTCTTTTCCTTGGATAGGACGAAATTGGCCCCTCTGCCCACGATGATCGCATTGCCGTGCTCCCCGATCGTCCCGAGGACCCAAGTGAGGTGACGCAGGTAGCTGTCAGGCGACAGATGCCTGGACACGAGAAGCGAGTTGATCATGCTGTCCACTCGGCTCACGGCTTTTTCGTCGAGCGTCTCCACGACGTTCGTGCTCATCTTGGCATTCTTGGCGACGCGCTCGATAATTTGGCCGCCCATGAGATCCATTTTGAGCTCCTCGGCAAGACGTCGGGCGATCTCGCTGCCTCCTGCTCCGGTCTCCCGGGAGATGGTAATGATATAGGGTGACGGCTTTCTCGTCGCATGCCGCCATCTCTCCAGTTGGAATTTTACTTTTTGTTCTTCATAATCTCTCTCCCGGATCGTCACGTCCCGGGAGTAATCGGGACAGTTCACGTACAGGGAGAAGTCGGTCGAGATGCTAAAACGCTTCTGACACTTCTCGCGCCACGCACAGAGGAAACAAGCTGATGCGCTGCTTGGCATAATTTGCACCCCCTATTGAAAAGAATGGTTGATTCACGATCCTACGCCCGCCGGGTCGCCTGTTTCGACACTGGAGCCGCTTCCTCCGTTCCCCCCAGCGCCTCAAAACCGGCAACAATGTCGAGCAGTTCTTCGGTGATGGTCATCTGGCGCTGTCGGTGATACTGCAGGAACAGCTCCTCGAGGCGCTCCTCGATGTTCTTCTCGGCGCTCTGCATGGCGGCCAGCCGGCTGGCATTCTCGCTGGCCAGAGACTCGGCGAAGGCACGGTAGAGCGAGACGAAGAGGTATTCCCGGATCAGCGACCGGAACAGGGCTTCCCAGTCCATGGTGAACATCGGGAGGGTCTTCGAGGGCCACTTTTTCATTTCGAGATTCTTCAGCCACTGCCGGTCCACGGGGAGCAGCCGCACGGTCATCGGACGATAGGTGGCCCCGGAGACGTAGTGATTGAAGAACAGGTACATGTGCTCAATCTGCCTCTTGAACCTCCAGTTTTCCAGAAGCACGGTGATGTCCTGGACCATGGGGGTGATGCCCGAGGTGGAGCCGGGAGTGGTCAGCACCTCCAGGACTTTCATCCCTGTGTCCTCCAGGATGTCTGCGGCACGCAGGCCCACGGCGATCACGATTCGGTTCTTCTTGTCGATCCCGATCCGATCCATTTCCTCGTTGGCATGGGCGACAATGATGTTGTTGAGCTGTCCGCAAAGACCCTGGTCACTGCCGAACACAATGGCGCCCACCCGTGTCACCTTCGCCTTTTCCGCAGCGGCACCGCCGCCCCTGCGTTCCCTCAGGGCGATCTGGAGGCCCATCTCCACCGTCCGGTTGTAGTCGCCCAGGGATTCGACGGCCTTCTGATACTGGCGGATGCTGACCGCGGCGAGGGCCTTCATGGTCTTCACCACCCCCAGGAGATCCTGGGCACTCTGGATCCGTCTCTTCAGGGCTTCACTGGTCTGCACGTTTCTCCTCCCCCTTGAAGGGTTGGGCGCTCTCGGTTGCGGCATGCACCATGGTATCCCGATCGCCCATGGCAAGCTTGTCGCCCGATTCGACGCGGCTGCACAAATCTCCGTAGTGATCCGTCAGAGATTTCCGCAGAGCCGCTTCGGCTTCGCTGATCTTTTCGGTCGGGACCTCATCGAATTTTCCCGCCGTTATGGCCAGAAGCGCAGCGATCTGCTCGGAAACGCGTATGGGCTTGTACTGGGGCTGTTTCAGGATTTCCCGCACGCGCCATCCTCTCTCCAGGACGCGCCGTGTGGCCTCGTCCAGGCGGGTGCCGAAGCGCGAGAACGTCTCGAGCTCTTCGAACTGGGAGTAGGAAATGCGAAGATCCCCAGCGACGGCCCGGTAGGCCGGAAGCTGAGCCTTGCCGCCCACTCGCGACACGGATTTTCCGACGTCCACGGCGGGTAGAATCCCCTTCTGGAAAAGCCGCGGGGAGAGGTAGATCTGCCCGTCGGTGATGGAGATGAGGTTGGTCGGGATGTAGGACGAGATGTCCTGTGCTTCCGTCTCCACGACAGGCAGGGCCGTAAGGGAGCCGCCGCCGTGCTCCTTGCGCAAATGGGTCGAGCGCTCCAGCAGGCGTGAATGGATGTAGAAGATGTCGCCCGGGAACGCCTCGCGTCCCGGCGGACGGCGCAGCAGAAGCGATAATTCCCGGTAGGCCCGGGCATGGTAGGTCAGGTCATCGTAGATGATCAGCACGTCACGGCCCTTCGACATGAAGTACTCGCCCATGGTCGTCGCCGCGTAGGGCGCGATGAATTGCAGGCCCGGAGGATCTTCACCCGTGGCCACCACGACGAGGGTATAGCTCATGGCGTTATAGGCCTTGAGGTCTGCGATGACCTTGGCCACATCCGAGGTCTTCTTGCCGACGGTGCAGTAGATGCAGAGAACGTCCTTATCCGACTGGTTGATGATCGTGTCGAGTGCGATGGCCGTTTTTCCCGTCTGCCGGTCCCCGACGATGAGCTCTCTCTGGCCGCGGCCGATGGGAATCAGGGCGTCGATCACCTTGATCCCCGTCTGCAGGGGAACCGTCACGGGGTCACGGGCCATGACGGCGGGGGCTTCCCGCTCGACGGGAAGACGCCGGACGGCCCGGATCTCACCCTGGTTGTCCAGGGGGCGTCCGAGGGCATCGACGACCCTCCCGATGAGCGCCTCACCGACGGGCGTGTCGAGGACCCGCTCGGTCCTCCTTACCTCGGAGCCGGCGGTAAGGTGTTCGCTGGGCCCCAAGAGGATGACGCCGATGTCTTCGGAGTCGATATTGAAGACGAGACCCTGCAGATTTTTCGGAAACATGACCAGCTCTTCCGCCTTGATGTTCGGCAGGCCGCTGACACGCACGATCCCGTGGCCGACGTAATGGACGACCCCCACCTCGCGCTGCTTGAGTTCAAGCTCCTGGTCCGAAAGGACGGCGTCCATCGTTTTGAATGTGTCTTCAAGGAATGATTTTAATTCTTCCCGTTCCGTGGCAACGCTGTCCATGTGTCGCTCTCCTTTTCGTTATTTCCTCTCCTGCGTCTCTTCGTAGAGGGCGTGGTAGAACTTCTCCTCCAGCGTGTCCAGGTAATCCTTCATGCTCCAGGCGATCTTGTGCCCGTCGCTCCGGATCTCATAGCCGGACATCATGTCTGTCGATTTCTCATACTCGACATCGAAAGCGCCCGCGATGGAGTGCCGAATGACCTCATCGAGCTTTCGCCGGGCCTCCGGGGGGATGTCGAAGGCACATTGCACCGTGATTTTCCCATCCGAGGAGATCGCCTCCCTGAACTTTCGCCGTTCCTCTTCGTCCATCGCCTGGATCTTCTCCGAAAGGATCTCCACGATCCGCTCGTCCAGGTCGAGGTCAGCCAGGTCCTTCAGGACCCGGCGGGTGATGGAGTAGATCTGTGATCCCGCCAGTCTGCGCAGTTCGTGCAGAAAGGTGACCCGCTCGGAGCGCAACGTCTCAAGCCAACGGCTCTGGATCAGGTCCACTTCCGCGCGGGCCTTCTCCATCAGTTCCTGCCGGTGCGCCTCCGCGTCTTCCCGGGCCTTGTTGAGCATCCCCTGGTAGCGGTCTTCCAGTTCCTGGAGCCTCTGATCGTGCTTCTCTGCAGCCAGGCGGGCCTCCTCCCTGGATTTCTCCGCATCGGCGAAGATCGCGGCGATCTTGGCCTCGCGGGTATCCATGGCCTTGATGATGCGGCCATAGAGGAACCGCTTCAGGAGGTAGACCAGGATGATCAGATTCACGATCTGGCAGAAAAAGACAAACCAGTCTAAATGCATGGGTTATCCTCCTGCTTTTTTCATGACATATCCCCAGAACGGATTGGCGAAGACCAGGATCATGGAAATGACGAAGCAGTAAATGGCGATGGATTCGATCATGGCCAGGCCGACGAAAAGCGTGCGTGTCAGGGAGTTTCGTTCATCGGGCTGCTGGGCGATCGAATGCAGCGCCCCCTGGACGGCTCTGCCCTGCCCCATCCCCGGTCCGATTGCGCCGAACCCCATGCAAAGTCCCGCGGAGATGATCGACGCCATTGCGATAATGCTCATGCTGTCCATATCCACCTTTCCTTTCTGGCTTGAAGATTAATGTCCATACCGTCAGGCCTTCTTTTCCGCAACCTTGAGATGTCCCTTTTCCTCTTCGTGCGCCTGCGTTGCCGAGGCGATGTAGACCATGGCCAGGATGGCAAAGATATAGGCCTGGATAAGCCCAATCAGGAGTCCCAGGACCTGCATGACCACGGGGAAGAAAAGGGGCGTGACAACGAGCAGGATGCCGATGATCTTCTCGTGGCTCATGATGTTACCGAACAGTCGGACCGCCAGGGCGAGGGTCCGGGAGAATTCCCCCATGACATGAAAGGGGAAAAAGATAAAAATAGGCCTAAAGTATTCCTTGAGGTATTCTCCGATACCTTGCTTTTTGATGCCATAATACGGAACGGCGACAAAAACGATCATCGCCAGTGCCGCTGTCGTGGTCAGGGAGGACGTGGGTGCGACGTATCCCGGAATGAAGGTCAGCATATTCGACAGGAGAATGAAGAGGAAGAACGTGCCGATCAGGGGGAAATACTTGTCCACCTCCTCGTGGGCGATATCCCGAATCTCCGAGCGGATCCCGCTGACCACTACTTCCACGAGGTTCTGCCAGCGGGATACGGTGATGTCCGTCGAGAGGTTGCGGGTCACGAGGATCGACCCGATGACGAGGATCCCCATGATGAGCCACGTGTAGACGAGGGTGGCGTTGATGGTGACAAATCCCCACTGCAGCAGGATCACCAGGTCCGGACTGATCTGGTCAATGCGGACGACTTCCATTTTTGCTTTCCCTTTCAGGTCGTGTCTGCCATTCTTCCCATACGCCGCACCAGGAACTGCCGCGCAAGAATGAAACCCGCCATCGCCATCGCGAGGCGCTCGAGATGCCCCCCCATGATCACGTAAAAGCCGCTCATCGCCATCACGACACGAGCCGCATAGCTCCAGGACATGCTCCAGGCGGGACGCTTGAAGTCGGGAAGGCGTACGACGGTATGCCAGAGTCCGTGAAAATAGACGATCCCGAGGATGGCGCCTGCAGCCAGGGATGCCATGAGGATTGCCGTGTCGGTCATCGTAAAGTCTCCCGTTTCCTTTTCGCCCAAGGGGGGACGTGACGTCGGTCCCGTTACTCTTCCAATATCTGATCCCTCGCCTTTTTCACCCAGTACCATGCGTTCATACAGCCCACTGCGATGCCGGCAATGAGGAACATCAGGGCCCAGGAGTAACGGCTCGGGAACGTCCTGTCGATCCAGAGACCGGCGGCGACGCCGATGAGAGTCGGTATGGCGATGGACCAGCCCACGACGCCGAACATCCCCAGGCCGAACCAGATCGTGTGATCCTTCGCCGTCTTGCCCTTGAGCCTGCGGGCCTCCTTCGTGCAGATGTCCTTCGTAAAGGCCTCTGCGCGCTTTTGCCGTCTTTCCCGCGGGGTCAGTTCTTCGTCACTCATATTCCCTCAATTCCATGAAGCGTCGGAGAAGATCGACTTCCAGCTTCGCGGCAGCGGAGCGGGCCTTCTTTTCGCGTTCATCCAGTTCCCGGAACTGCTTCACCACTTCCAGCTTGAGCTTTCCGAGCTCCGGCCCCCTCACGGCGTTTCGCACGGACACCAGAATCTCATCACCCTTCTTGACGATTGTCCCCACGTCAATGGCCAAATAGTTTTCCTCCTCTTCGGATTCGTAGAGAAAAACCCCCGGGACCAGGGCAGCCGTATAGTCCACGTGTTGCGGCAGCAGGCAGAAAAACCCGTTGGCCGCTTCCGCCACGACCTTCGATACCCTCTCGGAGAGAAAAACTTCTGCCGGAAGGAGGATCTTAAGATTCATTTTCCTTTTCCTTTTCGACTTCCTTGACGGCCTCGTCGATCGTACCGATCATGTACAGCGCGCTTTCCGGGTATTCGGCAAATTCGTCGTTGAGGATCCTCTCGCATCCGTCCAGGGCGTCCCCGACGGCGACCATCTTGCCCTCCTTGCCGATGAATTGCTCCGTCACGTAGAAAGGCTGCGTGAAGAACCGCTCCAGCCTGCGGGCCCTGAAGACGGTCCGCTGGTCTTCCCGGGAGAGCTCATTGATGCCCAGCATGGCAATGATGTCCTTGAGTTCCTCGTAGATCGTCAGGTTCCTGCGGATGTCCTGGGCAATTCGGTAGTGCCGCTCGCCGGCGATGTTGGGCATGAGCATCTTCGAGTTGGATTGCAGAAGGTCGATGGCCGGGTAGAAGCCCTCGCTCGCCCTCTTGCGGGAAAGCACGATGGAAGCGGTGAGGTGGCTGAAGGTATGGGATGCCGAGGGGTCGGTAAAATCGTCTGCAGGGACGTAGACGGCCTGGATGGAGGTGATGGCCCCCGTTGTGGTATTGCAGATCCGCTCCTCCAACTCGGCGAGATCCGATGCCAGGGTGGGCTGGTATCCCAGCCGTGAGGGCAGAAGCCCCATCAGGCCGGAGACCTCCTGGCCCGCCTGGATGAAGCGGAAGATATTGTCCATGAGGAGCATCACGTCCTGCCGCTGCTCGTCCCGGAAGTACTCCGCCATGGTGAGTCCCGTGTGCCCGACACGGAACCGGGCCCCGGGCGGTTCGTTCATCTGTCCGAAGACCATGACCGTGTTGCCCAGAACCCCCGCCTCCTTCATCTCCCGATAGAGCTCCTCGCCTTCACGGCAGCGCTCCCCCACACCTGTGAAGATACTGATCCCGGAGTGCCGACCGACCATATTGTGGATCATCTCGGTCAGAAGTACCGTTTTCCCGACGCCGGCCCCGCCGAACAGACCGGCCTTGCCGCCGCGTTCCAGGGGACAGAGGACATCGACAGCCTTGATCCCGGTTTCAAAGATCTCCGATACGGTGGATTGCTGAGTGATGGGTACGGGTGTGCCGTGGATGGGCCGGAACTCCGTTGTTGTCGTTGGCCCCAGGTTGTCAATGGTGTCCCCGAAGACGTTGTACACCCTCCCGAGGAGCTCTTTCCCGACGGGTATCATGAAGGGGCCGCCCGTGTTGATGACCTTTGATCCACGGGACAATCCCTGCGTCGGCGTGAGTGAGATCCCCCTGACGATGTGCGCATTGAGCTGGGCCATCACCTCGATCTGTATCCTATCGTTTTCCCCGGTTCGGAGAACGTTCCGGATCTCCGGGAGTTTGCTGTCGAAGCGCACGTCGACCACACTGCCTCTCACGGCCACGACTGTACCTTCCGTCAATTGCTCTTCCACTTTTCCTCCTCCGATGGATCGTCCGGATCAGTTTGATTCCTTGCCGGCGCCACGGGAACGCTGCCCCGTGTCCCGCTCTCACCTCACCAGCGTTTCACGGAAACTCCAGGATTCGCCTTTTTGTTTTGCCTTCACCCGTTCGTTCATCTCGCGCCGCATCAGATCCTCGTATCGTTCCGCGAGAACATACGTGGCGTAATCGAACATGAGGATGGTCCGGGTCAGGCTCTCAACGGCCTGGTGCTGTTCCACCGCGGTGATGAAGATGGCCTGAAATTCCGCGTACAGCCAGATGTGCCTCCTCATCAGGATCAGGGAATACAGGGCTTCGTGGAGGGGAATGCCCTCCGTGAAACGCTCGTCGGCATACTTCGAGAAAAACTTCTTCGCCTCCTGGAACGGCTTCTCCGTGCAAAAGAGCGAGCGGAAATGACTGTAGAATTCCACGGCGTGCTCGAGAGCGCTATCCTCGGGCAGATTCTGGTACGCGGGAGTCCTGGGGTTGGAACGCACATCCTTGAGCCATTTTTTTGCAATCGCCTGAGCGTTGCGCTCGGTGATCTCAATGAGTTTCGTGGCATGGGCTCTCATGATCAACCTCCTTGCAGCTCTTAATCCTGCCGCAATCGAACCGGGACGGTTGAACCTCGGAGATTTGCCGTTTCAGCCATTGCCGATACCCTGTTGCCGCTTTCCGCCCGCGGATCATTTCGATCCTCATATCCTGGCGGGTGTCTTGTACAGCACCTCGACGCGAGTCAGCCCTTCTGCCAGCAGCGCCACGACCGTCGAAACGACGACGAACATGACAGCCCGGATGAGGTCGTCCGTCAGCGGAACCCCTTTCATGAAGATCAAATGACTGACGATGAGGATCACGGCGAGGATGACGGATACGAAGATGCCCTGCTTGCGCCACCAGAGACCGGCCAGAACAATGGGGATGTAGAAAAGGTGTGTGAAGATGACCCCGCTGGACATCACGGTATGGTAGTAATAGGTCAAAAACCCGCAGGCGATCAGCAGGCACATCATGATCCCGACCTTGCTCCCGGTGAAGGTCTCCTCCATGCCCAGGGCCCGGAGGGCACCGAGCTGTTTCTGGATTTCCCCCTTCAGGCGGTCGTGGTAGCGCTGCGTGATCACGTAGATCGCATAGTCGAACAGCAGAATCGTCCGGTTGATGCTCTCGATCGCCTGGCGCTGCTCGATGGCGGTCGTGAAAATGGCCTGAAATTCGGCATAGAGCCACATGTGCCGCCGCATCAGTGTCAGTGCGTAAATCGCCTCCTGCAGGGGGATGTCGTTTGCGAGGCAGTCATCGGCATAGACGGCAAAGATTTTTTTTGCCTGTTCAAAGGGCTTGTCGGAATCGAAGAGGCTGCGGAATCTCTGGTAGAACTCGACGGCCATGGGGACAGCTCTGCTTTCGGAGAGGTCGTGGTACGACGGGGTCCTGGGGTTTTTCCGCACATCGACAAACCACTGAACGGCGATCTTATCGGCGTTTTGCTCTGCCACGTCGATCAGTTTCTTGGCTGCACTGAGCATGATCGTTCTCCTCTTTCACGCCTGAGATTGAGCCGAAGTCCGTCGCTTGTGTAGCCTGTCGGATGAGTTGGATTCCTGCTGTTTAAAATGGATTCTTCCTCGCCGGATACTGCTGCGCCGCCGTGAGCGAGATCGAGTTTGAGGGAAAACCGGTCGAACAGGAAGGGGAACACGTTTGTTTTCACGCTAACGGAAAGGATCGCAACAGGCAATAGGAATAGGTTATGAGGATAGTGCTAGGTATATTCTAGCACTATACGTAGGAGGCGAGGTGACTGACGAGATTGGCCTTTTTGTTTCGAAGGCCCAGTTTGCGCCTTATGTTGTTCCTGTGAAATTCGACGGCTGCGACGGACATCCCGAGAAGCTCGGCGATCTCCTTCGTGGTGCGTCCTTCCTTGACAAGGGTGGCGACCCGCGTCTCCTTCGGAGTCAGGTCGAGATACTTCGAGTGCAGGTTCTTCAGGAAGGGGGATATGATGTTATCGAGATTCGTTCCGATGACCCGGAGGTAGGATTGCTGGAGGTCTGTCAGCTTCGTCTTCTCCATTTTTTCGATGTAGGGCAGAAGCAGTTCCTTGACGTTGTTCAGAATTTTTTCTTCCACTTCCCTGCGGTCTTCCTCGCGCTGGGCGATGAGCACCTTCAGGGCTGTATTGACCTCCTGCAGGCTGTCCGTCTTCATCTTCAGCTCCCGCTCCCTCTTCTTCAGCGCCTTCTCGGCCAGCTTTCTTTCCGCGATTTCCTCTTTCAGGGCTTCGGACGACTGGATCAGGTCGATGGTCCGTTCCTGGACCCTTTGTTCCAGTTCGTCGTGGGCGTTGCGCAGTGCAATCTCCGCCCGCTTTCGCTCTGAGATATCCTCTAGGGTCTCTACGGCGCCCACGATTTCCCCCCGGGAATCCCGGATGGCCGCAGCCGTGAAACGAAGCCATCGCCCCGAGTTCCCCAGATCGGGAAAGAAATCGATCGCCTCATAGGATCGATCGATGAGCTTGGACTTGCTGTATTTTCCCTTGTACCACTGCGAGATTTCCTTCAACGAGGCATTGACCAGCAGATCGACCATGCAGGGTCTGTGCTCTGCATAGAAGGCCCTCCAGTGGTCCCGGGTCCCCACGATCTCCCGCGCCGGGATCCGGGTTAGCTCCTCGAGCGCCTTGTTCCAGTAGAGGACCCGGTGGTCTTTCCCGATGACGAAGGTCGGAATGGGAGATCCCTCGACGATATTTGCCAACCGTCGCTCCTGTTCCTTCAGGGCCTCTTCGGCCGCTATGCGCTCGGTGATGTCCTCCAGGGTTTCCACGGCTCCGATAAGCACTCCTGAGGCATTGCGGATGGCAGCCGCCGTAAAGCGAAGCCATTTGCCGCCCTCCCCCAACTCGGGAAAGAAGTCTGTGGCTTCATAGGCGTCTTCGATCAGTTCCGACTTGCTCCCCTTTTCTGCGTACCATTTGGAGATCTCCTCCATCTTGCCGTCAATGATCAGATCCGCCATGCAGGGCCGCTTCGAGGCGTAAAACGCCCGCCAGTGCTGGTCAGTGCCGATGATGTCGACGTCGCGGATGTTGCTCAGTTCCTCCAGCGCGCGATTCCAGAAGATGACCTGGTGTTCGCAATCGATGACGAAGGCGGGAATCGGCGAAGCCTCTACAATGTTGTAGAGCTGCCGTTCGCTCTGTTTGAGGGCCTCCTCGGCAAGCCTCTGCTCCGTGATGTCCTCCAGGGTCTCCATGGCGCCGATGAGCTGCCCGTCGAGGTTGCGGATGATGGCCGCGGTGAACCGCAGCCACCTGCCCTGCTGCCCCAGATCGGGGAAGAAGTCCGTGGCCTCGAAGGCTTCCGGGATCAGCTTCGACCGGCTGCACTTTTCTTCGTACCACTGACGGATTTTCTCAATCTCCCCGTCGACAAGCAGGTCCGCCATGCAGGGCCTCTGTTTCGCGTAAAAGGCCCGCCAGTGCGTGCTGGTTCC
>Ga0335071_10003811_pt1 | contig 15832 bp, 19 predicted proteins | sample Lox_Sample_15_FD_206724 | JGI IMG/M metagenome (GOLD analysis project Ga0335071, IMG submission 206724) | Soil microbial communities from Loxahatchee National Wildlife Refuge, Florida, United States - Lox_Sample_1.5 | ecosystem: Environmental > Terrestrial > Soil > Wetlands | place: USA... | reverse complement strand
CCGACTTGGTCGAGGCGGTCATCCGGGTCGAGTCGGCCTTCAACCCGCGGGCGGTCTCCAGCAAGGGCGCGCAGGGACTGATGCAGCTCATGCCGCGCACCGCTTCCGCGCTCGGCGTGCGCAACGCCTTCGATCCGTACGAGAACATCGACGGCGGCGTGCGGCATCTCCGGTACCTGCTCGACCGCTACCCCGGCAACGTTCCGCTGGCCCTCGCCGCCTACAATGCCGGCGAGAAGGCCGTCGACTACTACCGGGGCATCCCGCCGTACGCCGAGACCACGCAGTACGTCCAGAAGATCCTGGGGCAGGGCCAGTCGGTGGGCAGCGCGAGCACGCGCACCGTGATCTATCGCTACGTCGACAGCGACGGCACGGTCACCATCACCAATGTGCCGCGGGGCCGGGCCGCCGTGACCCTCCGCTGATGAGACTGGGCGCGATCTAGAGGCGCTTCCAGGCCAGCTTGAGGAAGCGCTCCAGCAGGCCGTCGTTCACGAACCGCTCCGCCGCCTCCCTCGTCGCTTCCTGATCCATCCCCCAGAGCGCCGCGCGCTTGCCCCCATCGGCGCTCATCTGGACGAAGACGCGCTCGTCGCGCGTGAAAGCTACCGGCAGCTCTTCGTAGATCTGGGCAGCGAAGGCATTGACGCCCGGTCCCCCCACGGCAATGGCCGGGAAGAGGTCGGCCATGTCCTGGTTGACCATCCACATATCGGTGACGACCACCGCGCTCCTCCCCTCGGCGCCGTGCGTGCGGGCCATGATGGCCCGCTTGAGGTCGTAGGCGACGGGGCGATCCTCCTCCTCGGGGAGGATCCCGTAGCCGACCACGATCAGGATGGTGGAGTGGACGTCGAAGTAGCGCGGCATCAGCGGACGAGTCGCGCGATCTCCCGGAAGTCGTCCGTGTCGGCCTGTCCCAGGAGCTGGAAGACGAGCGTCTCCGTGGCGCTCACCACGGCGCCAGCCTGCCGGAGCTGCTCCGTGCCGAGCCGCCAGTTCGCCTGCGTGCGCGACGTGACGGCGTCCGCGGCCACGTGGACGGCCATGCCGTCGCCCAGCAGATCCAGCGCCGACATGAGCACGCATACGTGCGCCTCGATTCCGGCCAGCACGACGTGCCGGGTGCCGGTGGCCTTGAGCCGCGCCCGCACGTCCTCGACCGCCCAGCAGGAGAAGCTCACCTTCGGCACGGGCTGGATGTCGGGGCCGAGCGTCTGCTGCAATTCGGGCAAGGTGTGGCCGAGGCCCTTCGGATACTGCTCGGTCGCGACCACGGGGAGATTGAGGCGCCGGGCCGCCGTGGCCAGGATCTTGATGTTGCGCATCACCTCTTCGCGATGGTCGGCGTCCATGGCGGGGAACAGGCGCTCCTGCACGTCCACGATCACGAGCGTGGTGCCCTCGCGGGGCAAGGTCATCGGATGCATCGCCGGCATGGGGGTCTCCTTAGGGGACGAATCAGGAGCAGCGGTCGAGACCGCGATACTGGACGGCCTCGGACACGTGCTCCGCGGCTATCCTCTCACATCCCCCGAGGTCGGCGATAGTGCGGGCCACCTTGAGGATGCGGTCGTGGCCCCGCGCGGAGAGGCCGAGCCGGCTCACGGCCAGCTGGAGCAGCCGCGCGGCCTCGGGCGGAGGTGCACAGAAGCGGCGCACCTGGCGGCCGCTCATCCGGGCGTTGACTCGAGCCCCGGAGCCCACCAGGCGCTCGGCCTGGCAGCGGCGTGCCGACTCGACCCGGGCGCGCACCGTGGTCGATGGCTCACCGCTCGCGGCCGCGAGCTCGGCGTAGGGGACCGCTCGGACCTCGAGATGCAGATCGATGCGGTCCAGCAGCGGCCGCGAGAGGCGCGACAGGTATTGCTGCCGCTCGCCGGGAGAGCAGACGCATGCGTCGAGGGAGGCGCATCCGCGCCGGCAATAGTTGGCGGCGCCCACGAGCTGGAAGCGGGCCGGGAATGCCGCGCTGCCGGCCGCGCGCGAGACCACCACGCTGCCGTCCTCGAGCGGCTGGCGCAGGGATTCGAGCACCCTCGGGGAGAACTCCGGCAGCTCGTCGAGGAACAGGACACCCAGATGGGCCAGGCTCGCCTCGCCGGGGTGCGGCACGGTACCGCCGCCGATGAGCCCCGCCCCCGACGTCGTGTGGTGCGGCGCCCGAAAGGGCCGCTCCCGCACGAGCCCGTGTCCCGCCGAGAGCAGCCCGGCCACGCTCCACACGGCGGTGATCTCGATGGCCTCCTCGAGGACCAGCGGGGGCAGGATGGTGCCGAGCCGGCGCGCGAGCATCGTCTTGCCCGCGCCCGGGGGACCGAGCATCAGTAGGTTGTGCCCGCCGGCTGCCGCGATCTCGAGGGCGCGCTTGGCCCAGTGATGGCCCCGCACGTCCGTGAGGTCGAGATCGGAGCTGCCTCCGCTCCCGGACCAGGTGCCTGTCGACGGACACTGCGGAGGGATCTCGCGCTCCCCGTTCAGGTACTCGAGCGCATCGTGAAGCGTGCCGAGCGGGATGACCGCGACGCCGGTGATCACGGAGGCCTCCTCGGCATTGCCCGCGGGCACGAGCAGGCGCCGCACCCCGCGCCGGCGGCAGTGGAGCGCCACCGGCAGCACGCCGCGGACGGGCTGAATCCTCCCGTCGAGGGAGAGCTCGCCCAGGACCACCGTGTCGTCGACCAGCTCCCTCTTGAGGACGCCGGTGGCGCCAAGGATGCCGAGCGCCATCGGCAGGTCGAAGGCCGTGCCGACCTTGCGCACCTCGGCCGGCGCCAGGTTGACCGTGATCCGCTCCGCCGGGAAGTCGAGCCCAACGTTGCGGATGGCGGCGCGCACGCGGTCGCGGCTCTCGCGCACGGATGGATCCGGAAGCCCGACCGTCGCGAACGACGGTAGTCCAGGCGCGACGTCGACCTCCACGAAGACGTCATCGGCCTCGATGCCGAACACGCTGGCCGAGCGCACGCGCGCGAGCATGGCCCGAGTGTCGGGACGGGCCGGTCCCGCGTCAACGCGTCAGATTGGATACAGGGAGGACCAGCGCCCTCAGATGGTGCTCAGGAGGCGAGCGCGCCGTGCTCGCGCAGGAAGGCGAGACCCTGGCGCGCGTCCTCCACGGACAGTTCGATCACTCCAGGCAGGGCGGCGAAGGCCGGGTGCCTGGCCACGGAGGCCACGCCGATGCCCATGGTCCCGCCTCCCGGAATGGCGTGGCGGTCGCGGTGCGCACCGGCGGGGAGCTGGCAATCGTTCAGATGAAAGGCCGCGACGCGGTCCAGCACGCCCTCGGCAGACAAGGCGTCGGCGAGACGCTGGCCCGCATCCTCGCCGGAGAGATCGAAGCCCGCAGCGTGGAGGTGGCACGTGTCGATGAGCAGGCCGAGGCGCTCGGGCGGCGCGCCCACGTCGCGCAGGAGTCTAGCGAGCTCGGCGATGGTCTGCCCCAGCTCGCTGCCCTCGCACGAGTTCTCGATGTAGAGGACCGGCCCGGCTGGCATGCGCTCCACGAGCTCACCGAGCTTGCGCGTGGCGAGCTGCATGGCCGCCTCCACGCTCGGATGTCCCTTCGCGTAGCCCACGTGGAAGCACACGCCGTTGAGGCCGATTTCGGCTGCCACCTTGAGGTCTGCGAGGAGGCTCGACACGGAGGAGTTCCGGATGCGGCCCTCGGGGCTCGCCAGGTTGACGAGGAGCGAGCCGTGCGCGACGCCCCACGTCCCGCGCCCGCGCAGGCCTTCGACCAGCGCGGCGCGGTCGGGCGGCTCCGGAACGCCGTAGTTGCCGAAGCGGCCCGGATCGCGCACCACGGTCTGGAACACATCCACGTTCTCCCGAGCAAGGATCCCGGGGATCGCGGCGAGCGGCGGGTCGATCGAAAGGCCGACGCGCATGGCCGCCATCTTACCGCAGGGTCGAATGCCAAACCGGACCGGCGCTCAGCGGGTTCTGCTACTCTCGCCGGGACCATGGACATCGCCGCCGTCAGGCTCGACCCGGGGCTGCCGCTGCCCGTGCCCGCGAAGCCCGGGGATGCGGGCCTCGACCTGTACGCCTCGGAGAGCGCGAAGATCGGCCCTGGCGAGCGGCGGCTCGTGCCGACCGGGCTCGCCGTCGCCATTCCGGAGGGCCACGCCGGGCTCGTGCTGCCGCGCTCCGGTCTGGCCATGCAGAAGGGCGTGACCGTGCTCAATGCGCCCGGGCTCATCGACGCGGGCTATCGCGGCGAGCTCAAGGTCCTGCTCGTGAATCACGGCGCCGGGGCGGTCGCCATCGCGCGGGGCGAGCGCATCGCGCAGCTCCTCGTGCAGGCGGTGATGCGCGTGCGGCTCGTGGAGACGGACCGCTTGCCCGAGTCCGAGCGCGGTACGGGAGGCTTCGGAAGCACGGGAGCCTGACCAGGCCCGCGGAGGGCCGAGGCCGCTACTGGTTCAGGCGGCGCTTGGCGAAGCCGAGGAGTCCCTGCGGCATGAAGATGACCATGGCCGTGAAGATGATGCCGACGGGGATCAGGTAGTACTCGGTGAAGTAGCGCGAGAAGCCTTCGCGGAGGAGCAGGAAGAAGGCGGCGCCCGCCACGGGGCCCACCAGCGTGCCCACGCCGCCCATGACGTTGAAGATCACCACCTCGCCGGAGACGAGGAAGAAGACGAAGTCGGGGGCGGCGAACTTGTTCTGGAGCGCGTAGAGGACGCCCGCCAGGCCCGCGAAGACCCCGGAGAGCATGACGGCCACGATCTTGTAGCGCTCGACCGAGTAGCCGATGGCGCGGGCGCGCGGCTCGTTCTCCCGGATGGCCTGGAGCACCATGCCGAAGGGCGACTGGGTCACGCGCCGCAGCAGCAGGAACGAGAGCGTGACGACGGCCAGCACGAACCAGTGCAGCGTCTCCGGCGTGAAGCGGGCGGACCAGATGCCGGGAATGGAGAACGGCGGCTGGCTGAAGGCGAGGCCGTTCTCGCCCCCCGTCACTTCCGTCCACGTGAAGATGATGACGTAGAAGATCTGCGAGAAGACGAGCGTGGTGATGGAGAAGTAGATCTCCCGGAGGCGCGTGGCGAAGAACGCCACGAAGGTCGCCACGGCGGCCGCGCCGGCCAGGCCGTAGAGGAGCGCGAGCCAGAGATTGGGCGGCTTGACGGTCAGGAGCGCGGCCGCCGCGCAGTACATGCCGAGGCCGAAGAAGACCGAGTGGCCGAAGGAGATCATGCCCGTGTAGCCGATCAGGATGTCCGACGACATCGCGAGCAGGCCCCAGATCAGGATCTCGGTGACGAAGCGGCGCCAGAACTCGGGGAGCACCATCGGCGCCACGATCAGGAGCGCCAGGACGATGCAGAAGCCGACCCAGTAGGCGGTGTTCGAGCGCCGCATGGCTATTTCGGCGTGGGCACGAAGAGGCCCGTGGGCCGGAAGAGGAGCGTCAGGATCAGGGCGACGAAGGACACGATCACGGCCTGGGCGGGGCTCACGATGAGCGCGGCGTACGCCTCGAGCAGGCTGATGAAGATGGACGCGAGGATCGAGCCCCCGAGATTGCCCATGCCGCCCACGACCACCACGATGAAGGCGCGCAGGGTGAAGTCGAGGCCGATGTTCTGCGTCACCCCCCCGAGCGGGCCGAAGAGCACGCCGGAGGCCGCGGCCATGGCGGCGCCGATCGCGAACACCGCCGTGTGCACGACGGGCACGGGGATGCCCATGGCCTGCGCCATCACCCGGTCCTGCGTGGTGGCACGGATCCAGATACCGTATTTCCCGTAGCGCAGGAAGAGGTAGAGGGCGCCGATGATGACGGCGGCGAGCACCGCGGTGAGGATCCGGTACCACGGGTACTGGAGATAGAACAGGTTGAAGTTGCCGGTGATCGGCTCCTGGATGCGGCGCGCCGACGGGCCCCACTGCCAGATGGCGTACTTCTGGAGCACGAGCGAGATGCCGAAGGTGGCGAGGATGGTGGTGAGGGGGTCCCGTCCGATGAGGGGCCGAAGGGTGGTGACCTGCAGCGCCGCGCCGAACACCGCGATGACGACGGCGGCGATGAGCAGGGCCAGCCAGAAGTTCCCCGTGGTGGCGATGGTGGCGGCGCCCACGAAGCCGCCCAGCATGACGAGATCGCCGTGGGCGAAGTTCACCACGTCCATGATGCCGAAGATCAGGGTGAGCCCGGAGGCGACGAGGGCCAGGATCATCCCGTTGACGATGCCGTTGATCGTCTGGATGAGGATCTGCTCGAGCGGGATGGCCATGCGCTAGATTCCCAGGTACTGGTGGATGACCGCGTGGTTGGCGCGGAGATCGGCGGCGGGCGCGTGGTGCCGCACCACCCCCTTTTCCATGATGTACACGCGGCTCGAGGCGTCCAGGGTGAGCGGCACGTTCTGCTCGACGAGGAGGATGGCCACGCCCTCGCGATGCAGCATCCGGATGATCTCCGATATCTGCCCGACCATGCGCGGCATGAGCCCTTCCGTGGGCTCGTCGAGCAGGATGATCTTGGGCTCGAGCATCATGGCGCGCGCGATGGCGAGCATCTGCTGCTCGCCGCCCGACAGCGTGCCCCCGGCCTGGCTCTGCCGCTCCGCAAGCACGGGGAACGACGCGTAGATCTTGTCGAGCATGCTCTTCCGCTTGGCCTCGGTGATGCCCGCGCGATCCAGCCCGGTGCGGAGGTTCTCCATGACCGTGAGCAGGCGGAAGATGCGCCGCTCCTCGGGCACCCAGGCGATGCCGAGGTGGGCGAGATGGTGAGGGGCCATGCCGCCGATCGACCGGCCTTCAAAGGTGACCGTGCCCTGCGATGGGCGGACGAGGCCCATCACGGTCTTGAGCGTGGTGCTCTTGCCGACGCCGTTGCGCCCGAGCAGCCCCACCACCTCCCCGGGCTGCACCTCGATCGAGACCCCGTGGAGGATGTGCGACTTGCCGTAGTAGGTGTGGACGCCGTCGAGGGTGAGCATCAGGTCTTGAGGTAGACCTCCTGCACCCGGGGGTTGGCCTGGATCTCGGCCGGCGTGCCCTCGGCCAGCACCTCGCCGTAGTGGAGCACGGTGATGGTGTTCGCGAGCCCCATCACGACTTCCATGTCGTGCTCCACGATCACGATGGTCAGGTTCTTCGAGATGCGCCGCACGAGCTCGACGGTGGCGAGCGTCTCCGTCACGCTCATGCCCGCGGTGGGCTCGTCGAGGCAGAGGAGCTGGGGCTCCGTGGCCAGGGCGATGCCGATCTCGAGGTTGCGCTGGGCGCCGTGGGAGAGATTGGCGGCCAGCTCGTCCTCGTCGCTCCGGAGGCCGACCGCATCCAGCACGCTGCGGGCGCGGTCCATCAGGTCGGGGAACGCATAGCGATGCCGCAGCATGTTCCAGGCGTGATGCCGCGACTGCACGGCCACGCGCACGTTCTCCAGCACGGTGGCGCCGGGCAGGATGTTGGTGATCTGGTACGAGCGGGCGAGGCCCTTGTGCGAGACCTCGTTGGGCGGCAGCCCCGCCACGTCCTCGTCGTTGAGGTAGATGTGCCCGGAGGTCGGCCGGAGCACGCCCGTGAGGCAGTTGAAGAACGTGGACTTGCCGGCGCCGTTGGGGCCGATGATGGCGCGAATCTCGCCGCGGGCCACGGAGACGCTGACGCTGTTCACGGCGGTCAGCCCGCCGAACCGCATGGTGAGTCCCTCGGTGCGAAGGATGGGCCGCGAGGCGGGGCCCCGGCTTTCCTCCTTGCGGAGGTTGGCCGGGGCCGCCGTCTCGCGTGAAGCGTCTGCCACTTAGGCGAAGGTGCAGGCGGGCGGGACGATCGTCTTCTCCTTCGGGACGACCTCCAGGATCTTGTGCTTGCCGTTGGCGACGGTGAAGATGAACTCGCGCAGGAACGCCTGGTGGTCCTCCTTGCGGAGCGTCTTGTCGCCCTGCGGGAAGTCGTCGCCCTCCTTCACCTCGAGCCCTTCGAGGGCGGCGATGAGCTTGGGCGTGTCCTGCCGGCCCTGGAAGCCGGACTTCTGCATGCCGATCTTGAGGAAGTTCATGGCTTCGAAGTTCGACTGGACGTAGCGGTCCGGCAGCGGCCCCGACGGATCGATCTGCTTCAGCCGCACCACGGCGTCATCGAAGAACTTCTTGTGCGCCGGCGTGTTCAGCGGGCCCTCGAGGATGGGCAGGTAGCGGTTGATGCCCACGAAGCCCTCGATCTTGGCGCCGAGCCCGGGCATGTTGGTGGACTCGGCGATCGCGCCGTCGCCCGCCCACTTGTACTTCTTGGTCATGCCGAGGTCGTACGCCTGGTTGCCGACGGTCACGCCGTCCTTGCCGAAGAAGATCCCGAAGAAGCCGTCGAAGTTGCCCGTGATCTTCGAGAGGAACGCCGTCATGTCGGCGGTGCCGAGCGGAATGCCCGTGGTGCCCACCACCTCGCCACCCGCCTTCTTGATCTGCTCGGTGTAGGCGTCGCGGGTGGACTGGCCCCAGGAATAGTCGGCGTAGCCGAGATGCCACTTCTTGCCCATCTTGCTCACGAGGTACGGCGCGAAGGCCACGGCCTGAGCGGGCGCGTAGTCGAAGGGCCGGAAGGTGTACCGGCTGCATTTGCTCGTCGTGATGGTGGTGTCGAGGCAAACCCCGATCATGTTCAGGATCTTGTGCTCGTCCCACACGGGCATGCAGGCCAGGCACACGTTCGACAGGAACCCGCCCTCGTGCAGGTCGATCTTGTCCTCGACGGCGAGCTTCTCGGCCTTGCGCCGCCCCACGTCGGGCTTGGACTCGTAGTCGGCGATGATCAGCTCGACAGGGCGGCCGTTGATGCCGCCGGACTTGTTGATGTGGTCCACGGCCATCTGGGTGCCCACGAGGGCGGTCTTGCCGCCCGCCGCCGCGGCGCCCGACAGGGGCTGCATCGTGCCCACCTTGTAGGCCTTGGCCTGACCGAAGGCATCCCGCCACCACGCGGGCACCGCCACCGTGGCGCCGAGGGCGCCCGCGGCGGCCGCGGAGAAGCCGAGGAACCGGCGCCGGGTCGTCTTGCCGCTGTACCAGAACGTTTCAGCCTGAGCCCACTTCTCGTCTTTCCAGCTCTCTGCCATGGGTCTCTGCCCTCCTTGCGGGCGTTCGGGGATGCTCGTTTAGGGTCGCTGCTGAGCCACGGCTCGAAGAGCCGCGTTGAAGGCTTGGACGGTCCGCTGGATGTCTTCTTCAGTGTGGGCCAGCGAGACGTAGAACTTCTGGGCTGCCTTGACAACCCCACGCTCAAGGAGCGCCCGCGTGAACGCGGCGTGGAGCGCCCGGTCGGCGGTGAGGGTGGCCCGGTAGTCCGTGATGGGCCGGCCCGTGAAGTAGATCTCGAAGACCGGGGCCTCCCCGGCCACCTGCGCCTCGAGGCCGGCGGCCCGCGCCGCCTCCGCCAGCGCTGTCTTCACGCGGCGTCCGCTCTCGAACAGCCGCTCGTAGGTGCCGGGCTTCCGGAGCTCCGCCAGCGTGGCCAGGCCAGCGGCCGCCGCCACGGGGTTGCCGTTCAGCGTGCCCGCCTGCTGCACGAAGCCGCCCGTGTCTTCCATCGCGGGCGCCAGGTGGCGCAGGATTTCCTCGCGCCCCACCACGGCCGCGAGCGGGAAGCCGCCGCCGATGATCTTGCCGAGCGCGGCCAGATCCGGGACCACGCCGTAGTACTCCTGGGCGCCGCCGTACGCGAAGCGGAAGCCCGTCACGATCTCGTCGAAGATGAGCGGCACGCCGTAGCGGCGCGTGACCTCGCGCACGCCGGCCAGGAAGGCCTTGTCCGGCACCACCAGGCGCTGGAACGGCTCCATGATGACGGCGGCCAGGCTCTCGTGGTGCGCCGCGATGATCGCCTCGGTCTCGGCGAGGTCGTTGAACGGCGCGATCAGCACCTCGTCGTGGATCGCGTGCGGGATGCCCGCAGAGTCCGGCGTCGGGGCCGGGAAGGCCTTCGGGACGCGGGGGCCCACGGACATCAATGAGTAGTCGTGGGTGCCGTGGAAGCCGCCCTCGAACTTCAGGATCCTGTCGCGCTTCCGGAACGCGCGCGCCACGCGAAGGGCGAAGAACGTCGCCTCGCTGCCCGACGAGGTGTACCTGAGCTGCTCGGCGCAGGGGACCGCCCGGCAAATCTCCTCGGCGAGGGCGACGGCGGGCTCGGACAGCTGGAAGTACGTGGTGCCCTTGCGGAGCTGCGCCTCCACGGCCGCGATGACCGCGGGATGGGCGTGGCCCAGCACCATGGGCCCGCTGCCGAGAACGTAGTCAACGTACTCGCGTCCGGAGAAGTCGTAGAGATGCGCGCCCTGCGCCTCCTTGACCACGAACTGGAGATCGTCAGGGGCGTAGTAGCCGCCCAGGACGCCGCCGGGAAAGCGACGGAGAGCCGTCCGGAGCAGGGCGCTTTCGTGGGAACTGCGAGGCGTCATGGAGTTGTCTGGCGCCATCGGGTGGCCCTTCTTATACCGCAAAGCAGCCCGGACCCGCAAGCCTCGGGCCCGCCACCGCCGACCGTCGCTCGAGGCCTAGCTGCTGAGGCCGGCCGCGCGGAGAGCGAGACGAATGCGGTGCCGCTCGTCGTCCGACACCGGCGTGAGCGGCGGCCGGACGTGGGCCTCGGGGATGCGTCCCAGGAGGGCCAGCGCTTCCTTCATGCGGTTGTGCATGTCGACGAACGGCGGCGCGTAGAAGACGCTGACGAGCGGCGCCAGGCGCTCGTTGACGCGATGAGCTAGGGCGAGATCGCCCGCGCCGACGGCGGCGAAGAGCGCGGCCTGCAGGTCTGCGGCCACGCTGCCCATGCCCGAGATGCAGCCGTCGGCGCCCAACAGGAAGGTGGCCAGGAGCGACATCGTGAACGACGAGAGCATCGCGACGGGCCGACCCGAGGCGCGGAGCGCGCGGAGGTTCTTCTCGTAGGCGACGATGTCGTTGGACCAGTCCTTGACGCCCACCACCGTGGGAATCTTGCAGAGCTCGCCGAGCGTCTCCGCGCTGTAGCCGATGCCGGAGGCCGGCGGATATTCGAAGACGATGAGGGGCAGGTCCACGCCGTCCGCCACCGCCGAGAAGTGACGCAGCACCATGTCGGGCTTTACCTGCGCGCCCCACATGAAGATGGTCGGCGGGAAGACGAGGAGGCCGGCCGCGCCGGCGGCCCGGGCATCTCGCGCGAGCTCGATCGCCTCCTGCGTGCCGTCGGAGTAGACGCCGGCGATGATCGGCACCTTGGCGCCCACTTCCTCGAGCGCCAGGGCGAGGGCGCGCTTCCGCTCCTCCCGGGACAGCGACGAGACCTCCGCGGCGTGGCCGTTGGCCACGATGGCCGTCACGCCCTTCGTGTCGGCGAGCCAGCGGAGGTGCTTCCGGTACGCCGGCACGTCGATCTGGAGATCCGCCGTGAAGGGGACGAGGTTGGCGGGGATGCAGCCTGAGAAGCGGTAGCCGTTGCTCATGCCCCTGTTGCTCATGCTCAAGACGCTATCACATCCGCTGGCACGGAGGCTACCACCGCCCGATCTCCTCGGCGACCTGCTTCGCGCGGCGCACGCGCGCGTAGGCCCGTCCGATGACGTCGAGCGTGGCGCGCTGGATCTCGGGCCAGAGCGTGGCGGTGCCGTCCTCCACGACGGTCATGCGGTACTCGCGGTTCATGCCGCCGATGACCGTGGCGAGCACGCAGATGTCCGTCATGGTGCCCGTGAGGACCAGGTGAGTCACGCCGCGGGCCCGGAGGGCCTGGTCGAGCGCGGTGCCGTTGAAGCCGTCGTAGTAGCGCTTGCGGACGACCAGCTCGCCGGGCTGCGGCGCCAGCTCGGGCACCACGTGGACGTTGGCCTCGCCGAGAAGGCAGGAGGACGACGGCCGGCCGAATCCGCGCGGCGCGCCGGGAGCGGCCCGCCGATGCTCAGGATGCAGGAGGCCCACCAGCAGCGGAACATCCTCGGAGTAGGTGAACTCGGTGAAGGCCACGGGCAGTGTGCTCTGCCGGAAGAGGGCAAGGAGGCTCTGGATCTGCGGGACGATGTCACGGGCGGGCGGCACTTCCATCGCCTCGCCCGGATCGAGGAAGGCGCGCTGCATGTCCACCACGAGCAGCGCGGTCTTCCCCGGCTCGAGCTTCAGGTGCGCTTCAAAGGCTTCGGCGCGGTCCACTCAGGTCTCGGCTACTCTCGACTTTCTGGCGCAGCTCTCGACACGCGCCCGATGCTGAGCGCGATTGGTTTTCTGTCTCAGCCCTCGCCTCGCCTTCGGCTGCGGCTCGAATCCCAGGTTCCGTGCGACAGATCTGACCGTCAGGTTCGCCGGCATACCCTCGCAACCCTCTGTCTCAGCCCTCGCCTCGCCTTCGGCTGCGGCTCGAACTACCATGGCGCCACTGAAAAGGCGTTGGGGATGTGGCGGATCGCCTTCACGCCGCCCTCGTCGTTGACCACCACCGCCACGACGTCGAAGCGGCAGGGCTGCTCGCGCAGCCGCTTGGACCGCAGATAGCTCTGGGCCAGCTTGCCGAGCTTGTTCTGCTTGCGCGTGTGCACGCCGGCCTGGGGCGGAGGCGCGTTCTCGAGATCGCGCCGGGTCTTGACCTCGACGAAGACGAGGGTCTTGCCCTCCTTCGCCACGAGATCGATCTCGCCCAGGCGCGTCCGCACGTTCTTCTCGAGGATGGCGTACCCGCAGCGGCTGAGGAAGCGGGCGGCCTCCTCTTCGCCCTTGATGCCTGTGATCTTCTTGGTATCGGTCGGCACGGTTCACTCCTCGTCCACAATGATGGAAAACAGGTCCTGCTGCACCAGCACCCCACGAAACGTCCGTCGATGCAGGGGGCACGGGCCGTGCGCGTAGAGCGCGGCCAGGTGCTCCGGGGTCGGGTACCCCTTGTGCTGGCCGAAGCCGTACTGCGGATAGTCCCGATCCGCCTCTGCCATCATCCTGTCCCTCGTCACCTTCGCGATGATCGACGCCGCCGCGACCGTAGCCGACCGCCGATCGCCGTTGACCAGGTTGCGCTGGGGGCATCGGAGCCCGTCCAGCGCAACGAAATCGGTCAGCACCAGCTCCGGCGTGAGCCCCAGCGCCCCCAGCGCCATGCCCATGGCCCGGCGCGTGGCCTGGAGGATGTTCACGCGATCGATCGTCTCCGCATCCACCAGCCCGACGCCGACGGCCGCCGCCCTGGCGCGAATCGCGGCGTACAGCGACTCCCGCTCCTCCGGCGCCAGCCGCTTCGAGTCGTCCACTCCGTCGATCCGCGTGCCCGGCTCCAGCACGACGGCCGCCGCCACCACCGGCCCCGCGAGCGGCCCACGGCCCGCCTCGTCGAGCCCCGCGACGCACGTGAGACCGCGCCGCCAGGCCGCCTTCTCGAAGCGGTACGCCGCGGGGGCCGTGGTCCCGGCTCCCGCCTACTCGCTGTCGGTCGACGCCGGAACGATCGCGCTCCTCTTTTCTTTCAAACGGGCAGCCTTGCCCGCCAGATCCCGCAGGTAGTAGAGCTTCGAGCGCCGCACCGTGGCCCGCTTCATCACCTGGATCTTGTCGATCCGGGGCGAGTGCAGCGGGAAGGTGCGCTCCACGCCCACGCCGTAGGAGATGCGGCGCACCGTGAACGAGGCCCCCGTCCCGGCTCCGCGCTTCCGGATCACCACGCCTTCGAAGGCCTGCAGCCGCTCCTTCTCGCCCTCGACGACCTTGACCGACACGCGGATGGTGTCGCCGGGCTCGAAGCCGCCCCGGTCCTTCTTCAGCTGCCCCGCTTCGACAATGTGAATCGCTTGCATGACTCGTGGCTCCTCACTCGAGATAGTCGTCGGGCGGCCGGCCCTGATTGAAGCCCGCCACCCACTTCTGCTCTTCGGGCGACAGATCCGCCGTCTCCAGCAGATCCCGCCGCCGCTGCCACGTCCGCCAGACGGACATGACGCGCTTCCACCGCTCGATCCGGCCGTGATCGCCGGAGCGCAGCACCTCGGGCACGGCCCAGCCCGAGAAGATCTCCGGTCGCGTGTATTGCGGGTGCTCGAGGAGCCCGCGCGAGAACGAGTCGTGCGCGGTCGCCGCCTCGTCGCCCAGGGCCCCGGGGTGGAGGCGCGTCAGCGTCTCGGCCACCACCAGCGCGGCCACCTCGCCCCCCGAGAGGACGTAGTCGCCGATGGACAGCTCCTCGTCGACCAGATGCTCGCGCACCCGCTCGTCCACGCCCTCGTAGCGGCCGCACAGCAGGACGAGGTGCGGCAGGACGGCCAGGCTCCGCGCAATATCCTGCGTGAAGCGCCGGCCGGCCGGATCCAGCAGGATGACCCGCGACCCGGGCGCCCGGAGCGTCGCGATGCACCCCGCCAGCGGCTCGGGCTTCATGATCATGCCGCCGCCGCCGCCGAACGGCGTGTCGTCCGTCACACGATGCCGGCCCTCCGCCCAGTCGCGCAGGTTGTGGACGCGGATGTCCACGATCCCGCGCGCGCGGGCGCGGCCCACGATGGACTCGCCGAGCGCGGGCTCCACCATGCCGGGGAACAGCGTGACGATGTCGATTCTCACAGGTCCAGCAGCCCTTCCGGCGGGTCGATGACGATCCGCCGCTCCTTGACGTTCACGTCCACCACGATCTCCGGCACGGCCGGCACCAGATGCTCGCGGCCCCCATCGGCCACGATCCAGAGCGGCTGGGCCGTGTTGTCGTCCACGCCGACGAACTCGCCCACGCGCCGCCCATCGCGCGTTTCCACCACCGCGCCCGCCATCTCCCAGGGATAGAAGTGCCCCTCGGGCGCCGGCAGCGCGTCTTCCTGCGCCACCGCGAGCAGCCGCCCCGCGAATCGCCGGGCGGCCTCCGGCGAGGTCACGCCTTCCATCCTCACGAACAGCTCGTCGCCGTCGAAGCGGCACCCGGCGATGCGACAGGCCTCGCGCCGGTCGGCCTCGGGCTCCCAGAGCACGCATTCGCGCAAGCTCCGGAACCGCTCCTCCGGCCTGTCCGTCAACGGCTTCACCCGCACCTCGCCCTGGAGCCCCCAGGGCCGGAGCACCTCTCCCACGGCGACCAGGGCTCCGGTGGCCACGTATCCTGCGCCTACGCCTTCGCGGCCTTCGTCGCCTGCGCGAGGAGGTGCTTCACGGTGTTCGACGGCTGCGCCCCCTTCTTGATCCACTCCGCCGCCTTGTCCGTGGAGATCTTGATGGTCGGCGGACTCGTCAGGGGGTTGTAGTGCCCGATGACCTCGATGAAGCGCCCGTCCCGCGCGGCGCGCGAATCGGCCACGACCACGCGGTAGGCCGGCTTCTTCGTCGTCCCCGTCCTTCTCAGTCGGATGTGTACCGCCACTGGCTCACCTCTTTCCTGTGGTTGTCGAACGCTATCTGGGCAGGAAGGGCAGGGCGCCCTTGAGCTTGCCCATGCGGCCTTCCATCTGCTTGAGACCTTTCATCATCTGCTTGAGCTGCGCGTACTGCTTGAGCAGCCGGTTGACGTCGGCGACCTGGGTGCCGCTGCCCTTGGCGATCCGGGCGCGCCGGCTGCCGTTGATGATCGCGGGCTTGAGCCGCTCGTCCGGCGTCATGGAGCCGATGATCGCCTCGAACCGCTTGAGGTCCTGCTCCTCGCCCTTGAGCTCCTTGGGCATGCCCTTGCCCTTGAACATCGGGATCATCTCCATGATCTGGGCGAGCGGGCCCATCGAGCGGAGCTGCTTGAGCTGGGCGGCAAAGTCCTCGAGGGAGAAGCTCTCCTCGCGGATCTTCCGCGCCATCTCCTCGGCCTGGGAGGCATCGACCTGGGCCTGCGCCTTCTCGACGAGGGACAGCACGTCGCCCATGCCCAGGATGCGCTGCGCGAGCCGGTC
>Ga0335071_10003810_pt1 | contig 15833 bp, 10 predicted proteins | sample Lox_Sample_15_FD_206724 | JGI IMG/M metagenome (GOLD analysis project Ga0335071, IMG submission 206724) | Soil microbial communities from Loxahatchee National Wildlife Refuge, Florida, United States - Lox_Sample_1.5 | ecosystem: Environmental > Terrestrial > Soil > Wetlands | place: USA... | reverse complement strand
ATTAAGATTGTCTTAATCGCAGCCATTTCTTTCGCATCGCGCACCCAATAGGATGTGTCCCGGATGTGGCGGACAGGGCGATGGCGGACGGGCCTCGTTCCGGCGTCATGCGGAGCTGCTGCCGGTTTCCGGCCAGCGGCCGTGCTCGCGCATGGCGTCCGACCTGCGGAAAATCAGTATGAGGGCTGACTGAAGATGGCGAACAACCCCAAGAAGGTCAAAGACCCTACTGAAGTTGCGCTTTCTGCCATTCAGGAAGCCCTGAACATCAATGACGCGGCGGCTTCCGACACCGCCGCGCGCAATGATGCGCCCCCGCCGGTCCCGCCGCCCCCGCTGACATACGACGAACCGTCCTTCGACATCCGTCCGGTTGCCGATCGCCCGGTGTTCGAGCCGATGGACGAGCCGCAGCCGCCCCGCCGGCCGGCCAATGACGACCGCGAAACCATCGGACAACTGCTGCAGGCGATTCAAAAGGGCCGGCCGGCCCGCAGCTTCTATCGGCTTGCGACGATCTTCGCTGCGGTCTGGATTCTCGGCTGCGGTCTTCTGACGTTTGGGTTCCTGCCGTCGCTGCTGGCCGCCGTCGGCCAAGGAAGCGGTGTCCTGGTACTGGCGGGATTGGCCGCCCTGTTCTTCACACCGGTGCTGCTGTTCTATTTCGTGGCCAGCATCGCCTGGCGCGGCCAGGAACTGCGGATGATCGCGCAGGCCATGGCGCAGGTCGCGATCCGCTTTTCCGAGCCCGAAGGGGCAACGTCGGATTCCATGGTCACCGTCGGCCAGGCGATCCGCCGCGAGGTTGCGGCGATGGGCGACGGCGTCGAGCGCGCGATCGCACGCGCCGGCGAACTGGAGACGCTGGTCGCCAACGAGGTCGCGGCGCTGGAGCGCGCCTATACCGACAACGAGGTGCGCATCCGCGCGCTTTTGCAGGATATCGCGCACCAGCGCGACAATCTGGTCGGACAGGCCGAACAGGTCCGCAGCGCCATTTCCGGCGTGCAGATCGACCTGCGCCACGACATCGCGCTGATTTCTGATGCGATCGCCTCGCGGGTCGACGAGGTCGCCAAGAGCATCACCGGCGCCCTGGAAGAACGCGGCGCCCACATCACCGCGGCGCTCGGCAATGCCGGCGACAACATGATCCTGGCACTCGGCGAGCGCGGCGGCGAACTGCTCGACCGCCTCGAGGAAGCCAGCGCCGAGACCACGCGCTCCGTGCTGGACGCGAGCGAACGGCTCACCACCAGCCTCAATTTCAAGACCGGCCACGTCCATGACGAGTTCGCCGATCTCGCCGAGCGCGTCCACGACATGCTGAACGAGCGGATCGACCGCACCATCGCCGAGTTCGAACAGCGCTCCGCCGTCATCGTCGACGGCATCTCCGAACGCACCGAGCAGGTCCACGACATCCTGAAGAACTCCGGCGATTCGCTGCTGCTCGAACTCGAGCTGCGCTCGGGCGACCTCGTCAGCAAGATCGACGACGCCGGCCACAAGCTCTCCGAGCGCATCATGACGTCGGGCGAGAAGGCGAGCGACCAGCTCGATGCCACCGTCAACGCGCTGGTCACCAAGGTCGTCAGCCAGACCGAAAGCGCGCATGACACGCTGTCGGTGCAGATGAGCTCGTTCGACGAACTGGTGAAGAACCAGGGCGCCGAACTGGCCGAAAAATTCGCGCGCGACAGCGGCACGCTCGGCGCGCTGATCACGCGCCACATCTCGGAATTCGACCGCACCGTGAAGACCTTTGGCGGCGAGATCGTCGATCGCATGGGGCAGCGCACCCAGGAAATCGCCGACAGCCTGAAGAGCTATGTCGACAGCTTCGACAACCGCGTGAGCCTGAACGGCGGCGAGATCACGGCCGCCCTCGATCAGCGCCTGCTGCAATTCGAGACCACGCTCGGCGACAGGGTGACCAATCTGGACGTCTCGCTGGACGGCAAGCTCGCCTTCTTCGACGCCGCCATCGACGGCCGGGTCAAGTCGCTCGAGCAGACCTTCGACACCCGCGCGCGCTCGGTGACCGACACCATCGACCACCGGCTCAATACGCTCGCGGTGACGCTGACCGACGGCGCGGCCCAGGCGATCCACTCGATCGATTCGCGGCTGACCTACCTCACCTCCTCGCTGACCGGCGGTACCGCGCAGGCGATCGACGCGATCGAGCAGCGCGTGGCGACCGTCACCAAGACGATCAACGGCCGCAGCGCACAGCTGTCCGACACCATCGTCGCCCGCTTCCAGGAGATCCACCAGGGCCTCGAGGCCAAGGTCGACGCGGTCGCCAGCGACATCGACACGCGCGTGGCCCAGTTCGAGGACCTGCTCGGCTCCCGCGTCGAGGCGGTGGCCGGCCGCATCGAGAGCAGCGGACGCCAGGCCAGCGACGACCTGATGGCGCGCGCCGAGCTGTTGTCGTCGGGCATCAAGTCGCATGTCGAGGACGCCGAGCGCTCGCTGACCAATCTCGTGGTCAACACCTCTGAGACCATCCAGACCGGCGCGCGCGCCGCCCAGCAGGCGCTGCTGACCGTTTCGTCTGACGTCGGCGCGCAGTTGAAAATGACGTCCTCGGAGGTCGAGCGTGCGCTGACCGCGGTCGGCACCAACGCGGCCAATTCCGTGCTCAACAGCGCGCGCGACGCGCAGCTCAGCCTGGTGTCGACCTCAGGCGATACCGTGAGCCAGATCAAGACGCTGGCCGCCGATGTCGAGCGAACGCTGTCGGCCGCCGGTACGGCCACCGCCGAGGCCATCGTTGCGGGCGCGCGCGAGGCGCAGTCCACGCTGGTCAGTTCGTCCTCCGATGCCGCCGATCACGTCAAGGAGCTCGCCGCCGACGTGCAGCGGTCGTTGTCGATGGCCGGCACCTCGACGGCGGAAACGATCACGGCCGGCGCCCGCGAGGCGCAGAACACGCTGGTCGCCGCCTCCGCGGAAGCGGCCAAGAGCGTCAAGACGTTGGGGGCCGACATCCAGAGCTCGCTCTCGGTGGTCGGAACCGCCACGGCGGAAGCGATCACATCCGGCGCACGCGAGGCACAGAACACGCTGGTCGCCGCCTCCGCGGAAGCGGCCAAGCATGTCAAGACGCTGGCCGCCGACGTCCAGAGCTCCCTGTCGGTGGTCGGAACGGCCACGGCAGAGGCCATCACGTCGGGCGCGCGCGAGGCGCAGGCAACCCTCGTCAATGCGTCCTCGGAATCGACGAGCCAGGTCAAGACACTGGCCGCCGAGGTGCTGCGCTCGCTGACTGCGGCCGGAAACGCCACCGCGGAAGCCATCACGTCGGGCGCGCGCGAAGCGCAGCGGACGCTCGTCAACGCGTCCTCCGAGACGAGCAAGCACATCACCGCGCTGGCTGCCGATGTCGAGCGGGCGCTGACCACGGCCGGCGCCGACACCGCATCTTCGATTCTCACCAGCGCGCGCGAGGCGCATGGCTCGCTGACCGAGACCGGCGCGCAGGCGGTCGGCCAGATCAAGGCGATCTCGACCGAGATCGAACGCTCCCTCACCGCGGTCACCGCGAATACCACGGACAACATCCAGGCCAGCGCGCTCAATGCGCAGAACGCCCTCGTCTCGGCCTCCAACGAGGTCTCGACGCGGATGAAGTCGACCTCGGCGGAGATCGAGCGCTCGGTGCTCGCCGCCGGCAACTCGCTCGGCTCCACGGTGTCCGGCAAGACCGAGGAGATGGTCGGCTATGTCCAGCAGCAGACGGAGCGGCTGTCGCAACTGCTCGATGGCCGGCGCGGCCAGCTGGTGGAGGCGATCGGCGCCAAGACCGGCCAGCTCACCGTCGAGGTCGACCGCGTCACGGCGAATGCGCTGAAGTCGATCGAGAGCCGCGGCCAGGCGTTCGCCCAGTCGATGATGGGCAACGGCTCGGAGGTCGCGCGGACGATCACCTCGGCCGGCGAACTCGCCACCAGTGCGATCAACAAGTCGCTGCGGGACATGGAACAGGCCTCGCGCACCGCGATCGAGCAGTCGCGCCAGGTGTCGATCGCCGCCGTGACCGAGATGCAGGAAACCAGCAAGATCCTGCGCACCGACACGGTCGCGCTGTTCGAGCGCCTGCGCGAAGGCAACATCCTGCTGCAGGAGGTATTGACCGGAGCGCACGACAATCTCAACTCGCTGGAACGCGCGCTGGTCACCCGCGTGGCCGACTTCGTCTCGGCGATGAACGATGTCACCATGCGCAACGGCTCGGCGAGCGAAACGCTGGCGGACCAGCTCTCGGTGTTCAACACCAAAACCTCCAGGGTGCTCGAGGATCTCGGCGCGCTGTCGAGCCAGTTCGACGCCCATGGCCGCGCGCTGGCAGAGGCTGCGGCGGTCGTGGAGCAGAGCAACCGCGACGCCAATTCCTCGATCGCCGACCGCAAGGTGGCACTGGAATCGCTGATCACGACCATCGACCTGCGCACCACCGACCTCGACCAGCGGCTGTCGCGCTTCACGAGCCTGCTCGATGAATCGCTGGCCGCAGCCGAAGAGCGCGCGCGCGACATCGCCCGCGTGGTGGCGGAGACGGCCGGCGCCGGCTCGACCGCGATCAACCGGCAGTTCGAGGCGATCCGGGCCAATGCCGAGGAGGCACGGCAGGCGACCGGCGAACAGATGCAAAAGATCTATCAGCAGACGACGCGCGAAGCGGATGCGATGTTCAAGCAGTCCGCGGAAAAGTTCTCGACGCTGGTGACGAGCATGAAGCAGATGGCCGCCGAGATGCACACCGAGCTCGAGGCTACCCGCGAAGAGCTCCGCCGCGGCGTGCTGGAGATGCCGCAGGAGGCGGCCGAGAGCACCGCGCAGATGCGCAAGGTGATCGTCGACCAGATCGAGGCGCTCGCCGAACTGAACCGCATCGTGGCGCATCATGGCCGCGGGCTCGACGTGGTCGGCGCCAACCGCGCCCCTGCCCCGGTCAACGTCCAGCGTCAGGAAGAGCCTGTCCTGGCTGCCGTCGGCGCCCGCGGCGAGCCACAGCGCATGCGTGATACCGGCAGCGAGCCGCCGCGCATGCGCGACACCGGCAGCATCGAAGCGCCGCCGCCCCCCCGCATGCGCGATACCGGCAACATCGAGCCGCCGCCGCCCAGCCGCATGCGCGATGGCGTGAGCAGCGCCTCGAACCTGCCGCCGCCGGACCTCGGTATGGGCATGGCGCAGCCTTCGCGCCGCACCGAGGCCCCATCGGTGAGCCCCGCCGCCCCGGGCAACGACCAGGGACGCGACAGCTGGCTCTCCGACCTCTTGAACCGCGCCGACAACAATCGCGAGCTGCCACGCGGCCGCGGGCCGCAGCAGGGTCAAAATCCGCTGGAATCGCTGTCGCTCGACATCGGCCGGCTGATGGACCGCAACCTCGCCGCGGAGATGTGGGACCGCTATCAGCGCGGCGAGAGCAAGTCCTTCACCAAGCGCCTCTACACGCCGGCCGGCCAGAAGGCGTTCGACGAGGTCGCCCGCAAATATCGCGCCGACCGCGGCTTCAAGCAGACGGTCGACCGCTACATTACCGAGTTCGAGCGGCTGCTCGACGAGGTCGCCCGCGACGAGCGCGGACCGCAGGCGCTGCGGGCCCAGCTCACCTCGGAGACCGGCCTCGTCTACACGCTGCTCGCCCACGCGGCCGGACGGCTGGGGTGAACAACAGATAAAAACAGGGAGCCGACAGCACGAACGGAGGCCTCGCGGCCTCCGTTTTCGTTTTGCCGCCATCGCGGGGAACGACGCAGAACGGCTTCATTCTTTCGGACGGCGAACGCGAGTTGCGAAGCGACCTGACCGATAAGGGTAGCCGCGAGTGGTCTTCGCTACTCGCTTCCCTATGGCCGCTTCCTGTCGTTCGCGTTGGCCGCCGCCGGTGTTGGCGCCGGGGGCTGCGCCGCCTGCGAGCTCGAATTGCTGGCGCCGAACAGGACCCGGGTCGGGTTGCGGTCAAAATTGTTCACGGCGCGGCTGATGTCGCCGAGCGTGCGGCGGCCGTCGGTCATCAGCGCACCGGAGCGCTTGTCGAAATCTTCCGCCAGTTCGCGGATCGATTTCACCGTCAGGAACAGTTCGCCGCCATCCTTGCCGCCGGCGAGCATGTTGAGCCCCAACATCAGGCTGTCGGCGCGGCCCATGATGCCGTCGACCCGCGACATGACGTTGTCGATGCGCTCGGAATTGCGCGCCAGCGACGCAGTGAAGGTCTCCAGGTTCTTCAGCGAGTTCCTGACCGCTTCCTGGTTGTCGGCAACCACCTTGTTGATGTTTTGCAGCGTGCCGCGGATCGCCTCGGTGACGTCCTGCAGCCGGTTGGGGTCGGCGGTCAGCGTCGGCACGCCGTCTTCGTCGAGCGGCGCCGGCGGCGCCGCCTCCGCGCCGCCTTTCAGCGAGATGGCGGCAACGCCGGTCAGGCCCTGGAACTCCAGTCCGACCAGGGTATCCTTGCGGATCGGGGCGCTGTTCTCGACCATCGCAAGTGCGACGACCCGGCGCGGATTGTCGAGCTTTACCGAGATCACCTCTCCTACTCTGATACCATTGAAATTGACGCTGCCGCCGTTGCGCAGGCCTGCCGCCGGACCCTCGAAGATGATCCGCAGCGGCCCGCGCGCCTTGGTGGTGTGCAGGCTCTGAAACCAGAGCACGAACCCGAAGGCTGCGGCGATCACGGCCAGGGTGAACGACCCGATCAGGACATAGTTCGCCCGTGTTTCCATCAAACGCTCCGGTCACCCACCCACGCGCAATACGCTCGAAGCAAGATCGGCCGCGCTTTCAAACTGTCGCCGGGGCGAGTCGTGCGTCTCCCCCACGACTGCGCGGGCGCGCTTGCCATGAAAATAGGCCCGGAGCCAGGGATGCTGTGAGGCCTGCATGTCCGCCATCGTTCCTGCGGCGATGATCTTGCCGTTCCCCAGAACGGCAATCCGGTCGCAGGCGGTGTAAAGACTGTCCAGATCATGGGTTACCATGAAAACGGTCAGGCCCAAAGTGCGCTGCAGGGTCCTCACCAGCTCGTCGAAATCGCCGGCACCGATTGGATCGAGGCCCGAGGTCGGCTCGTCGAGGAACACCAGTTCCGGATCGAGCGCGAGCGCGCGCGCCAATGCGACGCGCTTGATCATGCCGCCGGAGAGCTCGCTCGGGAAACGGTCGGCGACCTCCGGCTTCAGGCCGACCATTCCGAGCTTGGCCACCATGATCTCATCCATCAGCCGCTGCGAGACCTTCAGGTACTCGCGCACCGGGAACTGGATGTTCTGCCGCACCGTCAGCGATGAGAACAACGCGCCCTGCTGAAACAGGATGCCCCAGCGCCGCTCCACGGCGCGGCGCGCTGCCGTGTCGGCAGCGTCGAGGTCGACGCCGAACACCTCGATGCGTCCGCTCACCTTGGGAACCAGTCCGATGATGGTGCGGGTCAGCACCGACTTGCCGGCGCCGGAGGGACCGACGAAGCCCAATATCTCGCCCCGCTTCACATCGAGATTGAGGCCGTCCAGCACCCGCGTCCTGCCGAACTGGACGGTGATGTCACGGACCCGGATGATGGCATCGGAGGGGGCTGGCACCATGGTCACATTCCGATCGACGCGAAGAAGATCGCGAACAGGCCGTCCATGACGATCACGAAGAAGATGCCTTTCACGACGGACGCGGTGGTGTGCTGTCCGAGCGACTCCGCACTGCCCTGCACCGCCAGGCCCTCGACGCAGGCGACGATGCCGATCACCGCGGCCATCACCGGCGCCTTGATCAGGCCGACCGTAAAATGGTCGATCGAGATCGCGTCACGGAGGCGCAGCAAGAAGGCTTCCGGCTCGACCCCGCCATAGAGCCAGGCCACCAGGCCGCCGCCATAGAGCGCCGCCATATCGCCGAGGAAGGCGAGGATCGGCAGCGCGATCACCAGCGCCAGCATGCGCGGCAGGATCAGCACCTCGATCGGATCGAATCCCATCGTGCGCAGCGCGTCGATCTCCTCGCGCATCTTCATCGAACCGAGCTCGGCGGTGTAGGCGCTGCCCGAGCGGCCCGCGATCATGATCGCGACCAGCAGCACGCCGATCTCGCGCAACACCAGCACGCCGAGCATGTCGACCACGAAGATATCAGCGCCGAACCGGCGGAAATGAAAAATGCCCTGCTGGGAGATGATGCAGCCGATCAGGAAGGTGATCAGCACGATGATCGGCACCGCGCGCCAGCACACCTGCTCGAGATGATGCACGGTCGAGGTCAGGCGAAAACTGCGCGGGTGAAAGAACACCCGTGCGCCCGCCGCAAGCACCGCGCCGAGCATGTCGATCAGGGAGGCGATCGTCCCGCCGACGCCGGCGACGCTGCGGCCGACCTGATCCAGCATGCCTGTGATCGTGACCGAGGTCGTGTCAGTGGCCGGGGCGGCTTTCACCCGGCGCACCTCGTCGACGAGGCTGGAATAGTTTTCCGACAGCCCGGTGATCTTGGTTTCGGCGGCGCCCTGGGTCAGGCTGCGGCGCAGCCGCTCGATCAGCCAGGCCCCAAAAGTGTCGAGCTTGGAGACCTTGGACACATCGATCAGGATATCCGGCCGGCTGCCGGCGAGCCTTTCCGCATCCGCCACCATCCGCTCGAGCAGCGGGGCGAAGCTCGCCGTCCACGGGCCGGCGGCGCACAGCGCCAGCGCACTGCCGCGGGCCGCTTGCTCCAATGTCGGGTCGCCGCTCACGATTGCAAAAGCTCCTCGGCCGATTCGCCATGGGTCAAATGAGGATAGTGGCGGCAGGCTAATCCGAGCTTGCAGGATCGTGCCGCCGCAATGGCGGTTGAAGCTCTTGACGCATTTTCTTCACGGGAACCGCTATCCCCCGCCCTCGAACGCGCTATACGAGCCATAGTTGGTGACGCCCGGCAAGTCCGGGGTTCAGGAAATAGCCAGATTTTGAAATGACTTCCGGTAATTCTTCGACACTGTCCGTGAGAATCGAGCGCTGGCCGATCAGGGGCGCCTTCACGATCAGCCGCGGCGCCAAGGTCGAGGCTGTGACCGTCGTGGCCGAAATCGCTTCCGGCAGGCATATCGGGCGCGGCGAATGCGTTCCCTACCCGCGTTATGCCGAGACGCCTGAGGGCGCGCAGGCCGCCCTCCTCGCGATGCAGGATGCGATTCGCGGCGGGCTCGACCGCGCGGCCCTGCAGGCGGCCATGCCGCCCTGCGCGGCACGCAACGCGCTGGATTGCGCACTGCTGGACCTCGCAGCGAAACAGAGCGGGAAGCGGATCTGGGACGTGCTCGGGCGTCCCCAGCCAAAACCCGTGATGACCGCCTACACGATCTCGCTTGCGTCCCCTGCAGCGATGGCTGAGGCCGTTGCCACGGCTGCCGACCGGCCGCTCCTGAAGATCAAGCTCGGCGGCGCTGGTGACGTCGAACGTATCGCCGCGGTCCGGAAAGCAGCGCCACGCTCCGAACTGATTGTCGATGCCAACGAGGCCTGGACGCCGGAGAGCCTCGAGAAAAATCTCGCCGCCTGCGCGGCGGCCGGCGTCACCCTGGTCGAGCAGCCGCTGCCGGCCGGGCGGGACGAGCAACTTTCGCGCATCCGCCGCCCGGTCAAGGTCTGCGCCGATGAAAGCGTCCACGACCGCAACTCGCTGGAGCCGCTCCGCGAGCGTTACGATGCCGTCAACATCAAGCTCGACAAGACCGGCGGCCTGACCGAGGCGCTGGCCATGGCGGAGGCCGCCAACGCGCTCGGCTTCGACATCATGGTCGGCTGCATGGTGGCGACCTCGCTGTCGATGGCGCCTGCAATGCTGTTGGCCGCGCAGGCTCGCTTCGTCGACCTCGACGGCCCGCTGCTGCTCGCCCGCGATCGCGCGCATGGGCTGCGCTATGACGGCAGCCTGGTTCATCCGCCGGACCCTGAGCTGTGGGGATGATGCAGGCGGCGTCGCATCAAGAGGATCAGGATGCCGCCGCATGCGCCCATGCCGGCCATGACGTAGTAGACCCCCTGTCCGTAATGGGCATAGACGACGCCCGACAGAATCGACGCCACGGACGTGATGATCCCGGAACACGCCGCGAGATAGCCCTGCCCGCGCGCGGTCGCATGGTCCGGCACCAGACGGACCAGCAGTCCCATCGTGCCGACCTGGGTCAAGCCGAAGGTCAGTCCGTGCGCAAGCTGGACCGGCGCCAGGACGGCCAGCTGTGGCTCCTGCGCCATGATGAGCCAGCGGACGATCGCGCTGCACGCGCCGATCGCAATCAGCGACGCCGGCTGCAGGATGAAGCGCGGCGACAGCGCGAAGACCGCGATCTCGGCCAGCACGCCAATCCCCCATAGGCCGGCAATGGTCAGACCTCCAAGCCCATGCGCCTGCCAGTTGATGGAGGCAAAGGCGTAGTATGCGGCATGGCTGCTCTGGATCAGCGCGACCGCGAGGATGACCGCCAGGAAGCCGCCGTCGCGCATCAGGGTCTTGTCGCCGTGCAGGGCCGGAGAACCGGTCGCCGGCCGCTCCAGATATTGCAGTCCAAGGCTGCTCGCAGCTCCCAGAACGGCAACCGCAACGATGATCCAGATCAGCCGCTCAGCCGCGAGGACGTCGAGGAGCAGGCCACAGCCGAGCGCGCCCAGCACGAAGGCCGCCGATCCCCAAAGCCGCAGCGGGCCGTATTTGAGGCCGTAGCGCAAAACCCCGCGCAGCGCATAGGCCTCGGTCAGCGGCAATGTCGGCGTCCACACGGCGCAGGTCGCGACATAGGCCGCGAACACTGCGAGCGGCAGCCGCTGCGTGCCGATCAGCGCAAAACCCAGTGCGGTCGCGAAGGTGGTGAGCACGATGGCACCGCGCAGCGCGTGACGCCGTTCGGCGAGTGCCGTGACGAAAGGAAGCACGGTGAAGCGGGTGACGGCGGGAACGGCGCTGATGATCCCGATCCAGAAGGCGTCGATCCCGATCGCCTTGAGCCAGACCGGGAAGAACGGCGTATGGGTGCCGATCAGTCCGAACAGCGTGCCGTAGAGCAGCCCCGCCCGCCCCGCGAATCTGCGGGAGGCGGCCGGCGATGCGATGGGGATTTGTGCTGCAGATGGCATCAAAGCAATTGCGATTCGGTCAATATCATGGTGATCGTTAGCGTAACGCGCACTGATTTGCGCGGATGAGTTTGCCATGGCCGACGAAGCATTTGCCCTATCGCCGATTTCCGCACGCGCGGCACTGCCGAGCGAGGCGGACTATGACGCGATCCGCGATGCCTTCATGGAAACGTCGCGCGGCCGCTGGTTCCTCGGCGAATACGCCAAGCGCAACCGCAATGCCGACACCAGCATGGTGCTGGATGCGGTGGCGCGGATCGAGGAGGCGCTCGCCGCTCAGCGGCAGCCGCCGCCCCCCGAAGACAGGCTGCCGGAAGCATTGCAGGCGATCAGGAACGCCGTCGACCAGGCCGCCTTGTCGGCATCGACTGCGCTCGCCGGCCTCGCGATCGACGACAATCTCGCTCCGGTCCGCAAGGGCGCGCGCATCATCAAGGAGATCTCCTGGCGCTGGCGCGAGATCGGCGCCGATTCGCGGATCTGCGACCTGATCGATTCCCAGCTCAGCGCGATCGAGGCGAGCTGCGGCCAGATCTCGGAAATCGATCCCCGCCCGGAGGTCGGCGCCGCCTTCGACCTGATCCGCGACAGGATCGACGGTTTTGACGATGCGGGCGACCAGGGCGCTGTCGATCAGCACGTCCCCTCGCCGGCACCTGCCGAGGAAGCTATAGTGGCTGCTCCCATTGTGGCGGCAGAATCGGAAGCGCCCGTGGCGCTGGAAGCTTCCTCCGTCCGAGAGGTGCCCGTCGCCATCGACGTAATGCAGGACGCGCCGACGCCAGACGCGGAGTTCGAGGCAAGCGAACCGCAACCGATCGCGCCGGAACTGATCGAAGCCGACGAGCCGGTCGCGGCATCGGCGATCGAGGCGAACGCGGAGGCCGAAACGGCCGCAGACGGCGCCGCGGTCGACGACGATACGATCCTCGACATGGTCGCGATCGAAATGGCCGCGCCGGACGAGAGCTCCGACAACGACTATTTCAGCGCCATCAACGACGCGGTCGACACCGCGGCCCCCGCGCTCGCGGACGTCGAGGCCGTGGAAATGCCTGCGCTGGCGGAGGTCCACCAGCCGACGCTGGCGCCACGGCAACCGCAGCCCGTTCAGGCCGCGTTGCAGCCGCCCGCCGCTGCCCCCGGGCCCGTGGTTCAACCGTCGCTCGGCTCGACGCTGCTCGCGAGCGGTTTTTTGGAGCAGCAGCGCGCACCGGCAAACGATCCGCTCACCCCGATCCGCCGCATGAGCCAGGCCGAGCGGATCGCGTTCTTCTCGTAACCTCGTTCTTTGCAACGTCGTTCGCTGCTTCCCCTCACGCCACGAGCCTGGCGAACAGGTCCGCATCGACATTGCCGCCGGACAGCACGATCGCGATGGTCTTGCCGCGCGCATCGATGTGGCCGGCGAGCAGCGCGGCGAGGCCGACCGCGCCGCCGGGCTCGACCACGAGTTTCAGCTCGCGATAGGCAAAGGCCACAGCGCTGGCAACCTCGGCATCTGTCGCGGTGACGCCGCCCGACAACAGGCGGCTGTTGATCGCAAAGGTGATCTTGCCCGGCATCTGCGCCATCAGCGCGTCGCAGATGGTGCGGCCACGGGCGTGGTGCGCCTCGCGGTGACCGGCCGCGAGCGAGGCGGCATGGTCGTCAAACCCATCCGGCTCGGCGACGATGATTTTGGTTTGCGGAAAACGCGCCTTCACTGCGGTTGCAACGCCCGCGATCAGCCCGCCGCCCGAGGCCGGCGCAACGACGATATCCGGCGCGAGGCCGCGGGCGGCCATGTCCTCGGCAATTTCGCGGCCCGCGGTGCCCTGCCCTGCGATGACATAGGCATCGTCATAGGGCGGCACGATGGTGGCGCCGCTTCGCGCCGCGATCTCGCCGGCAATGGCTTCGCGATCGTCACGGTCGCGGTCGTACAGCACGACCTCTGCGCCGTAGGATTTGGTGCGCTCGCGCTTCAGCGCCGGCGCATCCGACGGCATCACGATGGTGGCCTGCATGTTGAGCAGCTTTGCCGACGCTGCCACGCCCTGTGCGTGGTTGCCGGAGGAAAACGCCACCACGCCGCCCGCGCGCCTGCCTTCCGGAATCGACGCCAGCTTGTTGAAGGCGCCGCGGAACTTGAAGGAACCGGTTCGCTGCAGCATCTCCGGCTTCAAGAACACGTTTGCGCCGACCCGCTCGTTGAGAACGGGAAAGCTGAGCAGCGGGGTGCGGACCGCAAAGAGCGCGACAACATCCGCCGCCGCATCGATGTCGGCGGGGCCAATGGGGAGCGATGAAATGTCTGTCATCCACCAAATCTACCGCTTTCCGTCCTCCCGGCGCAAGGCGCTGGCCGGACCGGCCGCGATCACATCGCAACGACCTCGGCCTCAGGCGACATAGCGCGGCTGCTCGGGCGCGAGCCCGATCACCGCCGGCTTCCGCGCGGTGCCGTTAATGTCGGCCATGTGATCGACAAACGTCCTTGCGCAGGCCTCCCAGGTATGCTCCGCGGCAAACGCCGTGCAGGCCTCGCGCCTGATCTGCAGCGCGCCAAAACAGGCGGCACGCAGGTCCTCGCTCAAGACGCCGACCGGCGCCGTGCCGATGACATCCCGGGGACCGGTCACCGGAAAGGCCGCGACCGGCACGCCGCTGGCCAGCGCTTCCAGGAGCACGAGGCCAAACGTGTCGGTCCGGCTCGGAAACACAAAGACGTCGGCGGCCGCATAGACCTGCGCCAGCGCCTCGCCATGCAAGGCGCCGAGGAAGATCGCGTCGGGATAGGCCTCCGCAAGCGCGGCGCGCGCCGGCCCGTCGCCGACGATGACTTTTGTGCCCGGCAGATCCAGCGACAGAAATGCTTCGAGGTTCTTCTCGACCGCCACCCGCCCGACGCACAAGAACACCGGCTTTGGCTGGCACAGGTCGCCCTCGCGCGGGTGGAACAGTTTTGTGTCGACGCCGCGCGGCCACAGCACGACATTGCGAAAACCGCGCTCGCGCAGTTCAGCCGCCAGCGCCGGCGTCGCCGCCATCACGGCCTTGCTCGGTCCATGGAACCAGCGCAGCGTCGCCCAGACCCAGCCCTCCGGTACCGGCGCGCGCGCCGAGACATAATCGGGGAAACGGGTGTGGAAGCTGGTCGTGAACGGCAGGCCGTGCTTGCGGCAGTAGCGGCGAACCAGGACACCGATCGGGCCTTCGGTGGCGATATGGATCGCGTCAGGTTCTGCTTCCGAAATCAGCCGCGCGATTTTTCCCGGCCCTGGCAGCGCCAGGCGGACGTCGCGGTAGCTCGGCATGCCGACGGTGCGGAACGACTCCGGGGTGATGAAGGAGAACTCGGCCTTGAGACCGCGCGCCGCCTCCGCCACCATGGTCAAGGTGCGCACCACCCCGTTGACTTGAGGATGCCAGGCGTCGGTTGCGACCAGGATGCGCATGCGGGTTCGTCTGCTTCCTATGCCGCTGCGCGCGCGGCCACGCTCGGCACCGGCGCGGCGCGGCTCAGCGGCTCGGTCCAGGTGATGATCTCGAACCGGCCGTCCTCATGCTCGGCGAGCGCGGTGCAGCTCTCCACCCAGTCGCCGCAATTCATGTAGCGGATGCCGTGCTCGTCGCGGATGGTTGCGTAGTGGATGTGGCCGCAGATCACGCCCTCGGCGCCGTGGCGGCGCGCTTCCGAGGCCAGCGCGGCTTCGAAGGCGCCGATATAATTGACCGCGTTCTTGACCTTCAGCTTGGCCCATTGCGACAGCGACCAGTAGCGCTTGCCGAACATTTTCCGGAAGAAGTTCACCAGCCGGTTCATCTGGATCGCGAACTCGTAGGCCTTGTCGCCGAGATGGGCGAGCCAGCGCGCGTTCTGCACGACGAGATCGAAGATGTCGCCGTGGATGACCAGATAGCGGCGGCCGTCGACGCCGAGATGGATGTAGTTCTCCACCACGTCGATGCCGCCGAAATGCGTGCCGTAATAATTGCGCAAAAACTCGTCGTGATTGCCGGGCACGTAGATGATTTTTGCGCCCTTGCGCGCCTTGCGCAGCAGTTTCTGGACGAAGTCGTTGTGCGATTGCGGCCAGTGCCAGTACGATTTCAGCGCCCAGCCATCGACGATGTCGCCGACCAGATAGATCGTGTCTGCATCATGGGTGCGCAGGAAATCGAGCAATCGGTCGGCCTGCGAGCCGCGGGCGCCCAGATGAACATCCGAAATAAACAGGGTACGAAAGCGCCGCTCCGGGCGCTCCTCACTTCCGTCACTTCCCATGCCGCGCACCTAACAGTTCCACATGACAGATCGATGACTGGACGAGCGCCAGTCCCCAACGCGTCCGCACTCGACGATCCAGCTCGCGATGTGGCGACAAACACATGGCCACCGAGTTCCCCGCCACCCCGCTTCGTTGACGATGCCGGCCGGTCCACCCCCGAACAGTCGAATCAACGATTTCAGCCTCCTTGCGGATACCAGCGCGTTGCGACAATCAGGCGACATCAGGCGGGCGGCGGTGGGGAAAGACGCGCCGGCGGCCTCGCAATGACGGCTGAGACAAGCATGCGCATTCTCGCGGCGCGAATCCGCCCGAGCTCTGCGTCGTGCTCGCCCTCGAAAATGAGAGGGCGCAGGGAATGCCGGGCGACGGCCTCGCCCATGGCCCGCCAGCAAACAGAAAAGCTGGCGGCAGGTACCACAGGTTCAGCCGA
>Ga0335071_10003809_pt1 | contig 15836 bp, 14 predicted proteins | sample Lox_Sample_15_FD_206724 | JGI IMG/M metagenome (GOLD analysis project Ga0335071, IMG submission 206724) | Soil microbial communities from Loxahatchee National Wildlife Refuge, Florida, United States - Lox_Sample_1.5 | ecosystem: Environmental > Terrestrial > Soil > Wetlands | place: USA... | reverse complement strand
CGTCGCTGAACCGCTTCGTGCACCGCTGGGTCTTGGGTAAGGACGTGGAAGATCTTCTTCGAATGGTGAAGAGGGCAAGGCGCGTGCACGGCTCGCTCGGCGCGCTGTTTGCGGCGGGCGACGAAGGGGAAGAGAAGACCGGGAATTTCCTAGAAGGTGAAGGGGGGCGGCGCGCAGGCGCGCGTGCCGCTTCTGGCGCCGTCCCCGCCGACTACGTCGACGCCCTCTCTACCTTTCTAAGAAATCTCTCTTCGAACCTCCCCGCCAGGGGAGGCGTCCCCTCGCGTGGCCTCCGCTTCCTCCTTCCCTCCCCCGAAGGCGGTTCCGCCTGCAAGCGCCAGCATCTCTTCCTCCGCTGGATGATCCGGACGGAGGGCTTCGACCTCGGCCTCTGGACCGGCGGGCGCTTCACGCCCGCGCGGCTCCTCCTCCCGATGGACACGCACGTCCACCGCATCGCGACGTATCTCGGCCTCACGCGCCGGAAGGCCGCGAACCTCGCCGCCGCGCGCGAGGCGACGGGCTGGCTGCGCGTTCTCAACCCCGGCGACCCTGTCGCGTACGACTGGGCGCTCTCCCGTCTCGGCATCCTCGCCGAGTGCGTGACGGAACGGACGCGCCGCCACTGCGAGCGCTGCGCCGTGCGGCCCGTCTGCCGCGCGTCCCTGATCCCCTTCCAAGGAGTCGCCGCCGCATGAACGATTTCCTCGACCGCAAGAAGGCCGTCGGCCTCGGAATCGCCGTCCTCGTCTGCGGCGCCCTCGCCTTCTTCGCGAAAGACGCGCTCCGCCCGCCCGACGTGCGAGTCTCGACGCTCGCGGTCCCCGCCGCGAAGGTCGTCTTCCACGGCGGCCCGCTCCTCGTGCGGAATCGGGAAGGCGCGGTGCGGGACCTCGCGGCGAAGACGGGCAAGGGTCTCATCCTCCACTTCTGGGCGACGTGGTGCGGGCCCTGTCAGGAAGAGATGCCGGGGCTCGTGAAGTTCGTCAAGGAGACGAAGGCCGACCGCAACGTCGAATTTCTCGCGGTGTCGGTCGACACGGACTGGAAGGTCGTGGACGCGTGGCTCAAGGCGCGCGGGATCACGGACCTCCCGCTCGCGCTCGACCCGAACGGCGACACGGCGCACGTCGTGGGCACGGACAAGTACCCCGAGACGTGGTTCGTCCTTCCTTCGGGCGAGGTCCTTCGCCACGCGATCGGCGAGGAGGACTGGAACGACCCGAAGCTCCGCGAGTTCGCGGCCGAGTTCAGCCGCGCGGCGGGCGCCGCGAGGTCCTAGTCGGCGAGCGACAGCGTCACGTCGGCCTTCAGGACGCCGCCGGCGGGCACGACAACGGACTGCACCTTCTCGCCGAAGAGCTCGTGCCACGCGTGGAGGCGGTACGCGCCGGGCGGGACGCCCGGAAACGCGAACCGGCCGTCCTTGCCCGTCACGGCCGCGAACGGCGAGTCGGCGACGAAGAGCCACGCGTTCATCCACGCGTGGACGTCGCACTTGATCCGCACGACGCCCGGCGTCGAGAACGTCTCTTTGAAGCTCTGGCCCTTGATCGGGATCGCCTGGTTGAACAGAGCGTCGCCCTTCACGGTCGTCGCGTGGACGTTGTGGAGGATCGGGTCGGAATTGAGGATCGTGACGGGGACGCCCTTGCTGACGACTTGCGCGTAGGGCTCGAACGCGCATCCCTTCTGGTCGATCTTGAACGGACCTTTCGGAAGCGGCCCGCCCGATGCGCCCTCGAGCCAGACGAAGACGTTCCCGATCTCCCTTGCCTTGCCGAGGACGAGCGCGGGCGACGGGCGGTCGGCCCGGCCGCAGATCGCGACGTCGGAGATCACGGGCCGCGCGGCGAGCTTCGGGACGGGGCCGGAGAGCGTGACGACGCCGAAGACACCGTCTCTTGCCTCCGGCTTCGCGGCAGAGGCACCGCTGTTTGAAGATTTCTTAGAAGGCAAAGAGGAAGAAGGCGATGCGCTGCGGCCCTCCGCCGTCGCGCCGCCGGCCGCACCAGCTCCTCCTGCCGTATTACCTTCTAAGAGAAGAACCACCGCTCCGACGAGCAGTGACGCGTGCACGAAGCGCACGGGTCTTCCTCTCAGTGCGACGCGACCTGCGTCGGCGCCTTCCTGCGCGGGGAGGAAGGGACGGTCAGGAAGTCGTTCCCGAGCGACCACACGTGGTCGCGCAGGGCCTTCGTGACGCGGTCCGGGTCGCCGATGTACGCCTTCGCCTCCGCCTCGGAGCCCCAGATCGCGACGAGCTCCTTCTTCAGCCCGGCGAACGCCGGCGTGTCGAGCGCGGGGGCCAGCGGCGACATCCGCTTGTCGGACTTCTCGTCCAGCTTCGGGAAGTTCGTCGGCATCCGGGTGCCCGGCATCCACTCGTCCGGCCGCTTGATCCAGTCCGCGATCCAGTCGTAGCGCAGGCGGGTGTGCGCGGCGGCGAGGATCGGCGCGAGATCCGCCGGCGTCTTGCCTTCCTTCAGCGCCTGCCCGAACGCCTCCTGCGACGTCGGGTGGCATTGCGCGCACTTGAGGGACGCGAACGTCGCGGCGCCCGCGGCCCGCGAGCGCGGATCGAGGCTTTCCACGCGGTCCTCGAACGGATAGCGCGCCTTGTCCTGCGTGGCGAAATACGCCGTGAGCGTGTTGATCTGGTCCGGCGCGAAGCCGAACGTCGGCATCCGCACCTTGAGCCACGGCCGGATCTGGCCCGTGCGCGGGCCGTGGAGGAACGAGAAGAGCCACTCGCTCTGCACCTTCGCGCCCTCGCCGCGGATGATGGGCGGCGCGAGCGCGAGGTCGATCTTGTTCGCGGTCATCGCCTCGCGGATGGCGCCGCCCTTGTCCTCGAGGATGTGGCAGCCCTGGCAGTTGTAGTCCCGCACGATCCGGCGGCCGGCCTCGACGGCCGCACGCGCCGCCCCGTGCGCCACGAGCGCGTCCGACATGTCGTTCTTCTGCATCCCGAGGACGAGCGTCTGGACGGCCTCGACCTCGGCAGGAGAGAGCGAGAACTGGGGCATCTTCAGCTTTTCCTGGAACGTCTTGACCTTCTCGCGGTCGAAGCTCCGCGGGTCGCCCACCTTCTGCGCGAGCCAGTCCGCGCGCGTGTGCGGCACGCTCACGAACCCGAAGTCGAGGAGGTGGACCGGCTTGTTTCCCCACTCGGAAAGCTCGACGCCGATCGGCTTGGCCTTCTCGAAGCCCGGGATGTTGTGGCAGGCGTAGCAGCCGTAGTTTGCGATGATTTTCTCGCCCACGAAGAGGTCCTTCTCGTGCGGCGACATCTTCGCGAGATCGGCCTTCGCGTCCACGACCGTGCGCGTCTGCGTCAGGTAGTCGGTGACGAGCGCGTCGCGCTCGGCGGGATCGGCCTGCGGCGCGTGCGACGCCTTGAACTCGGGCTGCACCGGGCGGCTCATGAGGTACGCGACGAGGTCCGCGATCTCGTCGTCCGCGAGGCGCAGGTTCGGCATGCGCGTCTCGGGGTTGTAGGCCTTCGGGTTCTTCAGCCACGCGGCGATCCAGCCGGGCGTCGTCTTCTCCGAGAGGCCGATCAGGTTCGGCCCGTGCTGGCGCCAGCCGTCCATCACGTGGCGCTCGGCGCCGGGCTCGGAGATGTGGCAGCCCTGGCAGCCGACGTTCTCGAAGAGGACCTTGCCCCGTGCCGCATCCCCTCTTGCGGGGGAGGCATAGACGTCCTTGCCGGACTTCTCGAACAGGTACGCCGTCACGCCCGCGATCATCGTGTCCGTGAGCCTGTGGCCGGACGGCGTGCCGAAGTTCTCGAGGTAGAAGAACCGCGGCATCTTCGTGTTGCTCCGGAACGCGCGGGGGTTCACGAGCCAGCGGGCCGCCCAGTCGGGCGTCGTCTTGGACGCGAGGCTGGCGAGATTCGGCCCCGGCTTCGGGAGGCTCTCGAACCCCTTCATCGTGTGGCAGCCCCAGCACCCGAGCGCCTCGACGAGTTTGCGTCCCTCGTCGAGCTTCGGCGCCTTCGGGTGGCCCGCGTCCTGCCGATGGCACCGGAAGCAGCCCGCTTCGACGGCCTTCATGGGGTACATCGGGAGGTCGTTGAACTTGTCGACCTCCCAGTCGTACTCCTTCATCCAGCGGCCGGTCTCGGTCTCCCCCATGAGCTCGCGGTTCGCGTCCTCGTCGACGGGCATCCCCTTCTCGTCCCGGCCCTCGCGGATCTGCTCTTCGAGCCGCTCGTACTCGGCGTAGTCGTTCGGCATGTGACCCGCGCGCATGAAGTCCGTCGCGCGGTCGCGTCCGCCGTGGCAGGACGTGCAGCCGAACGTCGCGTAGGGGTGCGGCGAGTTCGAGTCGACGAAGAGGTCGAGGCGCGGATGGGTCCGGAGGACCGACTGGGGGTACTTCTGCTTGTCCTCGAATCCCCGCTTCTCGGCGGCGATGTGGCACGTGACGCAGCGGTCGACGCGCTGGCTCCTCAGGAAGTTCACGTCGTTCGTGAGGCCGTCCAGCTGGACCTGCTGGATCTTCAGCGAGGGGGCGAGCATGTCCGCGATCGGGGCGTTCCGCACGAAGTAGAACGCGTCGCTCTGCCGGAGCGTCCTGAGCTTCGCCTGGTTGCGGTCGTAGTCCTCGTCGAGCTTCGAGAGCGCGTCCTCGGCGTCCTTCTTCGTCTTCTCGAGGGCGAGGACGGCGGCTTTCGCCTCGTCCCAGGCCTTCCGCGCGGCTTGCTCCTTGACCTGGCTGTCGTCGTAGGCCGCCTTGAGGCGCTCGTACGCGGCCTTCGCCTTCGACGCCGCGGACGATTTCGCGTCTTCCTTCCGCCGCGTCTCGTACACGTATCGCGCCGTATCCATCTCCGCCTTCTTGAAGCGGAAGTCCTGGTCCGCGTCGTACCAGGCGCCCTCGGCCCGGCGGTTCCCCTCCTCGGCCTCGGCGACGGCCGCGCGGTTCCGGCGGAGCTCGCGCGCGCCCTCTCGCTTCTGGTCGAGGTACCTTTGCTCGACGTCCGGGTCGATCTTCTCGGCGGCGCCGCGGAGCGCCTCGCGCGTCCTCTTGCGGTCGTTCTCGACGAACTTCTTCTGCCAGCTTTTCCAGTCGCGGCCGTAGTCCTGCCAGGTCATCCATCCAAACGCGGGGATGACGAGGATCGACACGATCGCGAAGACCTTCGTCAGCTTCGCGATGTCGTAGTGGTGGTCGATCGGCTCGGGCGGCGGTGCTTTGGCCATCTCAGATGTTGAAGCTGAATTCCTGGATGTTGACGATGTACTTGAGGTTGAAGATCCACCGGAGGTACATCTTGATCGGCACGGCCAGCATGATGAGGAACAGGTTCACGCCCACGAAGTACCGCACGAGCCCCATCTTTTCGTAGAAGCGGCGGAACAGAGTCTTCGAGAGCAGCCCCGGCAGCGCGCCCATGTAAACGGCGACGAGCAGGATCCCCGGGATCTCGCGCTTGAGCCAGAACGTCGGGAGCGCCGTCTTGAGCCACTTGACCCAGAAGATCTCGGACACGCTCACGTTGTTCAGCGGGACGAGCTTGTTCGGGTCCCAGAACTCGTAGGGCCCGAAGAAGTTCCAGTTCGGGCCGCGCAGGAACGTCCCGAGGATGATGAGGACGACCCACAGGATGATGAACCCGAAGCAGAACATGACGATCTCCCACTTCCGCTCGCGGAAGGAGAAGTACCCGTTCCCGCGCGGGTTCGTGTCGATGTACGGGATCGCCATGAGGCCGACGATGATGAGCGTCGGGAGGACGACGCCGGCCATCCACGGGTCGAAATAGACGAGAAGCTCCTGCAGCCCGAGGAAGTACCAGGGTGCCTTCGCGGGATTCGGCGCCGCGCCCGGGTTCGCGGGCTCCTCGAGCGGCGCCTTGAGGACGATCGACCAGACGATCATGACGATCGAGCAGACGACGAGGGAGACGAGCTCGACGTAGACGAGGTCCGGCCAGGAGAAGACCTTCTTGTCGCTGTCTTCCTTCTCGAGCGGGGGAAGGCCTTTCTCGAGGCGCGCGTCGTTCAGGTGCGCCTGATACATCGCGAACCAGAAGAAGAACCCGACGAGGAAGAGCATCCCGAGGATCGGGACGTTGTCCGGCGTCGTCGCGACGATCCGGAAATTCGGGTCGGTGAAGCTGAACACGAAGCCGCCGACGAGCGTCGCGAGGAGGACGAGGCCGCCCTTCTTCGTCCAGAGCGGCCGGCAGAACATCGCCGAGACGAGCCCGATCATGGACAGCGTCACCGCGATCGCGGGCGACGCGAGCCAGTTGATGGCGTTCTTGATCGCGTTCATCCCGCGCGGCTCCTAGAGCGGCCCCGAGATCCCGCCGTCCTTCCGGACACGCCAGAAGTGAACGGCCATGAGGAACGCCGCGACGAGCGGGATGAAAACGCAGTGGAGGACGTAGAACCTGAGGAGCGCGTTCGCGCCGACGATCCGGCCGCCGAGGAGACCGAAGCGCGCGTCGCTGCCCGCGGTCACGAGGTTGACGCCGTTGACCGCGATCTGCGCCGAGAACGGGCCCTCGTTGCCCGCGAGCGGGGTCGCGCGCGCCATGTTCGAACCCACCGTGATCGCCCAGATCGCGAGCTGGTCCCACGGGAGGAGGTACCCGGTGAACGAGAGGAGGAGCGTCAGGACGAGGAGGACGACGCCCACGTTCCAGTTGAACTCCCGCGGCGGCTTGTACGAGCCCGTCATGAACACGCGAAACATGTGGATCCAGACCGCGATGACCATCGCGTGGGCGCCCCAGCGGTGCATCTCGCGCATGACGCCGAACGGGACCTGCTCCCTGAGGTCGATCATGTCGCCGTACGCGTATTCGATCGTGGGCCTGTAATAGAACATGAGGAGGAGGCCCGTGAACGTCAGGACGAGGAACAGGAAAAACGTCATCCCGCCCGCGCACCACGTGTAGCGCATTTTCACGCCCGACTTGCGGGTCTTGACGGGGTGCAGGTGGAGGACGACGTTCCCGAGCATCGCGAGGACGCGCTTGCGGTTCGTGTTCGGGATTCCGACGCGGAAGATCGACTTCCAGACCTGGGTCTCCACGACGGCGCGTTGCAGGCGACGCCAGCTCTTCTCGAGGCTCACGCCGCTCCCCTCTTCCCCTCTAAGAAAATCTTCTTCATCTTCTCTTTCTCTACGTCGTCTTGATGAACGCGGCGGGGTCCGTCCACTGGCCCTTCTCGTAGAGGAACTTCCGCGACTTGTCGATGAAGATCTGGCCGTCCTCCGGCGAGATCGAGATCGCCGCGCGCTCGAGCGGACGCGGCGTCGGCCCCTCGAAGTTGATGCCCGAACGGTAATAGCCCGAGCCGTGGCAGGGGCACTTGAACTTGTTCTGCGCGGCGAGCCAGTTCGGGATGCAGCCGAGGTGCGTGCAGACCGTGATGAGCGCGTAGATCATCTCCGGCGTTCGCACGACCCAGATCTGGAACTTCTCCTTCCACCGTTCGTCGACCTCGCCGACCTGGTAGTCCGAGGGATAGCCGGCCTTGAAGGAGGACGGCGGCTCGAAGAGGACGTTCGGGAAAAGGAACCGCGCCATCGTCGTCACGAACGCACCCACGCCGGCCGCGAAGGCGAGCCAGGCGACCGCGAGCCAGGAGAGGACGCTGCGGCGCGACGGAGCCTCAGTCGCCGCTTTGGCGGCCGGAGCGGCTCCTGTCGAGATCGTGTCCGCCATGCCCCCCCTTTCCGGAATGTCCGTGAAAGTCTCAAAAATAACCGGCCGCGTCAAGAATTGAAGCGGATCGCGTTACCGCCGCTGCGCCTCCAGGATTTTCCGGGCCTCCTGCCTCACTCTGAGCGACGGGTCCGCATCCATCATCCGCTGCCCAAGCGAGCGGGCATTCCCGTCCTTCAGGAGGACGAGGCCGCGGAGCCCGTTCAGGAGCGCGTCCTCCTGCTGGTCGGCCGAGAGGCCCGGCGTCCGCCGAAGGGCGGCGCGGTCGCACATGCCGAGAAGGACGTCCTTCCCGGAGGGGTCGTCGAGCGTGGCAAGGGCGAGCGCCGCGTTCCACCGGACGTCCGTGACGGGGTCTTCGAGAAGGTGCTTGAGCGCGGGAACGGCGTCGCCGTCCTCCATCCGCCCCGCCGCGAACGCAGCCGTCTTCCTCACGCCGGGGTCCTCCGAGTCGAGGAGCGGCCGCACCTTCGGCGCCGATTTCGGGTCGCCGACGAGCGCGAGCGCCCACAGGGCGTACAGCCTTGTTTCGGGATCGGCGTCGTCGAGCGCCCCCTCGAGGAGCGGGACCGACTTCGGGTCGCCGATGCGGCCGAGGACGAGCGTGAGATAGCGGCGCACGCGGGGGTCGTCGGAGCCGGCGCCCTCGAACGCCTGAATCGCGGCCGCCGAGAACGCGGCCTTCTCGGCCGGGTCCGTCAGGGCGGGGAGCTTCTTCGTGAGCTCGAACGCGGCCTGCCAGCGCTGGTTGCGGCTGCCCGTCCGGACGTCCGAGAGGAGATCGGCGGGCGTCTTGCGGTCGACGGCGAGCGAGCCGAACAGCCAGAACACGAAGACGGCGATCCCGACGACGAACGCGGGGATCAGGAAGAACTGGACGAGGAGCCGCCCCGCGGGCGTCGCGGACGCGGAGGAGGGAGAGGAGGATTCTTCGAGTGGTTCGGACGGCGGGGGCGGGGGCGGCGTGCGTTCCGTCATGGCCCGCCTCGACACGCGCAGGCCCCGCACGCGCGCCGGCCCTTCTTCACCTTCAAAGAAATCTTCTCTTCTCTCTTTTCTCTTCGTTTCCGGACTCAGAGCACGGGCAGGTACTGCTTCGCCTGCGTGATCGGGTTCGGGACGTAGATTGCGTCCTTGTCGCACACGGTTTCGCAGAGACGGCACGAAACGCAGGGCGCGGCGTCCACCTCGGCGACCTTGTAGTGGAGGTTGGGCGCGAGCGGATCGGCCACGAGATGGATGCAGTCGAACGGGCAGATGTCGATGCAGAACTCGCAGGCGGTACACAGCTCGCGGTCCACGATCGCCTTCGGAATGTCCCTGGGCTTGACCTTCAGGACGATCTCGCCGTGCTGGTCCTGGATGCAGGACACCGGGCAATAGCGCGCGCAGACCGAGCAGTCGATGCACCGGTCCTGGTGGATCACGAACTTCTCGTTCTTGCCGCCCGTGATCGTGTGCGTCGGGCACTTGATCTCGCAGACCCCGCAGCCGATACACGTATCGTGGATGAAATGAGGCATGGGTGCGCCCCCGCGCGCGTGAAAAGCTAGCATTCCCCCGGGGGGATGTCCATGCCGGGGGACGCCGCCCTGCGGATCCGGCCGCGGGCCGGAACCTTTCCCCGGCGCCCTGCGTTCCCTCAGAGGAAGAGCCGGAGGCACCGTGAAAGAGCTCCGTTCCGCCGTCAACGCCCTGTTTCTGTTCGCGATCTTCCTCCTCATGTATGCGGCCGTGGTCCCGGGCCACGCCCGGGGGAGCGTCCGCGGGCCCCGCTTCCTGAGGATGCAGGTCGAGGACAGGCACCAGACCGGGAACCCCGTGAAGGTCTCGATGTCCGTCCCCTACGGCCTCGTCTCGGGGGCGCTGCGTTTCGCGTCCCTCGGCAAGGTCCGGCGCGAGCTCGACCTCCACTTCGACGAGTCCGTCGACGCCGCGGAGGTCCGGACGATCGTGCAGGAGCTCAAGGACAAGCCCGAAGGCACGGACGTCGTTCGCGTCCACGAGGAAGAGACGCTGACGCTCCGCAAGGACGGCGCCGTCGTCACGATGGACGTGAAGAAGAAGGACGGCGAAACCGTGACCCTGAAGCTGCCCTGGCGGCTCGTGGACGCGCTCGCGTCGGACGAGAAGGACCTCGACGTGAGCGCCCTCGTCGCCCAGCTCCGCGTCGCGCAGCGCGGGGACCTCCTCGAGGTCACGGCGCCCGACGCGCACGTCAAGATCTGGGTGGAGTAGGCGCTACTCGTCCGCGAACGGGTCGCGGCCCATGTCCGCGAGGAGCTTGTCGAGCCGGTACTGGCTCGGCCCGAACACGAACCGCATCTCGCCGTTCTCGCAGACGACGTCCTTGACCTGGACGGACAGCTCGGCCGGAAGGACGCCGTTCAGGTCCACGACGACGATCCGGTCCTCCGGGTAGAAGAACGCGCGCCCCGGCGGCTGCATGTCGACGATCTTCCCGACGACCCAGTTCGGGATCGGCACGCGCCGGAAGACGCGCAGGTCCGCGATCGCGAACCCGAGATAGCCGTCCTTCACGCGCATGTCGCGGATCTCGCCGCGGAACGCGACGGGAATTCCCTTCTTGACGCGCACCGTGATCCGGAGGCGGCCGTCCTCGGGGTCGATGAGGACCTCGCGGACCTCGGGGACGTTCCGGATGAGCTGGCGCGCGAAGGTGTTCAGCGTCGTCGCGTCGATCGCGACCACGAGCCCCTCCCACCGCACGGTCAGAGCGGGCAGGTCGGCCGTCGGGGGCAGCGTCGCGGGCTCGACCACGCTCCGATCGTACTCCACGTTCAGAAGACGTAGGCGAGCGCGAAGCCCACCTGAGCGCACATGAGCATGAGATACATGTGCGTCCACGACGGGTGGTTCTCGGTCGTCGCGAGCTCGTCCGGATTGCGCCTCAGGAGCCGGACCGTGTAGGTCCCCCAGCCCGCGAGGACGAGCCCGAGCGCCGTCAGGAGCCACGGGTTCCCGGACAGCAGGCGGCGGCTCGGCTCGAAGGGATCCGCCACCCACGCGAGGACCATGAGCAGGAGCCACGGAAGCACGAAGAACGGGGAGATCATCGCGACGGCCTTCCGGTTGCCGTACTTGACGGGCAGCGTCTCGCAGCCGCCGGCCCGGTCCCCTTCGGCGTCCGAGAAGTCCTTCGTCGACGAGGCGCCGAGGAGGAAGATCCCGAAGAACGCCCCGATCGTCCAGGGCTCGGCGGAGCCGGCGGAAGCCACGAGCGTCCAGCCGGCGACCTTCAGGAGCGTTCCGCGAGGGACCGCGATCGTGACGTTCGCCCAGACGCCCAGGCGCTTCGTCCTCCCGAATGCGGGCACGGAGTAAACGAGGGTCGCAACGAGGCCGGCGAGGTAGAGAAAGAACGCCTGGTGCGACGCGAGCGGCGCCGTCGCGCGCGCCGAAAGGCCGGGCACCGCCGGCACGACGATCCACCACGTCGGGACCATCGCGAGGACGTAGAGGACCGCCGTGAGGCCCCAGGCCGAGCGGATCGTCGTCCCTCCCGTCACGAGCGGGCGATCGGGCTTGTTGATGCGGTCCACGTCGAGGTCCGTGATCTGGTTCAGGACGTTCGAAGCGGCGTTCAGGAGCGACGCACAGAGCGCGCCCAGCGCGACGGCCGAAAGGAGCTCCGGCGTCACGCGTCGAGAGGCGTTGTGGACGCTCTCGAACGCGCAGACGGCGCCGGAAAGGATGCCGACGAGCGGCGGCAGGAGCGTGAACGGCCGCGTGAGCCGGACGGCGGTCTTCGGCGTCACCCGTGGCCTCCGAGAAGCGCGAGGAGCGCCGGCGCCGCCGCGGCGCCCGCGAGCGTGTTCACGAAGTTGAGGACGTGCCCGTTCGAGACGCGCCACCGCGCACCGGCACGCCCGAGGAGGCTTTCGACGGCGGTGCCGACGAAGGCCGCGGCGACGACGACAACGGCGCCGGCTCCCGTCAGGACGAACGCCGCGACCCCGGCCGCGGCGAGAAGGGCAGCCGCCGCCAGTCCGGCGGCAGTCCCCGCGACCGACACGGCACCGTCGGTGCCCGGCGGCACGCGCCGGAAGTCCGGAAGGAGCGCGGTCGGCGAGACGACGGCCTGCCCGATCTCCGTCCCGACCGTATCCATGAGGGCCGTCGCGAGCGCCGCCGCCGCCGCGAGCCGCAGCGTGTCGCCGTGAGGGCCGAGGCCGGCGGCGAGGGCGCAGAACGACGCCACGGAGACGTTCGCGAGGACGTTCGCCGCGCCGCGCCGGCCGCCCTTTCCCTCCGCCTTCCCCATCGCCTCCTTGCGCGCCTTCCCGAGGCGCGTCGCGAGCGTCCCTCCGACGAAGAAGACCCAGAGGAGCGCGTAGAGCCCCGCGCCGCCGAAGCCGAGGACGACCGTCCCGAGGGCGGCGCCCGCGACGGCGCCGGAGGGACGGACGACGCGCAACGCGGCGGCGAGTCCGGCCACGGCCGCGTTGATCGCGAGCGCCACGGCGAACCCGCCGAGCCCGGCCGGCTCGAGCGCGTCGAGGGCTCCCGCGCGGCACGGAAGCAGCAGCGCGAGCACCGCCGCCCCCACGAGCGGCGGCAGGATGTTGTCGTCGAGCTCGGAAGGCAGGCTCTCGACGGCGGCGCCGGCGAACGCCGCGGCGCAGAGGCAGCCGAGCTCCCAGCCGGACGGCACGCGCGCGGCGACGAAGCCGTACAGGAACGCGGCGCCGAGAAACCCGAAGACGAGGTAGCCGAGGAATCCGGAGAAGGACTTCTTCGGGTTCCAGGGCAGGCGGGCGCCACCCACCGTCATCCCGACGATGGACGCGAATCCGTCTCCGAAGGCCAGGAAGCCCCATCCGGCGGCGGCGACCGGGAGATTTCTTCTGAAGATGACGATCAGCAGGAGCACCGTGGCCGCGTAAAGCGTGATCCCCACGGAGAAGCGAGCTGCCCTTTCTTCCTTTCTGAGAACATCCGGCGAAACCCGCGGGAAGATCGTCGCATTGAAGAGGAGGGCGACCCCCGCGGCGAGGGCGGCCTGCCGCCAGGTCAGCGTCCTGAGGAGGAGCGCGAAGCCCGCCATCCCGACGTGGACGGCCTTGCGGAAGGCTTCTTCGCGCGGCAGCGACGTCACGCGAACGGTCCGGGGGGCACGGCGGCTCTTCGTTCCTCGAGGTAGGCCGCGAGGGCCTCGGGCCAGGGCCTCGGCGCGCTCTTCGTCAGGCGCTCGTAGAGCGTCGTGTCGAGGACCGAGTGCCGGGGGCGGCGCGCCGGCCGCGGGAACTCCTCCGAGCGGACCGGCTTCACGGCGACGTCCTCGCGCCCGGAGAGCCGGAGGGCCTCGCGGGCCAGCTCGTACCACGTCGCGTCGCCGCCATTCGCGAAATGGACGATGCCCGTCACCCGGTGGTCGACGAGCGAGCGGATCGCCGCGGCGAGGTCTCCCGCGAACGTCGGCCGGCCGACCTGGTCGCTCACGACGGAGAGCTCGCGCCCGCCGGCTTCCACCCGCTTGAGGATCGTGTCCACGAAGTTGGAGCCGCCCGCCCCGAAGACCCACGACGTGCGGACGACGAGGACCTCGTCGCCCTCCTCGAAGGCCCGGCGCTCGCCCGCGAGCTTGCCCCGGCCGTACGCGTTGACCGGATCCACCGGATCGTCCTCGCGGTACGGGCGGATCGACCGTCCGCTGAAGACGTAGTCCGTCGAAACATGGACGAGCGTCGCGCCGATCTCGCTGCAACGGGCCGCGAGGAGGCCGACGGCGACGTGGTTCACGCGCGCGTGGTGGGGATCCGTCTCGGCCGCGTCCACGCGCGTGTCGGCGGCTGCGTTCAGGACGAGCCGGATGCCGGGCTGCAGGGCCGCGTGCACCGCGGGCACGTCCGTGATGTCGAGGGCGGCGCGCGTGAAGCGCTCGGCGGCCGGGAACTCGCGCCCGAGGGCGCGGCCCAGCATGCCGCCAGCTCCGAGGATCACCGTCTGCACGAAGCGAGCAGTGTACCGGAAGGGGCGCGCCGAGCCGCGTTACTTGCGGAGGGGAACCGCCCAGGAGTCGTTCGACCCGGGCGTCGTGTTTCCGTCGAACACGTACGCGACGCCGACGACCGAGCAGCCCGGCGTCAGGTTCTGGACGACGACGGACGCGCTCCTCACGTCCGCGTTGATCGCGAACGTGTCCTTGAGGCGCTGCTTCTGCATCGCCGTGAACGGCGGCACCGACATCGTCCTCGCCGCCCCGAGCGGGGCGCCCACGGCGTCGCGCACCTCGGCCTGCAGAATGCAGGGCGCGGTGGAGAGGTTCGCAAAGACGAGGTTCGTCCGCGCCGCGGCGTCCTCGCGGACCCCCGTGAACCGGGCCGTCTCCCCCGTCGCGAGAGCCTCCGGCGCCGCGAGCCCGGGCGAGACTTCGACGGCGGTCGTGTACGAGCCGACCGAGCCCCCTCCCGCAGCCGGCGTCCAGGTGCGATTGCCCGCGGCGAGCCGCCGGGTCGACTGAAGCACGAGCGCTCCCCAGTCGTCCACGAATCCGAGGAGCCCGACGACGTCCGGGTAGAGGCGCGTGCCGTTCGCCGGGACGATCTGCGGCGCGGGCTGCACCTGCCGGGGCGGCATCGTCTGATCTCCGTCGTTTCCGTGCGAGAGGTACTGCGCGACGAACTGCGCGTCCGCGTTCTCGAGGTTCGTGACGAAGAGGTCGCTTGCGGCGCCGCCCGAGTGGACGACCGACGGCACGACGTACGTGTAGGGGTACGCCGCCGCGACGCGGGTGACATTGAGCTTGAGAATGCCGCCGGCTGGAGCGTCCGCCTGTCCCGTGTACGCGTTCAGGCTGCCGATCGCGCCGACTGCGATCGTGTACGTCGTCCCGGCCGAGAGGTTGAGCGTGACGGACGACTGAAGCGAGCCGGACACGTCGTCCGGGTTGAACCCGCTTCTCCCGCAGACGCCGGAAACGGACGCGAGCGACGCGCAGCCGCCCGTGTAGACGCCGAGGATCGTGTCGTAATCCGCGGGCGACGAACCGAGGGTATCGATCCGGTAGGTGTCGGACGCGGCGGGCGTGAAGGAGAACCAGACGATCTTCGACGGCTGAACCTGGGCGCCGGTCGGGAGGATGAGCTTTCCGTCGCACGGAAACGCCGGAACCTGGGCTTCGTACGTGATCGAGCGCGTATCGATCCCGGGCGCCGAGTACGGAAGGGACGCCGGGTCGATGACGACGGGCGCCGAGCAGGAGGACGGAACGGCCGAGACCGGCCCGGCGGTCTGGGCGGCTACGGGGAAGGCTCCCAGGGCGGCTGTGACGCCGCCTGCGAGGGCCAGGGAAAGCCGGAAGCTGCGGATGGCGGGTCTCCTGTACGCTTTTTTGGACGCCGAGATGAGGCGCTCTACCCGGGAAGTGTCCCCGGGATCACCTTTCCCTCGTCAGGGCAGACTGCCTGTGAAGTCGAGGAAGCTGCCGACGTTCCGGAGGGTGAGGGCGATCCGATAGTCCCGCGAGGGCGCGGTCCCGGTGCGCAGATCGCGGTATTCGACGAGGATCTTGAAACACGAGGCTTGAAGCGTCAACAGCGAGCGGGACTCGAGCATCTTGCCCAGCGTGAGGTCGTAGTTCGCCTCGACGTCGAACCGGAGGCGCTTCGGGACGATCGGCACCCCGCCCGCGATCCGGAGCTGCGCGGAGGCGCCGGGGTCGACGCCCGGCGCAAGCACGACCGGGTGGCTGTCGAAGAGCGAGAGCGCGAGAGAACGCTCGCCGCCCGTCAGGATCGCCGTGACGCTCGCGGAGGTCACCTGGGAGAAGTGGGTGTCCAGCGTGACCCGGCTGTCGAAGTTGAGCCCCTGCGCCGCGTTCACCCGGAGGATGAAGTCCGTCGGCGAGGTGCGCTGGACGCCCGGCGTCGGGCCATAGGCGGACCCCTCGCCGGGAAGGCGGAAGTAGTAGTAGCGGGCGATTTCGAACGACGCGATCTCGCGCGAGCCGCCGGTCTCGCCCTTGGCGAGGAGGTGCTGGAGCAGCGAGTAGCGAAGCGAGTTCGTCGCCGTGAGAGAGTCGATCTCGTCGAAGAGCGGCGTCGAGGCGAAGTCGTCCCGGCCCGCGAGGTAGCTCCACTCGGCGCGCGGCTCGATGACGTGCTTCCACTTCCGGAAAGGG
>Ga0335071_10003808_pt1 | contig 15838 bp, 23 predicted proteins | sample Lox_Sample_15_FD_206724 | JGI IMG/M metagenome (GOLD analysis project Ga0335071, IMG submission 206724) | Soil microbial communities from Loxahatchee National Wildlife Refuge, Florida, United States - Lox_Sample_1.5 | ecosystem: Environmental > Terrestrial > Soil > Wetlands | place: USA... | reverse complement strand
CACCGTGATGACCGCGATGGACTCCTTATCCACGTCCGTGTGGATGAATTCGAACTGGTCGCCCGTGATCTGCTTGATCTCCTCCCTGAGGAGAGCGAGGACCGCCTCGAACTCCTTCTGGATGATAAGAACGCTCACCTCATATCCTTCCAGGACCGGCAGCTCTGGCTCAATATGCTGGATATGATCGATGACCTTTTCATATCGGTTGAGCGCGGTGATCGTATACTCCAGATCGCTCTTCTTCAAGGCCAGGTCTTTCGACGTCCACTCGAGTTCCGCGATGACCTGTTCCGCCCTTGCCAGGATATCTTTTTGTGACTTCGACTCAAGGCTTTTAGCTATCCGTGTCCTATTCTCGGGGTCCTGTGTGGCGGGCAGCGTGAAAAAAATACTATCTATCTTAACAAGAATGCTCGCGATGTCGGCACCTTTATCGGGCTCGACCTTTTTAATGCCAGGCGTAAGCGCGGAGACGTCTTCCAGGTGTAGCGTGCCCATATGGTATAAAGCATCTACCACGGGTCGAAAATCCCTTTTCACGCCCACGACCTGAATACGCCTCATCTTCTGGAGCATGGCATCCACCTTATCGCATCGTTACCTCTCGTACGATCCTATCCACGGCGGCGGGCATGTTCCGGTTCGCCGTCGCGTTGACCACCTGGATCTCCCTGGAGGCCGAGAGCCTGATGGCATCCACAGCTGCGTCGATCTTGGCCTTCTCGCCGTTAAAGTATGCCAGGGCGGCGGTCCTGCCATCCTCGTCCCCCTTATTCATGATCTCGGCGCATTCCTTTTTCGCGTCAGAAATCAGCCTGTCCGCATCCCCGGACGCCCGATCCAGCCGCGTGTTGATCGCCAGCTCTTTTTCCTTGACCTGCTGCAGCAATGTTTTATTTTCCATGATATTACCCTCCTATAGTCCGTACTGTTTCTTGACATTGGACATCAGCCCAAAGTCGGAGCCGGGCTTTCTTGGTTTTTTGCCGATGCCTTGCGTGGCTTCCAGTATTCGCTTTCGGCACCTTTCCACCGCTTCGTTACGAAGGTCTGTTATGACACTGGAAATGTCTTCAGCCATAGTCTGGACTCTAAACGTTTTCATCTTTTTAAGCGAAAAAATGGATTAAAGCTATGAATTTGATATCTTAATATTTATTTATTTAATTTTTGATATGATATAATTTGCGCTATTCTTTTTGGCCATAGTTTAAGCTTAATAAATTTAATTAACAATGTTTTTATTTTATATAATATATAATTAGCACTTTCCCGCCAGAATGGAAGGTATTAATAATTTTAAATGGTCGTGAAGCTATAGAAAGCTATATTATGTCATAATAAAAATTTATGTTTGTATTATAACTATTTTTTTTATTTCAAATCGAAAGAACACGGGCCTAGTCCGGACTATATCTCCGAAAGACCAGAGTAACAGGCGCCGTGTTTTTATAACCGTAGGATCGGTGTATAAAGGCATGATTAAGCGGGAAAAAATGCTGGACCAGGACCTGATAAAGGACCCGGATAAATTACTAAACAAGGATATCTTAAAAAAGCTGAGCCAGTATCGGATAATGAATGACGAATACAGGCTTAAGATGGGAAAATACCATGCGGAGGGGCGCGAGGGCGTGCCTTACTGCATGCTCATCATAAAAAAGCTGCTCGGTAAGGAAGAGCAGGTAAACCTGGAGATGGAGCTCCGCATGATCGACCCGTCCCTCTGCGTGATCTTCAAGAAGTAAAGCCCGGAAATGCTCGCATAGAACCTGTTCGTCAGCCCGATAAAATGGCCTCACCTGTCATTACGTGGAGGTATATATTTCCTGCAACGGAAGTTATAGCACTATAATGATAAAATACGAAACGTTTATATTCTAGCACCCTTTTATTGAAAAAGCTCATCCCCGTGGACGTGAAGATACCCGGCTGCCGCCGAATCCCGAGGCCATCATCGAAGGCATTTAAAAAGAAATGAGAAAATTCTAATTTTCATTTTTACCCAGGATCATATGCGTATTTTTCTGAAAATAATTTTACAGGAGATACTTGGATAGCTTGGAAATATAGGAATAGGCATTATAGGCCTATCCCGCGTATCTTTATCCTCGTCGATCAGATGCACGTTAATAAGATCCGGGGATCGACGGGTTAGCCAACCCGTAGCCCGACCCATAGACGCCAGTGCCCGGAATACCATAACAGTAGGGTCCGGGAACGCCTAAGCCATAGCCCGGAGTTCCATAGCCATAAGGTCCGGCTGCGTCACAGGTAGTATCCACCGGGACCGGGGCGAGGACGGGGTCTGCGACGGGGACGGGAACAGGCACCGGGTACCCGGAATCACAGCCATAATAGTCGAGGTCACAGCCGCCCCAGCCTAAACCCCAGCCGCCCCAGCCTAAACCATTGCCGCCCCAGCCACCACAGCCTAAACCATTGCCGCCCCAGCCACCACAGCCTAAACCATTGCCGCCCCAGCCACCACAGCCTAAACCACTGCCGGAGCCCCAGCCTAAACCATTATGGCCGAGCCTGCGGCCACCATAGCCACCATGGCCGATACCACCATAACCAATATTATTGTGGCCGACACTATGGCCGAGCCCGCGGCCACCATGGCCCATGCCCATACTGTGGCCCATGCCCATACTATGGCCCATGCCCATACTGTGGCCCATGCCACCATGGCCCATGCCTCCGCCTCCGCGGGCGTCTGCAGGTTGCGCCATTGCGAAAATAGCCAGCGCAAGTAGAACTAATATAGTTACTTTCTTGAAGTTCATTCCAATCACCCCTATTCCTGAGAGAATCCTGAATGGACGTAAAATGATTATAGAATAAAAAGCGGGAATTCAACCAGTCAATGGCGAATAAATGGTAAATGCAATAACCTGCTGCTTATTCTCGACAAGGCCTTTTTCATTTACCCGCGCGAATTGAAACTGCCCGCATCTCATTTTAATAATACGAAACGTTTATATGCTAGCACCCTTTTATTGACATCGCAGTTTCAGACGTGGGACGAAGACTCCCGCCGGGATGTGGCTCCAGAACGGGGCTGAACCGTGAAACACCAATGGAGATACGAAACTCAATGGCAAAATCGATGTATCACTACATAGGCGAGGCGTGGAAAAGCCCGGACAAGTCCTATGTGGGCAAGCTATTCTGGGAACGCTTACAGGTATGGCGCCGTGAGCCCGCCGTCGTCAGGCTCGACCGGCCGACCAGGCTGGACAGGGCACGCGAGGGCGGCTACAAGGCCAAGCAGGGCATCATCGTGGTCAGGTCGCATGTCAGGAGAGGCGGCAGCCGCAAGTCCCGGTACGTTCGGGGAAGAAAATCCAAACACATGGGCCTCAGGACGCTGACCCGGCGGAAGAGCATCCAGAGGATCGCCGAGGAAAGGGCGTCCAAGAAGTTCAGGAACATGGAAGTCATGAACTCCTACTGGGTAGGCGAGGACGGCCGCTACAAGTGGTACGAAGTCATCCTCATCGATCCCCACCACCCGTCAGTCCTGGCGGACAAGGACCTCAAGTGGATCGCCGGCCCGCAGCACCGCGGCCGGGCCGAGAGGGGCCTGACCAGCGCGGGCGTGAAGGGCAGAGGCATGCGCAGGAAGGGCATGGGCACGGAGAAGAATTACCCCTCCATCGGCAGCCACGAGAGACGGGGTAAATGATCCATTATATCCTTTTTAGGACACAATCACATGTAACCGAGGACGTCGCGCGGGTCAGACAGGCCCTCGCGAACGTTCTTCCACCCGAAACCTCCATCGAGGAAGAAGAGACAAAAGGCTATTTTGATAATCCCATCATCATTCTTAGCGCCCGTCTCGAGAAGAAGGCGGCCCGCCAGTATCTGGATTTTTTAACTTCTAAGCTCCCCGAGGCCGACCTGAAGGGGCTCGTCAAAGAAATACCGGAGCGCGTGACAGGGAATTGCGACTTATTCTTTAAGCTTTCCAAACAGGACGCGTACCTGGGCGATATCCGGACTTCGTATGCCGAGGACTCCATCGCCATCCGTGCCAGGGTCGAGTCGTACCCGGCCAAAAAGGAAATTTGCGTGAATAAGCTCGAGGAATACTTCAATGGCCGATGAAGCGTATTACGACCTTTCCGTCCACGCCTATCCCGAGGGCGGCAGCACGGCATCCCGGCTGGCCATGTCCGCAAAAAGCCTGGGCTATGCAGGCATCTGCGTGGCCAACCACCCCGAGTTTTTTCATGAAGTGAGCCCATCCGAAGGCGCCGGGATCATCCAGGGCGTGGAGGTCGTCGCGAAGAACGCTAATGATCTGCGCCGGCAGGTCGACCGGTTCCGCAGCCTTGTTAAGGTGCTGGCTGTGCATGGCGGCGACCCGGGCATAAACCGTGCCGCGTGCGAGGACGAGCGCGTGGACATCCTGCTCCACCCGCCAGACGGCAAGACCAGCGGCATAAACCACATCTTAGCGAAGCTGGCGGCCGATAAGCATGTGGCGATAGGCTTCGAGCTGTTACCGGTCATCTGCAGCAAGGGCGGCTCCCGAGTACGGACGCTGTCCGGCTATAAGACCAACCTGGCGCTGGCGAAAAAGTACGGGGCTCCCTTCGTCGTGGTTTCCGGCGCCATGTCCCTCTACGATATGCGGGACGTGCGCGCGGCGATATCGCTGTGCGGGCTCTTCGGCATGGGTGAAAAGGACGCCGCTAAAGGCCTGTCGTACTATCCTTCGGAGATACTGAAAAGGCGCTCTCCCGGCTATATCATGGAAGGCGTCGAGCTCGTCGATTAGGCCTTAATCCAGCCTTTTTCGACCCAGCACTCGTAATTGTGCTTCCAGTTATCCTTATTGCGCCGGAGGGTCATGGCGAAGTGCTCTTTCCAGTCCCTGTGAGCGGCGGCCTGGTCCGGGTAGGCCCTCTTTTCCTTTATGGCTCTGGCCAGTTCTTTTCCCGATTCACGGGACTTTTTTATTCCGGACTCGAAGGCCGCCGGCCCCTGGCCCATACCGCAGCCTACGCTTCCGACTGCCAGCCCGCCCGTGGCATTGATAAAGTGGTTCATGATGCCCAGGACGAAGTCGTTGTTCCCCGAGCCGGACGTCGTTATGGACAGGCCGTACTTGCCATCCAGAAGCTGCTCGTGGATGAAGTTGGCGCTGCGGTCGAAGAACACCTTGAGCTGGGCGGTGATGTTGTCGATATAGTTGGGGCTTGAAAGGATGATGCCGTCCGCCTCCAGTATTTTTTTCTTGAGGGCGTTGTAGTCGTCCTTCTGGTGGCACGTGCCGTCCCGGTAGCAGGTCACGCAACCCTTACAAAAGTTAATCTTCAGGCGGGTGATGTCGATGAGCTCCGTCTCGGCGCCGGCCTCGCGGGCGCCTTCCAGCGCCGCCTCGACGAGCTTGAGCGTATTGCTGTTCTTTCTCTTCGGGCTCGATTGTATCGCGATGATCTTCATGGCTTTTTCTCTCCAGTCTGATGGTAGTATTTCTGATGATTGACTGGAATATATTTTTCGTAACTTTTATAGGGTTATAAGTGACACGACTTAGTCATGCTATTCGACGTGAAGACGATCTCGGCTCTCCAGAAGCTGGGGCTGACGCTATACGGCGCTAAGGTATACACGGCACTCGTGTCCACGGGGCCGACGAACGCGACCGCACTGGCGCGAGAGGCCGAGGTGCCCCGGACGAAGATCTACGAGACCCTGAAGCGGCTGGAGGAGGAAAAGTGGGTCATCGTCGAAAAAGGGAGGCCGAGTATCTACACGCCCGCCTATCCGCGGGAGATCATGGAGGACAGGAAATCGGCGTTGTACTCCGAGATCGACCGGGTCGCGGACGGGCTGGCCATGGCCTACGACCGGCAGATGGAGGAGGAGAACCCGAAAGTATGGCTCATCCAGGGCATGGATAATATCATCGTGAGGACTACCGAGATGATCGGCCGGGCCAAGCATGATGTCAAGCTCCTGGGCAGCCTCTACTCTCCCCGGGAGATGGAGCCCCTTAAAAAGCAGATAGCAGCGGCGAGGCAACGAGGCGTCGAGGTCCGCATCATCTCCCGCCCGAAAAACCGGTCGTCGGAGGGCGAAGTGCACATCATCAAGTCGCTCCTGGCCGTCACGCCTGACGTAAAGAAGTCGAATTCCCCGTACATTAAGAACGTCATCGTCGACGACCGGGAACTGCTCATCATGTATTCCAGGGTCGTGGACGGCGTGACGGATGTGAACAACGTGGTCGCGATCTGGGTCTCCAACGCATCCGTGGCGTCCTATATGGCGAGCAACTTCAACGTGATATGGAACGCAAAAAAGCCCATCGGCAACGGGCACTAATGCCGAAGTGTCTGCTATAACCCTGTAAAAGTTACAAAAAGTATATTTCGGCTATAAGCCTAACGTAATATATTCCAATAACGGAGACGCAAGATGACATATATGATCGAGGCCCGGAACCTGACAAGGAAGTTCGGCAATCTCACGGCCGTAGACGACATCAGCTTTCAGGTGGAAAAAGGCGAGGTATTCGGCCTGCTGGGGCCGAACGGCGCCGGCAAGAGCACCACCATATCCATACTTTGCACTATTCTGAAGCCGACCTGGGGGACTGCCCTGGTCAACGGCTTCGACGTCGTGAAAAACTCCTCCCAGGTCAGGAAGTCCATAGGCATCGTGTTCCAGGACCCGAGCATCGATGACAAGCTCACCGGCCGGGAGAACATGGTGATGCACGGGGACCTGTACGGGGTCCCGCGCAGCCAGATGAAGAGCCGCATCGACGAGGTCCTGAAGCTCGTCGAGCTGGAGGACCGGGCGGACAGCTACATGAGCACCTATTCGGGGGGCATGCGCCGGAGACTGGAGATCGCCCGCAGCCTCATCCACTATCCGAAAGTGCTCTTTTTAGACGAGCCCACCATCGGCCTGGATCCGCAGAGCCGGGACCATATCTGGTCGTACATCCGGGAGCTCATTAAAAATGAGGACATCACCGTCATCCTGACGACTCACTACATGGAGGAGGCGGACAGGCTGTGCAACCGCATCGCTATCGTCGACCACGGCAAGATCGTAGCCATGGATACGCCTAAAAAATTAAAAGATGACCTTGGCGGCGAGACCATCACCGTGAAGACGCGGAAGAACGAGCTGTTCCTGGAAAAGATCAACGAGGCGAAGATCGCCAAGGCCGCGGCCATCGTGAACGACGAGGTCAAGATGACCGTCGACGGCGCTGCCTCTCTACTGCCGGCCGTCATCAACATCGCCGCCCAGAATTCCATATTCGTCGAGTCCATTTCGGTCCAGGAGCCCCAACTCGACGACGTGTTCATGCACTACACGGGCCGGGCGCTGCGAGACGGTAAGGGCAAGGAGATACCGCCCATGATCAGGATGAGGAGGCGGGCATGAGCGAGTTTCGAGGCATCTATACGCTCTGGAAGCGGGAAGTCCTGAGGCTCGTGCGGGAGACATCACGGCTGGTCAGCTCGGTGGTCACCCCTGTCTTGTGGCTGGTCATATTCGGTACCGGCCTGGGTGTGTCGATGGGTACCAGCGCTGGATACAATTACCAGCAATTCCTCTTCCCCGGCATCATCGGCCAGACGCTGCTTTTCACGGCGATGTTCATGGGCATCTCCGTCATCTGGGACAAGCAGTTCGGGTTCATGAAGGAGATCCTGGTCGCGCCCGTGTCGCGGCTGTCCATTTTCATCGGCAAGATGCTGGGGGTCGGCACCAATTCGATGCTTCAGGGCATCATCGTGTTCATCCTCGGTTTCTTCATAGGCATACCCATCACCTTCATAATGACCATAGAGATCATCCCCTTGATGATCCTGGTCACGATAGGGCTGGTGTGCATAGGCCTCATCATCGCGAGCGTACTGGATAGCCTGGAGAACTTCGGAGTCATAATGACGTTCGTCAACATGCCCATGTTCTTCCTGAGCGGGGCGCTTTTCCCCGTGGCCACGCTGCCGGACTGGCTCAAGTGGGTTTTCTACATTAACCCGCTGACCTATGGCGTGGATGCCATGAGGGCCGTTACCATGGGCAGCGTATGGCACACCATACTGCCGCTCTGGCAGACCATCGCCGTGATCGCTCTCTTCGACGTGGTCGCGGTCCTCATTGGCAGCTACGCCTTTACGAGGACGAAGTAATCTCCTTCGAATTTTTATTTACTGCCTCTAAACTTTTATCTGCTACCTCGTAGCTTTTATTTACTACATCGGACCAGGCGTCCATATTATTGATACATCCCGGGTCAGCGGCAGTAAGGTCGCCGAAATACGCGTACGCCCTTGCCCTGCATCCTCCGCAGATGTATTTATTTTCGCATGTGGCGCAATGGCCTTTCACCTGATCCCTGTCCCTCAGCGTGTCAAGCACCGGGGAGTTGTGCCAGGTGTCCAGAAGCTTATTTTCCCTTACGTTCCCGACCTTAATGGGAATAAATACACAGGGGTTGATATCGCCGTTAGGCCGTACGCAGCAGTAGAACCTGCCGGCGGCACAGCCTCCGATGAACTCGCAGAGAGCCATCGCCCGGTTGTCCACTTTCTTGATGGTCATGAAGTGGGCCAGGTTTACGCCCTCCCTTTTTACGGAGACCCTGCCGAACTGGGGAGCTGTCGACATGACCTCCATATTACTATCGTAATTCCTGTCGCTCAGGTACCTCAACAGCGACTCCCTTTCTTCGGGCGTAATGTCCATATTTGACATGCACTCGCCCCTGCCCGTGGGAATGAAGTTGAAGGTGATGATCCTCGACACGCCGAGGGACTTTACCAGCTGGACGATCTCCGGTATCTGCTCGACGTTAGTCTTTGAGACGGTCGTGGCCACGGTCATATAGAGGCCCTCGTCGACGCAGTTCTTTATCCCCTGTATTACCTTATCGAACGTGCCAGGGGCGCCCCTGAACCCGTCATGGGTCTCCGAATCCTTCCCGTCGATCGACACTTCCACGTACCCGACCCCGACTTCCTTGATGCGGTGCGCCATTTCCTTCGTGATCAGGGTGCCATTGGTCGCGAGCGCCGTATACAGGCCCTTCTTAACGGAGTATTCGGCCAGCTCGAAAAAGTCCTTTCGCATCAGCGGCTCGCCGCCCGAAAAGGCTATAGCGCAGGAGCCGGCCTCCGCGATATCGTCGATCATGCGCTTCGCCTCCTCGGTGGATAGCTCGTCCGGAAGCTTCTTTTGCGCGTTCTGATAGCAGTGCTTACAGCCCAGGTTACACGCGTGCGTGCAGTCCCATACGACCACGATCGGCGCATGTATTCTTTGCGGTACTGCAACGCCATACTCATTGATGCCCCGGATGATGTTCATCAGCCCTGTTTTAAAATACGGCTGTTTAAACGTTTTCTTAATGTCCTCATCCTGGATGTTACAGATATGTCCCCCTTTATTCAGAATTTCCCTCACGATTTTGCCTGCAGCCTTGCACTTCCAGCAGGCGTTCACCTCTTCCCCCAGATAGCTATCAATGGCGATAGACAGCCTGTCACCGCATTTATCATCTTCGCAGAGGAAGCTCAGCAATCCTTTTGAAGCAGGATTATTTAGCCATTTCTGAATGGTATTAACCGTGACTGCCGTTGTTGTTATATCGTCAACCATTATTATCACCACATCTTCTTAATGCCGGATACCCGGCCTTCCCCGACCCGTCATTATACCTACGCGGCCGGCAGGCGATACGTCTGTAACATTTATGTTGATACGTCTGTAACATATATGTTAAAGGCGATACGTCTGCGATGCATTTGTTAGTATTACAATACTAAATAATTTGTTGTTATTAAAGTAGTAATACAATGTTGATATGTCAGGTAAACCTGGCGGATGTATAATGGGAGTAGTACGAGTGAATTTCCATTAGTATTATGTATCTGGATTTGCTATTGAGAGTATTATGAAAATCCTGCCCTCGTCCCTGCGTGAGAAAAAACGGTATATCGCGTTCGAGGTCGCCTGCGAGAGCGAGCCCGTCGACAGAAAGGCCTTACTGGACGAGATCTTCTTCGCCACCCAGACGCTGGTGGGCGATACGGGAAGCAGCCAGATCGGCTACCGGCTCATAGACTTCAACGGCTCGAGGGGCATCATGCGCGTAAATCTCAACGCAGTGGAGACCGCCCGGGCGGCCATGGCCACCGTATGCGCCATAAAGGGCAACAGGGCGACGATTCGTGTGCTCGGGGTGGCCGGCACTATCCATGCGGCAATAGAAAAATATATCCCCTTGAAAAATATATGTGCCACTAATATCCTTTCTAAGCCGATTAGCAACGAGCACATGTCCGGAACGGTCGTGAGGGAGAGAGGAGATGAATTTGAAATGGTTCCGGACGATAAAGAGGTACTAAAGCGGGCTAACGTCCACTATATAAGCCTGACCTCTTTTGATTTAAGGTCATTAAAGGAGTGAGAGAAAGATGCAGCAGATGACACCCCAGATGATGGGTTACGACCGGGCCATCACCGTATTCAGCCCGGATGGAAGGCTTTTCCAGGTACACTATGCCCAGGAAGCCGTGCGCCGCGGCGCCACCGTCATGGGCCTGAAGTCGAAGGACGGAATTGCCATGATCGTCGACAAGCGGATCTCGACCAAGCTGCTCGAGGCCGAGTCCATAGAGAAGATCTTCAAGATCGACGACCATATAGGGGCCGTGGCTTCGGGCCTGGTTGCCGACGGGAGGGCTCTCGTCGACAAGGCACGCGTGGAGGCGCAGGTCAACCATATCACGTACGGCGAGCCCATCAGCATCGAGATACTGGCGAAAAAAATTTCCGATCACATCCAGACGTTCACCCAGTACGGCGGCGTAAGGCCATACGGAAGCGCCTTACTCATCGCGGGCATCGACGAGACCGGACAGCGGCTCTTTGAGACCGACCCGTCGGGCGCCCTCTACGAGTACAAGGCCGTGTCCATCGGCGCTAACCGGAACACGGTCATGGAAATGCTGGAGAACCGCTTTAACGTGGGCATGAGCCTGGACGAAGTGATACTCCTGGGCATCGAGGCGCTCTACAAGTCCATGGAATCAAAGGGCGAAGTCCCGACCATCGAGATCGGAGTCATCGACGCGGCCACCCGGAAATTCAGGAAGCTGAGCGAGGCCGAGGTCAAGGATTACGTCGAGAAGGCCGGAGTGGCGAAGCCCGGGGTCGAGCCCGCCAAGAGGAGCAGCGAAGAGTAGAGGCGCATCGCCATGGTGACGCTCGACAAGGCCGTTGTCGCGAAGCTCAAGACGCACGGCGAGCATTTTGAGATTTTAGTCGACCCCGACAGGGCATACGATCTTAAAAAAGGCGCTCCAGTTAAGATAGAGGACGTGCTCGCGGTCGAGGACGTCTTCGAGAACGCGTCCCGGGGCGACCGCGTCCCGGAAGAGGACCTTATTAAGGCCTTTGGCACGACCAACGTGCAGGACATCGCCCGGAAAATAATCGAAGAGGGCGAGATCAACCTGACGGCCGAACAGCGGCACCGCATGCTCGAGGAGAAGAGGCGCCAGGTAGTCAGTTTCATATCCAGGAACGCCATCAACCCGCAGACCATGGCGCCCCATCCGCCCGCCCGCATCGAGAGGGCCATGGAGGAGGCGGGCGTCCACATCGACCTGACGAAATCCGTAGAGGAGAACGTTAATCTGGTAATGAAGGCGATCCGACCCATCATACCCATCCGGTTCGAGGAGGTCAGGGTCGCCGTGAAGGTGCCCGCGAACTACGCGGCACGCGCCTTTGGCGAGATATCGGCGTTCGGCAGGATGTTGAAGGATGAGTGGCAGAACGACGGCTCCTGGATAGGCGTCGTGCAGATACCCGCCGGCATGCAGCCCGAGTTCTACGACCTCGTGAATAAGCTATCCAAGGGCGAGGCGGAGACCAAACTATTACGATAGGTATTGATATGGAAAGGGAAATCGTTGTCCCGGGCGACATGCTCGGGGAGGATCCGAAGCTTGCCGGGATCGGGACCTACGTGCAGGACGGAAAAGTGTATTCTGCAAACTACGGGCTCGTGGACAGGCGGACGAACATCAAGGTCATCCCGCTGTCCGGACGGTACATACCCGCCCGGGGCGACCTCGTCATCGGAAAGATCGTGGACATGACCTTTTCGAACTGGTTCGCCGACATCAACGCGCCTTACGAGGGAATGCTCCACATCTCGGAGTTCCCCGAGCGCGTGGACCCGGCGAACATGAGCAATTACCTGCACGTCGGCGAACTGATCATAGCCCGCGTGGCGGACGTCGATCCGACCATGAAGGTCGAGCTCACGATGCGAGACGAGCACTTACGCGTACTGAAGCAGGGGCGAGTCATCGATATTTCGCACGTCAAGATCCCCCGCGTCATCGGGCGTAACGGCTCTATGATAAGCATGCTTAAGAAGGACCTGAACGTGAGCATCTTCGTCGGACAGAACGGCCGGATATGGCTGAAGGGCGACGATAAGCGCGTCGACCTGGCCATCCGCACGATATTCAAGATCGAGCGCGAGGCGCACACGTCAGGGCTTACGGATAACATTAAAGAGTACATCAGCAAAGAGCTGGAACAGTTGAGGAATACGACATGACCAAGCCAGAAAAATTAATGATCGATGGGAAGCGGCTGGACGGAAGAGGACCAAACGAAATGCGCCCCATCAAATTCAAGGCCGGGGTCCTGAAAAGGGCCGACGGTTCATGCTATCTGGAATTCGGCGGCAACAAGGTGATGGCCGCCGTATACGGGCCCCGGGAGGTTCACCCGAGGCACTTACAGAACGCCTCGAGGGCGATCGTCCGCTACCGATATAACATGGCGGCGTTCTCCGTTGAGGAGCGCAAGAGGCCCGGTCCCGACAGGCGGAGTATCGAGATATCGAAGGTGAGCCGCGAGGCCCTTGAGTCCGTGGTCCTGGAGGAGCTTTATCCCAGGTCCGCGGTCGACATCTTCGTCGAGATACTCCAGGCCGACGCGGGCACCCGGGTCGCGGGCATCAACGCCGCATCCGTGGCGCTGGCCGACGCGGGCATCCCGATGCGGTGCCTGGTATCGGCGTGTGCGGTCGGCAAGGTCGACGGCGAAGTCGTGCTCGACCTGAACAAGGACGAGGACAACTACGGTCAGGCTGACCTGCCCATCGCCATGAACCAGTTCGGCGAGATCACGCTCTGCCAGATGGACGGCCACCTGACCGAGGAAGAGTTTAGTAAGGCCGTGGACATGGCCGTCGAGGGCTGCAAGAAGCTCCACGAGCTGCAGAAGCAGGCCCTGGTGGAGAAGTATGGCACCATGGTCGCGCCGCAGGCGGAGGAAGAGGCCAGGGCGAACGGAGGCGTTGCCAATGAGTGAGGACGTCATCGCAGAAATAAAGAAAGATTACATTTACAGCCTCGCCGGCCAGGGAGACCGCGCCGACGGGCGTAAGTTCGACGAGTTCCGGCCCATCAACATCGAGGTCGGCGTCATCAACAAGGCCGAAGGCTCGGCGCAGGTCATGATCGGCGACTCGAGAGTCATCGTCGGCGTCAAGGTCCAGCCAGGCGAGCCGTTCCCGGACACGCCGGACACGGGCGTCATCATCACGAACCTGGAATTAGTTCCACTCGCATCGCCCACGTTCGAGACCGGCCCCCCGAGGGAGGACGCGATCGAGCTGGCCAGGGTCGTGGACCGCGGCGTCCGCGAATCGGGCGCAATTGATTTATCTAAGTTGTGTATTGAAAGTGGTCAGAAAGTCTGGATGGTCTTCATCGACGTCCACGTCCTCGACCACGACGGCAACCTCATGGACGCCGCCTCGCTGGGAGCGACCGCGGCGCTTATGAACACCGTCATCCCGAACGCCAAATTCGGCTTCGGAGAGGACGCAAAGCTGCCCCTGAACGACATTCCGGCAGGCATCACGGCCGTCAAGATCGGCGACTCCATCATGCTCGACCCGAGCCTGGACGAGGAGAACGTCGCGTCGTGCAAGCTGACCGTCATCACGAACAAAGAGGGCGCGCTGGCCGGGATGCAGAAGAGCGGCGTAGGCACGCTGACTCCCGACGAAGTAAAATATGTTGTGCACATCGCCAAAGAGAAGGCGAGCGTGCTCAGGGAAAAACTGGAGGGAATACAGTAAATGGTAGAAGGAAGCGCGAAAGGCAGGAAGACGAGGAGCGCCGGCCGGTTCGGCCCGCGCTACGGCCGCAAGACCCGCGTGCTCGTCGCCGACATCGAAGAGAACATGAGGCAGGCCTTCAAGTGCCCTAAGTGCGGACGCATGTCCGTGTGGAGAGAGGGCACCGGCATCTGGACCTGCACGAAGTGCAAGTACACGTACACCGGCGGCACTTACCTGCCCCAGACCAACGTCGGCAAGACGATGGCCCGGAACGTCAAGAAGGCCACCGAAGCCCAGGAATAGGCAGGTGAGCCGTCAATGGTATACAAGTGCGCCCACTGCAAGCACGTGGTGGAGCTTGATAAGGAATACGGCGGAGTCAGGTGCCCCTACTGCGGGCACCGCGTGCTGGTCAAGGAAAGGCCTACCGCCATCAAGCGTGTCAAAGCCGTATAGAATGCACACCGTATTCGTCGAGTTCGAGTTCGGACCCATGGCCGGGAAGGCCCTCGAAGTGCTAACGCCCGAACTCCAGGCCTCCCCGTCCGAGCGCTCCAGGATCACTCTGGGCGTAGAGGGGGGGCTTCTAAAATTATTTATCGAGGCCGAGGACATCATTTCTCTTCGCGCGGCGCTCAACACGTGGCTGCGATTGATTAAAATAGCGGAAGAGATGTTCGATGCCCGCAAGGCCGCTTAGATTGGTGATATCATGAACGAACTGCCACCGCAGATCCAGAACCAGCTTGCCCAGCTGCAACAGATACAGCAGCAGGCGCAGGCGCTCATGCAGCAGAAGAGCCAGGTCGAGATGGTCCTCCGGGAGACCGAGAGGGCGCTCGAGGAGCTCAAGAAGACCGATGACAACGCCGTCGTCTATAAGGCCGCCGGCGAGCTGCTCGTCAAGGCCAACAAGGAAGAGGTCCTCAAGGACCTCGAGGAGAAGAAGGACTCCCTCGACGTGAGGCTGAAGTCGCTGGCCCGCCAGGAAGAGCGCATCCAGTCCCGCTTCACGCAGCTCCAGGACCAGCTCAAGGCCGCCCTGGGTAAAGGCCCCAGCGGTAAAGAGGCCTCCTAAGATTAAATGAAGGATGAAGCCATAATCGAGGCGGTCTACGACGCCGCCCTCGAGTATATTTACTCCGTGGTCCCGTCCAAGCGCGTCGAGGATCTGGATATCGCTGTCGGCATTGATGAGGGCGCAGTGACTATCGACATCCGGCTTGTCAGCGACAGGGGCGAGGCCGTCGACCAGAAGACCGTCGACGAGGCCCTCAGGGTCGCCTCGGAAAAGGCCGACGAGTTGATGGGCAAGTAACCCGCACTTTTTTACTAATTTCCGCTGTGTTGAATTGCGGCGTTATTTTAAGCTTAATAAGGGCACGGAGTTCGCTGATTTGTCCGGTTTTTCAACACTAAAACACGAATTATTTTCTAGTCCCACGTAAGGGCACGAACCGCACTAAAGTAGATGCTTTCATGTCAAAACACTAAACAATCTCCCGAAGGGCACGAACATCACTAATTATTTGAAACACTAGAGAAAGCATTAATTTCATGCCGTTCTCGTGGTTCAATCCTTTAGTGTTTTCGTGCCATTCGGGAGGTTGTTTCGTGTTTTAAGCGTCAGGCATGGACCTTAGTGATTTTAGTGCCCCTTACGTGGGATATAAAAGAATTCGTGTTTTCGTG
>Ga0335071_10003807_pt1 | contig 15838 bp, 17 predicted proteins | sample Lox_Sample_15_FD_206724 | JGI IMG/M metagenome (GOLD analysis project Ga0335071, IMG submission 206724) | Soil microbial communities from Loxahatchee National Wildlife Refuge, Florida, United States - Lox_Sample_1.5 | ecosystem: Environmental > Terrestrial > Soil > Wetlands | place: USA... | reverse complement strand
AGAGAGGCCGATTCCATGCCCGCCGAGCACTCTTCCCACCGCGCATTCCTTCAGCTCTTCGATCGCGCCCGTCACGCGATGGAAGCGCGAACCGATCGCCTCGCCATGCTCGAAGTCGTACCACAGGCGATCGGGAATGACGTCGATATACTCCACCAGCTCCGGCGCGTACCGGATGACCGATGGAACCACCGGATTGTTCAGCAATCCGGCAAGCGGCCGTCCACGGTGCATGCCTTAACGGCCGGAAGCACCGGCGGCGTGCGCAAGGTCAACTTGCACAGCTTCTTGAAACACGCTCTCGATGAGCACGTTGATGGTGCCGGAGAGACACGTGCAACCAGTGTGCCGGGCGACAATGTCGTTCACAATCGACTCATTGATCAGATGGGAAAGCTCGGCCCGCGTGATTTTGGGAGGAAGTTGAACACGCACGACTGTGGGACTCTGGGCATTGTTCAAGTGAATTGTCGCGACTCGTCCTGCTGCTGTTGCCATAATCGTGATTCCTTTCCGAGGGGCTGATATTTACCGGCGCACATCCCGATGCGCGTCGGATTGGCACGATTATGCTGTTTTTCTAATGCGGAAGCAAGGGTTTTGTGTCGCGTTTTCCGGGCTTTTCTGCTAGAAACAGTTAGAAAACGTTATAGGCGCGATGTAACAAAGCCGGACGAGTTACTTTCCCGGATCACCAGGACCGCCGTCGCCTGGAGAGCCGCTGTAGAATGTGCGGCCATCGCTCAGCGTGAGCCGTCGCGCATCCATCAAGCGTGATCCATCTTTCGCCGCATAACCGTCCACCGTCATCGTGTCGCCGACCTTGATATCCGCGCGCTTGAAGCCGCGCCGCGACAACGTATTCGGCGCGCCGCCCTCCAGAGCCCAGTTCACCACGCTGCCCTGCTCATCCTTCACGTCCAGGTAGAAATACGCGTGGGGATTGGTCCATTCGACTTTGGTCAGGACGCCGGTGATCCGCACCGCCTTCGTGGGGTCAAATTCCGCAGCGAACGAATGGTGCGCACGGGCCGGCAGAACGGCGAGCACAACCGGAACGGCAAGCATCAAGAGTCTGGCTTTCACATCACCCTCCATGCATTACTATATCCTGAAGTAGAAATGCCTATCCGAGAGCTTGCGACGAAGACCACGCTGGCGATTCTATTGGTGCAAGTGCTGGCCACGGCCCAGTCGCCGAAGACCGCACCGCGGACCCCCGACGGCCATCCCGACTTGAACGGCTACTGGAAAGGCATGCGCAATACCGTTCCCGTGGGCAACATCGCCAAGGATCTGCCCGGGCTCAAGTTGCCTCTCACTCCCGCGGGCGACACCGCCTGGAAACATAACGTGACGGCGACAATCGATCCGGAGAGTCTGTGCATTATCGGTGGCATCCCCCGCCACAACGCCAGCGGACTGCCGTTCATGGTGATGCAGACGCCAAAATACGTCGCGTTCCTCTACTTCTACAGCTACTACCGGCTGATTCCCACCGACGGGCGAAAGCACGAGGAAGATCCCGACCCGTCGTTCTTCGGCGACGAGGTCGGCCACTGGGATGGCGATGCGTTCGTCATCGATTCCACTGGATTCAAGGACGACAAGGTATGGGCCGACGAGAACGGCAGCCCGCATAGCGACGCGCTGCACGTCGTCGAGCGCTGGACGCGGCCCGATCCCGACCACATCCACGTCGACACTACCATTGAGGACCCAAAGTTTTACACACGCACTTTCACCTACTCGCGAACCTGGGAGTCCGGAAAGCCGGACGACAAGCTCCAGGAATATTCGTGCGCGGAAAACAACGTCGATCGCGAACATTTGGGCTTCGGCCCGGGTCCCATCCGGCCCGACGGAACTCGCGGCTACATCGACGCGGCCCCACTTCCGCCGCCTCCACCCCCACCCCCGCCCGCGAAGAAGTAAGCGCTAGTTAGTGTGCGCCAGCCTGATATTGCTCGCCGGCCGTGATCGCGAGCGCCAGCCGGTTCTGCGGCGGCGGTAATGGACACGTCGCGAATGCCGTGAAAGCGCAGGGAGGATTCTCGGCCTGATTGAAGTCCAGCCAAACCAAGCCGTTCTTCGGCATCTCCGCGTAGAGGAATCGCGATGCGGGATAGGTGGTCTTGCCGCTGGTCCGGTCGCGAAATACAAAGAACAGCTTGCCCTCGTCGATCACCGGCTCCAGCTTGAACTCGCGACCATCTTTGGTAAACGTCACGTAACCCGGACTCTCGTCCATTTCCTTCTCGCCGATCGCCGTGTCAAATGTCAGCGCGTGCGGCTTGTCCCAAGCCGTGAATCTGGCCTCAAGCCGCCATTGTGGGTCGATCGCAAACCACCGCAGTCCGCGAAACTCACGTCTGGCTGCGCTTGCCTGGTCCTTTAAGCGAATGCCCGCGCGTTCGCCCCGCCGGATCAGGTAAAACGTCAGCTTATTGATCGTGAAGACGTCCTTGTCCTCGCGCAGTACGGTGTCCTTGGCCGGCTGACCGTTGAGTCGCAGATCCACGCCTGCCGCCGGATGCAATACAGCTTTGCCGGAGTGATAAGAGATGGTCGCCACCAAGGCGGGTGCGGAACCGGGCGGTAACGGGATTTCGCTCGAGGACGCCGTGCCGACGAGATTCCTTCCCTCCTTCAGCCAGTCCAAGCCGACGACGGTGAGCCATCCGTCCGAAGCTGCCAGCTCGGACTGGTGCCGCGCGCGCCAGCCTTCCACCTGAGCCACATAACCGTCGGCTGCGAAAAGAGCAACCGCCAAGCCAACGAGGAAGGTGCGCCGCATCGTCATCCATTCTATTGTCCCTTTCCTCGCCGCTTCGCGACAGGCGGGAGTCCAAGCCATGCTATACTCGACTCCTCAATCGAGGAGGCTTCGGATGCGGTTCGCCTGCCTGCACTTACTTTTCGCCGTCGCCGCGATGGCGCAATTCGATCCCGAGTACGTAGTCCCCAAAGAAAATCCGCATGCAACTCCTGCCGATTTGAAGAACGGCCAGCAGTTGTTTATGGGGCAGTGCGCTCGTTGTCACGGCCCCAAGGGCGAGGGAGGACGGGGTCCCGTTCTGGCTCAGCCACGGCTGCGTCGCGCGCCGGACGACGAGTCCCTATTCCTCGTGATTCGCGACGGAATCAGGGGGACGGAGATGCCCTCCGGCGATTCGCTCGACACGCTGGAGACCTGGCAGCTAGCCGCCTATATTCGCAGCATTGGCCGGATTGCTTCGGAGTCCGTGCCGGGTGATCCGAAGCACGGCCAGGACCTGTTTCAGAACAAGGCGCATTGTTCGCAATGCCATATTGTGAACGGCCAGGGCGGAAGCCTCGGCCCGGAGCTCACCGAAATCGCAACGCTCCGTGGCGCGGCCCATCTGCGAGCGACGGTTCTGGATCCAACTTCGACGCTGTCTCAGGGATTCTTGCAAGTCCGTTTGGTGGGCAAGGATGGCCGGCGGATTACCGGAGTGCGAGTCAACGAAGATACATTCACCATCCAGGTGCGCGACCTCAAGGGCGGGCTTCATTCGTTCCAGAAAGACGATTTGAAGGAATTACATAGAGATGCAGGCAAGACTCCGATGCCCGCGTTCAGCACTGTGCTTTCACCGGCCGAAGTGGACGACGTGATCGCCTACCTGGCGACCTTGCGGGGGAATCAATGAGAATCGCACTTTGTGTCTGGGCCGCTGTGCTGCCGCTCGCCGCGCAGGTTTCCTATGAGCGGTTGCGCCAGGCCGAAGCCAATCCGGGCGACTGGCTCACGTATTCCGGCAGCTACAACGCGCAGCGCTATTCGGCTTTGAACCAGATCACGGCGGCCAATGTCCGCGGTCTGCGGCCCGTCTGGGTGTACCAGATGAATACGACCGAACGAGTGGAAGCCTCTCCCCTGGTGGCCGGCGGCGTCATGTACGTGAGTGAGCCCGGCGGAAGCGTGACCGCGCTCGATACAGCCACGGGTCGCCCGTTTTGGAGGTACGTCCGAACGCTCCCGAAGGTCGCCCGCGGCTGCTGCGGCCAGGTGAACCGTGGCGTCGCGATCCTGAACGACATGGTTTATGTCGGCACGTTCGACTCGCACCTTGTCGCTTTGGACATTAACTCCGGAATTGTGCGTTGGGACACTGAAGTGGCCGACCCCAAGCTCGGCTACTCGATTACGGGCGCGCCGCTCGCGCTCAAAGACAAGGTCGTCGTGGGCGTGGCGGGCGGCGAATACGGCGTTCGCGGCCTGATCGATGCTTACGACGCCAGAACCGGCCAGCGAGCTTGGCGTTTCTGGACCGTGCCCGCAGCAGGTGAGCCTGGCAGTGAAACGTGGGCCGGAGATACGAACAAAACGGGCGCCGCCCCTACCTGGGTGACCGGAGCTTACGACCCGGAGCAGAACACCGTTTTCTGGGGCACCGGCAATCCGGGGCCGGACTGGAACGGCGACGCGCGGGCCGGCGACAATCTCTACTCGGATTCGCTGGTTGCGCTCGACGGCGACAGCGGCAAACTGAAATGGTATTTCCAGTTCACCCCGCATGACACGCACGATTGGGATTCGACCGAGGTCCCGGTGCTGGCCGATGCCGTGGTGCGAGGCGAGAAGCATAAAGCCGTACTTTTCGGCAATCGCAACGCGTTTTACTACGTCTTAGACCGCACCAACGGCAAATTCCTGGCCGGCAAGCCGTTCGCCAAACAAAGCTGGGCGAAGGGATTGGACGACTCCGGCCGGCCGATTGTTCTTCCTAATACAGAACCGACCGTGCAAGGAGCCAGAGTGTACCCCGACTTGACCGGCGGCACCAACTGGTTCAGTCCTTCCTTCAGCCCACAAGCCAACTTGTTCTACGTGGCGTCGCGCGACGGTGGCGGCATGTACCTGAAAGGCAACGCCGTGTACAAGCCCGGCGCCCAATTCAACGGCGGCGGGCAAGGGCCTATCCTCGGCGAGGAGATGCAGGGCATCATCCGTGCGCTGGACCCGAATACCGGCAACCTGAAGTGGGAATTCAAGCTTCGCTCCGACGCGGAGGCGGGCATTTTGTCCACCGCCGGCAACCTGGTGTTCGCAGGCGCGAACGAGGGTGACTTCTTCGCGCTCGATGCCTCTACAGGCCACGCGCTTTGGCACTTTCAGACCGGCGGACTGATTAACGCCAACCCAGTCACGTACTTGAGCGGCGGCAAGCAGCAGGTGGCCATCGCAACGGGTAACTCGATCTTCGCCTTCGGGTTAGGCGAGTAGCCAGCATCGTCCAGCGTAACCCCGCAGCCTTCCGCTTACGCCTTTGAATGATATACATTACTAGCGGAGGTGCCCATGCGGCGCGCGTGTCTACTCGTGGGTTTAGCCTTAGCAGCCCCCTCGATGTACCCTGCGGACGCGCATGTCTTTACCCCCGCCCAGAGGAGCTGGTGGGCCTTCCAGCCGGTGAAGAAGTCCGGGGCGCCCGTGGTCAAGAACCAGAAGTGGGTTAAGACGCCGATCGACTCCTTCATCCTGGCCAAGCTCGAAGAGAAGAACGTCCAGCCGAACGCACGCGCCGATAAGCTTACCCTCTTTCGCCGAGCCACCGTCGATATCACCGGCTTGCCGCCCACGCAGGAGGAAATCCAAGCTTTTTTGAACGACCATTCGCCCAACGCCTGGGAAAAAGTGGTCGACCGGCTACTGGCATCCCCCGCGTACGGAGAACGATGGGGTCGACATTGGCTGGATGTCGTGCGCTACGCCGACAGTAACGGCTTTAAAGCCGACGAAACACGGCCGAACATCTGGCGCTATCGCGACTACGTCATCAAAGCTTTCAACGACGACAAGCCTTACGACCGATTCGTGAAGGAACAGATCGCTGGCGACGAGCTTTATCCGGGTAATACCGAAGCATTGATTGCGATGGGCTTCAACCGGCATTGGATCGATGAAACCAATGCGCCGGACCTGTTCGAACGCCGCCACCAGACGCTGGACGACATGACCACGGTGACCGGCGTGGCTTTCCTGGGCATGACGTTTGGCTGCGCTAAGTGCCACGATCACAAGTTCGATCCGATTCTGACGAAGGATTACTATCGCCTCCAGGCGTTCTTCGCCAACACCGCGTTCGGCGACGGGCCGCTGCCGCCGGCCGATCCCGAAGCAAAGCGCGCATACGACGAGCAATATGCGGCCTGGGACGCCAAAACGAAAGACATTCGCGTGGAGATGGATCGCATCATGGCGCCGATCCTGGAACAGCACAAGAAACGGTCGGCCACCGTCATGACGGACGAAGTACAGGCCGTGATTGCAAAGCCCGCCGGCGAACGCACTCCGCTCGAACAGCAGGTCTACCACATTGCGGAAACGCGCTTTGGAGGCCTGGGTGATCCGGTGAAGTCGCTCAAGGGCGATGAGGCGAAGCGCTACGCCGATCTCAAGGCCCAATTGGCTTCATTCGACTCTCTGAAGCCCCCGTCGCTACCCGAAGGTCAGTTCATGAAGGACCTCACCGGCACCGCCCCACCGACCTACATACTGCGCGGCGGAAGCCGGCTGGCCGAGGGCGAGGAAGTGCAACCGGGGTTCCTTTCGATCCTCGATCCGTCCGACGCCAAAATCACGCCGCTCCCGCAATTGAACTCCACCGGCCGCCGCAGTGCGCTGGCCGCGTGGCTCACCGATCCTTCGAACCCGCTGCCGGCCCGTGTGATGGTGAATCGCATCTGGCACTATCATTTCGGACGCGGCATCGTGGCCACGCCGGGCGATTTCGGGCGCATGGGCGCTAGGCCGACACATCCCGAGCTGCTGGATTATCTCGCGGCGAGCTTCGTCGAGAATGGCTGGAGCATCAAGAAGCTGCAGCGCGAAATCCTGCTGTCGAACACCTACCAGCAGGCGTCCGATTTTCAGACCCAATCCGCGCAAGCCGACCCCGACGACAAGCTGCTGTGGCGCTATCCGCGGCATCGCATGGAAGCCGAGGCCATTCGCGATTCCATGTTGGCCACCGCCGGCCGCCTGAATGCGCAGATGGGCGGCCCGGGCGTCTTCCCTCCGGTTCCGGAGGGCTTCGTCTCGGACCTTTCCGCTACAGCCGTCGCAGGTGGTTGGCGCGCGGAAAAAGATCCGGAGCAGAACGATCGCCGCAGTGTCTACATTTTCGTTCGGCGCAACCTGATTTATCCTCTGCTTCAGGAGTTCGACACCGCCAATACGTTCGAGAGCTGCGACTATCGGAAGAACACGGTAACGCCTGCGCAATCGCTCGACATGCTGAATAGCGACCTGGTAGAAGGCTTCGCGCAGTCCTTCGCGGGCCGCGTGCTCAACGACAGCGGCCTGAAACCGGATGCACAGGTGGATCGGGCGTTCAAGCTGGCCTTCGGTCGCGCGGCCACGCCGGAAGAGCAGAAGATCGCTGTCGACTTCCTGGCCAGGCAGACGCCCATCATGCAGGCGCGTCTGGCCAGCAACGGCTCGAAGCCTCCGATGCCGGCAGTTCTCCCGAACGGCTTGGATCCGGCCCGGGCGGCGGCGTTCGTCGACCTGTGCCACATGCTGCTCGATTCCAACGAGTACCTGTACATCAATTGAGGCTGATGCCAAATGCTAGATAAACTCCGACATCACTGGAACGTTTCCAGCCGGCGCGAGTTCTTCACACATGCGGGCAGTGGCCTGGCTGCCATTGCTCTGGCCGCGATGTTGGATGAGAGCGGCTACGGCGCTACCATCGCCGTCGATCCGCTGGCGCCCAAGAAGCCTCATTTCCCGCCCAAGGCCAAATCCGTCATTTGGTGCTTCATGGAAGGCGCGCCCAGCCATGTCGATCTGTTCGATCCGAAGCCCGCGCTCGAGAAATATGCCGGGCAGCCGGTGCCGCCGTCCTACCATCCGGAGACGCTGCAGAGCGCTTTCGGCACCACTCACAACGGGCTTTATCCTTCGCGTCACAGCTTTAAACAGTACGGCCAGAGCGGCCTCTGGGTGTCCGACTGGCTTCCTCATATCAGCCAGCACGTCGACGACATCGCCGTGCTTCGCTCCTGCTATGCCGACGGTGTGAATCACGTCGGTGCGGTCTGCCAGATGAATACCGGCGAGATTCTCGCCGGCCGGCCGTCGATGGGCGCTTGGGTCACGTATGGGTTGGGCAGCGCGAACCAGAACCTGCCGACGTTCGTGGTGATGCAGGACGATAAGGAAATTCTCGGCGGCGTCCAGAACTACAGCTCCGGCTTTCTGCCGGCCACGTTTCAGGGCACGCTGTTCCGCAAGGGCGACACGCCCATTCTGAACCTGAAACCGCCCGCCGGCATGACCGACGAAGAGGAGCGCAACGCGCTGGAGTTCCTGCGCAAGATCAACGATCGTTGGGCGCGCGATAAACAGGACGATACGGAGCTGGATGCACGCACGCGATCGTACGAACTGGCATATCGCATGCAATCCGCCGCGCCGGAAGCCGTCGATTTGAGCAAGGAATCCGAGGAAACCAAGAAACTCTACGGCCTGGACGATCCGGCCACGTCGGTCTACGGAACGAGTCTCCTGCTCGCGCGGCGTCTCGTGGAGCGCGGCGTCCGGTTCGTCGAGTGCTACAGCGGGTCCGGCTCTCGCTGGGACGCACACAGCAGCCTGGAAGCGAATCACACGGAGAACTGCAAGTCATCCGACAAACCCGTGGCGGGTTTGCTCACCGACCTAAAGGCGCGCGGCATGCTGAACGACACGCTGGTAGTTTGGGGCGGCGAATTCGGACGCACTCCGTTCGTCCAGGGCAGCCCCAACGATGAGAAGGCCGGGCGTGACCACAACCCCTGGGGGTTCACCATCTGGATGGCCGGCGGCGGCGTGAGGGGCGGACAAGTGATCGGTAGCACCGACGAAATCGGCCTGCGCGCGCTGGACGAGCCGCATCACGTGCACGATGTCCACGCTTCCATCCTTTATCTGCTGGGCCTGGATCATTTGCGCACGACCTTCCTCCACAATGGGCGCGCCGAGCGTCCCACGGGAACCGCCGGAGCGTTGATTCCGAAGCTGTGGGCCTGAAGCTCCTCGTCATCGCGTTAGCTGCGTGCGGCGCGACCGCTCAAACTCTGCCGGACGGCTCCGGCAAAGATTTGGTCGAAACCGTGTGCGGCACCTGCCACGCGCCGACGCGTGCGGCCACGCAGCATCTGACGAAGAAACAATGGCAGTCCAAAGTGACAGAGATGCTGCAGGAAGAAACCGATGTTCCCGATTCTGACGTCGCCGCCATCGTCAACTACCTGGCTGCGAATTTTCCGCCCATCAAGGTCAATGTCAACAAAGCCGCGGCCAAAGAGATCGCCGAAGGGCTGGAGCTGAAGCCGGCCGACGCCGAGGCGATTGTTCACTACCGTGAACAGAAGGGCGATTTCAAGACGCTGGACGATCTGAAGAAAGTCCCCGGAGTCGATACCGTCAAGATAGAATCGAAGCGAGACTTGCTGGAGTTCTAACTATGAGTGAACGATTCTCGGTGCGATCGGCCGATGGCGTGGAAATATCGGTTCAGAAGACCGGTTCCGGTCCGGCCCTGTTGCTGATCCATGGCGCGCTGGTCAACGCAAATATCTCCTGGGGACTGGTGACGCCGCAATTGGCGCAGCACTTCACTGTCTACGCGATGGACCGGCGCGGCCGCGCACCCAGCGGCGACAGCAAGGAATATTCGCTGTCGCGGGAAGCGGACGATATCGTCGCGGTTGTGGCTGCGATCGGCGAGCCGGTGCGGTTACTGGGGCACTCCTACGGTGCGCTTGCGACGCTCGACGCACTCGAACGTCTGAAGGGTGTCACGCAGGTGATGCTCTATGAACCACCGGTGATTGTCGCTCCGCTCGGTGCGCAGGCTGATGAGATCCTGGCAAATCTGGAGCGCGCCATGGCAGCCGGCGACAACGCCCAGGTTGTGACCATCTTCTTGCGGGATCAAGTGGAAGCGCCGGAAGAACGCCTAGCCGGGTTTGAATCGTCTCCGCTGTGGCCCATCGTGATGCAGATCGCGCCGACGCTGCCGCGCGAAACCCGCACCGTCAATACCTACCGCAGCTGGGACGAACGCCTGGCAAAATGCACTCTTCCGGTTAGTCTCCTGCTGGGCAGCGAGACCAACCCGATGCTCAAGGAAGGTTGCATGTACCTATCCAAGGCAATTCCCGGCAGCCGGCTGGTTGTTTTGCAAGGTCAGGGCCATGCCGCCAACATGGACGCGCCGGATTACTTCGTTACCAAGGTGCTGGAAGTCGCCCAATCACTCCCATCCGCTCTTGGTGCCGTACGGTAGGCCGACGCCCATCGCTTCGATTTCGTGAATCTTGCCGCCGCGAATCTTGAAGATCTCGCCCGCCTGCAAGTTGGACGTCCCGCCGTTCATGTGCACAACGTCGACGCCAGGCACGCCCTTGATCCTAATGTCCTTCACCGCGCCTCGATGCTGGAACATCGGGAACGCATAAACCAGCCCCTTTTGTTCGTCGACCAAGCCGAGCCGTCGCGGCCACAAGCGCGTGATGAAGCTCAAATTTCCGCTGTCGACTTGCGCCGTGCAGGTCAGCGTGCCGATCACGGCCATCGCATGATCGTCTTCCGGCGAGCCCATCGGGACCGGCCATGCCACAGGGGTCGCGTTATGCGTGGTCTGGCCACCGTTTTCGTGCCTCTCGCAGTCTTCAGCGAAGGGCGCCAGTTCGCCGTTGCCGTGCTCGATTGATTCGAAATACGAGTTCGCAACGGTGATCATGTCTTCCCGCGAAGTGCGCTCGGCGGCCGGAACATCGGCCAGTAGCGCGGCGCGAGGCGTAATGAGGTTCTGCATTCGGTCTGCCCGGATGTTACGAGCCAGAACGTGCTCGATCTCCGTGATCTCGCCAGCAACCACTTTCAGGCGAAGCGCGATGATCAGCGGCCGATTGTTTCCTTCATGACGCCGTAGAATCCCACCTGACTGCTCGCCGGATCCACCGCGTAGATCTTGAACGTGGTCGGCGCTTCCGACGCACCCACCCAAAGCCCGTCGCCGATGGGGATCTCCGCCGTGTTCTCTGTGAATCGAACGCCGCGCGCCAGAGGCAGACCCGCCGGATTGTGCCTCACGAGCGCAGCGAGGTACTGGTCCGTAAGACGAATCATGCAATCGCGGTCGCAAGGGTCTTGACCCGCCAACGCGGGGCCCGACATCACAGTTGCAATCAGCAGAGTTGGGAAAACCTTGTTCCGCATCCTTGCAAGATATCAGCTTCAAACCGCCCAGTGGGCATATTTCTGTTGTACCGGTACATGTCGGGCGCGGTTACCCTACTTCCGGTGGTTGATCGACCCAAGGGCGGTCCATAGAATCAATGAGCAGTTCAATTAAGGGAAGGAGTGACCATGAAATCTTCGATTCTTAAGACAGCCGGAATGGCGCTGTTGCTTGTTGGCGTTGCCGGCCTGTGCATGGCGCAGCAGCTCGACTGCCGCGTTCCGGAGATCGATGCTTCAACAGCCGGCAATGCGCTGGCGTTGCTGGGTGGCGCGGTTCTCATGATTCGCGGGCGGAAAAGCTAGAACGGGCCGGGGTGGAGGCGTCCGGCCCAGCCGGTTCGCCTCTTCTTGGTACCAGTACGCCGCCGAAAGGTTGCCGTTGACTTAACTGTTACACCCACCATACAATCATGTCGGCGGTTTATTCCAATACGGAGGGAGAGCAAAATGCAATCGATGGCCTTCAAAACTATGGGCTTAGCGCTACTGCTCGCCGGGATGGCGGGTCTCAGTCTCGCGAGTGCGGTACCGGAGATCGATGCGTCGACGGCGAGCAACGCCTTGGCGCTACTGGGCGGCGCAGCGCTGATCATCCGCGCAAGAAAACGCTAACGTCCAGCGAATTAGCTGCAGGGGCCCAGTATTCCGCGTGTTCGGATACTGGGCCTTTGTGTTTTACGATGCCCGATTTTGCCAATGCTATTCAAGCCGCTGAGATCGCCCGGCCGGTCTCCCCGGCGCGCCTTCTGTGGAGGATGGCGGGCCTGGCTGGTTTATTCGCCGTCGAATTACTCCTGATTTCCGCTCGCACACCTCATTTCGCGCTCCAGGGCGCTCCCGGCTTAGCCGGCCTCGTATTTAGTCTGGGACCTTGGAAGATTCGGCTGCTCATCACGCTGGCCGTGGTGTCACTCCTCTTTTGGCAAGTGCGCGGGCGCGACAATCTGGAGCAGCTCTCGATGGAGTCCGCCGCCGAGCCGATTGCGTGGCGTTGGCTGGTGGCGCATTTTGCGGCGATGCTGGTATTCGTTGGGCTCACGGTGGTGCTATTTGAGAGCCGGCAGCCGGAGTTCGCGGCCAATCTGCTGGTGGTGGCGTGGACATTGGCTGGAGCAACCGGGGCGGTGCTTGGGGCGTTTGCATTTCTGCCGTCGAAGGTATGGCGCGCGCTGCTGCGCGGGACCGGGGACGTTTGGGCCTATATCGTCGTGATGGTGGCCGGTGGTTGCGTGCTGGCAACCCTGGCGAATCCGCTGTGGCAACCGCTCGCCAGTTGGACGCTGAGGCTGGCATCTCTGATGCTGCACCCCTTCGTTCCCGGAGCGACAGTCAATCCGGCGGCTCGTACGTTCGGGCCCCCGAACTTCACGGTGGAGGTGGCGCCGGCGTGTTCCGGGTACGAAGGCATCGGTTTGATTCTGGCCTTCACCACAGCCTGGCTCTGGTTCTTCCGCAAGGACTGGCGGTTCCCACGAGCACTGCTGCTGATTCCGATCGGAGTCGCGACCATCTGGGTATTCAACGCGGTCCGAGTGGCCGCATTGGTGTTCATCGGAGCCGCCGGCGCGCCTGACATCGCCCTGCAAGGATTTCATTCGCACGCCGGCTGGATCACGTTCAACGTGGTGGCGTTGGGAACATGTCTTGTAGCCCGGCGAATTCCGTGGCTCACGGCAACGAGCGAGGAGAGCTTGTCCGAGCGCCGGAGCGAACCGAATCCGACGGCCGCCTATCTGATGCCCTTCCTGGCAATCCTGGCTGCGGGCATGCTCGCCGGAGCGCTCTCGAACGGATTCGATTGGTTGTACGCTCTGCGCGTGATCGCAGCCGCCGGCGCTCTCTGGTATTTTCGCGGCACCTATCGCCAGTTGGATTGGCGGGTGGGCTGGCAGGCGGCAGGCTTCGGCGTGGGCGTGTTCTTGCTCTGGATCGGACTGGAACCGCTGATCCGGTCTGAACACATTGGCCAGCCTGCCGCATTGGCGTTGGCTTCGCCGGGGATGCGGTATGCGTGGCTCGTGTTGCGGATCGTAGGAGCGGTGGTTACCGTGCCGATCGCGGAAGAGTTGGCTTTTCGGGGATTCCTGCTACGGCGGCTGGTGTCGGCGGATTTCGAGTCGGTCGCGTGGCGCGCCTTCGCGTGGACGCCGTTTCTGATCTCGTCCGTTGCGTTCGGGCTTCTGCACGGCGAGCGATGGCTGGCAGGAACGATTGCCGGCATGGTCTACGCGTTTGCGATGCAACGCCGCGGAAGAATCGGTGAGGCGGTGGTGGCCCACGCGGTCACCAATGCCCTGCTGGCTGGCTATGTTCTAGCCACCGGCAACTGGCAGTTGTGGTAGCCGGCGGTTACTGCAGGCGCGCTAACGCGTTGATCACTTCAACGGGCTTTTCGAACGAGATCGCGTGACCGGCCTCGGGAATCATCACCACATCGGCCTGTGGAATCGCGCTCTGAAAGGCTTTGGCGTAAACCGGCGGTACCAGCTTGTCGCTTTCGCCCCAGATCAGTAGCGTCTTCGCCTTGATCCGATACAGCCGGCTGGCCAGGCCGCGCTCCGGGATGGGGAACAGAATCTTACCGGCTGCGCCGAGCTGCCGGGCATTCTGAACGAGGAAGGCCGTCAGGAATGCCGGATCGCTCATGTCGCCCGCGGCTTGGAAAGCTTTGGCGCCTGCTTCCACATCGTGGAACAGATACGCCGGAAGCTCGTAGGGCATCATCGAAAAGAAATCGGGAATCGGATGGTCCTCCAGCCACAGCCCCGCCGGCGCGATCAGGCCCAGCCGCGAAACATCGTTGGGTGCGATAGCGGCCATTTCGCCTGCGATCATGCCGCCCATGGAGATGCCGACCAGGATCGGATCTTTGATACCCAGCCGCTCCACGACGTCCCAGGTATGCAACGTGAAATCGAGCATGTCACGCAGCTCGGCGCATTCCTCGCTATCGCCGTAGCCGGGCACCAGTGGCGCATACACGTGGTACTGGGCTGCCAGCGCATCCAGGAATTTCAGGTCGAGATCCAACCCGCCGGCGCCGTGCAGAAAGACGAGCCGGTGGCCTGAGCCGCCCTCGTAGTAGCGAACGGGGACGCGCGGAGTTTGGAGTGTTTTCAGTTCCATGGTCGGTCCCTCAGGCGTCAGCACCAACTAATGCATCGATTTCCGATTCGGCTGGGAGGCTCCCCGCAGTAACCCGCTTGGCGAGCGGCTTGCACCAGAAGCGCTCGTCGTTGTCGTATTCAGGGAACATGTGACGCAGCTTCGGCATCACCTTCTCAGCGAACAGGCGCGTGGAGTACATGCACTTATCTTTGGGCATGTCGCCAACATGCATCAGACAGAAAATGTTGCCGACGTGCAGGGATTTGATCAGGTCTTCCATGCGCTGCCGCACGGTCTCGGGGCTTCCGGCGATGACGCTGCCGTTATCCACCAGCTCTTTCCACGGCAGTTCCTGGAACATCTGGAGCGGGGCGTACTGCGAAAGGATGCCCTTTTGAATGGTCTTGATGGTGCGGTAACCGGGCGCGTCGGCGAAGCCCGGATAGACATGCAGGCAGCGGTTGTAGAAATAGCTGACATGTTTTTTATAGAGGCGCTCGGCCTCGGCGTCGGTCTCGGCGACGCAGATGGTTTGGGCGAACCCGGCGCGATAGGGAGACGTGTCGGGCGCATTGCGTTCGGCCATGCGGTCCCAATAGCCCTGCATCAGCGCTTTGCCGCGAATGTAGCCGCCGAAACTCAAGTACGAATAGGAGTACGTGTTGTCGATGCAGAAGTCAAATGTCTCCACCGAACCGCCGCCGGGAATATGAATGGGCGGGTGCGGCTGCTGGATCGGCCGCGGCCACGGGTTCACATAGCGAAGCTTCGTGTAGCGGCCGTTGAACGCAAACGGCTCAGGCTCGGCCCAGGCGCGTTTGATCAGATCGTGCGCTTCTCTGTACTTTTCACGCGTCAGACCCGGGATGGTGCCGTAGCAATAGTTGGTGTCCATGGACGTGCCGACGGGGAAGCCGGCCACCAACCTCCCGCCCGAGATGCAATCCAGCATGGCGAACTCTTCGGCCACGCGCAGCGGAGGGTTATAGAGCGCGATGGACGCGCCCAACACGACCAGCCCCACGTTGTCGGTCCGCCGTGCCAGGCTGGCGGCGATAATATTCGGCGAAGGCATCAAGCCGTAGGCGTTCTGATGGTGCTCGTTGACGCCAATGCCGTCGAAGCCCAGCGTGCCGGCATACTCCAGCAGATCGAGATATGTGTTGTACACTTCGTGGCTTTTCGCCGGATCGAAGAGCCGGGAATTGATATCCACCCAAACCGAATGATTCTTCTCCCGGAAGTCTTCGGGCAGATAAGGCCACGGCATCAGGTTGAACCAGGTGAATCTCATGACACCTCCAGTAGGTATGCGTAATAAGAGATATTTCGAGTGCGACCGGCGCGATTGGCGTTAGTGGGCGCAATCCGCGCGCACGCTTATCGGAGCGATGTCGGTGGGGCGGCGCGAACCTACTTTGAGGGAGCGCCCTCGTCGGGACCGGCGTTGCCGACGAACAGTTT
>Ga0335071_10003806_pt1 | contig 15843 bp, 10 predicted proteins | sample Lox_Sample_15_FD_206724 | JGI IMG/M metagenome (GOLD analysis project Ga0335071, IMG submission 206724) | Soil microbial communities from Loxahatchee National Wildlife Refuge, Florida, United States - Lox_Sample_1.5 | ecosystem: Environmental > Terrestrial > Soil > Wetlands | place: USA... | reverse complement strand
CTGCGCGCGGCCGCCTCGTTCCGCGCCGCGCCGGACGCGGCGGAGCTCGGCCGCGCGGGCGCATCGCTCGACACCGAGCCGCTCTTCATCCGCGGCTACTCCGCGACCGCTTGACGGCCGCGCGCTTGACGCTCGGGCGGGCACGGATCCCGATCGCCCTCGCGGTCGCCGGCCTCCTGGCCGCCGCGCTGGTCGCCGCGTGCCGGGGAATCCCGACCTTTCTGATCGATCCCGACCTCGACGGCGACGGCGTCGTGTCGCAGGCCGACGTGGATCTCGCGGTCTCGTGCCTCGGCCAGGAATTTCCGCTCCCCACCATCACCTACGACTACGGCGGCTGCCCGCTGCGACCGCCGGCCGACACGACCGGCTGCGCCGCCGCCGACGTCGACCGCGACGGCGTCGTGACGCAGCAGGACGTCGACGCCGTGGCCGCCCATCTCGGCGAGCGGGTGTGCAACGGCGCGACTGAGCTCTGCGATCGCCGCTTCGACGAGGTCGCCTACGCGACGACGCACAACGCGATGTCGGCGCGCTTCGATCCCTACGACTACTCGATCGTCGTGAGCAATCAGTGCTCCGGCGTGCCGACGCAGCTCCAGGATGGCATCCGGGCGCTGATGCTCGACTTCCACCTCTACGCTCCCCCCGGAACCGACACCCCGGATCTCTATCTCTGTCACGAGGACTGCGACTTCGGCGCGCAGCTCCTGGTCGACGGGCTCGGCGAGATCCGCGACTTCCTCGCCGCGCATCCAGCGGAGGTGATCTCGCTCATCATCGAGACCGACGCCGATACCGGCGACATGGAGGACGCCATCCGCGACGCGTTCGACGCGAGCGGGCTCACTCCCTACACCTACGTGCAGACGCCGGGCGCTCCGTGGGCGACGCTCGGAGACATGATCGCGTCGAACCAACGCCTGGTCGTGCTCACCGACGACTCGACTCCGCATGCCCGCTGCGACGCCGACGGCAGGCCGTGTCCCTGGTACCAGTATCTCTGGGCGAGCCTCGCCTTCGAGACTCCCTACACGTTCCTGCGAGCGTCGGACTTCACGTGCCACAACAACCGCGGCCAGCCCGGCAACGATCTCTTCATCCTGAATCAATTCATCACGAGGAACACCGGCGCCCCGAGCTACGCGCGGGTGGCGAACGGCGACTTCCTGCTCGACTCGCGCGCGCGCGACTGCTGGGCCTACCAGGGCCGCATCCCGAACTTCGTGACGGTCGACTTCTACGAGATCGGAGGCGTCCTGCGCAGCGTGAACCTGCTGAACTATCTCTGGGGCCAGACGGGAGGCATCGCCCCCTAGGAGGAGCCGCGGCGACTCCGGGACCGCATGCCAGCCGCGCGCTGGACGTTCGGCCGGGGGCTCCGTTAGAGTCACCCCTCCGTGGCCCGGTAGCTCAGTTGGTAGAGCACCGCACTGAAAATGCGGGTGTCGCCAGTTCGATTCTGGCCTGGGCCACCATCTTCCCCCAAGATCTTCACGCCTTGCGCGCTTGGCGAGCTCCCCGCACGCGCGCGCATCCCAGTGCGGCGAGCGCCGCGGCGGCGGCAGCCGCGAGCGCGGCCGTGTCCGGCTCCGGGGTGTAGACGGCGAGGGCGGACGCGCTGCTGCCGTCCGGGAGCGTAGCGGCAACGTGATCGAACCCGAACTCGGTGATCTCGATGATCCGAGGTGGAATCGAGCCCGCGTCGACCACGAATACCGGAAACGGATGGAACAAGACGTCGGGCTCCGCCGCGATCGACAGGGCGATCGGCCCGGGACACGCCAGGTTGCCGCCCGTCTGCACCGCCGCAAGGCCGCTGAAGTCGCTCGCCGGCGGTGTCAGGCTCCCCCCGAGGTGGAAGTAGAAGACGCCGCTGTACTCCGATGGGCACGAGGCGTATTGGAGCGAGAGGTACAGGTCGTCGCCGTAGAATTGGTCGGCCGGATCCCAGCCGAGACCCTGAAGCGAGGTCTGCGGCACGGTCCACCACTCGCTCATCGCATTGCCGTCGTAGAGCAGGATCTTCTGGCTGGTCTCGACGAAGACGTCGAGCGGGTCGCCCCCGCCCGGATCGCGGACCGCGACGAAGCTCCCGACCGCGAACTCGTCCTGCGACGGGTACGCCGCCAGCAGCGACGCCGTGCCACCGAGGAGGTTGCGCTCGATCTCGTGCACCTCCCCCTGCTCGGAGACGAAGAGCGTGCGGAACGCGCCGAATCCGGGAGCGCGCGGGCTCATCGCGAGCCCGGTCGGACCGGGACCGAGGGTGAGCGAGCCCTGCGAGGACTCCTGCAGCGCCGCCTGGCGGCCGCTCACGGGATCGATCAGCACGAAGGAGGGCGTGTTCCCGTTCAGGACCACGATCTCGCCGGTCGCGGGGTCGACGGCGATCGATCGCGGCTGGGTGTTGAGCAGGTTGGTCCCGTTCGGCGAGAAGACGTCGACGGCTCCATTGCTCGGGTCGACGTCCAGGACCCGGTTGTTCTGCCCATCGAGGACGAGCAACTCGCCGGTCTTGAGCGCCCCGGCGTCGAGCGCCGCGAGAAGGATCAGGACGGGCGGAATCGCGCCGGCCGCCCACTTCGACATTCGCATGGATCTCCCCCCCAAGGATCGCCGCGCAGGCGAACCGGAGGGATTCTACTAAGGAACCTGGGCACCGCCCCGCGGCGCGCTCGCCTCGCTCGAAGCGCCCTCTCGCACCGTCGCCAGCGCGAGCGCCTCTCGCGCGTCGGCCCGGCCCGGCGCGCGGCGAAGCGCCTCGCGCAGATGCGCCTCGGCCTCGCCCGGCCGTCCGAGCAGGAGCAGCGAGCGGCCGAGGCCGACCTCCGCGTCGACAGCGTCCGGCTCCTGCTCGAGGATGCGCGCGTAGTAGCGCGCCTCCTCCTCGTGGCGGCCGGCGGCGCCGAGCGCCGCAGCGCCGTTGTAGAGCGCGTCGACGTGTCCCGGCTCGAGTGCGAGCGCCTGCGCGAATGCGCCGATCGCCTCGTTCAATCGAGCGGACGAGTCCGCGCGGCCCTCCGCCGCGGTCAGGAAGAGGACGGCCCCCAGGGTGTTGTAGGCGTCCGCGAGGTTGGGCACGAGCCGCACCGCCTCGCGCGCCAGCGGCACCGCCTCCTCGTTCCGGCCCCGGGACGAGAGGTAGTTGGCGAGGTTGAGATACGCGTTCCACGCCTCGGCGTTCTTCGCGATCGTGTCGCGGTAGAGCACCTCGAGATCGCGGTAGACGTGGGCCTGGACGAAGGTGAGTGCGCCGAGCACCGCGAGGAGCGCGATCGCGGCGCCGTGCGTCGCGGAACGCAAGCGCGGCCCGAGCGCGGCGGCGCCCTCGGTCCAGCCCGCGGCGAAGAGCGCGAGCAGGGCGGTGCTCGCGTGGTACTGGAAGTGATCGGCCACGTAGGAGTAGCGGAAGGGAAAGACGTCGAAGAAGCCAAGCGCCGGGAACAGGACCCCGGCGAAGAGCAGCACGGCCGCGAGCGGGCCGCGTCCGATGCGCCGGCGCGCCAGCCACAGCGCCGCGACGAGCGCCACCACGGCGAGCGGGAAGGCGAGCTGCCACAGCGCGGCCGGGTCGATCCGCCAGCGCGGGTAGAAGAAGATGAGGGGGTGCGGCCAGAGGAGCTTGCCGGCGTAGAACCAGAGCGCGCGGCCGGCGAGCACCACGCGCTCCAGTGGTCCGAGCGCCCACGCCGCTCCCGTCGCGCCTACGTGATGCCGCTCGAGCCATGCCGTGTGGAGGCCCGCGACGGCACCCAACGCGAAGAACGGCACGAGCGGCGCGACGTCGCCCGCGCGGAGCCGACCCCGGCGCCACCAGAAGAGGACGAGGATCACGGCGGGAAGCGAGCAGACCACCGTCTTGCTGAGGAGCGCTCCGACGAAGAGCGCGAGGGAGAGGGCGTAGAAGCGCCACGCCGGCGGGTCCGTTCGCGCCTCGGGCTTGGGAGGGGCGAAGCGCAGATAGCTGGCGAGCGAGCCCAGCGCGAGCGCGAGCGACAGCACGTTCTTCCGCTCGGTGATCCAGGCCACCGACTCCGTCATCACGGGATGGACGGCGAACAGCGCCGCGGCGAACAGGGAGCCCGGCACGCGCAGCCGCCGCAGCACGTGCCAGAGCAGGAGCGCATTCACGGCGTGCAGCGCGACGTTCGTCGCGTGATAGCCGCGCGCATCCAGCCCCCAGAGGTGGTACTCGAGCCAGTAGCTCGTGTGGACCAGCGGGTAGTACTGGGGCAGCGCCAGCGGATCGAGCCAGATGTGCGCCAGCCCCGCCGCGTTCCTCAGCTCGGGGTTCTGCGTCACGTACTGATCGTCGTCCCAGACGAAGCCGCCCTGCCGGAGCGGCAGGTAGATCACGAACGGTGCGAGCAGCAGGAAGGCGCTCGCGAGCAGGTCGCGCCGGCGCGTGGCCATGATCCGGATCGTATCGAAGAGAACGCCCCCCTCGTGGAAGACACGAGGGGGGCGTTCGGACAGGACCGAGGTGAAGTGCGGACTAGGTCCGCCGCTTCCTGGATGCGATCGCGAGCCCCGTCACTCCGATCGCCATGAGCGCGAGCGTCGCCGGCTCGGGAATGAACGCGAAGCCGACGAGCGTACCCGTCGCCGTCGCATTCAGGACGACGCCGCTGAGATCGATGTGCACGGGCATGTTGATCGGGACGACGAGCTTGTAGTTGCCGCCGCCCATATCGGTGATCGAGCCGGCCGCGGCGTTGATGTTGACGGCGTTGATCGGACCGGTCTGCCCGATCCCGTCGCCGATGCCGGTGGTGCTCGCGGAGACCGAATCGAAGTTCGTGGTCGAGTCGGCGATCCCGACGGTGACCGCGTTCGAGAGGAAGGAGGTTCCCGAGATCGCGGTCGCGAGGCTGCTCAGATCGTACGAGACGTTGCTGAACGAGATGTACCCGACGTTGATGCTGATGATCGAGACGCTCGCGTTCACCCGCGCCCCGAAGACCGCGGGAGCGGTGGTCGTTGCGGTGAAGCTGCCAGCCGTGTTGGTCGCGTCCGTCGCGGACGTGCTGAAGACCGCGGGGTTCGGCCGGTAGCTCCCGGTGTTCACGCCGGTGAGGCTGGACTGGCCGCCCAGGAACTGGATGCTCGAGATCCCGGCCCCGATGTCGGTCGCGAGCGCACCGTCCACCGGCGAGCTGTTCGTCGTCCACGTGGTGTTGTTCTGATTCCGCAGGCGCATGGTCGCCGTCAGCGTCCCGAGCGTCGTGTTTTGGTCCGGGATCGCCAGGGTGAACGAGCTCTGGCTCGGATCGATATCCCAACTGACCATGAACGCGGAGGCAGGAGAGGCGAGTAAGCCGAAGCCGATGCAGGTCGCCAACGCGGCCAGCCGATCTCGAGATACACGAGTCATGAGGGCTCCTTCCCAGTAAGCCGCCCGCCGCAGGAATGAGACAGCACGCCTGTGGCTGATCGCCGCAGACTGCAAACCCCATACCGGCCGGTAGAAAACTCGCAACATGGCGATTTCATTACAGAAGCGAAATCAGCCGGCGAGCCTCGACCTCGCCGGGGTGGAACGGCCCTTCCCAAAGGACGGAAAAGTCGTTCCGTTCGCCGGGCCGGGAGCCTACCGACGTCTGTGTCGTAACCGGCCCTCAGCCTCCGATACGCTGTGACGCCGTGCCGGCCTCGGAGCCCGTGCTGACGAAGCGTCCGATCGCGGGGCTCCTCCCCCTCGGCTGGGGCGTCGCCGTCGCCGCCCTCGTCGCCGGAGCGCTGCTCTCCTACACGCCAGCCTTCCACGCCGACTACATCCGCTTCGACGACACGGGGTACGTCCAGGGGAACCCTCACGTCGCGAGCGGCTTGCGGCTCGAGAACATCCGCTGGGCGCTGACGACGTACGAGCAGTCGAACTGGCACCCGCTGACGTGGATCAGCCACATGGTGGACGTCGAGATCTTCGGCGTCGGGCCGGCCGGTCCGCACGGGGTGAACATCGCCCTGCACGCCGTCAACGCGGCCGTGCTGTTCCTGGTCCTGCGTGCGCTGACCGGTGCGGCGCTCCCGAGCCTCCTGGTCGCGAGCCTCTTCGCGGTGCACCCGGCCAACGTCGAGTCGGTCGCGTGGATCTCGCAGCGCAAGACGCTGCTCTCGACCTTCTTCGCCCTGCTCGCCATCGCGGCCTACGCCCGCTACGTCCGGCGCGGCGGGCGGCGACCCTACCTCGGAAGCCTCGGGCTCCTCGCGCTCTCGCTCTTGTCGAAGCCGATGTTCGTGACGCTCCCGTTCGGGCTCCTGCTGCTCGACTACTGGCCCCTCGAGAGGCCGGCGTTCGCGCCGGGACCCGGTGGCGGGGTGTCGCTCGGCGCGCTGGTCCGGGGCTGGTGGAGGCTCCTGCCCGAGAAGATCCCCCACGTCGTCCTGTGCGGCCTGCTCTCCCTGGTCACGCTCGACGCGCAGCGCAACGCGATGTCGACGCTGAACCACTACTCCGTCGGCGCGCGCCTGGCGAACGTCGCGCTCTCGTACGTGCGCTACCTCGCGATCTACTTCGCGCCCCGGCGCCTCGCGGTGTTCTACCCCCTCTTCCCCGAGTCGACGACCGCGAGGGAGGTGGTCGGCGCCGTGGCCCTCCTCGGCGTGCTCACGGTGGTGCTGGTCCGTGGCGGGCTGCGCCGGCGCTACCTGCTCGTCGGGTGGCTCTGGTTCCTCGGGACCCTGGTCCCGGTCATCGGGCTCGTGCAGGTCGGAATGCAGTCGATGGCCGACCGCTACGCCTACGTCCCGTTCTGGGGTCTCTCGATCGCCTGTGTGTGGTCGCTGCGCGACATCTTCGCGGCGCGCCTCCGAGCGCCCGCCGCACGGGCGTCGGCCGCGGCCGTCGCGGGGGGGATCCTCGCCGCCCTGTGCGTGCTGACGTATCGCCAGGCGGAGAAGTGGCACGACGCGATCACGCTCTTCCAGAGCGCGATCGAGAACACCGACGGGAACTGGCTCGCGCACGGCGCGCTGGCCGAGCGCTACTACGCACAGGGCGATCTCGAGAAGACCGTCGAGCAGAGCGTCGAGGCGGCGAAGTACAACCGCAACCTGGGGACCATCCGCAGCACGTACGGCCTCGCGCTGCACGACCTGGGCAAGCCGGACCTCGCCCTCGAGCAGTTCGACCTCGCGGCGCAGCAGGAGCCCGACAACCCGCTCGGGCTGATGAACCTCGGCTGGCTTCACGTGGAGCGACATCAGTACGAGCTCGCCATCGGCGAGCTGGAGAGCGCCGCAGCGAAGGTCAACGACGGGACGCCCCTCTACACGCAGAAGATGATCTACGCCAACTGGGCCACCGCCCTCGCGAGGCTCGACCGGCTCGCCGCCGCGCGCGAGAAGTACGAGCTGGCGCTCGCGATCGAGCCGGGCAACCCGGACCTGCTGCGCGACGCGGCACGCGTGGACATCGAGCTGAACGATCCGGCGCGGGCGATCGAGCGGATGCGACGCGCCCTCGAGACGGACCCGCGCGACGCGGACGCCGCGTACCTGCTGGCGAGCGCGACCGCCCTGCAGGGCGGCGACGCCGAGGCGTTGTTCCGCCGGGCCTGGGAGCAGGATCCCGCCCACGCGCTCGTGACCGTGGACCTCGCGCGGACGCTCGCCCGCCAGCGGCGCGATCCGGACGCGCTCCGCCTGCTCCAGATCGTGCTCGCGCTCGATGCCGCCCCCGCCGACGATCCGGCCCGTCGCGTCGCTTCGTCCGCGCACGCCGAGCTCGGCGAGATCGCGCTCGATCGAGGGGATCCCGCCGCAGCCGTCGCGTCGCTGGACCGCGCCGTCGCGATCTGGCCCGACGACTACGACGCGAACAGTCGCCTCGCGTTCCTGCTGGCGACGGCCACCGATCCCGCGCTGCGCGATCCGCCCCGCGCCGTGGCGCTGGCCGAGCGCGCCGCCTCGGAGCGACGCGAGTTCGCGTCGCTCAGCACGCTCGCCGCAGCATACGCGGCGGCGGGGAGGCTCCCCGCCGCGCTCGACACCGCCCGCCAGGGCCTCGAGCTCGCGTCGAAGGCGGGCGACCCGCATGCCGCCGCCGCGCTGCAGCGGCAGATCGAGATCTACTCCCGCAGCCAGAGCGCGTTCAGCGACTCGACGCCCCGCTGAGCTCGAGCGCGCGCCCGCCGAGATAGGCGCTGCGCTGGCGCTGGAGGCGCGCCGCCAGCTCGGCGTCGCCCAGCGCGTGGGCGCGCTCGATCGCGCGCGCGGCGACGGCAGCGCCCTCGTCGAACGCGCCCGTCGCGGCGTAGGCGGCTGCGAGCGTCTCGAGCCACTCGGGCTGATCCGCACCGTCCCCCTGGCAGAGCGGCTCCGCCAGGGCGAGCGCTTCGGCGGGGTTGCGCAGGGAGGGATCGGCGGTGGTCGCGAGGATCCAGGCCAGCCGGTTGCGCGCAGGCGCGAGCGTCGGATCGAGGCGCAGCGCCGCGCGCAGCTCGCCGGCCGCCGCGGCCGGCTGCCCCTCGATCAGCCGGCCGAGCCCGAGATCGGCGTGCGCGACGGCGGAGTCGGGCGCCAGCTCGACCGCGCGGCCTAGGTGCGCGACCGCCTGGGCCACGTCGCCGCCGCGCAGCTCGAGCTCGGCGAGCGGGCCGTACGCGGCCACGAGCAGCGGATCGAGCGCGATCGCCCGCGCGAGCAGCTCGCGCGCCCTTCGCGCGTCGCCCTGACGCAGCACGGCGGCCGCGAGGTTCAGATGCAGGATCGCGTGGTGCGGCGCGAGCTCGATCCCGCGCTCGAAGTCGCGGCGGGCGCCGTCCGGGTCGCCGAGCGCCATCCGCGCACGCCCGAGGTTGTTGTAGGTCTCGGGGAACCCGGGATCGGCGCGCTGGGCGCGCTCGAGCATCGCGAGCGCATCCGGGACCCGGCCCGCGTCGAGCAGCGCGGTGCCCGCGTTGTAGAAGGTGATCGCGTCGTCGTCGTAGCGCTGCGGAACCGGCCAGTTCGAGCCGATCGCTGCGAGTGCGACCAGCGCCAGGGCGATCGCCAGCTCGCGCACGCCGCCGGCGCGCCCGCGCCACCGCCAGAACCCGTCGATGCCCGCACCCGCGAAGAGCGCGGCGACCGGCACGAGCGGATACCGATAGCGCGCGAATACATAGAAGAGCGTCACCGATGCCGCGAACGCGAGCGCCGTCGCGTACAGCAGCCACAGGCGCCGCCACTCCCTCCGCGTCCACCAGATACCCGCCGCGGCGAGGGGGAGCAGGACGCCGAAGTGGAGCACGCGCGCCAGGACGGCGAGCGGAGGCGAGTCCTGCGCGTGCGTGCGGACCGCCTCGACGTCCACCAGCTCGATGCGGTTCCACGTGAGGAGCCACTTCCAGGCGAGCAGCCGGCCCCACTCCGCGGGCGCGCTCCGGATGTCGTCCCAGGACCGCGCGAGCCAGTAGCGCGAGACCTCCGCCGGGCCGAGCGGACGCTTGGAGTCGTCCTCCGCGATCTGGCGCGCGTCGTCGCGCTCGAACAGCGGGTCGCCCCGCCCTGCACGCATCGGGGTGTAGCCACCGTCGGCACCGCGGTGGTTGCCGATGTAGAAGTTCGAGCCCATCTGGGACGTCGTCACCAGGAAGGCGCCACCCACGTACAGGTTGCGAAGCCCGACCGGCACGAGCAGGACGGCCAGGCCGAGGGCGGCGATCGCGACGCTCGCGCCCCGGCGCACGCGGCTCCGCGGCCGCTCGAGCCAGAGCGCCCACGCGAGCAGGACGGGGGCGAGGACGGCCGCGTTCTCGCGATTCAGGATCATCGCGCCGAGCAGGAGGCCCGCGGCGAGGAGCCGGGCGCTGGTCGCTCGCCGCTGCGCCGCCCCGCACACCCAGAGCAGCGCCGTCATCAGCAGCAGATCGAGCGACGCCTTCTGCAGGATTCCGTCGAAGAAGATGGCCGGCGGGTAGAGCGCGAGCAGGATTCCGGCGAGCCAGCCGGCGCGCTCCGAGAGGAAGGCCGCACCCGCGCGCGCGAGGAACACGCACGAGAGGGCGCCGAACAGCGCCTGGACCTCGCGCGCGATCCAGGGGTCGGGCCCGAAGATCCTGTACAGGACGCCCAGCAGATACGGATACAGCGGCGTCTGATAGAACACCTGGGAGCCCAGCCAGTCGCCGCCCGCGATGCGCTCGGCCCATCGCTGGTACTCACCGGCGTCTCCGAGCAGCACGCCGTAGAGCGGCGAGCCGCGCATCGCGCGGAAGTGCAGCAGGCGGACGGCGAGCGCGAACGCGAAGAGGGCCAGCGCCTGCAGCGCGACGCGGCGCCGCGCCGCCGACATCAGTCGATGCCCGGGAGCCCGGAGAGCGGCTGCGACGCGAGCGCGGTCGCCCAGTCGGTGATGCTCTGCGAGAGACCGCCCGAGGCCACGACCACGCGGCGCCCGAGCGCGCGCGCCTCGGATGGACCCGCGAACTCTCCCGGGAGCAGCCGCTGGATCTCGGCCGCGAACCGGGCCGCGCGCGGCGCGTCGGAGAGCTCCGCCACGTAGATCCAGGGCGCCCGCCCATCCGCGCACGCGAAGCGCACGCCGCGGTCTCCCTGCCAGGCCCCGAGAACGGGACCGGGCACCGAGCCTCCCTTTGCGAGGAGCGTGACCAGGAGGCGCGCGACGCCGACGCTCTCGTCGCCGACCCGCTCGCAGTCGCCGACGCGCGGCGGCCCTCCGACGAGGACCCGGGGCTTCTCGCCGGCCCAGTAGCGCCTCGGGCTCACGAGCTGCTCGGTCGAGAGCGGCGGACTGCGGAACGGCGCCTCGGGATCGTTCTGGAGCGAGAGGAAGTTCTCGGCGATCGCGACGCATCCCTCGGCCGGCGCACCCTGCGACTCGACCTGGATCGCCGGGAGATCGAAGAGATCCGGAAGCTTCGGATCCGGCGGAGGACCGCGGCGCCCCGATGCGCCGTTCGCGCTCGCGGCGAGCAGCGAGCGCACGGCGACGCCCGGATCGCCGCGCAGCACCGGAGCCGCGCGCGCGAGCGCCGGATAGTTCTGCGCGTCGAGCAGTCGCCGCAGCGCGCGGCGCGCATCCCCGAGGTCGGGCGGCGCGGCGCAGACGATCCACTCGAGGCTCGGATCGGGAAAGCAGCCACCGCGTGGCAGCGACGGCTGGACGTCTGCGACCGGGCACGCCTCGAGCGCGCGCGCGGCGTCGCGGAGCGGCGCGAGACGCGGATCGCCGTCCGCGACGAGCTCGAGCGTGGGACGTTGGATGAAGCCGAGGCCCCGCTGCTGCTCGACCTCGGCGACCAGCGCGTCGACGCCGCCCGAGTCGACCTCGCCGTGGGTGTCGACGAGAACGGGCTCCGGCGGCGGATTCGTCACGTGGATCCCACCGGAGCCGCAGACCGGCCCGAGCGCGCCGGCCGAGAGCACCGCGAGCGAGGCGAGCGCGGCGCGCAAGGTTCCGAGCCGAGCCGCGCCTCCCGAGCTCTCGCAGTTCCGACGCCGAGCCACGACAGCGGACGCTGCCGCGCCGCCGAAGCGTTCGCAACCAATGCGTGGGGCCTGGTAGCTTCGCACCCGACATGCACGGTCCGAGGAATCACGCCGGTGCTGCGGCCGTTGCCGCTCCGCCGCGCGCTTGGCTCGGGCTGCCGGCGGCCGTCGCAGTCGGGTACGCCGTTCTCGCCGTGCATGCGGCCCGCGTCGAGACGCCGACCGTCGACGAGTTCGCGCACGTGCCGGCCGGCGTGGCCGCGTGGCGGCAGGGCCGCACCGATCTCTACCGCTCGAATCCCCCGCTGCTCAAGCTGGTCCTGGCCGCCCCGCTCGCCCTCGATCCGGACGTCGCGGCTCCGGTCGCCCTCGAGCCTCCCCTCGTCTGGGGACCCTGGGAGTACGGACAGCGCTTCATGAACGCCAACCGCGAGCGCTATCTCGCGCTGATGTGGCGCCCCCGCTGCATCGCGGTGGCGTTCGCGCTGTTCGCCGCCGGTGTCGTCTTCCGCTGGGCGCGCGAGGTCTTCGACGTGCGCGCCGCCTCGGTCGTCACGTCGCTCTTCCTGCTGTGCCCCAACATCCTGGCGCATGGACACCTGGCGACGATCGACATGGGCGCGCTCGCGAGCACGGTGCTCGCGATGTACGCGCTTCGATGGGCCTACCTGCGTCCCACGCACGCCCGGCTCCTCGCGTGCGGCGCCGCCCTCGGGCTCGCGCTCGCGGTCAAGTTCCTCGGCGTGCTGCTCCTCCCCGCGTTCCTCCTCCTCGCGCTCGCACACCGCTGGCGCGCGGAGCGCCCGGCGGCCTGGAAGCTCGCGCGTGTCGCGGCCGACCTCGCGTGGATGCTCGGCGCCGCACTCGTCGTGGTGAACGCGAGCGTCGCCTTCCAGGGCTCGTTCGGGCCGCTCGGCGACTTCGCACTGCGCTCGCGGTTCGCGACTTCGCTCCAGGGCCGGTACCGCTCCCGCGTGAGTACGTGCTGGGCTTCGACGGCGCCAAGGCGATCTCGGAGCACGGCGAGTTCGGCAGCTACCTGCTCGGCCGCTGGTCCGAGCACGGCTGGTGGTACTACAACCTCGTCGCCCTCGGCGTGAAGCTGCCGCTCGCGATCCTGCTGCTGCTCGCGATGGCAGGCCCATTCTGGTGGCGCAGCCGCATCGACCGCATCGAGCTGCTCTCGATGCTCGTGCCGTTGGCCACGCTCGTGCTGCTGTTCTCGACCGCGAGCAACCTCAACATCGGGCTCCGCCACGTGCTGCCGGCGCTGCCCTTCCTGTTCCTCCTGCTGGGGCCGATCTTCCTCGCGAGCACGAGTCCGCTGCGCGGCCGCGCCTCGGCCGTGCTGGCGGCCGCCGCGCTGCTCGCGGGGGTGCACAACGTCGCTGCGCTGCATCCCGACTACCTCACGTTCTTCAATGCGATCGCGGGCGGGCCCTCGCGCGGGAGCGCGTGGCTGCTCGACTCCAACCTCGACTGGGGACAGGACCTGTATCGCGTGCCGGACGCCGTGGCGAAGCTCGACCCGGACGCAGCGCTGTATCTCCTCTACTTCGGACACGTCGATCCCGCCCTCTACGGGCTGCACTACCGGCTGCTGCCCTCCACGCCGGTCGAGGGGATCATCGCGGTGAGCGAGAACTTCCTCGGAGGCTACGACTACGTCACGGTCGCGCCGGACGGCTCCCTCACGGGTGTCCCCGGTAACACCGCGGCGTGGCTCCGCTCGCGGCAGCCCGTGGCCCGGCTCGGATCGATCCTGCTCTACGACACGCGAGCCGGCCGTCCGAGCGGCCGCTCCGATGCCGCCGACTGAGCGCCTCCGCGCGCGCGCCTGGCTGCAGGGCGCCGCATTGGTCGCGCTGGTGCTCGCGGTCTACGCGCCGACGCTGCACAACGGCTACGTCTCGGACGACGAGATCTACATCCGCGGGATCCGCCCGCTCGCCTCGCTGGCCGGGCTTCGCGACATCTGGCTCCGCGTCGGCACGGTCCCGCAGTACTACCCGCTGGTGCATACGGCCTTCTGGCTCGAGTACCACGTCTGGGGCCTCGACCCGAGGGGCTTCCACGCGATGAACGTGGTCTCGCACGCCGCCGTGGTGTTGCTCGCGTGGCGCCTGCTGCGCCGGCTCGCGGTGCCGGGGGCCTGGCTGGCGGCCGCGATCTTCGCGGTGCACCCGGTGCAGGTCGAGACCGTCGCCTGGGCCAGCGAGCGCAAGAACCTGCTCTCCGCCCTGTTCGCGTTCGGCTCGATCCACGCGTACCTGCGCTTCGCCCCGCTCGATCCCGACGCGCCGTCCCTCGCGCCGCCGCGCGCGCGGCGCCTCTATGCCCTCTCGCTCCTGCTCTACATCGCCGCGCTGCTCTGCAAGACGGTCGCAGTCACGACCCCCGCCGTCCTGCTCGTGCTGCGCTGGTGGAAGGCGCCGCCCCTCACGCGAAAGGATCTGCTCCTGCTCCTCCCCTTCGTGGGGCTCGGCCTTCCGATCTCGCTCCTCACGATCTGGGTCGAGCGCGTGCACGTCGGCGCGAGCGGGGCACCGTGGCAGCTCGGGTGGCTCGATCGCGTCCTGATCGCGGGCCGCGCCGTCTGCTTCTACCTCGGCAAGCTCGCGTGGCCGCATCCACTCGGGTTCGTGTATCCGCGCTGGGACGTCGATCCGGGCGCCGTCTGGCAGTACGCCTACCCGGCGGCGCTCGTCGGCCTCGCGGTCGCGTTCTTCGCGCTGCGGCGCCGGCTGGGGCGCGGACCGCTCGCAGCGCTGCTGATCTTCGTGGGCATCCTCTTTCCCGCGATCGGCTTCTTCGACGTGTACCCGCACCTGTTCTCGTTCGTCGCGGACCACTACCAGTACCACGCGAGCCTCGCGCCCATCGCGCTCGCGGCGGCCGCCGCCGCGATCGGAAGCGCGCGCCTCTCGCGTCCCGCGCGCGCGGCGGCGGGAGTCGCCGCGATCGCCGTGCTCGCCGCGCTGGCCCTGACGGCGCAGCGCGAGACGCTCGCGTATCGGGACGACGCAACGCTGATCCGGCGCACCGCCGCCAACCAGCCGGCTTCCTGGGCGGCGCGCTATCGGATGGGCACCCTGCTCCAGGACGAGAGCCGCCACGACGAGGCGCTCGCGGAGCTGCGCGAGGCGGAGCGCCTCTTCCCGGCGTACGCGCCGACCCGCGTGGCGATGGCCACCAGCCTGGTCGAGCTCGGCCGGCTCGACGAGGCTGCGGCGGAGCTAGAAGGCGTGCTCGGCGGCGAGCTCGACGACGATCACGACCGGGCTGCGGTCCATCTGCAGCTCGGCAACGTGCGCATCCGCCAGGGTCGCCTCGATGCCGCCGCCGAGCAGTTCGCCGCGGCGGCCGCACTGGCACCCGACTCGGCCGAGGCGCAGTACGACTTCGGGCTGGTGCTGCGGCAGCGGGGCGATCGTCCCGCGGCGGTGACCGCGCTGCGCCGCGCGGTCGCGCTCGACCCGGGGGTGGCCAAGTCACAGCTCGCGCTCGGAACGCTGCTCCTCGAGACGGGGGACGCGGCCGGCGCGCGCGAGGCCTTGCAGGCCGCCGTGCGACTGACCCCGGAGAGCGCCGACGCCCGTGAGCGCCTCGGGGTGGCTCTGCTGGAGATCGGTGAGCTCGACGACGCCGAGGCCGAGCTGCGCCGCTCGGTCGCGCTCGACCCGCAGCGCGCCGGATCCCACAACCTGCTCGGCCTGCTGCTCGAGCGGCGCGCGGAGACCGACGCGGCGATCGCAGAGTTCCGGCAGGCGCTCGCGATCCAGCCCGACGACCCGGGCGCCGCTGCGAATCTCGCGCGGGCCCTCGGCGCCGCGCGCCGCTAGCGGTCGGCGCGCGGAGGATCCGTTGCGGGCGCGTCCTCACCGTAGGCGCGCAGCCGCGCCTCCAACGCAGCCAGTGCCTCGGGCCCACCCGCCTCGCGCGCGCGGTCGCGCGCCTCGCGCGCGACCTCGGCGGCCTCCGCCGGCCGGCCCGCGGCGCGATAGGCCGCGGAGAGCGCCGCCAGCGCATCCGGCCGGCGCGCGGAGAGGGAGCAAGCTCGCTCCGCGAGCTCGACGGCGCGCCCCGGGTCCCTTCGCGCGGGGTCCGCCGTCGTGGCGAGCAGCACGGCCAGGCTCGCATCGGCCGCGTAGCTTTCGGCCCAGGAGGCCGCCGCCTGCTCGTACTCCGCGATCGCGCCGCCGACGTCTCCCTGCGCCGTCAGGATCTCGCCGCGGTACTGGTGAAGCGTCGAGACGAGCTCGTCGTGCCGCTCTCCCCCGAAGCGCGTGGCGGCGGCGAGGGCATCCTGCAGCGCGGCCGACGACTCGGCGAAGCGACCCTGCCTCGCGAGCGTGCGGGCGCGCCAGATCCAGGCGTCGAAGTGCCGGGGGTCGAGGCGCACCA
>Ga0335071_10003805_pt1 | contig 15846 bp, 4 predicted proteins | sample Lox_Sample_15_FD_206724 | JGI IMG/M metagenome (GOLD analysis project Ga0335071, IMG submission 206724) | Soil microbial communities from Loxahatchee National Wildlife Refuge, Florida, United States - Lox_Sample_1.5 | ecosystem: Environmental > Terrestrial > Soil > Wetlands | place: USA: Florida... | reverse complement strand
GCGTGCCGCCCGTCGGTCCGCCACCCCGGGTCCTCTCGCCCGGCGCGCTCGACCGCCTCGGCCGACAGGCCGGCCACGCACTCCGACTTGAGGACCCGGAGGAAGACGGCGCGGCGGAGCGGCGCGCGGCAGGCGAGCTCCAGCGGGGTGGTGGGCGGCCAGGCGCGGTCCTCCAGCGCCCGGCGGAAGTTGGCGTCCCCCTTCACCACCAGCACCACCTCCGGGGCGGCGACGATGGGCGCCAGCCCGGGTGCGGAGAGGTTCCAGGGGGCGTTGAGCTCGGGGTAGGCGCGGACCTCGATCCGGCCGCTCGCCAGGAGCGAGCGGACCTCCGCCGTCGCGCGCCCGAGTCCGGGGGCCCCGGGGGCCTCGTCCACCAGCTCGAAGAGCCGGTCGACGTCCAGGGCGGTCGCATCGGAGACGAACATGGGGTCGCGCTTCACCGCCAGCTCGATGGCGGCCCGGGGCGCCGCGCGGGCCAGGGCTCGTGCCAGGAGGAGGTCGTAGTAGAGCTCGCTCATGGCGTTGTCGGCCAGGATCCGGATCCGGTCGCCGGCGGTGAGCAGCCCGAGGACCTCGGACCACGGATCCTCGTGGAGGAGCGCCGTTCTCCCGGCGCCGAACGCCTGCATCTCGGGGTTGCTGGCGTCGGCCAGGTTGGCCTTGAGGCTGCGCTCCACCGCGGCGCGCAGGGCGGGCCCGGCGGGCCCGGCGTCGGCCTCGAGCGCGGCCCGGCTCGCCTCCTCCATGGCGAGGAGCGAGACGGCGAAGTCCTCTCTCTTGGCGGTCGCGAACGGATCGATGCCGGTCTCGAAGTACCCGGTCTCGAGGAGCAGCCAGGCGTAGAGGTACGCCTCCCACAGGAAGAACGGCAGGACGGCGAGCCGGCGCCCCAGGTAGGTGGCAAAGAACTCCTCCCAGCGCCTCGAGTCCTCGGTCGGCAGGGGGAGCCGCCGCACCGGGATCTGGAGGGGCCGCGCCACCGCCTCCTCCAGCCTGGCGCGGGCCCCGGCGGAGAGCGGCGCCGTGGCGAGCAGGTCGGACACCAGGCGGGGTAGGCGGTGGACCAGTGTGAGATGGGCGAACGACCTGGGGTCCTGGGCGTCGAGAGGTGGCGGCGGAGGAAGGACCATTCGTGGTTCGAGGCAGGGGACGCGGCGCCGGCGGGGTCGCGCCCGGCGCCGAGGCGACGAGAGCCTACAGCCCGGCGGGTTACGGCGATAGCTTCCGTGCGCTCGGTCGATCTCTCGCCCCGGTGCGGCCCGCGCCGTACCTTCAGACTAGACCCATGAGCGGTCCATGCGGTTCGGGCCTTCGCACTCGGGGTGACCGTACGCCCCGGTCAGCGCGTGTTCGCACCCCAACAAGGCCTCGCAATGGCGAGTTGGAAAGGAAACGCTTGGGCGGTGCCGCTGACTGACCGGCTCGAGGAGTCCTTCAGCGCTGGCGACCACGCGCCCGACGCCCGCGATCACGGATCCGCCGCTGCGGTAGGGAGCCCGCTCCTGGGGACGCGCAGCCCGTTGATGCAGGCTGCTCTTCGGCGGGTGGAGTCCGTGGCCCGCGCCAGCGCGCCGGTGGTCATCCTGGGCGAGACCGGTACCGGGAAGGAGGTCCTGGCCAGGGAGATCCACCGCAGGGGCCCGCGTGCCCGAGGGCCCTTCGTGCCGGTGAACTGCGGCGCCCTCCCTGGGGACCTGCTGGAGAGCGAGCTCTTCGGCCACGTGCGCGGGGCATTCAGCGGCGCGGTGGCCGATCGTGCCGGTCTCTTCCACGCCGCCGAGGGCGGGACCCTGCTGCTCGACGAGGTGGCCGACCTGCCCCTGCAACTCCAGGTCAAGCTGCTCCGGGTGCTCCAGGGCGGCGAGGTGCGCCGGGTCGGGGCCAACCGTTCACAGGCGGTGGACGTGCGCGTCATCGCCGCCACCCACAAGGACCTGGACGCGCTGGTCCGGGACCAACTCTTCCGCGAGGACCTCTACTTCCGGCTCAAGGTGTTCACCTTCCGCCTGCCGCCGCTCCGCGAGCGCGCCGAGGACGTGGTGCCGCTCTTCCGCCACCTCCTGGAGCTCGAGCGGAAGGGTCCCTGCCGGGTCTCGCCGGTGGCCGAGGCGGTGCTTCGGGGATATCGCTGGCCGGGCAACATCCGGGAGCTGGCCAACGCCGTGCGCCACGCCGCGACCCTGGTCGAGGGGGATCTGGTCGAGCTCCATCACCTGCCCGAGGAGATCGTCCGCACCAGCGAACAGGCGCCCCCGTCGCGCGAGCTCCCATCGCTGGAAGAGGTGGAGCGCAACCACATCCTGGCCGTGCTCGAAGCCTGCCGCGGGGTGCAGTCGGTGGCGGCCCGGGTCCTGGGGATCGCCCGGAACACCCTGGGCCGCAAGCTGCGCGCCTACGGCGTGAGCGTCTCCGAGGAAGGCGACGACCCACAAAAGAAAGGATCGGAGCCCGAGGAGCCATCCCCGGAAAGCCCCCGGCGGGATTGACGAATGGTGCGTGTCGCGCTCGGGAGAAGCGACACCCGCTCAGGCGCCCCGGGCGGTGGCCTGCTTGTACTCCTCCCAGGCTCGCTCGAACTCCGAGACCAGACCATCGTAGTGCTCGGCCCCGGTGCGCGCCAGCTCGTCGAGCAGCCGGTAGAGGTCGGCCCGGAGCAGGTCGAGCTGGACGGGAACCTCGTCGGGGTCGGTTGCGTCGGGAGGGGGATCGGGAACGCCATCCCGGATGCCAGGGGGCAATGGCATTGCGTGCTCCGAGGTCCGGTCTAGCATCGGGCGAGCCAAACGCCGGAGACTAGCCACCAGGCCGGGCCAGGCCCATCTGCCCGCCTCCGAGGGCTTCGGTGCGCGCGGGACGCTCCGGTGACCGGGCAACACCTCGGGTGAACCGTCGACCCGGCGCCAGGCGTTCCAATTTGTACTTTCCCGCCGCGGTACCGCTCCTGGCCGAAAATCCCGTTTGAGGCCGCGGCCGTTCGTCGCTCGTGGCGGCCCCAGGCGCGCCGGTCGTCGCCGACCCAACTGCCTCACCGTGGAACACGTGGCCCGCGCGGGTCGGCCCGTCGTCGGACCCGGCCTCGCCGGAAACCGCCGGGCCAGCCGATCGATTCGGTGCTCCCGCAACGCGCCTCCAAGGGCCCAGCAGCATGACGGCGGTGGGACGAAAACCACCGGCCCGCCCGCCCGGTCGTCGAGTGGAGGGCCTGGTACATCGGTTGCACAGCGGCCCGCACGGACGTCGGGAGTTGTCCCGGGCGGCACGGCCATTGACGCAGCGTCGAAGCGTGCGGCCCGGGGATCGTCCCAGGAGGGCTGAAGCCGTGGGCAGGCACTCGTGCTGCTCCAGCAAAAACAGGATGCCAAGGGCGAAATTCCCGAACTCGAGGGGTGCCCGACAGGGCTCCCCTGCCCTCGAGGGAATCGCGCCTGATCCTGCGCCACGTCCACGTCCCATGGCCGGTCCGGTCGATCCGGGCCCAACCCGCAAGGAGAGCGCCCATGTCCGCGGTCGTGGCCCTCGCGGCATTCCTGGCCGCGACGGCGGCTCGTCGGTGGGTGGCGGCCGCGCTCGCGGCGGCAACGTCGAGCAGGCGCGGTCGCTTTCCTGGTGGTCGTCCGCCTTGATTGCGCGGCGGTGTTGGCGAGGAGCGGCGTCGGAGCCGCATTCGCACGGGCAGTTGCAGCTTTCGCAGGAGAAGCCGGAGGTCAAAATGATCAGGCAGCGGTTGATCACTCGGGGCTCGCCAGCGGTTCTATTGGTCCTGTTCGCCTTGCCCGCCGCCGCGCAGTCGTTCCGCGTCCAGTGTCCTCCCAGCACCATCACCCACCCGAACGCGGCCAACAACAACGCTGAGCCGGCCTACACCGGGGCCACCTACCCGGCAGCGACCTCCGATTACGCGACCGGAAACACCGGTCCCACCAACGGCGCCATCAAGTGCCAGCAGATCTCGGGCGGCGACGGCTACGCCACCATGGGCGACGGCACGCAGACCTACATGTTCTCGTTCGGGCCGCTCTCCGGGCTGGCGGACATGGCTGCCGGCCAGCCTGGAACGGAGTTCCCGAGCGTGTTCAACACCGTCTACACGGGGCCGCAGCTCCAGCCTGGTGATCCGGCGACGACCGACGGGCCTCTCCCCGGCCCCGTCCTCACCAACTTCACCTACAACGGGGCAGTCGGCCTGACCGGCGACCAGAACAACGCGGTCGCGACCACCGGCGGAGTCCAGGCCACGGGCGTGGCAACCGTTGCCGGCGACATCATCGGCGACGTCACCATCACCAACCCCGGCAAGGGCTACTTCGGGCCGGTCACCGTGACCTTCGGCCCTCCTCCTGCCGGCCCGAACAACGCCACCGCCATCGGGAACGCCATCGTCTCGCCGGCCGGCACGATCACCGGCGTCGACATCACCTTCGCAGGAGAGGGGTACGTCACCGCGCCAACCGTGACGATCAGCGCACCCGTGACCAACTGCGCCAACCTCGCCAGTCCGCCGGCCGAGTGCCTCACCGGCCACGTCGACCCGCGCCAGATCATGGACGTGGGGGTCATGAACGGGAACATCCCGGCGCCGCTCATGGCCATCGACGAGGACGACGAGTTCTTCCTGACCCTCACCAACGTTGGGATGATCATGCGGCCCGACCTCTTCGAGCAGCACACCGTCCACTTTCACGGCTATCCCAACGCCTCATCCTTCTACGACGGCGTGCCGGACGCCTCGGTGGCCATCAACATCGGCGGCAGCTTCACCTACTACTACCTGGCGCCCGACGCCGGGACCTACTTCTGGCACTGCCACATCACCCCGCCCGAGCACCTGCAGATGGGCATGGTCGGCCAAATCTACGTGAGGCCCCGCCAGGACCGCTGGTCCGGGGACCTCTACACCGGCCTGCAGAAGCAGCAGGGCGATCTCCGCACCAAGTGCGACAGCAGCGACATCCTCTGCAGCAATCCGCTCCCGGCCGTGAACACCGGCGCGGCCAATGGCGGGGCGACGAAGTACGCCTACAACGATGGCGACGGCTCGACGGCCTACGACGTCGAGTATCCGCTGCAGATGCACGGCTTCGACCCGAACTTCCACTTCGTCGGCATGACCTTCAACCCCGAAGGCTTCACCGACATGAAGGACAAGTACTTCCTGCTGAACGGCCGCAGCTACCCCGACACCGTGACCCCGGGCCCGCTGGAGACGCAGTCGGCCGACGGCGCCAACCACTTCTCGCAGCCCCTGTCCGCCATCATCGACATCCCGGCCGGCAAGAAGGCGCTGCTGCGCATCTCGTCGCTCGACGTGACCGAGTACCAGACGCTGGCCTCACTCGGCATCCCCATGAAGGTGATCGGCTACAACGCCAAGCTCCTGCGCGATCAGGCCGGCAACAACATGTACTACACCACCAACTCCATCACGCTCGGTGGGGGCGAGTCGCTGGACGTGATCCTCGACACCACCGGGGTCCCCACGGGCACCTATTACCTCTACACGTCCAACCTCGATCACCTGGCCAACGACGCCGAGAACTTCGGCGGGCTGATGACCGAGGTCCACGTCAACTAGGGAGAGCGGCCATGAACGCAATCGCGACGACGAAGACAAATCCGATTGGCCGCTGGCTTCCCCTGCTGGCGGGGGGGGCGATGCTGCTGGCCGCGTCGACGGCGAGGGCAGCGGCGCCCGGAATCACCGGGCCCACCTTCAACCTGACGGCGAGGGCCGCCTACATCAGCCAGCCCGACGGGCAGATGATCTACTCGTGGGGCTACGGCTGCAACGGTGATCCCGCCGGCTATGCGCCCAGCACCATCAGCGGCGCTTTCTGCAACACCATGCAGATCCCCGGGCCCACCCTCATCGTCACCGAGGGGCAGACCGTCACGGTGAACCTGACCAACAACCTGCCGACGCCGGCCGGAAACACCTCGATCCTCTTTCCCGGCTTCAACGTGACGACCTCGAATGGCGTCGCGGGCCTGATGACCCAGGAGGCGGCGCCGGGCAGCACGGTCACCTACACGTTCACCGCGTCCTCTCCCGGCACCCGCACCTACTACAGCGGCACGCAGGGCGACCTGCAGGTCGAGATGGGGCTCTACGGCGCCATCATCGTGCTGCCGTCTGCCGTTCCGGCAAATTGCGCCGCCGGGCTTCCGGCCACGAACCCGGGCGCCAATGCGACGGCGCGGGCGAACTGGGGCGAGAGCGACTACCGGCTCGCGGCTGCAGCCTACGACCACCCAGAGAGCTGCTATGACCGCGAGTACATGTTCCAGTTCTCGGAGATGGACCCCAACATCCACTCCCAGGCCGAGGCGCAGGTCCTGGCCAAGGGCAACTGCACCGCCGGCTCCGTAGGCTGCAGCCTAGACGTCCCCACTGAGCCCTATCGCCCGGCCTATTACTTGATCAATGGCCGGTCGATGCCGGACGACATGGACGGCAACTACGCGGTCCAGTACCCGCACCAGCCATACAACGGCAACCCGCACATGCACCCCGGGGAGCTGACGCTCCTTCGCATCATCGGACAGGGCCGGTGGCAGCATCCCTTCCATGAACACGCCAACCACGTGAGGGTCCTGGCGCGCGATGGCAATCTGATCCTGAGCCAGAGCGACGGGAGGAGCCTGGCGGGCCCGCTCCTCTTCACCACCACCACCACCCCGGGCCAAGCGATGGATGGAATCTTCTACTACACGGGCAAGGGCCTGAACTGGGACATGTACGGGCACCACCCCGTCGATCCGCTTCATCCCGATCCCGATGGCAACGCCACGCTGCCCTGCACCCCGGACGCGAACGGCTACAACACCGGGGCGCCCACGGCGATCAATTACTTCGAGTGGTGCCAGGACCACAACAAGCCGTTGCAGGTAGCGCCGTTCGGGGACGTCGGGGCGGGCGGCCCGGCCACGCTGCCCGATCCGAACATCTTCACCAATGGTGCCTGGTACAGCGGCAGCCCGTACCTGGGGCCCGACGCCACGGCGCGCGCGGTCGGCCCCACCGGCACGACGCCTCCCTCCGGCACCATCGCCAACTCGCCGTCCTCGGAGGCGGGGTTCGCCTTCATGTGGCACTCGCACAACGAGCGCGAGATCACAACCAACAACATCTTCCCCGGTGGGATGTTCATGATGATGCTGGTCGATTCGCGCGAGTTCGTCATCGACGAGTCGAATTAGGACCGAGAGGAAACCGCAATGTCCATCCACGGCGCCAAGTCGATCCTGATCCGATCTACAATTGCAGGCTCCCTCCTTCTCGCAGGAGGCGCGGCCCTCGCGCAGCAGCAGGTCAATGTGTCGGTCGGGTCCGTCACGGCCACGCTGCCGGACGGCTCCACCGTGCCCATGTGGGGCTACATCTGCAACGGAGTGACCGGCACCGCGCTGGCGGTCAATCCGACCTGCGCCGCGCTGAACGGCGCCGCGGCGACGACGACTGCCAACACAACCAGCGCGACGGTCTGGTCCCCCGTGATCATCACGGTCCCGTCGGGGCAGGATCTGGTGATCAACCTCACCAACAGCCTGACCTTCGGCGCGAACTCCGTGCCCACCTCCATGGTCATCGTCGGCCAGCTGGGCGGCGGGCTGGGGGACACCACCCAGCGGACCACCGCCCCGTCGCCGGACCACACCAATGCCCAAGTGTCCACCTGGCCGATCAAGACCGGGGCTACCGGCACGGCGCCGACGCAGGGAGCCCGCGTGCAGTCCTTCTCCACCGAGGTCGCCGCGGGGGCGACCACCTCGCTCACCTGGAAGGCCCCGAAGGCCGGGACCTACCTCATCGAGTCGGGCACGCACCCGTCGATCCAGGTCCCCATGGGCCTCTACGGCATCCTCGTGGTCACGGCCGCGCCCACCACCGACTCCCCGACCGCCCCTACCACCGAGACGGCGCCGGGGACCGCCTATCCCGCTTACACGCCTATCGTGAGCATGCCGACCGCCCCGGTCCCGGTGGCCTACGCTGCCGAGGTCCCGGTGCTGATGAGCGAGATCGACGCGAAGCAGAACAGCGCCGTCAACCTCGCCGTGAACACCGCCGGCTTCACCGAGACAGCGCCCTGGAGCGGCCTGCCCGGCGGCTGCGGCAATCCCAGTTCCTCGACCTACGGGCAGTGCTACCCACCGACCGTCAACTACTCGCCACTCTACTACCTCTTCAACGGCGTGGCCTTCGACAAGACCAATTCCTCGCGTTCCCTGTTCGCGGCCGTCCCGGCCCCGACCACCGCGCTGACCGGCAGCGTGCTGGTGCGCCTGGTCAACGCCGGCCTGCGGATGCACGTGCCGTCGATCGTCGGGGCGCAGTACACGGCGCCGGGGTCCACCAACCCCGCTGCCTCCGGATTCGCCCTCATCGCCGAGGACGGCAACGTCCTGCCGGGCCTGCCCCGCGTGCAGAGCGAGGTCTTCATGGCCGCGGGCAAGACCTATGACGTCATGGTCAACGTCCCCGCGCCGGGCGCGTCAGCCCTGCCCATCTACGACCGCGAGCTGAGCCTCTCCGCGAACGCGATCGGCCGCGACGGCGGCATGCTCGGGTACATCAGCGTCAACGGCGCCCCGGCGCCTAGCTCCCCGGCGCTCGCCTCCGCCAAGGCCAACCCGGACAGCTACCTGGTGCTTCAGGGCCAGACGCTCGCCGTGTCCGATCCCGCCAAGGGCGTCATCGCCAACGACGTCAACGTCTACGGCGTGCAGGTCTCGACCGCCCCGACCAGCGGGACGCTGACCCTGAACGCCAACGGCACCTTCACCTACGTACCCAACGCGACCTGGAGCGCCGACTCCTTCGTCTACTGCGGCAACGGGGCGACCTCGGGGGCTGCCTGCGCAACGGTGACCCTGGCGGCCGCTCCCGTCGAGGCGGGAAGCGGAATCAGCTGTACCTCGGAGAGCTTCGGCTCGAACGTCTCGACGCGCATCACCGTGGCGCCCCCGGGCGTGCTGGCGTCGTGCAGGGACGCGGCAGGCTACCCGCTGACCGTCGACACGACCTCCATCACTGCCACAGGGGCGACCGTGGCCGTCGACCCGAACGGTGGCTTCACCGCGAGCCTCGCCGGCACCCCCACCGCGGCCACGACCGCGACCTTCACCTTCAAGGCCAAGAACTCGCAGGGGACGGTGGCCGCCAGTTCCGTCAGCGTGACGCTAAACTTCCCGGCGCCCAGCAACCTGGCCGTGACCGTCCAGGACGGCAGCGGCAACCCCGTCGCCGACTACAGGTGGATCATCGAGGAGGATCGCACCTTCTACGTCGATCCCACCAAGTCCACCAACACCGGCGGCACGACCCCCACGACCGTGATCCCCACCTTCGGAACCAACTTCCACACCAGCTACATGCCGCTGGTCGCGGCCGGCTGCACCGGAACCCTCTCCTGCGAGAGCGGCCAGACCCTGCTCGGCCAGCCCGCGGTGTGCGACGTCGGAAACGGCGTTTGCCGGACCACCGGTTCACAGCAGGCTCCTCTGCTCCCGAGCGCTGTGGCGCTCGATCCGAGCAAGCGGTACTACATCTCCATCCTGCCCGGGGACGCGGCCAATCCCTTCATCGGCGGGAACCTCAGCGCTCCGCTGAACTGCGCGGCCGCCCCCATCGACTCGAGCGGCAACCTCAACACGGCCTGCGGCCACGGCATGGGCGGTGCGCCCATCGCCGCCGGCCAGACGGCAGTCTCGGTGCTCACCCAGGCGTCTCCGTACCAGACGGCCAAGGTCACCGTGTTCGTGTTCGAGGACGACTTCCCGCTCAACGGCGAGCAGGACGCTGGCGGCGGCATCGACGTGCTCTCGCCCAACGAGCCGGGCCTGGGTGGCTTCAACATCACGCTCTTCGACGACGCCGGCGGCACTGGCGACGCGACCGGGCAGATGACCTACGACATGTTCAACCAGCCCCTGGTGAACAGCCTGGCGGGAACCAAGGATCCGGCGACGGGCAACGACGCCTGCCCCATCTCCCTGAACCCCCGTGACCCGAGCGATCTCACCTCCACCGGAATCACCGGCACCATCGTCACCTGCCCGACCTACGAGTCGGACGGTAGGACCCTGTCGCCGCTGGCCGGGCAGGCGGTCGTCGCCAACATGATGCCGGGGAGGTACGGCGTGGTGGCCACGCCCGGCGCAGACCGGATCGCGCGCGGCGAGGAGTGGCTGCAGACCAACACCCTCGACGGCCAGAAGGCGCACGACTCGTTCCTCAAGATCGGCGAGCCGGCCTTCTTCCAGGAGTTCGGGCCGGCCGGGTTCCACGTGTCGATCGGCTTCGCCAACCCGAACATCATCAACGGGCGGCACGCCAGCGTCTGCAACGGCACCAGCCCGAACGTCACCGGCAACTGCAGCCCCGGAAACACCCTCACCGGCGTGGTGTCCACCGAGCGCATGAGCCGCACGCCAGACGAGCGGCTCTACGGCAGCGGTGACAACACCAGCTTCGGCTTCACCCAGTGCTACGTCAGCTTCGGCGACCCGGACGGCATGGACTTCGCCTTCACCAAGTGCAATTCCGACGGGACCTTCACCCTCACCGGCCTCCCGGACGGCGACTGGCGCGTCACCGTCTTCGACCAGTGGAACGACATGCTGGTCGACGGCCTCTCCACGCCGGTCCGGCTCGGTTCGCCGACCAGCGTCTGCCCGGGCGCGGGGTCCACCCAGCACTCGTGCAATTTGGGCGAGATCGCCATGAACCAGTGGCAGGCCAACATCTACACCACCACCTTCCTCGACCTGAACGGCAACGGGGTGAGGGATGGCAACGAGCCCGGCCTGACGCTGGTCGCCACCAACAACCGGTTCCGCGACGGCAGCTACTCCAACTTCAACAACACCGACCTCGACGGGAACGCCGGCTTCAACGAGATCTTCCCGCTCTTCAGCTGGTACGTGATCGAGACCGACACCACCCGTTTCAAGACCACCGGCGTGCACGTGGTGTACGACGCCGGCGGGCCCGCCGACGGCAACGCCCAGTGTGGCAAGAACGGGTTCCCGCAGTGCGGCAACTCGACCATCGCCCATAGCCTGGCCAACACCTACGAGGCCCTGCCGCTGCCAGCAGGCGGCGCCGGTGGCCCCAGCCTGCGTGTTCCGGGCGCCTGGTACTGCGCCGGGGCCGACTGCGCCGATGCTCCCACCGAGACGGGGACGTCGCCCACCTGGACCCGCTACGGCGGAGGGGGCAACTCCACCGGGCGCGTGGATCCGCCCTGGGTCGAGACCGAGGGCTGGCAGGGCTTCTCCGGCCAGAACAACTTCATCGAGTTTGGCAAGAAGCCCTTCGCCGTCGGCGAGACGGGCGGCATCCACGGCGAGGTGATCTACGCCTCGACGCGCCCCTTCGACGATCCGGGGTTGCTAATCCACACCAGCTGGACGCCCGACGTCCCCGGCGTGACCATCAACCTCTACCAGGAGGGCACGGCGCCGGACGGCACGACGTCACTGAAGCTCGTCGACACCACCAAGACCAGCAGCTGGGACGACTGGGCTCAGGGGTTCCATTTCGCGGCCGACGGCGTGACCCCGGTCCCGAACATGAACTGCCCCGGCCAGGGCACCGGCAGCGGCACCAACGCCGACCTCTTCTTCTTCACCCTGCTCAACCAGCCGGAGTGGCTCAACTACTACAACTCCCAGCACGGCGGCCCGGCGATCACCGCCATGCCCTATAGCGCGCAGTTCAAGTGCTACGACGGCATGCACAACTGGAACCAGGTGCAGCCGGCGCCGTATGACGGCATGTACGAGTTCCCGAGCGTGACGGCCCGGGATCCGAGCACGGGCAAGCCCACCGCCACGAGCTGCACAGCCTGCGTGCCCAATCCGGACGCCTCGGATGCCTTCCGGTTCGGCACGCCCATGCTCCCCGCCGGCAAGTACGTGGTCGAGGTGGTGGTGCCGCCGGGCTACGAGCTGGTGAAGGAGGAGGACAAGAACATCCTCATCGGTGACAACTACATCGCGCCGGCGACGGTGGAGTTCCCTGGGCTCGGCGGGGCCATCTACATCCTCCCCGACCAGGCCGAGGTCTCCGCCTCGACGACCACCAGCAACTCCCAGAACAGCACCCAGAGCCTGGGGCGGAGCACGCTGCCCAGCCACGAGGGTGACACCGGCAGCGTTGAGACCTTCTGGCCCTGCGTGGGCGCGATGCGCGTGGTCCCCGACTACATCAGCCTGTTCCCGCTGTCGAAGGAGGTCGCGCCGTTCGCCGGCGCCACCCGCCCGCTCTGCGACCGCAAGGAGGTCTCGCTCGACGACCAGACGTCGGCGCTGGCCAAGTTCTGGATCTTCAGCTCGACCCACGTCGCCGCGCACTTCACCGGCGTCATCACCGACGACTTCACCTCGGAGTTCGATCCCTTCTCCCCGACCTTTGGTGAGAAGTTCTCGCCGCCCAACATGCCGGTCTCGCTCAAGGACTGGACCGGGGCCGAGATCTCCCGCGTCTACGCCGACCAGTGGGGCGACTACAACGGCCTCACCTACTCCACCTGGGAAGTCAACCCGCCCAACCCGACCGGCTACGCGCCGACCATGATGGTCACGTGCATGAACGACGCCGGGAACGGGCAGACCCCCGACCCGTTCTTCGATCCGGCCTACAGCCAGTTCTGCTACGAGATCCCCTTCATGCCGGGGCAGACGCAGTACATGGACACGCCGGTCGTGCCCACCTCGGCCTTCGCCGGCGCCGGCTACAACAACCCGGACTGCTCCTACCCCGACGCAGTGCCTGGGATCCGGGCGGTCGACGGTGACAAGCCGAACGGCACCAGCGGCGGCATCGGTCCCTGGGTCAGCCTGGCCGGGCACACCCTCACCATCTCGGCGCTGGGCGACCAGACGGTGCCCAACTACGGATACTCCGGGCCGTCGGCTACCACCAGCCCGTACAACCAGAAGACCATCACCCGGCACTACGGGTTCGGAACACAGTGCACCGCGGTGGGCAGCTCCTGCAGCGCCGTCTCGAGCGTGACCATCGGCGGCGTGAACGCGCCGATCACCGCCTGGAGCGACACCCAGATCACAGTCACCGTCCCGACAGGCGTGCCGGCCTGCGCGGTGACGCAGCAGACGCTGTACCACGGCTCCGCGGCCCAGTGCGGTGAGCTGATCGTCACGGCCGGGAACGGGAAGCAGTCGGTCGACACGGTGACGGTCACCGTCGGCGGCAAGGCGCCCGTGCACGTCACTCCCTCCCAGTCGATCCAGGCCGCCATCGACGCGGCCAGCCCGGGCGATCTCATCATCGTCGACGGCAACGGGAGCCCCGGACTCTCCACCACGCCGGCCGTCCACAACGAGCTGGTCCTCATGTGGAAGCCGGTCCGGCTGCAGGGCGTGGCGGCGGCGTCCAGCGTCATCAGCGCCAGCACCCACCCCGCCGGGAAGCTCGACCCCTGGCGTCGGCAGGTCGACTGCCTCTTCGGCCTGGCCCTCAACGGCCAGCCCCGGTCGACGACCAATCCCTTCGACTCCACCGGGACCTACGCCTGCGGAACGGGCATGACGGCCTTCGACGCCGTGCACCCGCAGGTGGACCGGCTACCGCTGGAAGGCATCCTCGGCTGGGATACCACGGTCAACGGCAACCTGGCGGAGCAGCTGCAGGAGCCCTCGCTGATGGGGGCCTACGAAGGGGCAGGGATCACCGTCCTGGCGAAGGGGATCAAGCTCCCCACCGGGCTGAGCCCCTTCGACCCGTCCGCATTCGGGGTCGGGGCCGAGTCCGCCTTCCCCGCGGGCACCACCCTCCTCTCGGCCGCCGATTGTGGCCCTAGCGCCGGCCCCAACCCGTACCCGAGCAACTTCTACTGCAACCCCTCCGGCATCGACGGCCTCACCGTCACCGCCAGCTCCCAGGGTGGCGGCGGCATCTTCGTGCACGGCTGGGGGCACAACCTCCAGATCGCCAACAACCGGGTGTACGGCAATACCGGGACCCTGAGCGGCGGCATCAACCTCGGCCAGGGCGAGGCGCCGGAGGCCTACCTCGAAGGCGACGGCAACCCGCTTCCTCCGGGCTCCTGCGATACCTCGGCGCATCCCACCAACACCGAGCTGCCGTTCTGCTTCAACACCCACGTGAACCTGCACCACAACTCGGTGACCCTCAACTCCTCCATCGGCGACGAGCTCTTCTCGTCCACCCCGGCGGGCGCGGGCGGCGTCAGCCTGTTCACCGGCGCCGACTACTACACGTTCAGGTACAACTGGGTGTGCGGGAACCTGAGCTCCGGCGACGGCGGCGGCGTCGGCCAGATCGGCTTCGTCTACCACAACCCCGCCGTCGAAGGCCCCGCGATCCAGCACAACACCATCCTGTTCAACCAGAGCACCAATCCGACCATCCCCACCAACGGCGGCGGCCTGCTCATCATGGGCGCCCCGCCGGACGCCAGCACGGTGGCGGGTGGACCCGAGTGCGGCAGCATCACCGACGTCGACTGCACGCCGGGGCTCGGCGATGGCATCGGTCCGGGCTTGGTGGTCGACGCCAACCTGATCCTCGGCAATGCGGCCGAGAGCGGCACCGGCGGCGGCCTGCGCCTGCAGCACATCAACGGAACGGAGCTGACCTTCTTCCCCACCACCCCCAGCGCCTGGTACTCGGTGGGCGTCACCAACAACATCATCGCCAACAATGTGGCCGGCTGGGACGGCGGCGGGGTTTCGCTGCTCGACGCCCTGAACGCCAACATCATCAACAACACCATCATGTCCAATGACACCACCGCCTCGGCGGGGGTGCTCTTCAATACCCTTGGCGCGCCGCTGGCGAGCGCCAGCGGACCGACCTGCACCACGAACTGCGGCACCACCTCGGCGCCTCAGCCGGCCGGTCTGGTGGCCATCCAGAACACCGCCCAGTTGGCCTCGGCCCTCCCCGCCACCATCACCTGTCCGACCGGGCACTTCGCCGGGACCACGGCCAGCAACGGAACCTGCCGCGGCTTCTCCTATCCGCTGATGTTCAACAACATCATCTACCAGAACCGTGCGTTCTACATCGGCGTCGGCCCGCTCGGCACCGGCACGCAGAACCAGCAGAACGTGGTGACCCTCTACGACGCGTTCAGCACCTCCACGCCCGTGAACCAGGCCACCACCGGCCAGTGCCCGACCGACGGCAACATGGCCTACTGGGACATCGGGGTGCGGGGCGACCTCGGGCCGACCACCCACGAGAGCGGCGTGACCCTGGCGCCGAACTACTCGTTCCTGACCAGCACCACCGGCTACACCGGCCTCACCGGTCTCCAGGCGGTGAACCCGACGGTGATCAGCCAGTACTGCAACGGCTCGCGAGTGCCCCCGGAGAACGGCGGGGTGGGCTACCAGGTGCCTCCGGGCATCTCCGACGCCACCGTGCCGAACCCCATCTTCAGCCTGACGCCGGCGGCGACGGTGGACGAGGGCAACAACTGGATCAACATCTCCTGGGGCCCGCTGTCCCTGACGAGCCCGGCCTCTGGGGCCACCCTCGGCAACTACGCCATCACCAGTTCCTCGCCGGCGGTGAACGCCGGGACCTCGCTCGCCCAGGCCGGGGTGACGCCACCGTCCACCGACTTCTTCGGCAACCTCAGGACGGCGCCGAACGACATCGGCGCGGTGGAGCCGGTGGTCGCCCCGGTTCGGAGTGCCTCCGTCTCGCCCTCGTCGCTCAGCTTCGGCACCTGGGCCACTGGAACGACCAGCCCGGCGCAGACCGTGACCGTCACCAACACCGGCAACGTGGCGCTGGCCGGCGGCACGTTCACCATCGCCGCGCCCTTCGCGCGGGCGAACATCCTG
>Ga0335071_10003804_pt1 | contig 15849 bp, 12 predicted proteins | sample Lox_Sample_15_FD_206724 | JGI IMG/M metagenome (GOLD analysis project Ga0335071, IMG submission 206724) | Soil microbial communities from Loxahatchee National Wildlife Refuge, Florida, United States - Lox_Sample_1.5 | ecosystem: Environmental > Terrestrial > Soil > Wetlands | place: USA... | reverse complement strand
GAGTGCGCGATCGCCGGGGCCCATGGTTGCGCCTGCCTGTAGGTCTCCAGCGGCATGGGCGCAATCTCCCCCGAGCGATGACAGCTTTGACAGTGATCTTGCAGGATCGGCAGAACGTCTTTGTAGAAGGTCGGCGGTGAAACCGACCCTGCCGCTGCGTCGCGAGGCAGGGATGGCGCAACCTGAATCAGAGCCAGAGCACACGCCGCCACGAACATACCCAATCGCGTCACGGGCGCAAAAACTCCAGAGTCAAGGCCCAGGCTTCGCGGGCGGAGCGCGGTTCGTAGGCTGGACGCTGGTCACAGAAAAATCCATGGTCGGCGTCCGAAAACTCGACTTGCACAAAGCGCTTCCGCGCGGCGGTAAGCGCATCGGCCACAGCCCGCCGCTTTTCCGGAGTGATGTGCTTGTCCAGTCCACCCCAGAACAGCAGGATCGGCGCCTGCTGTTTGGCTGCCCGGTCGAGCAGGTCAGGAGCAATGCCTCCGCCGTAAAAAGAAACAGCCGCCCGCAACGGAAGCACGCTGTTGGCAACAAACGAAACGCGGCCGCCCATGCAGAACCCGACGCAGGAGAGGTCGCTCGGTTTCACGTGAGGATTGGACCGCAGCCATTCGTAAGCGGCGCGGACGTCCGCTTCGGCAGCCTCGGTCGTTACCGCCGCGATATGCGGTCTGAGTGATGCAAAATCGGAGTAGCGGGCCTCGAATCCCGGAGGCGCCGTGCGATGGTACAACTCGGGCGCGATTGCGACATATCCCTCGCGAGCAAATCGTTCAGTGACGTCGCGGATATGCGCATTGACCCCGAACGCTTCCTGGAAGACCATGAGCCCCGGATACGTGCCCGAATCGGGACGCGCCACATAGGCCGGCATGGGTGTACTACCCTGAACCGGCAACTGAACCCGCTCGGTCGTGATACTAAGCTCGGCCATAACTCACTCCTGTTCAGTCTCGCACAAAGCCCCAGTGGCGACCCTCCCAAAGCATTGGATGCGGCAAAAATGCTACATTCATGAGTTCATGTCCGCTCCCAATTCCAATTTCGTGAAGGCCTGCAAATCGCAACCCGCCGACCGCACCCCCGTCTGGTTCATGCGCCAGGCTGGACGCTACATGCCCGAGTACCGCGCCGTGCGGAAAGCGCACTCGTTGCTGGAAATCTGCAAGAAGCCGGCGCTAGCCGCTGAAGTAACGATCACGGCGGCGGAAATCCTGGGCGTCGACGCCGCGATCATTTTCGCCGACCTGCTTCTCCCTCTCGAAGTCATGGGCCTCCCATTTCATTTTTCCACCGGGGAAGGCCCGATCATCGAGAAGCCGGTGCGCAGCAAGCAAGACATCGCGCAGTTGCGCACGGATCGCGCCGACGAACTCGGCTACGTCTCCGAAGCGGTTGCCCTGGTCGCCAAGCACTTCGCCGATCGCGTCCCGGTCATCGGATTCTGCGGAGCCCCATTCACGCTGGCCAGCTACATGATCGAAGGCGGAGGTTCGCGCAACTACGTCCACGCCAAAAAGATGATGTATAACTCGCCCGCGGACTGGGACGTGCTGATGGCGAAGTTAGTGGACGTAACAGTAGCCTATGCCGCCGAGCAGGTCCGCGCCGGTGCCGACGTCATCCAGATTTTCGACAGCTGGGTTGGCTGTCTCAGCGTCGAGGACTATCGCCTTTACGTGCTCGAGCACGTCCGCCGCATGGTGGAGCAACTGCGAAGATCAGGAGCTCCCATCATCTACTTCGGCACCGACAGCACAACCCTCCTGCCCGCAATGCGAAGTTCCGGCGCGGACGTCATCGGACTCGACTGGCGCATCCCGCTCAACGAAGGCTGGAACCGGCTGGAGTACGAGTGCGCCGTCCAGGGCAATCTCGACCCCGTACTGCTCTTCGCCGACTGGAAAGAACTCAGGTCCCGCGCGGCCGACATTCTCGATCGCGCCGACGGGCGTCCCGGGCACATCTTCAATCTCGGCCACGGCATTCTGCCCGAGACCCCGGTCGACAATGTCAAGAACCTGGCGCGCTTCGTGCAGGAGTACCAGCCTCGCGCATGAAGCGGATCGCCATTGTCGGCGGAGGCATCTCCGGGCTGGCGGCCGCATTCGATTTGGAAGAGCGCCGCCGCGCCGGCGCTGACGTGGAATACGTCCTCTACGAATCCTCTCCCCGCCTCGGAGGAGTACTGCGCACCGAGCGTATCGACGGATGCCTCGTCGAAGCCGGTCCCGATTCCTTCGTCACTGAAAAACCGTGGGCCACGGATCTCTGCCGCGCACTCGGCATCGGCGATCAACTCATCGGTTCGAACGACGCCGACCGGAAGACTTACATCCTGGTTCGTGGACGTCTCATCGAAATGCCCGACGGGCTGATGTTTCTTGTCCCTACGAAGATCCTGCCGACTGGCATGTCTCCGCTGTTCTCGTGGAAGACAAAGTTTCGCATGATGCGGGAGCTCTATCATCCCCCGCTGGCGGTCGACCGTGACGAATCCGTCGCAGCCTTTGTCGAGCGGCATTACGGAGCCGAGATGGTCGATCGCCTCGCTGATCCATTGCTTTCAGGGGTCTATGGCGGAGAGGCTGCGAGTCTCAGCGTGCGCGCGGTGCTTCCGCGATTTGCCGAGATGGAGCGTACGCACGGCAGCCTCGGCCGGGCCATGCTTGCCGCGCGCAAGAAGATGAAGGGCATGCGCAAAGCCGCGCCCCCGCTGTTTACTTCGCTCAGGGATGGCATGCAGTGTCTAGCAGAAACTGTCGTCGGCCGTCTAACGCCCGCTTGCTTGCTTACCAATACGTCCGTGCAAGCGCTTCAGCCGGAAGCGGGAGGATGGGTCGTCTCTGCGGGACTGCGATCCGATCACTTCGACGGCGTCGTCGTGGCATTGCCGGCGCGCGCGACTGCCGAAGTGTTGGGCACTGCAAGTCCTGAACTGGCGGCGGAGCTGACGGGTATCGATTACAGTTCGTCGATCACGGTGGGGTTGGGCTACGATCAGGACGTGCGGCAATCGCTTCCGCCCGGTTTTGGATTTCTTGTTCCGCGCAGCGAAGGGCGCCAACTGCTGGCCGCCACTTTCGTTCACAACAAGTTCCCGCACCGCGCTCCGCCGGATCGCGCCCTGTTGCGCTGCTTCTTCGCCGGGGCAAATGCCGAACGCGTGTCGGCGCACTCCGACGATCAGATCATCGGGATTGTGCGGAATGAACTGCAGCAGATTCTCGGGATCCGCGCGGAGCCGCTGTTCGCGCGCGTCTACAAATGGAAGTCTGCCATGGCGCAATACGGAGTCGGACATCTGGAACGCCTGGAGCGGATTACAAGTTTGCGAGAGAAGCTGCCCGGATTGGCGCTTGCCGGAAACGGCTACCGAGGAATCGGCGTCCCCGATTGCGTCCGGTCGGGTAGGGAAGCCGTGAAGCAGTTGCTCGGTCCGTGAAAATTGCAGCGACGGTTCCTACTGTTCTGCGCGACTGTCATCCTGAACGAGTGAAGGATCCCTTGCCTCTCCACAGCGATGACCTTGGGGGGCGTTTTCGTCACTGGTGAATTGCCCGGCGTTGTTCTGACCTTCGATGGCGTTCGAAGGGACCGTACTAAGCTCAAGACGATACGGCGTTTGCCGATTCCCGCCGCTGCGCCTTTCTGTTCACTCGAATATGCGCCACGACCAGCCGAATCTCATCATAAGTAATCTCCGGCGGCAGTGAGTCTTTCAGTGGCTTCAGCTTATCGAGTCGGTCCAGTCCGGGCCGCGCGCATGCCGCTTCGATCACCGATTGGCGGTTCTTGTCGATCCACCCCGGATTGAACTCTGTCTGCCCGCTCTCAACCAGTACGGCCACGGCATTCACGATCGTCGAGAGTTGCCGCCCGCGAGCCTGCGCAATCTCTTCGAGAGTCTTGCCCTCTGCGAGCAGACGAAGTGTTTCTTGCGCCGGAGCGGAATCCTTCTGGATGGCGGAGGCCCTTGCGCCCTCGCGGAACCGACGCAGTGCCGCGAGAATTTCCTCACCGTACAGCTGGGCTTTTCGTTCCCCAATTCCCGTGACTTGGCGCAATTCCGCAATGGAGGTCGGCTGCAGACGGCAGATCTCATCGAGCGTCGTGTCATGAAGCACGACGAAGGCGGCAGTATTCTGCTCCGTCGCCATCATGCGCCGCCATTCCCGCAAGTACTCCCGCAACGCCGGATCAGCTTGGAGGGAACCATCCAACGCGACCCGAGTCCGTTGGGACGAACTCGCCCGGGCTGATCTTCTCGCAGGCGTAGCTACAGCTGACAGCCACTCGGGCAACTCCCCGCAAACGTCACAGGCGTTACACGACGTCCACTTCGGAGTCTCGCCGAAGTGCGTACAGATCTGCAGGTGCCGGCAGCGGTTCGATTCAGCAAATTCCCTGATCTTGTGATATCGCTGCCAGGCGCGGTCGCGCTCCGTGGGATCGAGAATCTGGTTGGCGAAGTACCCGAGCAAGCCGGCGTCCTGCTTGCGCCAGAGAAGAATGCAGTCTGCCGAAAGCCCGTCTCGCCCCGCGCGTCCCGCTTCCTGGTAATACTGCTCGATCGACTTCGGCAGTGCCAGATGGATCACCGCCCGCACCGACGCCTTGTTGATACCCAATCCGAACGCAATGGTCCCAACGAGTATGCGGACCTCGTCCGACATCCACCGTTCCTGGTTCTTGCGGCGGTCGTTCGTGTCCATCTTGGCGTGATAAGGAACGGCGGGAATGTCGTGATCCTGCAGAAGATCGACTGTCTCCTCTACGCGGCTGATGGTTGGTGCATATACGATGACATTGCCGTCGTCGTACTGGCGCAGCGCCGTTATCAGAAGCTCCATTTGGTCCGAGCTGCTGCACTCACGGACCAGGTAGCGCAAGTTCGGCCGGTGGAAGCTGGCAATGTACTTGTCGGGATTCCGCAACGCGAGCTGCGTCAGGATGTCATGCCGCACCGCGCGGGTCGCACTGGCCGTGAACGCCGCAATCGGATGCTCGGGGAAGCTGCTGCGCAAACGGCTTAACTGCCGGTACTCCGGGCGAAATTCATGTCCCCATTCCGAGATGCAGTGGGCTTCGTCGATGGCAAAAAACGCGATCGGCACCTGTTGCAGCCATCCCATGGTATCGCCGCGTTGCAGGCGCTCCGGAGAAAGATACAGCAGTCGATACGCGCCCTCCCGCGCCTGCCGCATCACGCGGGATTGCTCGTCTCCGGCCAGGGAACTGTTCAGTACAGCGGCCGGAATTCCCATCTGGGCCAATTGCGCCGCCTGATCCTGCATGAGGGCGATCAGCGGCGAGATCACGATGGCGGTCCGCTCCGAGATCAGCGCCGGCAGTTGATAGCAGAGCGACTTGCCCCCGCCCGTAGGCATCACCACGCAGGTGTCCTTTCCGGCGACCAGGCTGCGGACGATTCGCTCCTGCAGAGGGCGAAACGAACTGTATCCCCAGTAGGTCTGCAGGGGAGTCAGCAGGTCGGCGTCCGGCGACATGTCGTCAGTATAGAGGGCGCTGGTTTGAGCAGGCTGTGCGAATCCGCTCTGCTGCGATATCTATTCCTGAATCGGGAGAGTATTTCTCGTCAGGTCAGGTGCGACGGCTCTAGGAAAAACCCGGTCAAACGCGATCCAGGCCAAGCCCAGTATCAGCAAGCATAGGAGACTACCCTCCGGTCCGACAGTGCCTCCGGTCAGCCATGGTGAGCCGTGCAAAGAGGAATGAAGCAACTGCTGGTGAGGATACGAGATGCCGCTGTCAGGTACGGAATAGAAAAATGTCTCACCCCAATCCCAGGCGGCATGAAAGCCCACCGCGAACCACAAGCTTCCCGTGCGCCGCAACGTCAGGCAGAGGAACAACCCGATCCAACCCGCGGCCAGAACTCCACGCCATTGTTCGCCCTCGTTGAGGAGATGGATCAACCCGAAGGTAACGGATAACATCGCGGCTGCGGGCCAGAATCCGATCCCGCGGGCCAAGGTGAACTGCGTGTAGCCGCGCAACAGGAACTCTTCGAACAATCCCACCAGCAGGAACAGCATCGACCAATACAAGGCGAATTTTCCAATCCTGAGACCGTGCAGGGCGACCTGGCCGAAATCAAAATCGTGGATGCCAAACAGCGTGACCATGAGGATGCTGATCCCAAGAAACCCCCAGAGAGTGCCCAGCCAAAACATGCGGCCGAACGCGCGGCGTAAGGGGAGGCCGTACACTTTCCAGGGGCGCTTCTCGATTCTTGCCAGAATCACTGCAGGGATCAGCGCGGCAATCAGGCTACCCAGTTCGGAAAAAGCTTCCGTCCACCGCGGACCCATTGCCGGCCACAGGGCAGCCGTGGCCTGAGAAATCCAAAAACTCAGTAGCCTTGCGAAGATGTAGAAAAGCAGGACATAAAAGGTGAATCCCCACCCGGGACGTAGGCCATTTTGGCCGAGGAACAACGTGTGGGCGTAGGATGGCTGAGCCAGCGCCGCAAAGTCGAGAGCCGAATTCGGAACCGGAGGGGCCGAGTTGCGTTGATCTGTTTGGATTGGAGGCTCTTCCATTTGCAGAACTTTCTCGCAGGTGGCCTCCGACATGGTAAAACACTCGGCTCTGGCTTATGCGGTCATATTTCACGCGCGAGCGCTTCGGACGCCTGCAGTGGTTGGCGGGGTCCCTGTTGCTCGCGTTTTTGCTGCAAGCCGTCTGGCTGGTGCATCTCGAACTTTCGGCCGGACATGGATTGGAGGTCGGCGAAGGCTCCCGGATCGCGGAAGGCCTGAAACAGTGGCATAGGCAGGGCACCGCCGGGGCCCCATATCTGGAAAGTACGCCTCGTTTTGACGACCCGGAAAGCGCCGATTTCGACCGCCAGCATTCCCCGCTCCCTTATCTCGTTTCCACCGCGCCGCTTCTTCTGTGGCCCCAGCCCCTGAATGCTGACTCTGCCGCGTACTGGCTCTGGCTGCCGCGATTCCCTTTCCTTGCCGTGGGAGTCTTCCTCGGAGCTTCTTTGTGGTATGTGGCCCGGCGGCTGTGCGGGAATACTGGCGGCTTGATCGCGTTGAGTTTCTATTGTTTCTCGCCCTCGCTCATTCAGGCGAGCGCCACGTGGCACACCGAGCCGGAGATCCTCGCGGTCTGGGGAGCATTCGGCGCCGTCTTCACGGCCATCGCAGTCGCACACACCCTGTACGCGCCCAGGGAGGTTGTGCTCTGGAACTGGAGGCGAATCGTCCTGCTGGGCGTGTCATTCGCTATCGCAGTCGGAGCACAGTTTTCCTTGGTCGTCGTGATACCCGTCGCGTTGGCGCTCCTTCTTTATGTTGCTCCGGTGCGCAAGAGGGCGGGCGCCGTGATCTGGATTGCATCGTCCTCGTTGGCGGTGTTGTTGCTGTTCAGTTTCTATTTCTTCCATCCGGGCGCCTTCGCCCGGAGCATGGGACACGCGGATTTGTGGGGCGCGAGTTGGGCAGGGTTCGCTGTGAAGGGAGTCTACGAGCACGTCGCTGCCCAGGTCAGCCGCAGCTGCCCCGCGCTCATCGTCGCGCTTCCGGTAGCGGTGGCGACTTACGCGTGTTGGCCTCGCACACGCTACTTCGGCAACTCGGCCCCGGGCCTGCTCGCCCTGATATTTCTATTTCTGGGCATGGCTCATCCGCACGTTGCCGGAGCAGGGTTTCTTCTTGCCGCCATTCCTTTTCTGTTTATCTTTGTCGCCGGTGTGTTCGCGGACCTGTTGGAAACCGAATATAGGACGCTGGTCAGCGCCGTGATTGCCGGCCTCCTTCTCGCATACGTGGGCTGGAGCGTGTTCAACTTGGCCAAGGTGCCGCCAGGCTGAAGTCACATCTCGAGGGTTTCGCTGTCCGCCTGCTCAGTGGGAGGAAGACTCGACGACGTTCTCGGCCTCGATCTCGACTTCTACGTGGGACCCTTCCTTGAGCTTCGCGGGCCTGCCCTCATCATCGACCAGTTGATTCGGTACGCGGAGTTCGCGGTAGAGGTGGTCCGCGCCTTGCACCGCGATCTGGGCCTTTTCGGGTTCTTTGGAATTTGGGTGCGGTTTGATAACCTTCTCTACCGTCCCCGGAAGTTTGGTGCGCGCTTTCTTTTTTCGTCCGTTTTCGCCAGACACAACAATTCCCCCTGAAAACAAATTAAGTGTTACCTCAGTCCGCACGAGCCGTAGGGTAAGCACTGGATGTGGATAATGCTCTCACCCGGCTTCAGAGCTCTGGAATACTGGGAATCCCGTAGGCTTTGCGGCGTCAGGTCAAATAACAAATCCTGATAGGAACGATAAATAGTTTCGATTTCATGGGTTGCACTTCGAAAAGTTACATTGAGGCCGTCGCTTGCTGTACTCCCGGTCCTCGACATGACCGGGCATTCGAATTCAATCCAGGATGATCAGAATTCACGCTCAATTGGGAACCGCGAAGATAGTCTCTGTGCGCATAGCACTCCTGTGTTTTGCCTTGAGCATGGCGCTTCCGGCGTTGGCTCAGGCAACATCGGCAAGCAGGCCGCAGGAAACGGAGTTGTCGCTGCGCATCGACAGGCTGGAGCAGCAGGCAGCCGAAGCGAAGAGTTCGGCCGACAATGCCTGGATGCTGACCAGCGCGGCCCTGGTTCTTATGATGACGGGCCCCGGGCTGGCCCTGTTCTATGGGGGCCTGGTCCGGAAGAAGAATGTCATCGGCACCATGATGCAGAGTTTCGCATTAATGGCTGTGGTCACTGTCATGTGGGGGCTGGTGAGCTACAGCCTTTGCTTCGGAACAGGGAACGGCTTCATCGGGGGATTCCAGAACGTCTTCCTGCGTGGAGTCGGTGCGGCTCCAAATCCGGATTACGCGCCCACGATTCCCGCGCAGACTTTCATGGTCTACCAGCTCATGTTTGCCATCATCACCCCGGCACTGATCGCCGGCGCCTTCGCCGAACGCATGAAGTTCAGCGCCATGCTCGTCTTTACCGTCCTCTGGTCGCTGGGCGTTTACGATCCCATGGCGCACATGGTATGGGGTAAAGGCGGACTGTTGAATGCGGTCGGCGGCGCTTTCCCCACGCTTGATTTCGCCGGAGGGACGGTCGTCCACATCACATCCGGAGTTTCCGCCCTGGTATGTGCGCTATACCTCGGCCGGCGCGTCGGGTATCCCCATGAGCCGATGCCCCCGCACAGCGTCGTGTTGAGCTTCATCGGCGCATGCCTGCTCTGGGTGGGATGGTTCGGCTTCAACGCTGGAAGCGCTTTGTCGGCCGGAAGCCTGGCCACAAGCGCATTCGTGGCCACGCACTTTGCGTCTGCTGCCGCGGCACTGGGATGGGCCGCAGCCGAATGGATTCGCAACGGCAAGCCAAGCGTTCTGGGTGGAATCTCCGGAGCAGTCGCCGGACTGGTCGCCATCACTCCCGCCTCCGGATTCGTCAAGCCCATGCCCGCCCTGGCCATCGGCCTCGCCGCCGGAGTTTTCTGCTACTGGATGGTGGCCAGAGTCAAAGCCAGGTTCGGCTACGACGACTCCCTGGACGCGTTCGGCGTACACGGCGCCGGAGGAACCCTAGGTGCCCTACTGACCGGAATCTTCGCCAGCAGCGCAGTCAACCCCATATTCCACGACGCCCAAGGCGCAACGCTACCCCCCGGCCTAATCGAGGGCAATGCCCGCCAGATGTTAAATCAATTCATAGGAGTCCTGATCGCCGCAGCCTTGGCGGTTGCAGGCACGCTCATCATCCTCAAGCTCGTCGACCTCACCATTGGCCTGAGAGTTTCCGAGGAACACGAAATCCAGGGCCTGGATCTCTCCCAGCACGGCGAAGAAGGATATTATTGGGAGGCCTCCGCATAGCAGAGGACAGGACTTGAGATATGACGAAGCTCGAAGCAGTCATACAAAATTCGAAGCTCGATGCCGTCAAGACTGCGCTGCAGGAAATCGGCGTCGAGGGCATGACCGTCCTCGAGGTGCGTGGTCACGGCCGTCAGAAGGGACACACCGAGGTCTACCGCGGGCGCGAGTACAGCGTCGATCTCATCCCAAAAACCAAGCTGGAGATGGTCCTCGCCGATGGCCTGGTCGACAAAGCTGTCCAGGCAATTCTCGCAGCGGCGCGCACCGGCAAAATCGGCGATGGAAAAATCTTTCTATCGCGCATCGACGAAGCCATCCGCATCCGCAACGATGAGCGTGGGGAGGGAGCGTTGTAAAGCAACGGGCCCGTTCGAGCGGCCCTTCTCGATTGCGTCACGCAGAACTGCTGCGGAACGCCGGCGTGAGCGGGTTCCGTCAGGACACACAATCCCGATGAGGCAACTCGACCATGGCAGCGTCTTCCATCCTTAGCGAGATCCGGGAAACTCTCAGCCAGCGATCCACGCTCATTCGCCAGGAATTCGAACGAACCGGAGAGGGCCGCGCGGCAGTTCTTCAGCGTACCCACCTTGTCGAAGACATCCTGCGGAAGCTCTGGCTCGAGATCATCCACGCCGCCGACTCAGGTCCCCCGAATCTCGCTCTGCTGGCCACCGGGGGGTTCGGCCGCGGCTGGCTTTTCCCATTTTCCGATATCGACCTGCTCTTTCTTTTTGCCGACGGCCACGCCGAACAAGCCTTTAAAGATCCGGTGCGGCGTTTCTCGCAGGAACTTTGGGATTTGCGCCTGAAACTGAGCCCGGCGTCGCGTACTCTCGCGGAGTGCGAGCGCTTCGATCCGGGCAATACCGAATTCACCATCTCCCTGCTCGACTGCCGTTATCTTGCCGGAGACCGCGACGTCTTCCGGGGCCTGCACGACAAAGTCATCCCGAGGTTGGTGACGCGCGAGTCCAAGGCACTCGTCCAGGGTCTCGCTGAGGTGACGCGCACGCGCCACGGCAAGCACGGCCTCACGCTTTATCATCTCGAACCAAATTTGAAAGAGGCCCCTGGAGGCTTGCGCGATTACAACGTCGCTTGCTGGCTCGCGCTGATCTCGGCCATGGACAAGCTGCGCGTGTGGCCGGAAGCAAGCTCGTTCCGCGCCCCCGTGCGCGAGCAGATGGAAAACGCGCTCGACTTCCTGATGTCGGCCCGCTGTTTCCTGCACTTCCGCCATGGCCGCGACGACAACACCCTCACGTGGGAAGCGCAGGACGAAGCCGCCGCCCGGCGCATTGGCGTGGCAGATTCAGACTCCCTCACCGCCGCCGACTGGATGCGCATCTATTTCAGCCATGCGCGCGCGGTCCAGCGCACCGTTACGCAATTGCTCGAAGAAATCCCTGAGGCATGGTCGGCCTTGTACCGGCAAGTACAAAGCTGGCGTTCGCGTATCTCAAGCGCGGACTTCTCCGTCGTCGACGGACTCATCTTCCTGCAGCAATCCTCGTCTGTGCAGGATCCCGAGGTGCTGCTTCGCTTGTTTCATTTCATGGCGCATCACGGAGTCAAGCTGAGCGCGACCACGGAACAGAAAATTGAGCAGGCCCTGCCGGCGCTGGCGGTGACACCTCCGCGGGGCGCGGAACTCTGGCTGTACCTGCAGGAAACTCTTTTGCAGCCCCATGCGGCCGACGCACTCCGCGCAATGCACTCCCTGCGTCTGCTGACGCTGCTGCTGCCCGAGTTGAAGCACATCGATTCGCTTGTCGTTCGCGATTTTTACCACCGTTTCACGGTCGACGAGCATTCGTTTCTCGCTATTGAAAGCCTGCACCGGCTGAAGCAATCGCAATCGGAATGGGACAAACGCTACGCCGGACTGCTCGGAGAACTGGAGAGTCCGGAACTCCTGTACCTGGCCCTCCTGCTGCACGATACCGGCAAGGGCATGGATCATCCCAACCATGTACACGCCAGTCTCGAGATTGCGAACTCCGCCATGGACCGCCTCGACGTGGACCCGAAAGAAAGGGCAGAAGTTCTATTCCTGATCGGAAGTCATCTGGAGCTCTCGGCAACGTTGCGGCGCGACATCTTCGATCCGGTGACTGTCGCCGCTTTCGCCGAGAAGATGGGAACTCCGGAGCGCCTCAAGATGCTCTGCCTGTTGACCTACGCCGATATCAAAGCCGTCAATCCCGAGGCGCTCACGCCCTGGAAGGCGGAAAACGTCTGGCAGCTGTACATGGCCGCTGAAAATTATCTGAACCGCAGCGCCGACCAGCGCGTGCACGCCGATTCGCATAGTGAAAAACTGGAGCGGCTGCAATCCCTTGCTCCGGTCACGAGGCAAAAATTCAAAGCCTTCCTGGAAGGATTTCCTCAGCGCTATTTGCAAGTGCATACCGCCGAGGAGGTGTTGCGGCACATGCAGTTGGCCGAAGAGTTAGCCCGGGACCCGGTGCAGGTCGAACTGAAACGCGGCCGCCACTGGTACGAGCTGACCCTCGTCACCAAGGATCGTCCGGGCCTGTTCGCCATGCTGGCTGGCATATTAGCGGCGTGGGGCATGAACATCGTCAAGGCCAACGCATTCTCCAACGAGGCCGGAACCGTGGTAGACACATTCCACTTCACCGACCGCTTCCGCACGCTGGAGTTGAATCTATCCGAGTGGGCGCGCTTTAAGAATAGCGTCATCAGCGTGCTGTTGGGCGAGGCCGATCTGGAGAAGATGCTGAAAGACCGGCAGCGGTCAGAAAAAGCGATCGTCACGAAGGTGAAGGTGGAAACCAAGATCGACTTCGACGATGCCTGCTCCGCCACCAGCACGCTGGCGCAGGTTATCGCGCAAGATCGTCCGCGCCTCCTCCACCGCATCGCCTCATGCCTCTCCAAGCAGGAATGTAATATCGAAATCGCCCTGATCGATACCGAGGGCCAGATGGCGATCGATACCTTCTATCTCACGTCCGATGGGAAGAAGTTGCGCGAGGAGCACTGCCGAAAGGTGGAGAGAGCATTGCTGCAAGAATTAGGCAGAGAGTAAGAACAAGCGCGTTATAGGGATCAGGGGCCAGAGGTCAGGGGTCAGGGGCCAGCACAAAGCTGGCACTGACCCCTGGTCCCTGGCTTTCATCCTGAGCGGATTGACGATTGCGCGGATGCGTAATCGTCCACGGAGTCGAACGATCCCTACCCGTCTACCACCCTACTTCGTCGAGAACTTAAACACCGTCTTCTCGTCGAATTTCTCCCCCGGCTTCAGAATCGTGCTCGGGAAGTTCGGATGATTCGGCGAATCTGGATAGTGTTGCGTCTCCAGGCAGAATCCGTACCGGTGCTTGTAGACGTGCCCATGTTTTCCGGTCACGGTGCCGTCGAGGAAGTTGCCGGTGTAGAACTGAACTCCGGGCTGCGTCGTCGAAACTTCCATCATCCGTCCCGTGGTCGGTTCATAGACCCGCGCAGCCAGCGTGAGGCCCGCGCCTTTGCGGTTGATCACAAAGTTGTGATCGTAGCCGTGGCCAAGCGTGAGTTGTGCATCTTTGGCGTCGATATCAGCTCCGATCTTTTTCGCGGTCGTGAAATCAAACGGCGTCCCCTTCACCGGCTTCAGTTCTCCGGTAGGAATCAGGTATTTGTCGACTGGGGTGAACCGGTCGGCGTTGATCATGATTTCGTGATTAAGGATGTCGCCATTGCCCTCGCCCGCCAGGTTGAAATAGCTGTGCTGGCTCACGTTGATGGGCGTGGCTTTGTCGGTGGTCGCTTCGTAATCGATCGTGAGTTCGTTGGAATCGTTCAGAGTGTACGTGACCTTTGCCTTTACGTTGCCGGGAAAGCCGTCATCTCCGTCTTTGCTGAGATAGCTGAATGCCACCCCGTTTTTGCCCTTGAGCGGTTCCGCATCCCACAGCACTCGATCGAATGTCCGCGTCGTCCCGCCGTGCAGCGTGTTCGGCCCATCATTCTTTGGCAAGTCGTAGGTTTTGCCGTCGAGCGTGAACTTGCCGTTCGCGATCCGGTTGGCATAGCGCCCCACGATCACGCCAAAGTACGGCGGATTGGGTGTGTAACCGCCCAGTTCTTCGTGGCCGAGAACAACGTCGGCGAACTCGCCTTTGCGGTCGGGAACGCGCAGGGAAACAATGATTCCTCCGTAATTCATGGCGCGAACTTCCATGCCGTGAGTATTGGTCAGCGTGAACAAGGTGACGGGCCTCCCTTCCCAGGTCCCAAAGGATTGCTGTTGAACTCCAGATTTCGGTTTCGACGATTGCGCAAAAAGTACGCTGCTGATCGCCAGCATGAGCGAGCAAGCAACTAAGAGGCGTCTTGGCATCATGGCGGAAAGTGTACTACGGTCGCCACCGTTTGGCGTGTGGCGCGGCGGTTCCCCGCTTGTGCCGGCAGGAAGGACAGAGAACACTTTCCCGCAGGTCCACCCACTCCACGGCGTGGGCCGAGGCCATCGCGCACCGGTAATCCTGGCAATGCCGCAGGCCTAACGTATGGCCAAGTTCGTGAATTGCTTCTTTCCCGAGCCGCTCCGAAAGCAAAGCGTCATCGCGCTCCAGCCCATAGAACTCCTGCCGCAGGCGATGGAAAGAAACAATGGCAAACCGCCCTCCCAGCTGGGCCTCCCCGAAAACATATTGCAAAATCGGAATGTACAGATCGACCGAAGTGATGCCGAGTACGTGAAAGTCTGCCGGGCCAAAAAGGGCCTGCATCCGCTGCAGAATCTCGGATGAATGGTACTGCTGTCGCTCGGGATGATACGACGGCCTGGGATCGAGCGAGGCGGTTGAGAGTTCGCACCGGACCTGGAAACAGTCACGAATCTCGCTCCGCAACTGCTCGAGAAGTGCCGGTTCAACAGCTCCTACCGGAAGTAGGTGTACCAGGTTCATGCGCCATCCGCCGCGCCGTGCGCCGCCCGTCCGCTCAGTTCCGTGCTTCCGCCGGCGTTCGGGTCCAGCCGTAGCGTTTCAGCTTGTGATGGAGAGTAACGCGGTCGATTCCGAGCACTTCGGCGGCCCGGCTCTGGTTTTGATTGCATTCGTCCAAGATACGCAGGATGTGTACGCGCTCGATTTCGTCGAGCGATTTGTCTTCCGGGGAAGCCGTAGGCATCGTCTTAAAGATGAAGTCCTGCTCGCGGATCTCCGGCTCCTGCGCCACGACCATGGCGCGCTCCACCGCGTTCTCCAGTTCGCGGACGTTTCCCATCCAGGGCTGCTGTTGCAACTGGTTCATGGCGCCCGCAGCTACACGCGTGACGTGCTTGTTCATCGCCAGCGAGAATTTCTTTACGAAGTGGTTCACCAGCAGCGGAATATCTTCCTTGCGCTCGCGCAGCGGCGGCAGTTCAATGCGAAATACGTTCAGGCGATAGAACAAATCCGGACGAAACGTGCCCTCGTCGATCATGCGCTCCAGGTTCTTGTTGGTGGCTGCGACACAGCGAAAATCGACTTTGATCACCTGGTTCCCGCCGACGCGCGTGATCTCCCGCTCCTGCAGAACGCGCAGCAGGTCAGTCTGTGTTTTCAGGCTGATATCGCCGATCTCGTCGAGAAACACCGTTCCGCCCTCGGCGATTTCAAATTTTCCTTTCTTGCGGTATTGCGCGCCGGTAAATGCGCCCTTCTCATGACCGAAAAGTTCGCTTTCGAGCAGGGTCTCAGTAAGGGCGCCGCAGTGAATTACGACCAGCGGATGAAATCTGCGCATGCTGGCCGCATGAATGGCGCGGACTGCCAGTTCTTTCCCGGTTCCGCTCTCCCCCGTGATCAGCACACTGGCGTCGGTAGGCGCTACGGTTTCGATCGCTTCGAATACCTTGCGCATCGCCGCGCTCTGCCCGACCAAATCTCCCGGGCTGGTAACCTCCGCCACAGTTTCCCGTAGCCGGATGTTTTCCTGCTCGGCTCGCTTGTGCGCGAGGGCTTTTTTCACCAGG
>Ga0335071_10003803_pt1 | contig 15858 bp, 18 predicted proteins | sample Lox_Sample_15_FD_206724 | JGI IMG/M metagenome (GOLD analysis project Ga0335071, IMG submission 206724) | Soil microbial communities from Loxahatchee National Wildlife Refuge, Florida, United States - Lox_Sample_1.5 | ecosystem: Environmental > Terrestrial > Soil > Wetlands | place: USA... | reverse complement strand
AGCCATCCCTCTTTGATTCATAGACGCTTTTCATATTTAATCTTCTTCTTTTTCATCTCATCCTTGCAGTCATACTATTGTCGCAGGCTCATTATGGATTCTTAAGTCAATCTAATTTTTTTATCCGAATTTAATAGACTATTGTGAAATATGCGTCAAGTTTTGAAAAAACTTGGAATCTCCATAAGATACCCTATTATTTTCTTCCAGCCTGCCATTAATTTCAGCTTGACACAATCATGGAATTCATATAGAAAAGCCCCCTACATTGAAAGATCAATAAAGGAGGATCATTTTTGGCTACACATAAATCCGCAGAAAAAAGGAGCAGACAGAACGAAAACAGACGCGTGAGAAATACCTCGGTCAAGTCAAGCGTCAGAACCATAATAAAATCCGTAGTGACGGCTGTTGAAGAAAGGGATAAGGCGGGTTCAGTAACCGCTCTTGCTGCTGCCGTTCCTGCTATCAAAAAGGCAGCTTCCAAAGGTGTATTTCACAAAAAGACAACTGCGCGCAAGATATCAAGATTAACCAAAATGGTAAATGCCCTCAATAAGGGGTAATATTTTCTTACCCATTAGCATAGTTGTTTCTCAAAATCCTGACATCATTAATCTATATGCCCTCTCGGCTGTATCATTGGACAGTTTGACGAGGGCATTTTTGCGGTTTGTCTCTTTAGTGCTGACGTCAGTGAATGTGTAGTCCTGATATCCTGAAAAGCTCTTGTTGGACCAGATGACCTTTTTAGTACTCTGATCTTCAAATGTGAGTTCTATAGTTATGGTCGCACGCTCCTCCTGAGTGATGACGCTTTTTTGGTAAGCAAGGGGAGAAATCGTGAGATTGTTTATACTGGCCTTGAATATAGCGTCTGCTTTTTCCCGATTATCAATTAATGTAAACCTTCCACCAATAATGAATTGATCTATGAAGGCAGTCCTGAAGGAATTTTCTATATTGGCCTCGCTGGTCCTGTTGGAAAAATTGTCTATAAAGACCGTCCGGATGGTTTTATCTATATATTCACCGCCGGGGCTGAAGCGGTAGCCGCAGCTTGAAAAGAGAAAGGTAGTGAGAAGGACTACAAATATGGCTATCCATTGTACCCGATAAATCCCCCTCAGTCCCGCTTTACAAAAGGGGGAGGCCAATGACGATTCCTTACTGAACCACGATATTGACAAGTTTCTTGGGAACATATATTTCTCTCATCACTTTTTTACCGGAAATAAAATTGATAATCTTCTCATCATTCAGGGCAAGCGCCTTGATCTTTTCCCCGTCTTCATCCGCAGCGACGACTATCCTGCTCCTCACTTTTCCATTGATCTGAATGACAATGGTAATTTCTTCTTCCGCGGCGACGTCATGATCATACTCCGGCCAGGAAACATCGGCTAAATTGCTTTCACACCCTAATTCTATCCACAGCTCCTCGGTGATGTGGGGAACAATGGGGGCGAGCAGTATAATGATTGTTTCGATGGTCTCCCTGATGACAGAGAGGGCCTTGGCATCTCCGTTCTGTGGCCGCTCGATAAGGTAAAGGGCATTGACCAGTTCCATGACTGCGCTGATAGCCGTATTGAAGTGGAACCGATCCTCGATATCGCGGGTCACTTTCCTGATCGTCTGGTGTGTTTTTCGTCTCAGGTTTTTTAATTCACCTTCGATTTCCTCATTTCCGTTGAAAGGCTTAACATTCGCGATATCATCTAGGTAATCAATCACGATCCGCCATGCCCTGTTCAGGAAACGGAACGATCCCTCGACCCCCTGATCAGACCATTCCAGATCCTTTTCCGGGGGCGCCGCAAAAAGACAGAACATCCTGACTGTATCGGCTCCGTATTTTTTGATTAGGTAATCAGGATCGACGACATTCTTCAGCGATTTGGACATTTTTTCTGATTTGCCGATTGTGACCTCTTGTTCGCACTGGGTACATTTTTCGTCCTTCACCTCATCGGGGAACAGGTAACCATGCTCTTTACAGCGCATCGTCTCCTTGCAGACCATGCCCTGGGTGAGGAGATTGGTAAACGGCTCATCGAAATTCAGGACGCCGTAGTCTCTCAGCATCTTGGTGAAGAAGCGTGAATACAGAAGGTGGAGGATCGCGTGCTCAATGCCTCCGATATACTGATCCACCGGCATCCAGTAGTGTACCATCTGTTTATCGAGACCGGGTTTTTCTGAGAATTGGGGCGAGCAGAAGCGGTCGAAGTACCAGGAAGACTCCACAAACGTATCCATGGTGTCCGTTTCACGCTTTGCCGCACCGCTGCATTGCGGGCAGGTAGTCTCCACGAATGCCTTGAACTTTGCCAGAGGAGAACCCCCTTCTCCCGTCAATTCGATGTCGCGGGGCAGGACCACGGGAAGGTCGGTTTCCGGTACCGGTACTGCGCCGCACTTGTCGCAGTAAATGATGGGAATCGGCGCCCCCCAGTAGCGCTGACGGGAAATGCCCCAGTCACGCAAGCGGTACTGGATGGCCTTCTTGCCGCGGCCTATGGATTCCAGGTATTCGGCGATGGCATCAAGGGCCTTCAAATTTTCCATGCCGTTGAATTGCCCGGAATTAACGAGTATACCTTCGTCAATATAGGCCTCCTTCATGGTGTGGATGTTAAGAGGCTTGTTCTGAGGTTGAATAACCACGATGAGGGGGAGATTGTATTTCTTCGCGAATTCAAAGTCGCGCTGATCGTGGGTAGGCACTGCCATGACACACCCGGTTCCATATTCGGCAACGACAAAGTTTGCCGCGAAGATAGGCATCTTCTTTTTTGTCAGCGGATTGAGGCAGTAGGCATCCAGGAACATGCCTTCCTTATCGTAATACTCCGACGTCCTCATCAGTTTGTCCTGTTTTTTTACCTTGTCCACAAATTCCCTGACTTCATTTTCAATCGGTTTTCCCTTGACCAGCTCCATTACCAAGGGGAGTTCGGCGGCAACCAGCATAAATGTGGCCCCGTAAACGGTATCCTGCCTTGTCGTAAAGACATCGATCGTGCCGTTGCCGTTGGCCATAGGGAAATAGATCTCACATCCAAAGCTCTTGCCGATCCAGTTCTTCTGCATGGTTATGACCCGTTCAGGCCAGCCGGGGAGTTTATCGCAGTATTCAAGGAGTTCTTCGACATAATCGGTGATGCGGAAAAACCACTGGTCGAGATATTTTTCCTCGACCTCCGTGGAGCATCTCCAGCACTGACCTGCCTCCACCTGCTCGTTTGCCAGGACCGTTTGACAGACCGGGCACCAGTTCACGATGGAGCTTTTTTTATAGGCGAGCCCTTTTTCATACATCCAGAGGAAGAATAACTGTTCCCAGCGGTAATACTCGGGCTCACAGGTGGAAAGCTCCCTGTCCCAGTCATAGCTGAAGCCCATTTCCTTGAGCTGTTTTTTCATATAGGCGATGTTTTCATTAGTCCACGTCGCCGGGTGAATGCCGTGGTCGATGGCTGCATTTTCCGCGGGCATGCCGAAAGAATCCCAGCCCATGGGATGCAGAACATTGTAGCCGTTCATCCTCTTGTAGCGCGCCACTACATCACCGATGGTGTAGTTTCGCACGTGGCCGATATGAATTTTACCGGAGGGATAAGGAAACATCTCCAGCAGGTAGTACTTCTTTTTGGAAGGATCTTCCGTGACCTTGAAAATACCCTTATTTTCCCAGATTGCCTGCCATTTCTTTTCCAGTTCCTGCGGCTTATACTTTTTCTCCATAAATCATCCAGCCTCCAACAGTAAGACTCAGAACAATATCCTCATGATTAAGAACTTCCGGAGATTTCGTTGATGGTTTGACTCGCTTCTTCTTTATATAATTTCAGGTATACGGCATCGAGAATCCCGTTTATGAAAGAACCGGAATTTTCGGAGCCGTACAATTTGCCCAGATCTATTGCTTCATTCAGTGTGACTTTGGGGGGTATATCCGGACAGTATAATAGCTCGTAAACGGCCATACGGAGGATGTTTCTATCAACCCTCGACATGCGTGCAAGCGACCAGTTTTCGGAGCAGCTGGTAATATGACCGTCTATCTGTTCCCTGTTGTCCCAGGTGCCTTCAATCAAAAGGGTAGAGAATTTTCTGGACTCCTCCGGAGCGTCAAAGTTATTCCAAAAAAGCTTGACGGCCTCTTTGGAATCGATATTTAAAACATCCAGCTCGTAAAGAACTTGTAAGGCAATCTCTCTTGCCTTTCTTCGTTGGTGCATTAATTCCTCTGGCTATACTACATCGGGCACTATTTATGATGGGTCTTCCAATATAGATACTAAATAAAATATTTATAAACCTTTGCACAATTGGTTTATGTCATTGCGGTCTTGCGAGGCAATCTCGTAAGTTACTAATGCAATGACTGAAGAAGAGCTCTGCTAATAATTAGTAAGGCTATAGTTTCCTGAAAAGGTCTACCATTTCAATGGCGGACATGGCGGCGTCCCATCCCTTGTTTCCCGCTTTGGCCCCCGCCCTTTCAATAGCCTGTTCGATGGTATCCGTGGTCAGTACACCGAAGGCAACAGGAATCTCAGTTTCCAGGCCGACGCTCGCTATCCCCTTCGTGACCTCGGCGCTGATATATTCAAAATGGGGCGTAGCCCCTCTGATTACCGCACCAAGACAGATCACCGCATCGAACTTCGCAGTCTTTGCCAGCCTCTTGGCCGTTGCAGGTAACTCAAACGCGCCCGGAACCTTGTAGACCTGGATGTCTTTTTCGTCCGCCCCCGCCCTTGTCAAGGCATCGACGGCGCCGTCAATAAGCCTCCCGCAGATAAAATCGTTGAAGCGACTTGCGACAATGCCGAACTTCATCCCCTTGGCGACCAGCTTTCCTTCTATGATCCTTGGCATATTCCCCTCTCCATGGTGAGACTTGAAAAATTTATACTTCCAACAAATGCCCCATCTTTTTCTTTTTTGTCTTAAGATACTTAATGTTGCTGTCAGTTGGCTTTATTTCAATGGGAACGCGGTCTGTAATGGTTAAACCGTACCCCTCAAGGCCGACAATTTTCTTGGGATTGTTGGTCATGAGTCTCATCTTTCTGACACCAAGATCGGCCAGGATCTGGGCACCGATGCCGTAATCACGCAAGTCTGCCTTGAAACCGAGCGAGATATTGGCCTCAACGGTATCTTTCCCACGCTCTTGCAATTCGTAAGCCTTGATTTTATTAACCAGGCCGATACCCCTGCCTTCCTGGTGCATATAAACGATTACGCCTTTTCCCGCCTCATCCACCATCTTCATGGCTTGATGGAGCTGGAAGCCGCAGTCGCACCTTTCTGATCCGAAAACGTCGCCGGTCAGGCATTCAGAATGAACCCTCACCAGTACTTCGTCTTCAGGCTCAATCTCTCCCTTGACCAACGCGACGTGCTTCATGTCATCGACGTCATTTTCATATACGATGAGTTTGAATTTGCCCCCGTGGCTTGTGGGGATCGTAGCCGTCGCTGCCCTTCTGATCAGGGATTCATGCTGCATTCTGAACTGGATCAGGTCAGCTATGGTCGCTATCTTCAGGCCATGCTCCTTTGCAAAGACCTCCAAGTCCGGCATCCGGGCCATTGTGCCGTCATCCTTCATGACCTCACATATCACACCCGCAGATTTCAATCCGGCCAACCGCGCCAGATCCACCGAACCTTCCGTCTGTCCGGTTCTTACCAGTACACCGCCCTTTTTAGCGCGTATAGGGAAGACATGTCCCGGGCTGACGATGTCATCGGATGATGCTCCGTCGGCAACGGCTGTCTGTATCGTTGTCGCCCTGTCGGCAGCAGAAATACCCGTGGTCACTCCGCGCTTGGCTTCTATGGATACTGTAAAGTTGGTGCCGAAACAAGAACGGTTATCCGATACCATGGGAGTCAAACTTAGTCTGTCCGCAATCTCTTCACTGAGTGACAGGCATACGAGTCCCCTCCCGTATTTTGCCATGAAATTAATTGCATCCGGCGTAACAAATTGTGCCGCCATGCAGAGATCACCTTCGTTTTCTCTGTCTTCATCGTCCACTAAAATAATCATTTTGCCACTTTTAATATCAACTATGGCTTCTTTTATTGTACTTACACTCATCTTGCACCTGCTGTTAATTAAATCCTAAATCCCCCTGCACTCCCCCTTTTCTAAAGGGGGGATGGGGGGATTTTTATTTTATGAATCCATGTTCCGCAAGGAATTTCATATCAATTCCCTTGCCTGTACCTGGGTTGAGAAATTTTTCCACATATTTTCCGATAATATCCGTTTCAATATTAACCGGATCACCCACCTTTTTAAATCCCAATGTCGTGTTCCGCGCCGTGTGAGGAATTATATTAACATAAAATCTGTTTTTTTCACAGCGATTTACAGTTAAACTTATCCCGTCAACTGCGACTGATCCCTTTTCCACGATGTACCGGCTTAATTCGGAATCGATTTCCACACCGAACTGAATTGAGCCGGCCTTGTTGATTTTTTCCTGAATCTTTCCCACTCCGTCCACATGGCCCAGAACCAGGTGTCCTCCTAAAAAGCTGTTCATCCGCAAGGATTTTTCCAGGTTTACCGCGTCTCCGGGTTTGAGTAATTTAAGGTTTGTCCTGGCCAGGGTCTCTGCCGATACGTCCGCGGAAAATTCCTTGCCCGTTTTATGAGTTACCGTAAGACAGGCGCCGTTTATGGAAATACTGTCACCAATATTGGTGTCATCTAAATTCATGGAGGTCTCGATTACAAGAAGGGCATCCTCCCCTTTCTTCGTTAACCGCTTCACGGCCCCCATACTTTCTATAATTCCTGTGAACATAACCGGTAGTTTTCCTGTTTGTGACGGCTACTTGGTGTCGTCCTTCTTTACACTGAGAAAATCCTTGAGTTCATCCAAAAAATCGCTTACGTCACGGAATTCTCTATATACCGATGCGAACCTCACGTAGGCGACTCCGTCCAGATTCTGGAGCTCCTTCATGACCTGTTCCCCGACGACGGACGCCGGGATTTCTTTATCGGGATACTCCTGACAGCGCTGTTCAATTCTCTCCACTATGCTTTCAATTACATCAGTACTAATGGGGCGCTTTTCACAGGCCTTCTTGATGCCGGAACGTATTTTCGTCCTGTCGAAGGGTTCCCTCCGGCCGTCTTTTTTGACTACCGTCGGGAGAACTTCTTCCACAAATTCATATGTCGTGAAACGTTTTCCGCAGGATACGCACTCCCGGCGTCTCCTGATGGCATCGCCGTCCTTGCTGATCCGGGAGTCTATTACCTTGTTCTCTGCATTACCACAAAAAGGACACTTCATAACTTGGACACCTTTACACCGGCTTCCTTTAAAATATCCTCTGCCAGTTTATCCCTGTAGATCGCCTTTATAACAACCATCTTGATGCCGGCGTTGATGATCATCTTGGCGCATATGACACAGGGTTGATTGGTACAGTAGAGGGTTGCATTGTTCACACTGACTCCGTGGAGTGCAGCCTGAATAATGGCATTCTGCTCCGCGTGAAGCCCCCGGCATAGTTCATGGCGTTCGCCGGAAGGGACCCCCAGTTGTTCGCGCAGGCATCCCACATCCAGGCAATGATTGAGGCCTGATGGGGCCCCATTATAGCCTGTAGCCAGCAATCTCCGGTCCTTCACCAAAACCGCGCCGACGCTTCGTCTCAGACAAGTGGAGCGCCTTGAGACAAGTTCGGCAATATCCATAAAATATACATCCCATGTCGGCCGCTGGTTTTTTTTGCCTACAGTTTTAGGTTTCGTTTGCACTGCCTTGGCTTTACCCATCAGTCCTTCAATATCCTTTCACGATTAAGGTCAAAACTTTCACAGTGCGCATCACTTTGCTTCCTCAATCCGCTTTTCGTTTAAACCCGTTTTTCAATTGCCTCGATTTTATCGATGCGCTTCTGATGACGGTCTCCCTCAAATTCTGTACTCAACCAAAGGCGCGTGATTGATTTCGCCGCTTCTTTCTCTGTCCGCCGGCCGGCCAGCACAAGGATGTTCGTATCGTTGTGCTGCCTGCTCATGCGGGCAGTCTCTTCATCGAGGCATACAACTGCCCTGACGTGCGGGAACTTGTTGGCGACAATAGCCATGCCCACACCGGAGCCGCATAGCAGAATACCCCGGTCAAACTCTCCGGAAGAGACCCTTTCGGCCACTCTTGCGCCAAAGTCGGGATAATCGACAGGCTGTCCGCTGTCAGTACCGACGTCGGTTATTTCATATCCCAGGTCCACAAGGTATTGCCTGATAGTTTGTTTTAGAGGAAATCCGGCGTGATCGCAACCTATAATTATTTTAGCCATGTAATTAGCGTTCGCTGAATTTTTTGAATATGAGTACAGCATTGACACCGCCAAATCCAAATGTATTGGACATGGCCGTTTGAATATCCTTTTTTTGCGCGGCATGGGGAATATAATTGAGATCACATTCAGGATCAGGGTTATCCAGATTGATAGTCGGCGGGATGATGCCTTCATAGATAGACATCACCGAAATAATAGCCTCCACACCGCCTGAGGCACCCAGGAGATGGCCGGTCATGGATTTTGTAGAACTCACGGAGAGTTTAGATGTGTGCCTGCCAAAGACCTTTTTAATGGCCTGGGTTTCACAAATATCATTGGACGGCGTCGCGGTGCCGTGGGCGTTGACATAGTCGATATCGCCGGGGCTCATCTGGGCGTCATGCAGAGCTGCTGCCATGCATCTCGCCGCTCCTTCATGGCCCGGCGGAGGCGCTGCCATGTGGTAGGCGTCGCTCGTCATCCCATATCCGACCACTTCCGCGTAGATCCTGGCACTTCTGTCAAGAGCTGATTTTAATTCTTCCAGGATCACAATCCCGCACCCTTCTCCCATGACGAAACCGTCCCGGTCACGGTCAAAGGGGCGGCTTGCTTTTTCAGGCAGGTCATTTTTGACGGACATCGCCCTCATTGCGTTAAACCCGCTTATGCCGAGGGGTGTAATAGCCGCGTCCACGCCGCCTGCGATCACAACATCGGCATAATTGCCGGATATAATCCTCATGGCATCCCCGATGGCGTTAGTTCCTGAAGAGCAGGCAGTGGCCGGACAATTTATCGGGCCCTTTGCTCCAAACCTGATCGACACGTTGCCGGCACCAAGATTTGCAAGAACAGCAGGGATGGCAAAGGGGGACACCTTCCCGGGGCCGCCATGGAGTATTTTTTCTTTTTCTCTTTCCAGGGTTGCAAGGCCGCCGATTGCCGACCCTATGATTACACCGGCTCTTTCAGCGTTTTTCTCGTTGATGCTCAATTCCGCGTCAGCCAGAGCCATCTCGGAGGCAGCCAGGGCGTAAATAATGAAGTCATCAAACTTGCGAACTTCTTTTTTGCTTATAAACTTGAGGGCGTCAAAATTCTTCAGTTCACCGGCGATTCTTGTTCTGTATCCGGTCGCGTCGAATTTAGTTATTTTCCCGATTCCTGATTTTCCCTTGCGGATTTCCCTCCATGTATCTTCGGCGGTATTGCCGAGAGGCGTAACCGCGCCGATCCCTGTTATAACGATTCTTCTTTTTGAAGGAGTCTGTTTTCCTCGCGTCATGTAAGATTAGGTTACCCCTTTGCTCCTGAGGAAATTGATCACATCTTGTATAGTACGGATTTTTTCCAGCTCCTCATCGGAGATCTGCAATCCGAAATTTTCTTCCATTTCCATGATCAGTTCGACTAAGTCGAGGGAATCGGCTCCCAGATCATCTATAAAGGATGCCTCCGGTACACATTCCTCTTTAGTAACATCCAGATGCTCCATTATAATTTCTATAACTCTGTCTTCGAGTTTCATTAACCTTCCCTCCTCAAGTGTATAAACAATTTATGATGAAGTACCCTGCATGAGAGCTTTGATAAACCCCCTTTTTCTTGAGGGGGTTGTGATATGGCGTTTATTGGTTACTGTCGAGTAATAGTTCCTAAGTGATTTTTTCAACAGGGACCACCTGCCGCCCCTTATATGTTCCGCAGTTGGGGCAGACGTGATGAGACAGCTTCGGTTCACCGCACTGCGGACATGCAGAAGCCAGTGAAGGCTTAAGAAAATCATGCGATCTCCTCTTATTTCGCCTTGTCTTTGAATGTCGTTTAACTGGATTTGGCATAATTATTTTCCTTTATAGAAGTTTATTTTTTATCTGAAATTTTAAGGTTTTTTAAAACAGCCAGGCGCTCATCGATAAATTCTGAGCGGCAGCCGCAGCTTGCCGTGTTGATATTAATCCCGCAATATGGACATAACCCCTTGCACGTATCCTTGCAAAGGACTTTGATCGGAATTTGCAGCACAATTTGCTCGAATATCAGACCATCCAGATCGATTACATCATCCTGATAAAACCCATATTCGAGGTCTTCGGAACTTAATTCCTCTTCCGTAAGTCTGTCTTTCGCCGGAACAAATGTGTATCTGAAAGAACTTTTTATCGGGGAATTAGTAACTTCCAAACACCGGGAGCAATTGGCTACAACTGTTGCTTCCAGGTTTCCTTCGATAAATACGGACTCACGCATTTTTTTTACAGAACAACGAACGTCAACCCCTTGTAGGGAAAAATCACTTTTTTCCCTTTCAGGCAAAAGTTCCCGAAACCAATCGCTATCTTTATGAAACTGAAGGTTCAGTCCCTCATCCGGGATGTTGCTGATAATGATCTTCAATTTGCGTCCTTAATTATATAAATTGTGATCCCGGTATGCGATGAGTCGACATTTGTAAGGTGCGAAGTAGATTACAAATTGGCCTTATTGTCAAGCATAATTTTATGGTTTGAAATCCGGCTTGACAAACGAATGATGAGCGCCATATAAGGGAGTTCATCAAAACAATGGACTTGGTTGATAAAATGACGCAGCAAGAAATAGTCAGAACACGTTTTGCCCCGTCTCCCACAGGATTTTTACATATTGGAGGTGCGAGAACCGCACTTTTTGCGTGGCTTTATGCCCGGCACTACAGTGGCAAATTCGTTCTCAGGATAGAGGATACCGATCAGCTTCGCTCGACGGAGGAATCAACTAGGGCGATCCTCGATGCCCTCACGTGGCTTGGGCTTGACTGGGATGAGGGACCGTTTTTTCAGGCACAGCGTGTGGATATGCACAGGCAAATGGTAGAAAAGCTCCTGGATGAAGGGAAGGCCTATTACTGCGTATGCACACCCGATGAGCTGGAAGAGAAGAGGAAGAGGGCTCTCGCGGAGGGCAGAAAACCGAAATATGACGGTACGTGCCGGGATAAAAATCTTCCCAAGTCGGCGAATTCCGTGGTTAGGTTCCGATGCCCGCATACAGGCGTAACGGTGGTGGATGACCTGGTTAAAGGGATGATCACCTTTAGCAACGAGGAACTGGATGATCTGGTCATAGAAAGAAGCGACGGCTATCCGACGTACAACTTTGCTGTTGTCGTAGACGATGCCCAGATGGAAATAACACATGTGATCAGAGGGGATGACCATGTCAACAATACGCCGCGGCAGATCCTTCTTTATGAGGCGTTGGGATATAAAATTCCCCAGTTCGGCCATGTCTCCATGATCATGGGGTCGGATAAGACGCGGCTCAGCAAACGCCATGGTGCGACATCCGTTATGGCTTACAAGGAAATGGGGTATCTGCCTGAGGCCCTGGTCAATTACCTGGTCAGGCTCGGCTGGTCATACGGGGACCAGGAGATATTTTCTTTGGATGAGCTCATCCGTTTGTTTTCCCTTGATTCGGTTGGTAAGTCCGCCGCCATATTCAATCCGGAAAAACTCCTCTGGCTGAATCAGTACTATATTAAGGAGTGCCCGCCAGAGAGGCTTGTCCAGGAGATGATACCCTTCTGGAAGCGACTGGGAGTTGATACCACCGATCAGGTCCTTCTCGGGAATGTGGTTAATGACCTTAAATCAAGGGCAAAGACCCTTGTTGAACTTTCCGAATCAAGCCTGTTTTACTTTACGGCCGATGTTGCCTATGAAAGCGAGGCAGCGAACACATTTCTGAAGACGGAAATGGCTGATCATCTCAAGGCTGTAGCTGAAGGAATTCCCTCTTTACACGATTATTCGAAAAAGGGGATGGAGGCGTTTCTGCGAACCCTGGCGGAAAAGAGAGGCATCAAACTCAAAGTGATAGCCCAGCCGCTCCGGGTTGCTATTACAGGAAAGACTGTCAGTCCTGGCATTGACGAGGTTATGATCACTCTCGGCAAGGAGAGGGTGATTAAAAGAATCAATAAAGCCATCGAGTATATCAAGCACAGAGGCTAATCTACATCCTGAGACCCCCTTCGATAAAGGGGGATGTAGGGGGATTTTTTTTCGTCACTCCCGCGCAGGCGGGAATTCAGGCCTGTCCCCCGCTGGCGGGGGTTGGGGGTGGCTGGCAATCCAGTCATCTTAACCATCATTTCTTAAGAGAGATCTTCACCTTTTTCAGTCACTCCCGCCCTCCTTTTGTCATTCCCGCAAAAGTCGGAATCCAGAAGGTCTTTTGTCTTTTGCCCATGTCACTCTGAGCTATGTCACAGTGAGCCTGTCGAACTGCGAACGGAGAGTTGAACCTGTCCCGTACTTGATACGGGGGAATCCAGGCCTATCCCCCGCTGGCGGGAGTTGGGGGATTTAGAACTTCCTAAATTTTCCTGAATACTGGTTGTCCCCCGCTGGCGGGGGTTGGGGGTGGCTGGCAATCCAGTCATCTTAACCCTCATTTCTCAAGAGAGATTTTCACCTTGACTTTTCACAACCGATTGTTTAAAAAACCACCTCCCCAATCGTTTATTCCCAAATCATGGTCCCATCGTCTAGTGGTTAGGACGCTGGCCTCTCACGCCGGAAACTCGGGTTCAAGTCCCGGTGGGACCACCATAAAATTCACACGAATTTGATGCTTTTCCTTCGCGTTGTTCATTTTTCCAGAAGATGGAATAGCGGCCGTGCGGCAGGACCGCCCGAGTAGCTATCACCGGGGAAGACTTTATGAGACATCTTCACACGCCTGCCAATTAATTCCATTCCCACTTTATCTGGCGGTAAATCAGCCAGGTTGCCTGCAATCCACGGGCCTTCGTCAAGCTCAACAAGAACGACGATGTATGGCGCCTCCCCTTCTCGACCCAAAGGCGCAACAAAAGTCTGTGTGAATGTTTTTATTTTGCCTGTTCCTTTCAATTGGACAATCTCCAGGTCGATCCCTCCACATTCCTGGCAGGTCATTTTGGGCGGGCATGTATAAACTTTACATTCCTTGCACTTAATGCCAAGGAGATTATTTTTTTTCAGAGCTTCGTTGTATGTTTTGAAATCCAGTTTGTATTCCATTGCACCCCTCCGCTAACCATCAATCTATCTTCAAAACAAGATTTATTATGATCCCATCACCACCAAGGGTGTCCACTAAACCTACTTTAGCGCCTTCAACCTGACGCCCGAGATCAACAAGATCTCCCCTTAACTGATGCACGATCTCAGAAACCTGCGAGGCGCCCGTAGCGCCAATAGGATGTCCTTTCGCTTTCAAGCCTCCTGAGATATTAATCGGTATTTTTCCATTGATCTTGGTTTCACCTTTTTCCCAGAGTTCTCCACCCTTGCCGAAATCTGCAAAGCCGAGGCTTTCCACGGCTATAATGCTGGCGATGCTGAAACAGTCGTGAAGCTCACATACATCTATGTCCCCGGGACCCACACCAGCCATGTTGTATGCCTGCTTAACGGAAATCTCACGGGCTCTCAGTCTCGGAAGATACTTATATTGGGAGCTGATTTTCCCTGATGATGACTGTCCCACGCCGGCGATATAAACAGGTTTGTCGGTAACCTTTCTCGCTATGTCGTCCGATGTAATGATGATCGCTGCGGCGCCGTCTGAAAAAGGGCAGCAATCAAGAAGTTGTAAGGGAGACGTAACCATGCAGCCATTAAGCACTTGATCCACTGTTATTTCCTTCTGGAATTGGGCCTTGGGATTTTTCGTGCCGTAGTAGTGAGATTGAACTGAAACTTGCGCCATCTGTTCTTTGAGTTTCTGCAAAGGAATATTATAGTGATGCGCGTAGAGGTGTGCCAGCATCGCAAAAACACCAGGGAAGGTAAAGCCTGCGGGATATTCATAATGGCTGTCGCCAAACATGGCGAATGTCCTGGTAGCCAGGGCTGTTCCCATGGCGGTGGCCTTCTCAGTACCACCCGCCAGAACAATGTCATAAAAGCCGGATGCGACCCACATGAAGGCATCCCTGATTGCCATAGTCGCCGACGCACACGCCCCTTCAAATCTTGTCGCAGGGATATTGAAGCAGCCGATGTCATCGGCCAGGAAGGATTGCACCATTCCCTGCCCTTCGGAGAAATCTCCCAGTACATTACCGATGAAAGCGGCCTGTATATCTTTCGGCTTCAGTTTGGCATCCATGATGGCTTCCATAGACGCTTCCGCAAGCATCTCTACCGATGTCTTTGGGCAGTTAAACATAAATTTCGTATGACCGGTGCCGATCACAGCAACTTTCCTCATTTTCATTCCTCCATATCTATTTTGCCGCCATCCGGAGCGCCGCATCAAGTCTGATGATCTCTCCGTTCAGCATCGGGTTTTCGATGATCTGCTGCACCAGTTGCGCGAATTCCTGCGGGCGTCCCAAGCGTTGGGGGAAGGGGGGCATCTTGGCAAGGGTCTCGCGAGCAGCTTCCGGCAGGCCCTCCATCATCGGTGTGTTAAAAAGACCCGGGGCGATTGTCATCACCCTGATTCCATAGTCGGCAAACTCCCTGGCCAAAGGCAGCGTCATACCAACAACGCCTGCTTTAGAAGCACTGTAGGCGGGCTGGCCGATCTGCCCATCAAAGGCCGCGGCAGAGGCCGTGTTGATAATCACTCCCCGCTCTCCTTCCGCATTCGGTGCGTTCTTTACCATGTGTTCAACGGCAAGCCTGATGACGTTGAAAGTGCCAGCCAGGTTTATTTGAACGACTCGGTTGAAATTTGCCAGAGGCATCGGCCCCTTTTTTGTGAGGGCCTTTCCCGGATCCGCCACGCCTGCGCAATTAATCACAACGTTGATTCCTTCCATTGACTCCACCACCTTCAAGATCGCTGCATGTACACTTTCGCCGCTTGTGACATCGGCTTTGGCAAAAATTACCTTCGGGCCAAGTGCGGACGCCAGTTGTTCTCCTCTTTCCACAGCAAAGTCCAGGATCGCTATGTTTGCGCCCTCCAATGCCAGCCCGCGGACGCAGGCCTCTCCGAGTCCCGATGCGCCGCCTGCCACAATTACTTTGCACTCACCAACTTTCATTATTCCATCCTTTCAACCTTTGCTCTGCATATAGAAATTTTTCTTAAGGGCAGACCGGAGTTCACCCCTGAGATCGGGGTGGGCGATATTGATCAGGGCCTCGGCGCGCTGTCTCCTTGATTTATACCGCAGGTCGGCAATACCGTATTCAGTCACTACGTAATGCGCATATGTTCTCGGAACTGTTATAGGAGATCCGGGGGGCATGTCCGGAACAATAGATGTGATCAGGGAACCGTCCTTTGTTTTTCTGGAGGAATAAAGCAGCGTGATCGCCTTGCCTCCTTTAGAGTGAAATGCGCCAAACTGAAAATCCAGTTGTCCTCCGGAGCCGCTCACCATTCTGTGACCTACGCCTTCAGAGTTGATTTGACCGCTAAAATCGACCATCAGGGCCATATTCATGGCTATCATGTTTGGGAATTGGGCCACAAATGACGGATTGTTTGTATAGCCTACAGGATACATGAGACATGTTGGATTTTCATGTA
>Ga0335071_10003801_pt1 | contig 15860 bp, 14 predicted proteins | sample Lox_Sample_15_FD_206724 | JGI IMG/M metagenome (GOLD analysis project Ga0335071, IMG submission 206724) | Soil microbial communities from Loxahatchee National Wildlife Refuge, Florida, United States - Lox_Sample_1.5 | ecosystem: Environmental > Terrestrial > Soil > Wetlands | place: USA... | reverse complement strand
ACTTTGATCTACCCTCCGGGGTATTGAAAAATATCTCTGCCATGCTATAGCATAACATTATCGCTTTAATCATAATATGTGCATCATAATATGCGCACCAATATTATACAGGGATGGGGATGGGCCGTTCCTGTACTGCCGACATTTATCCGGATTGCAGGTATCCCGGGAGGATCCGGTTCCTTCGGGGCCGGCCCCCGGAGAAATCCAGGTCAGTCGTCACTCCGGGCTCCGGAGCGCCGCCATGCCCCGGCCGGCACACGGATGGTGAAACGGGCACCGTGACCGGCCTCGCCGTTCTCCAGGATCGTGATCCCGGTGATGGAGAGGATCTCGCGGGAAAGGAAGAGGCCCAGGCCGGTATTCTTCCCGAACCCCCGTCCGAAGATCAGTTCCTTCTCCTCCGCAGCGATACCGGCTCCGTTGTCTTCGAGAGTCAGTATAAGCGTTCCGTCCGGTGCCGGCGAGGCCCCGACCGTGATTGCTGAAAACGTTTCCCCGCCGTACCGCAGGGCATTGTCGATCAGATTGTAGAAGACCTTCTCCAGCAGCGGATCTGCATATACTTCATACCCGGCCGTGACATTTTCCAGGGTAATACCGGTCAGGGGCAGGTCCGCCATCGCCACCCTGATACAGATATCCACATCCTGCCACACCGGGGACATCACTCCCATATCTTCGTATATTTTCGTGAACTCGATCTGGCGCCCGATTGTGTCGGCGATCTCCTGTTCCCGGGCAAGATACTCCGCCGCTGCCCTGGTGTCGTTCTCTTCCGCAGCCTCCTCGCTCAGGAGGAGATACGCCTTCAGCCCCGTCAGTTTGTTACGGATATCGTGCCGCGTGATACCCGAGAGGAGACTGAGTTTCCGGTTCGCTTCGGCAAGCGCCAGCTCGGCCTGTTTGCGGTCCGTTATGTCCCGGAGGACGAAGAGGGCCCCTTCGGAACCGACGCCCTCGTCACCCAGAGGCATCGCCAGCACATCAAAGCAGCGCGGCTGCCGGCCGGATCCGATCCGGCACTCGGTCCGTCCTCCTTTGTCCGGCAGGCTCGTTCCCCGGAGATTGTCCGGGAGCATGGGCAGGATCTCCCCGATCTCCCGGCCGATTGCGTCCTTCACCGGCACCCCCGTGATCTGCCCGGCCGCAGCATTGATATCGATTACCCGGGACAGGCCGTTCGTAACGATCACACCGTCCTGCATTGTGGCAATGACCCGGGTATATGCGACAGGTATGGACGTGAACAGGTACCTGAAGAGCCCGAACGCGAGGATGATACCTGAGATCATGAACGCCATGGGAGTAAAGTCGAGAGCCGGCACGGGGGTGATGTGTAACGTACTCAGGATATTGCAGGCAAGGGGTATCTCGGCTGCGAGGAGCAGCAGGAGTATAGGGCGCCGGTGGTGCGGGCCGGTCGCAGACAGGTGGGATACGATCAGGATAAGGGAAGTGATCGACACAAGATACGTGAAGGTGATCGCCAGCCAGAAAAGCGGCCCATGACCATGCACCCATATGACGACATCGCCATATCTGACTGGTGTAAAATCCGGGTAGTACAGGTAATGGAGCGGGTTGGTGAACTCCACGAGGCAGAGCACTGCCGGGGGGGCAAAGAAGAGCGGGAGGGTTATGGGAGTCACGTACCGTTCGCGCCGGGTAAAGTACAGGACAAGCAGGAGAAATGCAACCGGGACTACCAGCGTGCAGGGTATCTCGATATTATTGAAGAACAGGCTGGTGTCAAGGTCAGGGCTCAGTATCTCGAAGATATACCCGTATATCCAGATCGTGAGGCACCCCATGAGGAGTGTGAACGGGAGCGAGATCGGAATGTTCCGGTGGCGCCAGCCGGCAATGGTAAAGTACAGGGTGATCGTACCGGAGACCAGGTAGGCAGCCACAAAGAAGAAGCTCAGCAGGGCGACCAGGGCCGTCATGGCCGCAGCTTCCGAAGCGCCGGGTCGGTACCAACGGCCGTTATTCCTGTGTCATACGCCTCCATGCCCGGTGCACAGGGCAGTGGCACCGGTTCTTCGATGATGACCCCCGCACTTCCTGTCATGGGATACCGTTTATTTTTCCCATACAATATGTGTTATGATATGTGATTTCTCCCGATACAGATACAGGGGCTATCGGGAAGTCCTGGCAGAGCCGGACCAACGGACGTATCGCAGAATATCGCGGACATTTTTTCTTTTTTCCTTTCTTTCCGGCACCGTCACGGTGAACCATATAAATCCTGCGCGCCAACGTATGTGCAGTGACGACAGCAATCCTTGGAGCCGGCCTTGCCGGCCTGACCCTTGCCCGGCTCCTGCACGAGAAGGGTGAAGAGGTGATCCTCCTGGAAGCAGAGCCGGAATACGGCGGGCTCTGCAGGTCGAAGACCCGGGACGGTTTCACCTTCGACACCGGCGGCTCCCATATTATCTTCTCGCGTGACGCAGAGGTCCTTGCGTTCATGCGCCGGATGATCGCGGCAAACGAGCAGCGCAATGACCGGAACACGAAGATCTTCTACAAGGACCGGCACGTCAAGTACCCGTTCGAGAACGGCCTCCACGAGCTCCCGATGGAGGACCGGTTCGCCTGCATCCACGGGTTTGTCCGCAACCTGATCGCTGTCGAGAAAGGAGACGTGGCACAGCCGGAGAACTTCCGGGACTGGATCTACTATACATTCGGCACCGGCATTGCCGAATGCTACATGGTCCCGTATAACGAGAAGATCTGGAAGTTCCCGACCGAGAAGATGTCGCACCACTGGGTGGACGGTCGTATCCCCCGGCCGCCGGTCGAGGACATCATCAAAGCCGCGATCGGGATCGAGACCGAAGGCTACACCCACCAGGCCGTCTTCTCGTACCCGCTCGATGGCGGGATCGAGGCGCTCGTCAGGGCAATTGCAAAACCGGTGGAGTCCTGCATCCGCACGGGATTCCGGGTCGCATCGGTGAAGAACGACGGGAGCCACTGGCTCATCGGCAACGGCACGGAAGTAATAGAAGCCGACCGGGTGATCAGCACCATCCCGGTCCAGCACCTGCTGCCCTGCCTGGATGACGTCCCCCCGCGGGTCATGGAGGCCTGCAAAGCGCTCACCTACAACTCCCTCATCTGCGTCAACATCGGGATAAAAGGGGAGATCCCGGCGATCTCCTGGATGTACATCCCCGATAAAAACCTCGGGAAGACCAACCGGGTCTCGTTCCCCTCGAACTTCAGCAGCCACGCGGCCCCGGAAGGGTACAGTTCCGTACTCGCCGAGATTACCCACCAGCCCGGCGACGAGGTCGCCGCACTTCCGGATGAGGTCCTGATCAGGGAGGTCACCGGCATGCTCGAAAGTATGCAGGTCTGCACCCCGGACAGGGTCATCTTCTCATCGGTCGAGCGCCAGCCGTTCGCATACGTGGTATACGATCTTGACTACCGGAAGAACATCGCGATCGTAAAAGAATACTGTTCCCGGATCGGGATCTCCCTGGTGGGCCGGTTCTCGCAGTTCGAGTACCTGAACATGGACGGGGTCATACGATCCGTCTTCGATTTTGTGGCACAGGACAATAATTCCTGAGATCTTCCGTGCATCACGCTTAATAACCGACAGGACCAAAAATGAGCAAGGAGTCACACGTTCCATGATATCGGTGGTCATCCCGACGTTCAACGAAGAGGAGAATATCGCGCAGTGCCTGGTCTCGCTCTGCCACCAGACCGTTCCACGAAACGAGTACGAGATCATCGTAGTCGACGGCGGCTCGAAAGATGCGACCTGCGAGATCGCCCGGAAGTACGCGGACCAGGTCTTTGTCCAGACGAGCAGGAAAGTCGGCGGGGCACGGAACGATGGCGTGAATGCGGCAAAGGGCGACATCATTGCCACGACGGATGCAGACTGCATCCTCCCGCCCCACTGGATCAAACGGATCAGCGAGGATTTTAAAAATCCCGGGCTTGCCCAGCTCTATGGGCCTGTCTACCCGATCGAAGAAGGGCTCGGGAACAGGTTCTCGCTCTTCCTTGCAAATACCTTCTCCCGGATCGGGTACTACAGCCAGACATTCTATTACACGCTCGGCTGCAACACCGCATTCCGGAAGGACGCATTCCTGAAAGCCGGCATGTACCGCTGTATCGATGCCGGCGACGATCTCGAGATCTCCATGCGGCTCAAGGATCTCGGCTCGATAAAATTCGACGAAAACCTGAAAGTAGGGTTCTCGATGCGCAGGTACAAACAGTTCGGCACCATGCAGTCCATCTATGAATGGATCTCCATAGTTTCCGACGGCGGCGAGAGCACGAAATACTCCTACACCCGGAAGAAATACAAATGATTGGGATCCCGCATTACCCTGAAACGATCTCCTCATGACACAAAAATCCGATTCCCCCGCCAGCGTGCCGGACAGCACGGTCAGGATGCATGTCGACCGCAGCGCCTTTGCCCTGCTGCTGGGTATGCGGGTCACCGAAGCCCGCGACGGGTATGCCCGGGTCACGATGCCCTGCCGGGAGAAGAACAATGCCCACGGCGTTGCCCACGGGGGCGCGATCTTCTCGCTCGCCGACCATGCATTCGGCGTTGCGGCAAACTGCGGGGGGATCGACCGGGTCGCGGTCTCGGTGCACATACAGTACCTCGTCCCGGCTACCGGGGATCTCGTGGCAGTGGCGAACCGGGTGGCGGAAAACGGAAAATATTCCACGTACCGGGTCATGGTGTGCGACGGAGAGAGGACCGTCGCTGCGTTCGATGGCGTGGCGCTGAGGGTTTCGGGATAATCCCGCACCGTGTATCTTCTTCCCCTCCCGGGAGAGAAATTCTTTTATTGATCAGGCAGCCAACAGTGATTTCATGGCTGAAATCCGGCAAACACCAGATCCGCTCCGCATTGCCTCGGCAGTACTCCTCGGCGCCATGATCGGGGTCATCCTTTTTCTCATCATTGCAATTATCATCGGATTCTTCAACGACCGTATGGGTATGAATATCCCGCTTCACCTGCTGGCACTGGAGAATATCACGAGTGTACTGCTTCTTGTGGTATTCATGGCAGCCTGTATCGGCTGGTTCGTCCACCTTGTCCTGGTCACGCCGCCCACGGAGCCGGCCGGCCCGGAGCCCGTGATGGATGAAGACCGTGAAGACTGATCCGGGAAGGCCCGGAGAACAACCCGGTACTTGTTCTCCGGTTCCCTGAATGCTGTTTTTATTCTCCGTGACTGCCTCCCGGAACACGGGATCACAACCATTTTATCTCCTGCCCCTGACAGTGAATGTATCTATGGCGATTATGAAGATACGCGGCGGCGATCTCGATCTCGTGGAATACGAGTTCAAGGCGTTTGCTCCCGGAACGGATCTCAAGACGCTGGGACTTGAGAAGAAGAAATATGCCCTGAAGCCGGCGGCGGGAACCATTCACGTCAAGGCGCCGGCCAGGATACACCTCACGGTGCTCGACATGAACCGGTTCGCGCCGGATCACCCGGGCGGTGGCGGTATCGGGTTTGCGATCCAGTGTTACTGCACGGCCGAGGTCGAATGCACGAAAAAAGAGATTGTCATCGACTATAACCGGGCACCGATTGTCCGGAATTTCGTGGCAGTTTTCCGGAAGGCCGTGGGATACACCGGTGGGTTCCGGATAACGATCACCGACCACGAGTACAAGCACGTGGGACTGGGTTCGACGAGCACCGTCATGATAGCAGTCGCAACCGCGATGAACGAGGCAGTGGGCTGCCCGCTCTCCCCTACCCAGCTCCGTCATCTTATCGGGCACAATTACGTGGAGGAGACTGCCGACGGGCAGATCGCCTTCGGGTTTGAGACCGGGGTCGGCCCGGCGGTAAGTGTCCACGGGGGCATGGCGGTGATGGGCGACGAGCTCTCCCTTGCGTACCATCACCCGTTTGCAGAGGGAAAGAATGTCTTCATCATCATCCCGCCAACGGACATATCCTCCGCCGGCACCCAGGAGTTCGATCTCCTGATGAACAAGGCCCGCACCCTCGACTACCGGGACCGCGAGCTCAAGGCGTATCTCTTCCTCATGGATCTCATCCCCGCACTCGAGAAAGGGGATCTGAAAAGAGCAGGCGACGTGATCTGGGAGATCGAGTTCCGGGGTTCGAAACGGGCTGAGGTGGAACACCACAGTTTCGAGATCTACCATTATATGAGCCAGCTCCGGGAGAAGGACCTGGAGTTCGTTGGCATGAGTTCCGTAGGCCCTTCAATCGCCGTAGTCACCGGGCTGGACAGGAAGGCCGTGGAAAACCTGGTGAGACCCCTGGGCCTCAAAATTGCCATCGCCACCAGGGTCGACAATAAAGGGCTCGTCGTAACAAGGAAGAAATAATTTTTGCCTGGCGGTTTTTTTCCGCCCGTCATTTTCGATATCTCTTTAATCGATCAGGCTGCAGATCTGGATAATGTTCCAGCGGTTCTTCTCCCTGAGGGCGATCTGCCTCGTTGCCGTTGCCTCACTCTTCGCCGGGTCGGCACTGATGTTCGTCGTGGGTGCGCTGCAGACGGCAGATACGATCCTCGTCTTCTTATTCGGCCCCGATTCCGCGGGCGGCCTGAAGGCCCACCTCAGCCAGAGCACGCTCGCCTCGGTCGGTCTCGTCCAGGCCGTGGACTCATTTCTCTTCGCCCTCGTCCTCCTGATCTTCTCGTTCGGGATCTATGTCGTCTTCGTATACAATGCGAGTCCCGAGGAACTCAGCAGGCTCCCCGGCTGGCTTCGCATTAAGGACATCAGCCAGCTCAAGACCACGCTGATCGAGGTGATCATCGTGATCCTCGCCGTCAACCTGCTCGAGCACGTGCTCCAGGTCGGCCCCGAGGCACTGAGAGTCGAGACGCTCATCATCCCGGTCTCGGTCCTCTTCCTTGCCGGTGCCCTCCGGCTGATGCACGGAAAACCCGAGTAAACGCTCCCATTTTTCCATTTTCCGCCAGAGAGCCGTTCCTGCAGGATATTCTGCAGGATATATACCGTAAACCGGGCTGCGAATTATACGGCAATTGATTCTCACAGGAAGAGATCCGCGGGTGACGCCGGGAGCAGAAAGGAGCCCGAGATCACGATGCCTGCATGAGAAGAACCGGGGGATATCCGTTGGGGGGGAAGAATCGCCGGGAAATCAGCGACCCGGCTTCCTCATGGCTTATCGTCTTCGCCAGGTTTCCTGCCCAGGTACGAGGAGATAACTCCCCAGGCAATAAAGAGGATCGTCGCCGCAGTGACGATGAGCACGCCGGTCATCAGCAGTCCCATATTCTCCTGCACCACGGAAAAGGTCCCCGTGTAATACCCGGCCAGCACGACGACGGTCGTCCAGGCGGTGGCGCCAAGAACGTTATAGAAGAGGAACCGGTAGTATTTCATCGAGCCGACACCGGCCAGGAAAGGGGCAAAGGTCCGGACGACCGGGACGAACCGGGCAACGAAGATCGTCGTGCCGCCGTACGTTTCATAGAACCCGTATGTCCGGTCGAGGTACTCCTTCTTCACCAGGTTCGGGAACCGCTCAAGAAACACATGAATACCGATATAGTTGCCGATCCAGTAATTGACCGTGTCCCCGAGGACCGCCCCGGCAATGATGGCAACAAAGAGCCACTGGAGATCGAGGATCCCGCTCGCGGCGGCTGCGCCGGCAACAAACAGGAGCGAGTCGCCGGGAAGGAACGGGAATATGACAAAGCCGGTCTCGAAGAAGATGATACAGAACAGGAGGAGGTACGTCCACATCCCGTACTCGTGCACAACGGCCGTAAAATGCTGGTCAAGATGCAAAATGAGGGGGATGATGGATTCGATCATATCTTCCGGTACTATAGCGTCCCGGGCGTATATTAACCTGAGGAGATCGTGGTACTTACCGGGTCCGGTTCATGAGAAAATACTTAACGACTCACGGATCGTATATGTATCTGCGATAGAAGGCCGGCATTCCGGTCTTTATGGAAAGCAAGAGTACTCACAGGACGGAATATCTTCATGACACAGACACATTCACGCAGAGTGCGCTGTGCACTCGTTCTCTTCTGCATGACCCTGCTGGTTGCAGGCCCGGTACATGCATTCACCGCAGATTCACTGGATATCACCGTTGATAAGAATGGTGACGCGGTTGCCATCTTCCGGTTCACGCTCGAAGGCCTGCTCGAGAATGCGATCCCCCAGTCGGTCCTGCAGGAGCAGCTGCTGAAAGGACTTACCACCAGCAACGATCCCCCGCAGCTCATCGCCATGGACAGGTCCAGCGCCACCCTTCTCCTGAAAAAATTTGCTGATGTCTCTGATGTACCGACCGGAACACAGTACCAGACTGCATCGATGGATTTCACGAAGGCGGAGATAGCCCTGAAAAATTCCGCGGTCAGCAGCGTGATCACTGCCGATTTCTCTCCCGCGAAGGTGACCGTCACCTTCCCCGACAACTATACCAAAGAACTGGCCAGTGTCGATGCTCTCCCGTCCATCACGCATATCGTGATCGATCCGTCAAAACAGCAGGCAGCAGCGGACCGGATGAAATACGGTGCGGTAAAGGTGCTCTCCTCGCCGTCAACCATCCAGGTGTACGTGGACGGCACCTATACCGGCGACGCTCCCGGCACCTTCTCCACGGTCACCCCGGGCACGCACACCCTGGAATTCCGGAAAGACGGGTACAGCCCGGTGACAAAGACCGTGAATGTTACCGGCGGCCAGACCCTTCAGGTCTCGGTGTTCCTCGCCACGATCCCGGCAACCCCGACCCCCGCCGCTCCCGGGTTCGCCGGTCTCCTTGCAGCCTGTGCGCTGGCAAGTGGTATGATCCTGCGGTTGCGGAAATAGAAGCACGGGGAATCCTTTTTTCCTGCCCGTATCGATCAGCCGTCCGGGAAAAACGACCGGGAAGATCCCGTGCCCGGGCGGGCATCCCTTTCCCTGTGAACCCTGTCCCGGCCCGGAACATGATCACTCTTTTTTCACGGATTGATGGTGACATACAGGATCCGGTCGGGATCCCGTCCCTCACCGGAAAGACAGGATAGATGATGAATGATTGATGATCGGTCGATGGGGAGAACGGGGGGTCGGGCGGTGTACATTGTCTGCTGAGCTCCGCTGTCAGCCGGATCGTGCCTTGCCCCCTTGTCCGAACGCAGCCGTCGGAAATTTCATTTATCATGGATGATTCTGAACGCCCGGGACTCAAACCGGGTACCTCTCTGCAATGGAAGTACACCGCCCGACCCCCTCCGCACTGTGCCGGAATTCCGGCCAATTTCAGGAGATTTCACGACGGAAAAATGATTTTTTCCGGCTCACGGGGGATGTGGGGGGTCGGGCGGTGTACACTGTGGCCCGGACTTCCTGCACGGGAAACAGTATGCGCATGTACAGACTACTGCCCGTCTGTCTCCGGCAGCCGCGAAGGCAGATCCCTGCAGAGTGAAAAGGAGGAATCCGGAGGACCGGCATTCCTGCAACAAAGAAGAAAAAATTACCGGGATCTCCGGACCGTTGCGATCCCTGCAATGACAAGGCCGGCAATGATGAGGAGTACCGGCAGGGAAGCCGGTCTCGGTGTCGGTGTGACCGGTGCAAGTGCCGCCGAGACCGTGCTGGTGGCACCGGCATTCACCGCGGTCGTGACGGAGTACTCCTGGTATCCGTCAAGGCGAAGGGTGACAAGATGACTGCCCGCAGCGATGTCGTTCATCGTGAGCGGGGTTATTCCAATGAAATTATTGTCAAGGAAGACATTTGCGCCGGCCGGGGTCGCGCTGATCGACAGGCCCCCCCTGCCGGAGGGAGCCGCCTGGGACTGCAGGACGGCACTCACTTCCGAGACCGTATTCGGGGACACCGTCACGGACTGCGAGTACGGCTGGTACCCGGCGAGCGAGAGGGTGATCGCATGGTTTCCGACAGCGACGGCATTCAGCTTGATCGAGCCGGAGACCGGCGTCTGCCCTGCGGGACTGCCATCCAGCATCACCGTTGCCCCGCCGGGACTGGAGGAGGCATAGATCCACCCGGTGCCGCTCGATGGCAGCGGATTCAGGGTGGCCGAGACCGTCTTCGTACCGCCGGCCGGGATGTCAACGGTCGACTTCCAGTCATAGTCTCCGGCATGATCGATCTGCAGAATATGGGTGCCGGATGCGATATTATTCAGCATGACCGGGGTGATCCCCTTGTAGACCGCATCGAGATAGACATTGGCATTGGTCGGATCGGAGATCACGTAGAGAGCCCCGGTCGTATCGAGCCGGGTCAGCGTGCAATATACGTTCGAACGGATGCCGCCGGAGACCGTGGCTGTCGTGGAGTACGGCTGGTAACCATCCTTCTCGGCCTCGATGGTATAACTGCCGGGCCAGACATTACTGATCGTAAGGGGAGACAACCCGCGGTAATTCCCGTTGAAATAGATCTGTGCCCCGCCCGGCGTCGAATCAACGTAAATGGAGCCGTAATTCACCGGGGGCTGCGTTGGTATCGGGTTCAGGGTTGTGTAGACATCCGTTGTTGCACCTTCGGCAGGCATGGTAACCGGGCCGGTATATGTCGTATATCCGGTCAGCTGGACGGTGACCGTGGAATAGGGTGTCCCCGAGGTGTATACCGGAACCGTCAGCTGGCCGCCGGAAATGGTACCTTCATACTGGTTGTCAAACTGCACGGATGCCCCGTCAACATTGCACCGGACCGTGATCCAGCCCTGTCCGCCGCCAATCGCCAGTGCGGGAGGCACGAGGGAGAGCAGGAGAACGGCGGAGATGCACAGGAAGAGGATCGCTTTCTTTGGGAAACGTATGGTCATGGATTCTCCGGGGAATCATCGGCACAGGGACAATAAAAGATTTCGAAATGCACAGATCAGGGTTTTTTACCAAATACTGCGGTGATCTCCGAACGCTCGTACGCAGTTCCCTTCACCCGCATCGTCCAGGTGCAGATATCCGCAGTCTCTGCATGGAACCCGGTGAAGAGACCGGTAACCTCCTGCAGGGTGAAATAGTGGGTCCGTATCCCGGTTCCCCGCAGGAACGTCCCGGGTTCGATCTCCAATCCCTGGCCATACCGGAAGTCGCGGGTGGAGAAATCCCGGAAAAAGACCCGCCCTCCGGGCCGGGCCACCCGTAAGATCTCCGGAAGGGCTTCCGCACGACCCGCACGGGAAAGATGGCCGAGGATGTGGAATGCGAAGATGGCATCAAAGGATCCGTCGTGAAACGGCAGGTGCCGGACATCTGCCGCGGCACGATGTGCCCCCTCCGGTCCTCCGCAGGCCCGGCCCGCAAGCTGGAGCCCGCGGGGGGAGAGATCGATCGCGGTAACATCCCATTCGCGCTGGTTCATGGCAGATAACGTCTTGCCGTTTCCGCACCCGAGCTCCAGCACCCGTGCATGCAGCGGGAGGACCGGGAGGGAATGGACCGCCCCGCCCCAGAGCGGGCCCCGCGAAGAATATTCCCCTTCCCAGCTTCCTTCTTTCCCCGGCATCTGAACCTCCCGTTCTTAATCCGTCCCGCATGAGACTACTTACGTACCTGAACATGGGTGATCCCGGCAGATACATATAACGGAGGAGGTGCCGGCGAAAGCCGGGATGTGATTGTATTTAATCCAAAAAATGTCTGGTCTTTGAAGACGAAACTACCAAAGCACTCATATAACTGCATAGGATAACATATACTAAGACTGACGTTCAGACGAACATACGGGATATCCTTGCTGCTCGGATTATTTCATAATAACAAACCCGTTGACGGGGCATAGCCATGACGGAAGTGGTCTACCATGAGTACCAGAAGGCAGACAAGAACCATATCGACCACTCGTACCTCGTGGATGTCGGCGACGAGATCGAGATCCAGCAGGTCATGGAATACAAGTGGAAAGTCTTCGACAGCGTCATCCTGAAACCTCCCCACCCGAAGACCCGTTTCTTCGAGCTGATGATCAAGGAGTTCCGTGATGGCGAGACCTCGCTCATCGATGATCTCCAGGTATATCCGGTGTATGCATCCCGGTCTCCCGATTTCAGGATCCTGGGTCTCACCCTGAAACGGGGTGACTGGTACATTTCCGAGCGGATCTATAAAAAAGCCAATACTACGGAGATCCAGTGGATCTATACCGACGATTTCCACCTCTTCGCCATCACCCATGCGCAGGACCAGCTTGACGTGATGGTGGACCAGATTGTCGGGAAGATCGATGAGATCGCCACCTCCATCAAGACCGGGTACCGGGTCTACTCCCATATGGAGAACCAGAGGATGCGGCGTGAGGCCTTCGATGCAGTCATCGAGAGCCAGAGCGGCATCACGATCAACAAGACCGCAGTCCTGAAACACCCTGAGTTCCAGCTGATCGCAGAACTCGGCGAGGGTGACCGGAAGAAGATGCAGGACGAGATCCTGCGTGACCTGGTGGCGCTCGGTGCCACGCTCGACACCTTTGGCGGGTCGAACAAGATCGTTGCAAAGATCGAGATCCCCGAGAAGACCGATATCAGCAGCCAGATCTCCCATATCGAAGAACTGCAGGACCTTGGCTGGCTCTTCGAATGAAGTTACCGGGGGAAATACTCCGGTTTGCCCGGTATGTGCAGTGCCGATGAATATTCCTCGATGAAATCCGCATCGACCAGCAGATCGATGTACACCATCTTCCGTGCAATGTTCCGGGCGTCCTGCCGCCGGGCCCGGGAGACCAGGGCCGCGGCCGCTCCCGATAGGGAGCCGTTGCCGATCTGGTGGAATTCCGCCTGGAAGAAGTCCGGGATGATCCCGAACTTCACGATCTTCGCCGTATCTGCATAGGCACCGAAGGCACCGGCCAGGTAGACGTGCCGCACATCGCTGACAGGGATCCGGTATTTTTTCAGGAGTACCCCGATAGAGCCGCACACGGCTGCCTTGGAATCCATGAGATATGCCAGGTCATCGCGGGTGATCACGATATCCTGTCCCGTTGCAGTCTCTTCCTTTTTCACCAGCACGAATTCAGGACCTGCATCGACAGACCCTGCCCCGTGATCCCTGCGCTGGCGCACGCCGGGTTTTCCGTCAACCAGTTTTCCGGTAAAATCGAGGATACCCGCACCGGCCATCGCGGCAGCGGCATCGATGATCCCGGACCCGCAGATCCCCTTAGGCCGTTCGTTGCCTATCGTGGTCCACCCGATCTCTCCGCTGGCAGGATCGATCGTGACATGATCGATCGCCCCCTTCATTGCCCGGAGGCCGGATGCGATGCCGGCCCCTTCGAACGCCGGGCCTGATGCGCACGATACGGAAGCCATCCAGTCCGCGTTGCCGAGGATCACTTCCCCGTTGGTGCCCAGATCGACGACCAGGGACAACTCGCGGGATGTGGAGATGCCGGAAGCAATCGTGTCACCGACCGCATCGCCGCCAATGAACCGGCTGACATCGGGAAGACACCAGACACAGGCATCGCCGTGTACCTGAAGACCCAGGGCCCGGGCTTTCACGACCGAGGGTTCCCGGGGAATGTCGGCATTCGCGATCTCGAGGATGGCGGCATCATACCCCAGCAGGAGATAATGCATAACGGTGTTCCCGGCAATACAGACATCGTTGATCGATTCAGGATCGAGACGGGCGGACGCCAGCAGCTGGGTGATGACTGCATTGATGCTCTCGATCGCTGCGAGCTGGAGCCGGGCCCTTCCCCCGGGTCGTTTGGCAGCCGCGATACGGGTGAGCAGTTCTTCCCCATGGGTGATCTGCCGGTTCAGGGCCGAGGCTTCGGCACAGGTCTCCCCGGTGAGAAGGTTCACGAGAAGGCCGACGACCGTAGTCGTGCCAAGGTCGATGGCAAGGCCGTAATTGTTCCCGGTCGTGTCCCCGTCTTCGATCTTCATCACTTCCGGGTAACCGGTAGACCGGGTGATCGTAACGGTCATGATCCCGTCCGCTCCAGCCATGCGGTCGTGCTGCTCCCGGGTCATGTGGGGACGGGGGCCGGCATAGTCAGCGAGCTTCAGGGAGCGGGGGCCGGACGATTCATGACCGGCTGGAGCGGTAACAAGCAGGTGTTTGGTAACAGATGGTGAGGGATCGCCCGGTTCACCGCAATATGCGAGCAGGATCTTCGGGGAATCGATCCGGCTCTCGACCGGGATGATGAACTCGCAGGGACCGAGCACATGGGTCTGGCAGGCCCGGCAGTAGCGCCGGGAAATTTCTTCCGGGGTGAGTCCTTTCAGCGACTCCGGGGACCCGGCATCACAGTCTCCCCGGACATGGATCACCCTGCACTTGTTGCACTCCCCTTTCCCCCCGCAGATACACTCAACCTGAATTCCCGCCGATTGTATCGCTTCAAGCACCGTGGTTCTCACGGGAACCAGCGATTCTTTCTCCATCGGGTGGAAGAGGACACGGATCAGGTCAGCCATTATTCTCCTTTGTTACCGGTACCACGGCTTCCCGTTTCCTGCGTGCGGCCCGGCGCCGCGTGCAGATGAAGGATTCCGCAGACACTAGGTATGTTCGTTTTCAGGTTGCCAGTGCTCCCGGAGGAACTGCGGGATCCCGGACGAGTCCTTGGGGCCGACCAGGATCTTCCACCCGGTGGCCTCCTCGGTCTCGCCACTCAGCCGGGCCGCGAGACCCGGAATGATCAGGGTGGTGTGGCGGACCAGACTGCCGATATCATAGTTTTTCAGGGCATGGGAGATCGCATCCGCAGTGAAATACCGGCCTGCCACGGCACTTTCCACGCTCAGTCCCCCGGTGTCGACCACGATCAGGTAACAGTCCAGGTTTGCCGCCTTGATATCCGATTCGACGGTGAAGTAGGTCAGGGCGTAATTCGTGGTGATGAGGACCGGCGAATGCGTATCGGGTCTGCCGAAGGTCTTGACGCCGGCTTCCACCGAGACCGGTTTCCGGGGGTCCGTGTAGAGGTTGAACCGCCAGATCAGCTGCGGCAGGAGCACCCATCCGTCCATACTGTGCATGATCAGCATGTCCGCGTACCGGGAGAGAAGGATCGAGGCGGTGGTCGCTTCCTTCCATTTGAGGATGTCCTCCGAGAGTTCCGCACCGGTCCAGACCGTAAGCGGGACGCCGAGCAGCGGGAACCCGAAGAGCTCATCGAACTGCCTGCAGGCCGCAGCCCGGATCTCCGTGAAATTGGTGACGGTCTCCGAGATACCGTCATCGGTGAAGGTGCCCGGGTCGAGGACAAGGTCGTGGAGGCCGTACTCCACGAGGGTCCTGACGAGGGACCGGAGAAGGGCCGGGTTGCCGGGGGCGAAGACCGCCAGGGGGACCTTATGGACGAGCGCGATCTCGGCCATCTGTTTCCAGTTTTCCTCCGTTGCCGCGTACATCAGGGGCCGGCGCCGGCTCACTTCCGAGAGGCCCGCCTGCATCACCGCGGGATCGAGCGTGCAGAGGATCAGGGGCAGGGTGCTCGCCGCTGCAACCCGCTGCACGGCCCGGCTGAAAGTAGCCGGATCTCCGGAGACCGAACGGATGGCAATCGCATTCAGGACAAGAGTCCTGCCTATGTAATTGTACGAGAACTGTTCGATATGCCGGATCCGTTCGAGCAGTTCCGGCTCCGGCATCAGGTCATGCACGTCGATTGCGATAGGGGTGGGGTTGTGGTACGTGAAGTCATGACGCTGGAGCACGTACTTGCCGCCGATAGTGATCGCCCTGTCACCGGTACCGATAGTCACGTTCCGGACGGGAGGGGCCATCAGGTACGAGAGGTCCTCAAAGGCCTCCTGGTACTCGAGGGTGTGGAGCGGCGGACAATCCGCAAGCATCAGCTCGC
>Ga0335071_10003800_pt1 | contig 15867 bp, 14 predicted proteins | sample Lox_Sample_15_FD_206724 | JGI IMG/M metagenome (GOLD analysis project Ga0335071, IMG submission 206724) | Soil microbial communities from Loxahatchee National Wildlife Refuge, Florida, United States - Lox_Sample_1.5 | ecosystem: Environmental > Terrestrial > Soil > Wetlands | place: USA... | reverse complement strand
CGGCGCACGGCTCTCGGGTCGGCCAGCACGTCGACCCCGCCGACGACGGCGCGGCCGGCGTCGGGGGAGAGCAGCGTGGTGAGGATGCGCACGACGGTGGTCTTGCCGGCGCCGTTGGGCCCGAGCAGGCCGACGACGCTGCCCTTGGGCACGTGCAGGTCAACCCCGTCGAGGGCGCGGACGTCGCGGCCGCGACCCCGAAAGACCTTGACCAGCCCCTCGGCGACGATCGCGTCGCTCATGACGGTCCCTCCTCGTCGGTGCGCAGCGTCGCCAGGATCGCCTCGGCCTCGTCGATGCCGATCCGACCCTCTGCCAGGTCGGTGAGGATCCGCTCGGGGTCCGGCGGGCGTACGTCGCCGTCGAAGCCGAGCCGGACCAGCAGGTCCGCGAAGCGCTGGCGAGCGGTGGGGTAACTCACCCCGAGATGACGCTCGAGCTCGCGCATGTTGCCGCGGGAGACCAGGAACACGCGCAGCGCCTCGAGGTCCTCGGGCGGCAGCCCGCAGTAGGCGCACGGCTGGAACACCCCCGACAGCTCGGTGCCGCAGTGCTCGCAGCCGAGCCGGTGGATCACCAGTCGCTCGCCGCAGACCGGGCAGTCCCGCGGCGTGCGGTGGGCGTGCGGGGCGGCCTGAGGCGTCACGGCGCGGCGACCTTGGCCGAGCCGAGCTCGACGTCGATGGCCAGCTCCGCCGTGCCCTCGCCGACGACGATCCGGCGCCGCCCGTCCTCGCCCCGGGTAACGCCGGAGCCGAGCTCCATCGAGCCCATCTCGGTGCGGGCGGACACGGTGACGTCCGAGCCGGGGAGCAGCCGCAGCTTCAAGGTGCCGAGCTCGGTCCGCAGCCGGTTCTCGCCCTCGCGGACGCACCACTCGAGATGGGCCGAGCCGCTGGCGACCCGGCCCTCGAGGCGGCCCGCGCCGTCGAAGGCCTTGAGACTGCCCGCGTCGACGCGAAACGTCAGGCCGCCCCGGATCCCACTGACCTGGGCGCTCCCGGCGGCGACCCCGAGCTCCAGCGGCAACGCCGGGTTCATCCGGACGGTGATCGTCTCGGGGCTGGTGAACGTCTGCCGCCACCGACCCCAGGGCCCGCCGCGCTCGAAGCGGAAGCCGCCCTCGCCGAGCGGACGGTTGTCCAGGCGGATGGCGTCGCCCTCCCGGCTGGCGATGACGGGACCGTGCGCCTCGGCACCGGCCACGGTCGGATCACCCACGACCACGACCTTGCCAGCGGCCACCGACAGCACCACCCGGCGGATCGGGGCCTCGCCGGCCTGCCCCGGCCCGGGCCGCTGCTGGCCAGGGAGGACCCGCACCGACGGGGTCGACCCCGCCCCGGCGCCGGGGGCCGGCCGAGCGGCGGCCGACGACGCGGTGTCGGGACCGGGCGCGGCGGGCGGGGCGGCGGGGCCGCCGGAACCGGCAGGGGCGGCGAGACCGGCGGAGGCGGCGGGGCCGCCGGACCCGGCCAGGTGCTGGGCCGCGACGTCGGGGTCGACCCGGCCCGCCGCGACGTCCTCGAGCAGCGCGCGCAGGCGGGCGCGTTCGGCGGAGGGGTCGGGAGCTGCGTCGTGCGGTGTGGTCGTCATGTCGACCACTGTGCTCGTTACTTACCAGATTGTCAAGCAGAGTTGCTCAAGTAGAAACATTCATTGCCAACTCACTGTGTAGCCGAGGCGGACAAGTGCCTCGATCACCTCGTGACAGTGCTGCGGGCCGCGCGTCTCCAGCTGGACGTTGATCGCCACCTCGTCGACGTGCAGCCCCGGGTCGGTGCGCAGGTGCTCGACCTCGACGACGTTCGCGTCCTGCTCGGCGAGCAGGACGAGCAGCCGGGCGAGGCTGCCGGGACGGTCGGGGACACGGACCTGCAGGGAGACGTACCGGCCGGCGGCGGCGAGGCCGTGCCGGATCACGCGTAGCAGCAAGAGCGGGTCGACGTTGCCGCCCGAGAGGATGGCCACGGCCGGTGGCTCCACGCTGCTCGGGTCGTCGAGGATCGACGCGACGGCCGCGGCCCCGGCGGGCTCGACGACGAGCTTGGCCCGCTCGAGGAGCAGGAGCAGGGCCTTGGACAGGGACTCCTCGGAGACCGTACGCACCCCGTCCACCAGCTCCGAGACGATGCCGAACGGGATCTCCCCCGGGCACCCGACGGCGATGCCGTCGGCCATCGTGGACATGGCGGTGAGCGCCTCGGGATGGCCGGCGGCGAGCGAGCGGGGCCACGCCGCTGCGCCCTCGGCCTGGACCCCGATGACGCGGACGTCGGGGCGGCGGCTCTTGATCGCGAGCGCGATGCCGGCGAGCAGCCCGCCGCCCCCGAGGCAGACGACGACGGTGCGCACCTCGGGGCACTGGTCGAGGATCTCCAGCCCGGCCGTGCCCTGGCCGGCGACGATGTCCGGGTGGTCGAAGGGGTGGATCAGCGCGGCCCCGGTGCGGGCCGAGAACTCCCGGGCGGCCGCCAGGGACTCATCGATCGTGTGCCCCTCGAGGACGACGTCGGCGCCGTAGCCACGGGTCGCGGTGAGCTTCGGCAACGAGGCACCGACGGGCATGTAGACGGTGGCGTGGATGCCGAGCAGCGAGGAGGCCAGGGCGACTCCCTGCGCGTGGTTGCCCGCGCTGGCCGCGACCACCCCGCGGCCGCGCTCCTCTGGGGAGAGCCGCGCCAGCCGGGTGTACGCCCCCCGGATCTTGAACGACCCGGCGCGCTGCAGGTTCTCGCACTTGAGGTGGACCGGCCCGCCGACGAGCTCGGCCAGCGGCCGGGACCCCTCGAGGGGGGTGACCCGGGCGACTCCGCGGAGCAGCTCCTGGGCGGCGAGCACGTCGTCGAGGCTCACCGAGGAGGTCACGTACGCTCCCCGACGACCAGCATCGAGGCCGAGAGCCCGTGCACGTGGTTGCGCCCGCCGACCGGGCCGATCTCCCCCGCGGCGAAGAACCCGGCGACCCGACGCGTCCCTAGACCCTCGCGGACGGCGACCACGTCATGTGCGGCGTCGTCGAACAGCGCGCGCCCGCGCCCGTTGCACGACACGAGCAGCGCTCCCTCAGGCGCGAGCCCGCCGTCCTCCCGGAAGCGGCGCAGCATGAGCGCGAGGTCGGCGTCCGCCGCGCCCGCGTCGCGCAGCTGGAACTGGACGGTACGACCCACGTCGACGACGTCCCCGACGGCGACCGCACCGCGGTCCTCGTCGACACCGAGCACGCCACGGACGAGGAAGTCGCCGTAGCCGTGCTCGTCGGCGTACTCGTCCATGGCGATCCCGACCTGCAGGCCGTTGACCGCGAGCACCTGGTCCTCCTCGGGCAGCTCGGCGATCACCGCACGGAGCCGCTCGAGGGCGGGGCGGCCGGCCAGCCCGAGCAGGACGTTGCCGTCGGAGGCGGTGACCGTCATGACCGGTCCGATCGGACGGCAACCCTGGCTCACGACGGTGCGCGTCAGGTCTCCCGACACCAGCACGCCGACGGCGCCCCGGTCGGTGACGCGGCCGTCGAGGAGCAGCCGTGTGGACCCGGCCCCGCTGGTGCCGGACGCGAGGCCGCCGACGAGCGGGAGTCCGGACAGGGTCGCGTTGCTGCGGGTGACGAACCCGTCGACGGGGAAGGTCCAGGCGTCGGCCAGCAGCAGGCCGACCCCGGCCTGGTCGGTCGGCGGCATCCCGACGACCGACAGCGACTGGTCGGTCCGCAGCACCTCGAGGTGGAAGGAGCGGGTCCGCGAGCCCGGCAGGGTGGCCGTCCACACGCTGACCGCCGGGAGCTGCTCGACCCCTCGTGCCGAGCCGATGACGCCGTGCCCGGTGCAGCCGAGGACGGTACGCGCGTCGAGGAGGTCCGCCGCGTGGCGGAGCGCAGCCTCGGCGTCATCGCCCTCGACCCCGCTGACGAAGACGCACGCCAGGTCCGGCCGCTCCTCCCCCAGGGGCAGGAGCGCCTCCGTGGTGGCGAGCTCGGCCGCGCGGGACACGTCAGCACCGACGGCCAGCCCGTCGCCGCATCTCACCCGTCCCGGCCGGCCGCGGGCGTTCGATCCCCGGCCTGACGCCTCGGCTCCCGAGTGGCCCGGGGTGTCGGATCGGGGGCCACCCGAGGCCGCCGACCCGTGACCACCCGAGGCCGCCGGCTCCGGCGTACCCTCGCCCGCCGGCTCACGGCCACCTGTCGGCACGGCCCACCTCCCGCGACCCATCCAACCGCACCCTCCCACGATCCGCCGGACCCGCGTAGCAATGAACGCGGCGTGATTGCGCAAGGTGTGCAACAGCGCCGCGTTCATTGCCAAGGGGGTCAGGGCCACGGGCACCGGGGTGCCGGCGGCGGGCGGGGCTGCTGGCGTTCGCGCGGACGACGGGCACGACGTACGTTCGTCGCGTGAGCGACCTACCCACCACCCCGCCGGCCGGACTCCCGGCCACCCTCGGCGCCCTGCGGGCCGCCGGCTACACCCACCGCAGCGTCAAGGAGGAGGTCCGCGCGAACCTGCTCGCGCGGCTGCGGGCGGGCGAGGACCCCTTCCCGGGCATCGTCGGCTTCGACGACACGGTCTCCCCCGAGCTCCAGCGGGCCCTGCTCGCCGGGCACGACATCGTGCTGCTCGGCGAGCGGGGCCAGGGCAAGACGCGCCTCATCCGCACCCTCGTGGGGCTGCTGGACGAGTGGACGCCCACGATCGAGGGGTCCGAGGTCAACGAGGACCCGCTGGCCCCTATCACGGTGTGGGGCCGGCGGCGGGTGGCCGAGCTCGGCGACGACGTAGCGGTGCACTGGATGCACCGCAGCGAGCGGTACGGCGAGAAGCTCGCCACCCCCGACACCAGCGTCGGCGACCTCATCGGCGACGTGGACCCGGTGAAGGTGGCCGAGGGCCGGACCCTCGGCGACCCGGAGACGGTGCACTACGGCCTCGTCCCGCGGACCAACCGCGGGATCTTCGCGGTCAACGAGCTGCCCGACCTCGCCGAGCGCATCCAGGTCTCGCTGCTCAACGTGCTGGAGGAGCGCGACATCCAGGTGCGTGGCTACCGGCTGCGCCTCCCGCTCGACCTGCTGCTCGTGGCCAGCGCCAACCCCGAGGACTACACCAATCGCGGGCGCATCATCACCCCGCTGAAGGACCGGTTCGGGGCGGAGATCCGTACCCACTACCCGCTGCGGGTCTCCGACGAGGTACGTCTCGCGCGCCAGGAGGCCCACCTCGTGGCGACCGTGCCCGAGCACCTCGTCGAGATCGTCGCCCGCTTCACCCGCGCCGTCCGCGACTCACCCGCCGTCGACACGCGCTCGGGGGTGTCCGCCCGCTTCGCGGTCGCCGCCATCGAGACCGTCGCGGCCTCCGCCCTGCGCCGCGCAGCGATCACCGGGGAGACGCCAGCCGTCGCGCGGGTGTGCGACCTCCCGGCGATCGTGCCCACGCTGCGCGGCAAGGTCGAGTTCGAGGTGAGCGAGGAGGGGCGCGAGCTCGAGGTGCTCACGCACCTGCTCCGGCGGGCCGAGGCCGAGACGTTTCGCGCGCTGCTCGGCGGCGCGGAGCTGTCGGGGCTGGTCGAGCGGTTCGAGGAGGGCGGCACCGTGGAGAGCGGCGACCTGGTCACCGCCGCGCAGCTCCTCGAGCGCATCGGCCCCGTCGAGGGCCTCGGGGCGCTGGTCGGGCGCCTCGGAGAACCCGACGCGGAGACCCCCGGCGTGGTCGCGGCCGCGGTCGAGCTGGCGCTGGAGGGCCTCTACCTCAACCGGCGCCTGTCCAAGGAGACCCTCCCCGGACGCACCGTCTACGGCAGCCCCTGACCACCCTCCCCGGACGCACCGTCTACGGCAGGCCCCCGACCGCTGTCCGGCGCGTCGACAACGTCTCGTGCCGAGGCGTGCGCCCCGCCACGAGCGAGCCGCCTGCCACGAGCGCGCCCTCGCCGCTGGCGCCGTGCCGCTTCCGACCCAGCCTTCGATGCGATGAACGCGGCGTTGTGGCGCTAGGTGTGCCACGACGCCGCGTTCATTGCTACGCGGGCGGGCGCTCGCCCAGGGGGCGGATCGTCACGGCAGTGCCGTACGCGGCCACCTCGCTCATCAGGTTGGCGATCTCGCTGCTGTCGAAGCGCGCCGCCAGGACGGCGTTCCCGCCGAGCAGGTGCGCCTCCTGGCGCAGCCGGGCCAGCGCCTCCTGCCGGCTGTCGGCCAGCAGCTGGGTGTAGCCCTTGGCCTCCCCGCCGAAGATCGTGCGCAGCGACGCGCCGAAGTTGCTGAACAGGTTGCGGGCGCGCACGACGAGACCGAACACCTCGCCGTGGATCTGGGTCACCACGAACCCGGGGGCGTCGTTCATCGTCGAGACGAGGATCGGCGGGCCGTCGTAGGTGACCAGCGGCGCCGCGATCGCCCCCGACGGCTGCTCGAGGAAGCGCGGCTGGGTGCGGTCGGTCCACGCGGCGCCGTCCCACCAGCGGACGGTGCGGTCGGGGTCCCCGGGGTCCGGGTACCAGCCGGCGGGCAGGGGGTTCTCGGGCTGCGTCATGCTCCACGACGCTAGGCCCTGCGCGGCGTCGTACCGTGGAGGACGTGACCGACCGGCGCAACACGTACCGCTACGGCGCCTACGACGACGGCCCGGACCCGTTGGCTCCCCCGTACGACGTGGCCGAGGCCCTCGACCGGATGGGCGAGGACGTCCTGTCGGGCAGCAGCGCGCGCGAGGCGCTGCAGGAGCTGCTGCGCCGCGGCGCCGACGGGCTGCGCGGGCTCGACGACCTCGCCCGGCTGAACCGCCGTCGCATGCGAGAGGTCCGCGAGCGCGGCCAACTGGATGGGACGCTGCAGGAGGTACGTCGCCTGCTGGACGAGGCCCTCGACGCCGAGCGGCAGGCGCTGTTCCCGGACCCCTCCGACGACGCGCGCTTCCGCGAGCAGCAGCTCGACGCGCTGCCCCGCTCCACCGCCCAGGCGGTGCAGGAGCTGCGGGACTACGACTGGCGCTCGCCGCAGGCCCGGCAGGCCTTCGAGCGCATCGACGACCTGCTGCGCCGCGACGTGCTCGACCAGCAGTTCCGGGGGCTCAAGCAGGCGCTGGAGTCCCCCGACCCGGCGGCGATGCAGCGCGTCAAGGACATGCTCGCCGACCTGAACGCGATGCTCGCCGCGCACGCCCGCGGCGAGGACACCGCCGAGATGTTCGAGCAGTTCATGCAGCAGCACGGGGAGTTCTTCCCCGACGACCCGCAGACCCTGGAGGAGTTACTGGACTCGCTGGCCCGGCGGGCGGCCGCGGCCGAACGGCTCATGCAGTCCCTGACCCGCGAGCAGCGGGCGGAGCTCGGCCAGCTCATGGAGCAGGCGATGTCCGACCTCGACCTGGCCGCCCAGCTCTCGCAGCTGTCCGACCAGCTGCGCGCCGCGCGTCCCGACGCCTTCGGCCGCCAGCGCGCTCGGATGAACGGCGAGGAGCCGCTGGGGCTCGGCGAGGGGACCTCGGCGCTGGAGGAGCTCGGCGACCTCGAGGCGCTCGAGGGGCAGCTCGCCCAGGACTACGTCGGCGCGAGCCTGGACGACGTCGACGAGGAGGCGGTGCGGCGGGCCCTCGGCCGCCGGGCGGTCGACGACCTCGAGCAGCTGCGCCGGCTCGAGCGCGAGCTGGAGGCCCAGGGCTACCTCACCCGCCGCGACGGTGAGCTCGAGCTCACCGCCAAGGCCGTACGCCGCCTCGGGCGTACCGCCCTGCGCCGAGTCTTCGCCGACCTCGAGGCGGGCCTGCGCGGCGACCACGACATCCGCGACGCGGGCGCGGCCGGCGACCTCACCGGGGCGACCCGCGCCTGGGCGTTCGGCGACGAGCAGCCGCTCGACGTGGTGCGCACGGTGAGCAACGCGGTGCTGCGCTCCGGGACCGGCTCGCCGGTGCGGCTGTCCGTCGAGGACTTCGAGGTGCGCGAGACGGAACGGCGTACGTCCGCCGCGGTCTGCCTGCTCGTCGACCTGTCGTACTCGATGGTGCTCAACGGGACCTGGGGCCCGGCGAAGCAGACCGCCCTGGCGCTGCACACGCTGATCACGACGGCCTACCCGCAGGACGCGCTGCAGGTGGTGGGGTTCTCCAACTACGCGCGCGTCCTGCAGCCCACGGAGCTGGCGGGGCTGGACTGGGACATGGTCCAGGGCACCAACCTGCAGCACGCGCTGCTGGTCGCCGGGCGCTTCCTCGACCGGCACGCCGACGCCGACCCCGTCGTCCTCGTCGTCACCGACGGGGAGCCGACCGCGCACCTGGGCCGTGACGGGCGCAGCATCTTCGACTGGCCGCCCGCCCCGGAGACCTTGGAGCTGACCCTGGCCGAGGTGGACAAGATGACCCGCCGCGGGGCGACGCTCAACGTGTTCATGCTCGGCGACGAGCCCCGTCTGCAGCGCTTCGTCGAGACGGTGGCCCGGCGCAACGGGGGCCGGGTGTTCAACCCGGACGCGGACCGGCTCGGCGACTACGTGGTCAGCGACTTCCTGCGCGCACGCCGGGCGATGGGACGTCGCGGCCGCCGTGCCGGCTGAACACGGGCTCGGGCCGGTCACCCGACGCTGGGACCAGGTCGACGCCGGGATGCGTCGGGAACCCTGAGGGCGTACGCGCCGCGAGGTGAGACACCTGAGCCGCGCACCGCGGTGGGCGAAGACCGGATCGATCGCGGACGACGTACGCGCTCGACCGGGGGATCGGCAGGGTCCGCGCCGGCCCAGCGGGCGTAGGTTGCCGGGCGTGCTGAGGAGGTCGGCCCCTGCGGCGCGGCGGGCTCCGCTGCCCCGCGAGGTGCGCGTGCTTGCGGTGGTGGCCGCCTGCGTCGCCCTCGGGTTCGGCATCGTCGCCCCCGCGATCCCGCTGTTCGCGAAGTCCTTCGACGTCTCCAACTTCGCCGCGTCCTCGGTGATCAGCGTGTTCGCGCTCATGCGCTTCGCCTCGGCCTTCCTCGGCGGCCGACTGGTCGACCGGCTGGGCGAGCGTCTGGTCCTCGGGACCGGGATCGGCGTGGTCGGGGTCTCCAGCGCTCTCGCCGGCCTGTCGCACTCCTTCGTCCAGCTGCTCGTGCTGCGCGGGGTCGGTGGTGCGGGGTCGGCCCTGTTCACGGTGTCCTCGACCAGCCTGCTGCTGCGAGTGGTCCGTACCGAGCAGCGCGGCCAGGCGAGCGGCCTGGTGCAGGCCGGGTTCCTCGTCGGCGGCATCGCCGGGCCGGCGGTCGGGGCGCCGCTGTCGGAGTGGTCGCTGCGGGCGCCGTTCTTCGTGTACGCCGGGACGCTCGCCGTCGCCGGGACCGTCGCGCTGGTCGCGCTCGCGCACAGCAAGCTGGCCGACCGCGCGGCGCGCGCGCCGGGCGAGACGCCGATGACCTTCCGGCAGGCGTTCGGCTTCCAGGCGTACCGCGCGGCGCTGACGAACAACTTCGCCAACGGGTGGGCGCTGTTCGGAGTGCGCTCCGCGCTCGTTCCGCTGTTCGTCGTCCAGGGGCTGGGGGTGGGACGCGGCTGGACGGGTATCGGGTTGCTGTGCTGGGCGCTCGTCGAGGGCCTGGCGCTCACCCCGGCGGGCCGGCTGTCGGACTCCCGAGGGCGGCGCCCGCTGCTGCTGGGCGGCGGCATCGCCTTGATGACGAGCGCGACACTGCTGGCGCTGGCCGGCACGATCCCGACGTACCTGCTGGGAATGGCGGTGTACGGCTCCGGATCGGCCATGCTCGGGGTCTCCTCGGCCGCCGTCGTGGGTGACGTCATCCGGGGCCGGGGCGGGCGGCCGGTGGCGGCGTACCAGATGTCCGCCGACGCGGGGACGTTCCTCGGGCCACTGGTCTGCGGCGCACTGTCGGACGCCTTCGACTTCCGCGTCGCCTTCTTCGTCACGGCCGGGGTCTCGCTGGTCGCGTTCAGCACCGTGCTGCGGATGCCGGAGACCCGGGGGGCGTACGTCGTCTCGACGACTCCGCGCCAGCCGGAGGCCCACGCTTCATCTGAGCAGACGTCACCCCGACCCGAGCAGACCGCCCAGCGGCCCGAGCAGACGGCCCCCCGACCCGAGCCGAGCGCCCCCCGGCCCGAGCCGATCGGCCCGGCCGAGCCCGAGGCTCTCCCCGCCGACGGCTGACCCCACGGCGGATCCGCTCGACGCCACCACCACGCCCGCTGCCTTCGAATGAACGCGGCGTTCAGTCGGACCTATTGGAGGAATGTCGCGTTCATTCGAATCCAGGCGGGGGCCCCGATCAGGTCGGGGGTGAGTTGGTCGGGGGTGAGTTGGTCGGGGGTGAGTTGGTAGGGGGTGAGTTGGTCGGGGTGAGCTGGGCGGCGAGGAGGCGGGCGGCGGCTTCAGGGTGGTCGGGTGCGAGCAGGCCGGCGGCCGCGAGGACGTACCGCCCGTCGACGACCACGGCGGCCCGCGACGGCACCTTCCAGCCGCCGGCGAGGTCGTGCGTGGCGGGTTCGAGGACGGCGGTACGTCGCGCCGCGTCGGCGTGGCGCAGCACACCGCCTGACCCCACGACGAGGCGTACCGGGCGCAGGTCCTTGGCGGGCCGGCGTACCCCGCCCTCCCCCGGCTCGACCCCGCGGGCGTGCCGGCGCAGCGCCACGGTCATCGCCAGCCGAGCCAGCGTCGCGTCGTCATCGCGGCCTTCGTCGTCGACGGGCACCCACCCCGGATCGGCGGCCCGGGCTGCCGCCACCACCTCCAGGCGCGCGGTGTCAGCGGGCTCGAGGAGCCGCTCGGCCACGGCCGCCGCGACGACCCCTGGGGCGTTCCAGCGCACCCCGAGGTCGCCCTCGACCGTCCGCTCGCGCCACAGGACCTCGACGACCTCCCGGTGCAACGCCGACTCCTCCGGGTCGGGCGTGAGCACCGAGTAGACGTCGGTCGTCGCGCCCCCGACGTCGACCACCACGACGTCACGGGCACCGGCGACCTCCCCCGCGCCGTCGGCGAAGAGCTCGACCGCCGTCAGGACCGCGTCCGGCGTGGCGGCACGTACCAGCCGCGCGAAGCGCCCTCCCCTCGACAGCTTCTTGCCGCCGATCACGTGCCGGACGAACACCTCGCGGATCGCCAGCCGCGCCGGCATCGGGTCGAGGATGCCGATGCGCGGCAGCACGTTCGCGGTGGGGATCGCCGTACGCCGCCCCGCCCCCAGCGTCGCGCACACCTCCTCGCGGACGTCGGTGTTGCCAGCAACGACGTATGGCACGCGCGGCCCACGTTCGGCCAGGCGTTTCGCGTTGTGCAGCAACACGTCCGCGTTGCCGCCGTCCGTACCGCCGACGAGCAGCACGACGTCCGGCCGCGCCTCGCGCAGCCGGCTCAGGCCGAGGGCGTCGAGCGGGCCGGCCGACACGTGCACGACGCGCGCCCCCGCGGAGACCCCGACCCGGGCACCGGCCTCGGCGGTGACGACCCGCTCGTAGCCCACGACGGCCAGCCGCAGGCCGCCGCCCGCCGAGGAGCAGGCCAGGACGTCGTCGGCAGCCCGCCCGGCCGCGGCCTCGGCGGACGCGCGGACGTCCTCCAGCCCCTCCAGCACGTCGCTGGCCAGCGTCGTCGGGGTGCTCGCGGTGGCGAGCAGCCGTCCGGAGGGCACCTCGACGAGCGCCGCCTTCGTCCACGTCGACCCGACGTCGACGCACAGCAGCGCCGCATCCCCCGACACGATGTTGCCCCCCGCGCTCATCGCGCCCCCGGGCGTGGCGACCGCACCCACGTGTCGACCGCCGGATGAGAGCGCGGCACGGTCAGCGCAGCGCCTGGGTGAGGTCGGCCAGCAGGTCCGCCACGCTCTCGAGCCCGACGGAGAGGCGGACCAGGTCCGCGGGGACCTCGAGCGGCGTCCCCGCGACGGATCCGTGCGTCATCCGGGCCGGGTGCTCGACCAGCGACTCGACGCCGCCCAGGGACTCCGCGAGGGTGAAGACCTGCAGCCGTTCGCAGACGCGCAGCGCCGCCTGCTCGCCCCCGGCCAGCCGGAAGGACACCATGCCGCCGAAGCCGCGCATCTGCTTGGCCGCCACCTCGTGGCCGGGGTGCTCCGGCAGACCGGGGTAGTAGACGCGGGAGACCGCGGAGTGGCCGGCCAGCAGGTCGACGACGCGTGCGGCGTTCGCGCAGTGCCGGTCCATGCGCACCGCGAGGGTCTTGGCGCCGCGCAGCACCAGCCACGCATCGAACGGCCCTGCGACCGCGCCCATCGCGTTCTGGTGATAGGCCAGCCGCTCGCCCAGCTCCTCGTCGGCGACCACCAGCGCGCCGCCCACCACGTCGGAGTGGCCGCCGAGGTACTTCGTCGTCGAGTGCACGACGACGTCGGCGCCGAGGGCGAGGGGGTTCTGCAGGTACGGCGACGCGAAGGTGTTGTCCACCACGAGTGCCGCGCCGGCGTCGTGCGCCACCGCGGCAAGGGCCTCGATGTCGGCGATCCCCAGCAGCGGGTTGGTGGGGGTCTCGACCCACACCACCCGGGTCTGCGCGGTCAGCGCGGTTCGTACGGCGTCGACGTCGTGCAGCGGCGCCGGGGTGGCGGCCACGCCCCACCGGTCGAGGACGCGGGCGAACAGCCGGTACGTCCCCCCGTAGGCGTCGTCCGGGATCACCGCGTGAGCGCCCGGCTCGAGCACGGTGCGCAGCAGCGTGTCCTCGGCGGCGAGCCCGGAGGCGAAGGCGAGGCCGCGGGCGCCTCCCTCGAGCGCCGCGAGGCAGGTCTCCAGCGCGGCGCGGGTCGGGTTCCCCGACCGGGAGTACTCGTACCCGCCGCGCAGTCCGCCCACGCCGTCCTGCTTGTACGTCGACGTCGCGTGGATCGGCGGCACGACGGCGCCGGTCGACGGGTCCGGCTCCTGCCCCGCGTGCAGCGCGCGCGTCTCGAAGCCGTACGTCGACCAGTCCTCGCCCATGACGCCCGAACCTACGTCCCGAGGGCTGCCACGCGCACGAGCCCGGAGCGGCGGCGCGTGGCCGGACAGCGCCCCCGCCGCTGAAGACGGGGCGGGTCCCCGGGTCGGGTCGGCATGGGGAACACCGGCCGGCGGCCGGCGGTTGGTGACGGTGCAAGCGGTTCGCCACCACTCCCCGGGAGGGTCGAGGATGCTGTACGGACGCGTGAAGACCCGGATGATCGAGCCGGACGAGGCGCTGGCTGGGCGAGCGGAACCGACGTACGCCGTCCCGACGCTGCACGCCGTCCTCGGGACCCCGATCGCCGGGCCGGTCCCGGCGGGCTACGAGGAGATCTTCTTCGGGCTGGGCTGCTTCTGGGGGGCGGAGCGCAAGTTCTGGCAGGTGCCCGGCGTGTGGACGACCGCGGTCGGCTACCAGGGCGGGTACACCCCGAACCCGACGTACGACGAGGTCTGCACCGGCCGTACCGCGCACACCGAGGCGGTGCGGGTCGTCTTCGACCCGGCGAAGGTGTCGCTGGAGGACCTGCTCGAGGTGTTCTGGACCATCCACGACCCGACGCAGGGCTTCCGGCAGGCCAACGACGTCGGCACCCAGTACCGCTCGGCGGTGTACTGGACGACGCCGGAGCAGCGCGAGGTGGTCGAGCGCACGCGGGCGACGTACCAGAAGGCCATCGACGGGTACGGCTACGGGACCATCACGACCGAGGTCGCGCCGGCCGCGGAGCGTCCGTTCTACTACGCCGAGGACTACCACCAGCAGTACCTGTACAAGAACCCGCACGGCTACGACTGCCACAGCTCGACCGGCGTGCCCTATCCGTCCGAGTAGCCCGCGATCCGGGCTGACGTGTCAGACGAAGCGGGCGCCCCGGCGCACGAATCGTCTGACACGTCGCCCCAGGCCGTACTCGCGACCGTGGGCATGACGCCGATGATCGAGCTCAACTCTCAGCCTCCGGGTGCCGCTGGCTCTCAGGGCGTGAGGGGTCTCTTCGCGCAGTAGCCTCCCGACCGTGACGCAGCCGTTCGACATCGTGCGAGCCGGCTACGACACCATCGGTCCGCGATATCGGGAATGGTCGTCCGCGAGCGGTGTCCGTGGGCGCTGGCTGACCCGACTGCTGGACGAGCTCGATCCCGACTCGCTCGTCGTCGATCTCGGCTGCGGGCCGGGAGAGCCGGCAACCCGACTGCTCGCGGAGCGGCATCGCGTCATCGGCGTCGACGCGTCGATAGTGCAGCTGTCGCTCGCAAGAGAGGCTGCGCCGAGCGCGATGCTGGTGCAGGCGGACATGACCCGCTTCGCCCTCCAGCCGTGCAGCGTCGACGCTGTCGCGTCGTTCTACGCGCTCGGCCATGTGCCATCCCGCCTGCACGCCCCCCTGTTCGCTTCGGTGGCGAGATGGCTTCGTCCGGGAGGGATCCTGCTCACGAGCACTCCGGTCGGGACGGGAGACGACACCGAACCGGACTGGCTCGGAGTGGAGATGTTCTTCGGTGGCATCGGCGGGACAGCGACACGCGACGCTGTGCGTGAGGCCGGGCTTCGGCTCGAGACTCTGGAGACCGTCGAGGAGGACGAAGGGGACGGCCACCTCGTCCGGTTCACCTGGATCGTCGCCAGGAGGCCCCCTTGGGCCGTGAGCGACAACTCACGTGCCGGTTGGATGGGCCGGAGAGCGACACCCTCAACGGGAGTCCGGCCCTGTCGGCACGACGTACGGTGTCAGACGTAGGGAGTAAGACGTACAGCGCCGACCAACAGTCGAGCCTGACGGACCCGACAGACAAGGAAGCCGTGGGATGACGAGGTACTTGATCTCCTTCGATGACGGCGCGATGACCTTCCCCGAGGAGGACTTTGCTGCGGTCGGCGAGGCCGCCCACGCGGTGGTGCGGGCAGCTCAGGAGGCTGGGGTGTGGATCTTCGGCGGGGGCTTGGAGAGCCAGCGGGCGAGCATCGTGGACACCGACGGCGTAGTCACCGACGGGCCCTACCCGGAGACCAAGGCGGTCATCGGCGGGTTCGCCATCGTCGACGTGCCCTCACGCGAGGAAGCGCTGGAGTGGTCCGCCCGGTTCGCCGCCGCCTGCCGCTGCCCGCAGGAGCTCCGGGAGATCTTGGACGACCCGCTCGTCTGATCGAGGAGATCAGGACGGCCAGAGCCCGCCCTAGCCCAGTTCGTCGGCGAAGTCCCAGACCCGGAGGTGGCCGGGCTCGAGGCGGAGGATGACGTCTTGTCCGCGAAGCGCCTCCACGTCTCCGGCGGCCTCGAGCGGGTCTTCGTAGCGGGACGCGATCCGCGTGGCCGTCTCGCTGACGTCCTCGCCGTCGAAACGAACCGTGCCGCGGAGCTCGACTCCCCGAAGGGGCGGCGTCGACTCGGCCACCACGATCGTCGCGCGCGGGTCACGCCGGAGGTGGCGCGCCTTCAGGTTGCTCTTCTCGACCCACATGTTGAAGCCGCCGTCTCGCCACTCGTACCAGACGGGGGAGAGCAGCACGCTGCCGTCCTCGCGCAAGGTGGCGAGGATTGCCAGCAATGGCTCGTCGAGAAGGCCGCCCAGGTCCTCGATGGTGAGGCCGGTCCGCACGAGGCGAGTGTCCCCGCCCCAGCCGGAACGTGCAACCAAGATCGCGAACGCACATCGGCGACGCCGAACGGACCCCGACAGCCGGTCATCCACGCGACGAGCGGCCGTACGCCGTCCAGGCCAGGGCTCGGGTCACGAAGGGCCCGTCGGGCAGCCGGCGCCGCAGGGTCGCCTCCACGCGGTCGCGGGACGGCCCGTCCAACGACGCGACGTAGCTGCCGGCCGGCCCCACGCCCAAGGTGAACGGCTCCCACCAGTCGTCGAAGCCGCTGTGCGCGACCGAGACCTCCAGGCTGCCGCCTCTGACGTCGCGCAGGCCGGCAGCATCGAACAGCCCGGCGAGG
>Ga0335071_10003799_pt1 | contig 15867 bp, 10 predicted proteins | sample Lox_Sample_15_FD_206724 | JGI IMG/M metagenome (GOLD analysis project Ga0335071, IMG submission 206724) | Soil microbial communities from Loxahatchee National Wildlife Refuge, Florida, United States - Lox_Sample_1.5 | ecosystem: Environmental > Terrestrial > Soil > Wetlands | place: USA... | reverse complement strand
CACCAGGGCCCGGTCGGCCAGCACCACCGCCTTCTTCACCCGGTTCTCCAGCTCGCGGATGTTGCCCGGCCAGCGGTACTTGCGCATGGCCACCAGGGCCGCGGGGGTGAACCCGCGCACCCGCACCCCGAACTCCTTGGCGTACTTCTGGAGGAAGTAGCGGCCGATGGCCACCAGGTCGTCACCCCGCTCGCTGAGCGGCGGCAGGGCGATGGCCACCACGTTGAGCCGGTAGTAGAGGTCCTCGCGGAAGGTGCCCTTCTTGATCTCCTCCTCCAGCACCCGATGGGTGGCGGCCACCACCCGCAGGTCCACCGGCTCGGGCCGGGTGTCGCCGACCTTGGTGACGGTCCGGTCCTGGAGGGCGCGGAGGATCTTCACCTGGAGGGCGGGGGGCATGTCGCCCACCTCGTCGAGGAAGAGCGTGCCGCCGTGCGCGGCCTGGAACTTGCCGAGCCGGGTGGCGATGGCGCCGGTGAAGGCGCCCTTGACGTGCCCGAAGAGCTCCGACTCGAGCAGGGACTCGGGGATGGCCCCGCAGTTCACGGCCACGAAGGGGCCCTCGGCGCGAAGCGAGCGCCGGTGGATCTCCCGGGCCACCACCTCCTTGCCGGTACCGGTCTCGCCGGTGATGAGCACGGAGATGTCGGTGGCCGCCACCTTCTCGATGCGCCGGTAGACCTCGCGCATGGCCGTGCCCGACCCGATCAGCTCGCCGTACTGCCGCGAGGTGGCCGCCTCGCGCAAGGAGAGGTTCTCCCGGCGCAGGGAGTCGAGCAGCATGGCGTTCTGCACCAGGAGCGAGGCCTGGCCGCTGAAGGCGGTGAGGGCCTCCTGGGCCCGCTCGTCGAAGAGCGAGACCACGTTGTCGTTGCCCAGGTAGATGACGCCGAAGACCTCGCCCTTCTGCATGAGGGGGGCGCACATCACCGAGCAGAGCTTGAGGTTCACCACCGAGGAGGAGCCGGACCACTCGGCGTCGTGGAGGGCGTCGGCCACCACCAGCGGGCGGCGCGACTCGACCACTCGCCGGATGATGGAGTCGGAGACGCGGTCCAGGGCGCCCTCCACCCCCTCGCGCGCGAGGTTGCGGGCGGCGCGCACGCTCATCTCCCCGTTCTCCAGCAGGATGAGGAACCCCTTGTCGGCCTGGGTCACCTCCAGCAGCGCGTCGAGCAGCTCGTCCAGGAGCCGGGCCAGATCGGTGGCCCCGAGCAGCCGCTCCGAGAAGCGGACCAGGGTCTCCAGCGCCAGGAGCCGCTGTCCGGCGGCGGGGCGGGGGGGCGGGGCGCGCGGGGCGAGGTCGAAGAAGAGCTCGCACCGGCCGATGCGGATGCGGTCGCCCGGGCCGAGCCGCCAGGCGGCACGGCGGCGGCCGTTGACGGTCATGTCGGCCCCGTCGTGGGCGGCGGCGTCGTAGTCCTTGCCGTCGAAGTGGATGTGGAGGGCGGTGGGGGGCAGGGCCGGGTCGTCGAGCACCACGTCGTTCTCCGGGTCGCTGCCCACGCTGGTGATGCGCTTCACCAGCGCCATCTCCCGCTCGGCCCCGTCGGCCCCTCGGATGATGAGCTTGGCCACGGCCGGTCCTAGAATTGCCAGTCGAGCTTGAAGGTCGCCCCGCGGCCGCCGGGGCTGATCTCCGTCTCGACCAGCGGGACGTAGTTGTGGTGGGCGTCCCAGACGCCGTAGCCGTAGAGGGTCCAGAACATGCCGGCCGTCACGTACTTCACGATGTCGATCTGGTTGAGCAGCCTGCGATCCGAGTCGCTGTAGGGCGGCCTCGAGCAGCCGGGCTGCCCGGAGAAGCAGCTCCGCTGCCGGTCCTGGGCGATCTGGTTGTGGTACAGGTAGGCGGCGATGTTCAGCGCCCCGAGCACCAGCTCGCCCGCGGCCACGGCGGTCCCCTTGGCGCGATCGCCGTTCTGGAACTGGCCGGCGCCGAGGGGCAGCCAGTTGAAGAAGTAGTGGTGCTGCTCGACGCGGACCACCCGGGTGGGGGGGCCGTTGCGCGCCGCCTCCTCGGCCAGGAGCCGACGCTTGGCCTCGTCGGCGGCGCGCTGCTCGGCCTGGAGCGACCGCTTCCGCTCCCGCAGCGGCTCGAGGGCCGCCTCGTGCTCGCGCTTGACCCGGTCGAAGAACTCGACGATGGCCGGCGGCACCAGGAAGGGGTCGAGCGCGAAGTCGGGATCGTGCGAGAGCAGGTTCACGAAGGCGGCCCGCGCCTGGGCCAGGTCGCCGAGGTGGTACTCGGCGATCCCCATCATCCGGTAGGCGTCCACGAACTCGGCCTCGGTGAGGTCGGGCTCGCCGGCCAGCAGCTGCCGGAGCGCCCCGGCCGCGTCGGCGTAGGCGCCGAACTCGAACCGATCCTTGGCGCGCTTCAGCTCGGGCGGCGTGGCCAGGGCCAGGGCCAGCAGCAGGGGGATGACGTTCACGGAGGAACCTCCGGCTCGGGCGCCGCCACGGTGACCTCTCCCCCGGCGCGCAGACGGACCTGGACCTCGCGCGAGGTCCCGTCGGGTTGCTCGAGGCCGATGTGGGCGGCCGCCTCGTAGGGGCTGTCGGCGGGCAGGGGCACGGGGAAGGGCGACCGCTGCGAGTCGCCGGCGGTGCCGAAGGGCTGGCCGTCGACCAGCACCCGGGTGGCGGGATCGCCCTCGACCCGCAGCCGGGCCGGGCGGGGCTCGAGCGGCACGCGCAGCTCGCCCTGGCGCGCCGCCTCCTCGGCGGTGATCTGCCGGACGTACGGCGCGCAGCAGGCGTGCTCGAGCTGGATGACGTGGGTGCCGGGCCGGAGCTCGAAGGTCACCTCCTGCTGCCCGTGGGCCACCTCGATGCCGTCGAGGAGCGCCCGCTGGGCATAGGGGCGGACGTAGACCGACAGGCGCGTCAGCTCCGGCGGGGCGGCCGGGTCGCCAGCGCCCACCTCGGCGACGGGCGCCGCCTGCGGAGGGGGCGCCCGGGAGGGCGCGGGGCGCGGGCCGCTCGAGGGGATCGAGGGTGCCGAGGAGGCCAGCGGGGCCGGGGGCGCGGCTGCGGGAGCGACCGGGGCGGCCGGCCCCGGCGACGCCCTGGGGGCGGGGTCCGGCGGGGAGGGGCTCGGAGCCAGGTCCGGGCCGGGCGCCGGGGCGGTCGGAGCCGGCGCCTCGACGGCGGCGACAGCGGGCGCAGCCCACCGGTCGATGAGCGCCCGGGCCTCGACGGCACCGAGCCAGAGCAGGGGCACGCCCAGGGTGGCTCCGGCCAGCCAGGCGGCAGCGCGCCGACGGAGCTTGCGACGCCGCAGCCGGGCGAGCCGAGGCGGGACGCGGGCCTCATCGGGGTCTAGGGCCAGCACGCGCCCGTAGAAGTCGAGGGCGCGGGCGCTCGATCCCTGCTCGGCGGCCTCGTCCCCGCGGGCCAGCAGGGCGTCGATGGCGCTCCTGCGGAAGGCGGTGCGGAAGGCGGTCGGATCGCGCAGGAAGTCGACCAGCGCCTCGGCGGGCCGGGCGATGCCCACCTCGGCGAGGATCTGCCGCAGCACGTCGCGCACCTCGGCGGCGCTCTGGGGCCGCGCGGCCGGGTCGAGCTCCAGGCAGCGGACGATGAGATGGGCGAGGAGGTCGGAGACGCGGCCGTCGACCTGCCGGGGGTCCTCGAAGTCGGCCTGCAGCACCCTTCGGAGGATGGCGCTGGGGTTGGGCGCGGCGAAGGGGAGCCGGCCGGTGGCCAGCCAGTAGAGGATGGTCCCCAGGGAGAAGACGTCGCTGCGGACGTCGGCGTCCTTGCCCTCGACCACCTCGGGCGGCATGTGGTGCGGCGACCCGACCAGCGCGCCGGTCAGGGTCATGCGCTCGTCCGAGGCCAGCACCCGGGCGATGCCGAAGTCGGCCAGCTTGACCGTCGGGCGCTCACCCTCGTCGACGAGGACGTTCTCGGGCTTGAGATCCCGGTGGATGACGCCGGCCGAGTGGGCGTGCACCAGCGCGTCGGCCAGGGCCAGCCCCACCAGCATGCCGATCTCGGGGTAGCCGAACCCGACCTCGTGGGCGTAGGCGCGCAGGGTGCGGCCGCGGACGAACTCGGTGACGAGGTAGCTCTCGGCGGCGGCGTCGCCGGCGTAGTCGAAGATCTCGACGATGCCCGGGTGCGACAGCCGGGCCACCACTCGCGCCTCGCGGGAGAAGCGTGCCCGGGACTCGGGCGCGGCGGCGAGGTGCGGGTGCAGGAGCTTCACCGCCACCTCTCGGTCGAGGGCGGTATCGCGGCCGCGGTAGACGATGGCCATGCCGCCGCTGCCGACCTGCTCGAGGAGCTCGTAGCGGCCGAGCATCCGGATCACGCCAGCCTCCGCACCCGACCACCGGCCCGCTCGGGCCTGCGATCCGGGTTGCACACCTGCACGCACATGGCGCTCTCACCGGGCGGTTGGCCCGGATCGCGACATCGCTGGCGGGTTCGCCGGGCGTCACTATGACACGGACGCCCCGGCGCGGCCACAGAAGCGCCGCCTGGGCAGCCTCCCCACCGGGGTCAGGGCGCTGCGGCGGGAAACCCCGGGTCGGGGAGGAACCGGTCGGCGACCAGGGCGCGGATGGTCTCCGGGAAGGCGGCGGTGGCCACGGGATAGGAGGCGCGCCAGCCCAGCGCGGCCAGCCGGCCGGTGTCGTAGTAGTGGTCGGTGCTCATCCAGTGAAGGACCTCGCGGTCCACCCGCGGGGCGAGCTGGTCGGAGACCCCGGTCTGCGCCCGCAGGGCGTCCCATCGCCGCCGCAGGCGGCGGTTCAGCGCCGAGAGCAGGACCCGGTCCGGGACGTTCCGGAAGAGCCAGAGCAGCGCGGCGGTGAGGCGGGGCCAGGAGGGGAGCACGCGGCCGGGCTCGAAGCCGAGCGAGGTGAGCGCGGCGGCGAGGTGCTCGGCCAGAGGCAGCGGCGCCTCGTCGGCGACGTTGAAGGCGTGGCCGACCACGGCCCGGTCGGAGGGGTAGAGCGCCACGTGCGCCACCGCCCGGGCCAGGTCGGCGACGTGGAGGAGGTGGGCCACCGGGCCGCGCCGGATGATGGGGACGCGCCGCCGCCGGTGGTGGAAGAGGGAGACGAGGGCCAGCGTGCGCACCGGCCCCCCGCGCACGGCCGGGCCGTAGAGCAGCGCCGGGCGGAGCACCGCCAGCGGGGCGCCGCGCCGGAAGGCGGACCAGCTCTCCTGCTCGGCGCGCCAGCGGATGCGCTCCTGGGCGGTGCGCGGCGCCTTGACCTCGCCCTCGCGGCAGGGGAGGTTCCGGGGGCGGCCGTAGACGGCGGTGCTGGAGACATGGACCAGCCGGGAGACGCGAAGGGCCCGCGCCAGCTCGGCGGCGGCGCGCGCGGCCCCGATCTCGATGGTGGTTCGCTCGCCCTCGTCCAGCTCGCGCGAGGTGCGGGCCCCGAGGTGGATGAGGAGGTCCGCGCGCCCGGGCAGCGGAGGGTCCGGGGCCGGCGCGCCCGTCGAGGGGGTCACCGGGTGGACGAGGAGCCCCCCTGCGGAGAGCTCCGCACAGACGGCGTCGAGGACCGGGCCAGGGGAGCCCATGACCACGGCGATGCGTTCGACCACGTCGCTCCTCGTCCTGGCCGGGCCCCCGCCCCGGGCCGGTGGCCTTTGGCCCTCCTAGACCCGGACCTCCTCGGACTTCTTGGCCGGCTTCTTCTCGCCCTCGGGCTCCGTCGGCGCTGGCGGAGCGCGGCCGACCGGGCTCTCCTCCAGGGCCGCGGCCAGCACCTCGTCCATCTGGCCGGCAAAGACGAAGGCCAGCTCCTTGCGCGCCTGCTCGGGCACGTCGAGCAGGTCCTTCTCGTTGCGCGCGGGGATGATGACCCGCTTGATGCCGGCGCGGTGCGCGGCCAGGACCTTCTCCTTGATGCCGCCCACCGGGAGGACCAGCCCGCGGAGGGTCACCTCGCCGGTCATGGCCACGTCGGAGCGAACCCTGATCCCGGTGAGCAGGGAGACCAGGGCGGTGAGGATGGTCACGCCGGCGCTGGGGCCGTCCTTGGGGATGGCGCCCGCCGGGAAGTGGATGTGGATGTCGGTCTTCTCCAGGAAGTTGGCGGCGATCCCCAGCGAGTCCGACTTGGAGCGCAGGTAGGAAAGGGCGGCCTGGGCGGACTCCTTCATGACGTCGCCGAGCTGGCCGGTGAGGGTGAGCGACCCCTTGCCGGTCATCTTGGTGGCCTCGATGAAGAGGATGTCCCCGCCGGCTGCGGTCCAGGCCAGGCCGGTGGCCACCCCGGCGATCTCGGTGCGCTCGGCCGTCTCGTTGTAGAACTTCTCCGGCCCGAGCATGTCCTGCAGGTCGCCCTCGTCGACCGCGCGCTTGGCGCCGGGGCCCACCTTGCCGGTGGCCACCTCGACCGCCACCGCCCGGCACACGTCGGCGATGCGCCGCTCCAGGTTGCGGACGCCGGCCTCGCGCGTGTAGGCCATGATGATCTGGATGAGCGCCTTCTCCGTGAACTGGATGGCCTCGGGGGAGAGGCCGTGCTCCTTGAGCTGCTTGGGGATGAGGTGGTTCTGTGCGATGTGCACCTTCTCCTCGAAGGTGTAGCCGGGCAGCTCGAGGATCTCCATGCGGTCCTTGAGCGGGCCGGGGATGGGGTCGAGCAGGTTGGCCGTGCCGATGAACAGGACCTTGGAGAGGTCGTAGGCCAGGTCGAGGTAGTGGTCGGAGAAGGCGTGGTTCTGCTCCGGGTCCAGCACCTCGAGCAGGGCGGCCGAGGGGTCGCCGCGGAAGTCCGCCCCCAGCTTGTCGATCTCGTCCAGCATCATCACCGGATTGATGGTGGCCGCCTTCTTCATCGACTGGATGATCCGGCCGGGGAGGGCGCCCACGTAGGTGCGGCGGTGCCCGCGGATCTCGGCCTCGTCGCGCACGCCGCCCAGGGAGAGGCGCACGAACTTGCGGCCGGTGGCCCGGGCGATGGACTGGCCCAGGGAGGTCTTGCCCACGCCGGGCGGTCCCACGAAGCAGAGGATGGGGCCGCGCATGTCGTTCTTCAGCTTGCGGACGGCCAGGTACTCGAGGATCCGCTTCTTGATCTTGTCCAGCCCGTAGTGGTCGGCGTCCAGGATCTGGCGGGCGTTCTCGATGTCCAGGTTGTCGTCGGTCCGCTTCGACCAGGGGAGATCGGCGATCCAGTCGAGATAGGTGCGGGCGACGGTGTACTCGGAGCTGGCGGTGGGGATGGACTTGAGCCGGTTGAGCTCCTTCTGGGCCACCTTCTCCACCTCCGGTGGCAGCCCGGCCTTCTTCAGGCGCTCGGCCAGCTCGTCCAGCTCCTCCTCCTCCTCGCCCAGCTCGCCCAGCTCCTCCTTGATGGCCTTGAGCTGCTGGCGCAGGTAGTACTCGCGCTGCGTCTTCGACATCTCGCCCTTCACGGCGGAGTCGATCTTGTTGGAGAGCTTGAGGATCTCCCGCTTGCGGTTGAGGAGCTCGAGCACCAGCTTCATGCGTGCCCGCAGCTCGACGGTCTCCAGGACCTGCTGCTTCTCCTCGATGGGGACGTCGACGTTGGCGGCGATGATGTCGGCCAGGTGGCCGGGGTGGGTGATGGACTCCACCAGCTCGGTGGCCGCGGCCGGGAGCTCGGGCATGAGCTCGATGACCTCGCGGGCCAGCTTCTTCAGGTTGATGGCCAGCGCCTCGATCTCCACGTCGTCGGTGCTGGAGCGGTCCTCGATGGGGTCGACCCGGGCCTTGAGGTAGGGGGTCTCCTGCACCAGCTCCAGCACCTTGAAGCGGGCCAGGCCCTGGACCACCAGGGAGTAGTTGTCCTCGCCCATCTTGAGGAGCTTCACGACTCGTGCGATCGTACCAACGGTATAGAGGTCGGCAGCGCCCGGGTCCTCCTCCTCGGCGCGGCGCTGGGTCACCACGCCGATGACCTGCTCGTCGCGCACCGCGTCCTTGATGAGGGCGATGGTCTTCTGCCGGCCCACCGCCAGCGGGAGGACGCCGCCCGGGAAGAACACGGAGTTCCGCAGGGGCAGGATGGGCAGCACCGCCGGGATGTCCTCCTTGGCGATGAGCCCGGGCGGCCCGATGGCGGGAGCCACCTGCGCGCCCGCGCCAGTGCCCTTCTTCTCCTTCTCCGACATGCCGGCCCTCCTTAAGTCCGCCCCGGTGGGCTCGATCAGGGATACCCGCGCGAGGCGACGTTATCAACAAAATCCGGGTGGATAGCCGGGCGCTTGGGTACGCCCGCCCGCACCACCGGGCGGCTCACGGTTCGCCGAGCGGATTGCCGCGGGGGCGCGGGGAGAGCTGCCCGTCGGGCTCCCCGCCTGCCCCGCCCGGCTCGGTGCGGCAGGGCCCCTCGGACGGCGCCCACAGCCCACCCGAGCGCTCGTCCTCGCCGCTGGCGGAGACGTGCGTGCCGCCCGCTGGGATCTGCTGCCGCGCCGCGGGCGGGCCCTCGGCGGGGGACCATGCGCTTCGTCGGTGCACCTACACTGGATAAGACCGAGTTGGCCTTTGGCAAGTGGCAGGGCTCGCGGCGGCTTGCAAATCCCGCCCCCTCGTCTAGCATCGAGCCGCGAACCGCGACCCCGGAGGAGCCGCCATCCTTCGCCTCGGCCACATCAGCGACCTGCACCTTTCGGAGCGCTCGCGCTACCCGCGCAGCGGCTTCACCCAGCGCGACTGCGACAAGCACTCGGCCAAGCTGGCGCGCGGGCTCCTGGAGGCGCTCCAGGAGGTGGGCGTGGACCACCTCCTGGTCACCGGGGACGTGACCTTCTCCGGCGAGCCCCGCGAGTTCGAGCGGGCCGCCGAGCTCCTGCGCCCCTTCGCCGCGGCCCGAAAGCTGACGGTGGTGCCCGGCAACCACGACGTGTGGACCGAGGAGTCGGTGGAGACCGGCCGGTTCCTGCGCGCCCTGGGGCCGGACGGGCTGGGGATGCGCCGGGCTGCCCCCACCTACCCGCACCTGGTGCTGCTCGGCGACGAGGCGGCCCTCATCGCCCTGGACAGCGCCCGCTACGGCGACGACCCCTGGACCACCCCCGGCCGCCTGGGGTCGGAGCAGCTCCGCGCCGCCCGCACCCTGGTGCGCGAGCAGGCCAAGGCGGGGCGGGCGGCGCTGGTCGCCTTCCACCACCACGTGGTGGTGCCGCCGGAGCGGGTGGCCTCCGACGCCAAGCTGGCGAGGATGCCGCTGGCCGACGCCGATCAGGTGGTCCGGCTGGTGGCCGAGCTGCACGTGGCCGCGGTCCTGCACGGCCACCGCCACACCGCCTTCCGGGTGGACCTGCCCGGCGCATCCGGGGCCACGCCGGTGCTCTGCGCCGGCTCGGCCTCCCGGGTGGCCGACGAGCCGGTGCGGCGGGCCCGCGCCTACGTGTACGAGATCGATCGCTCCGGGGTGCGGAGCGTCGAGGCGCTGGTGGCCGGGACGGAGTGAGCGGCATGCGCAAGGTGCTCCTGGTGCTCGTGCCCCTGGGGCTGGCCCTGCTGGTGGGGGTCATGGTGGCCTCGGCGCTGCGCGCCCGGGACGAGGCGGCCGGGGCGCAGGCGGAGCGGGCGCGGATCAAGCGGGAGTTCGACGAGCGGGCCGCCCTGCTGCGCTCCCTGGCACCGGAGAGCGCCCAGGACTGGCGCGACGAGGCGGGGGCGCTGCTGCGCGCCTACTTCCAGGCGCTGGCCGAGGTGCGGAGCCGGTTCCCCCACGCCCCGGCCCCGCCCACGGCGCTGGCCGCGGCCGAGGCCGAGCACAAGGGTCCGCTGCCGGAGAAGGACCGCGACACCCTCGAGGACTTCCAGAAGTACGCCGACTCGCGCCTGGCGCTGCTCCGGGGCGGCTACGTCCCTCTGGCCGCCGCCGTCTCGGGCGGGCTCCGCCTCGACCTCCTGGCGGTCGAGCCAGGGGCCTCGCCCGCGGGCGGGCCGGGGCTGCGGGTCGACTTCGCGCTGTGGGGGGTGCCCCGCCTCGTGGAGCGGGAGCGCACCTCGAGTCGCAACGTCTCCCGCACCTTGCTCCCGGTCGCGCTCAAGGCGCTGGAGTTCCACTTCCTGGACGCAGCGGGCAAGGCCTACGGCGAGATGAACGGGCCGGGCGAGCCCTACCAGAAGCTCGTCGACCCCGAGCGCTTCGCGCCGGACTTCCCGCCGGGGATCCTCTTCGGCACCTGGTGGGTCGAGCTCTTCCCGCGCGAGGCGGCGGCGGTCGAGATCCGCCTGGACGTGGAGCAGCGAGGCCCCACCGGCTCGGCCCGGCCGCTGGCACTGGGCCTGCGCCTGTCGGTGCAGGACTCCTGGCGCATCCCGCCCGGCTCGACCTACCAGGCCGAGGTGCGCGAGGTGGCTCCGGCGGCGGGGAAGTAGGCGTGGCGCCCCGCAGCCGGCCCAGGGCGGACGGCGAGCAGGGGGCCGCCCCCCGCCGGCGGGGCCGGAGGGGTGCCGCGGCGAACGCCCTGCCGTCGCCGAGCGGCGAGGCCCCCCTGGCGGAGCTCGACCGCGACGCCCTGTCGGTCTTCCTCTACGTGGCGCTCACCCCGGACGAGGCCCGGTCGGCGGTGAAGGAGCTCGGGCTCTCCGTCCCCGGCTTCCGGACCGAGGCGCTCTCCGACGTGGAGCGCTGCGACCTGCTGGCCGACGAGATCCGGGCCCGGCCCGAGGCTCGGGCCTCGGTGCTGGAGCTTCTGCGGGCCGCCTTCGGCCGGCTGCCGCTGCCGACGACGCCCCTGGGCGCCGAGGCCGCCAGCGACCTGCTGGCGATGGCCGGCTCCGAGCACGGCCTCACGCTCGCCCTGTGGCGGGTCCTGGCCGATCCCGATCCCGAGGTGCGGGTCCGGGCCGCCCCGGCGCTGGAGCAGCTCGCGTCCGAGTACTACGCGCCGCCGGGCGAGCAGCCGGAGGAGCCGCGCGAGGGGCGGGAGGGTCGCGACGGGGAGGCCCGCGCGCTGGCCCGGGCGCGCCAGCTGGAGAAGGAGGTGGCGCGGGCGGAGGAGCGGGCCGAGGCCGGGCGCCGGAAGGCGGAGGAGCAGCGCGAGAGGCTGCAGGAAGCGCTCCGGGAGGCGCGGGCGCGGGCGGCCCAGGCGGTGGACGAGGCCGCGCGGGCGCGCGAGGCGGCGGAGGCCGCCAGCGCCGGGCGGGAGCGGGCCGAGGCGGCGCTCGCGGCGGCGCAGTCGACCGACGCCGCCGCCGACCTGCAGCGCGCGCGTTCCGCGCTCAGGGAGCTCGAGGGCAAGGTGAGGGGCCTGGAGTCGCGGCTGGAGCGGCAAGCCTTCCGCGAGGCGGACCTCACCGCGGCGCTGGAGCAGGCGGAGGCCCGCGGCAGGGCGACGGGCGCGCATCCGCCCCCCGCCCCGGAGGCGGCGGAGGACGAGCTCGAGGAGGCGCCGGCCACCTGGCTGAGGCCGGTGTTCACCCGCGAGTTCTACGACTCGCTGGAGGGCTGGGACCTGCGCATCCAGCGGGCCGCCTTCAAGCAGGCGAACCTCCTCGCCCAGGACCACCGCCACCCCAGCCTGCGGGCGCTTCCGCTGGAGGGGCTGCCGGGGTACTACCGGGTCCGGGTGGCGACCGACGTGCGCCTGCTCTACCGGCGCGGGGAGCGGCAGAACGAGATCGAGATCCTCTCCCTCATCGACCGCGAGGACCTGGATCGGTACGTGCGGCAGGCGAAGACGCGGTGAGCGCTCAGGTCAGCTTCCGGTACACCCCGACCACCACGCCCAGGATCATCGTGCTCTTGAAGTCGCTGTCCCGCACGTAGATGGGGGCCATGCGCGGGTTGGAGGGCTGGAAGCGGACCCGGTCCCCCTCGAAGTAGACCCGCTTCACGGTGGCCTCGTCGTCGATCATGGCCACCACGATCTCGCCGTCCTGGGCGTGGAGCTGCTTCTTCACGAAGACGTAGTCGCCGGGGAGGATGCCGTCCCCGATCATCGAGTCGCCCTGGACCCGCAGGCCGTAGACCTTCTTGTTGGTGCCGAGCAGGAAGGAGTCGACCTGGACCGTGTCCTCCACGTGCTCCTGGGCCAGCACCGGCTGCCCGGCCGCCACCCGGCCGACGATGGGAACCTCGACGAGATGGGATCCGGCGCGCGTCGCCCCGGCGCGGAAGGGGATGACGTTCCCGTGGCCCTCGCCGAGCTTCTCGCGCGCGGCCAGGGTGGGGATGAGGGCGCGCGACTTGACCGGGTCCCGGGACAGGTAGCCCTTGCGCTCGAGCGCCTTCAGGTGGTCGTTGACCCCGTTGGTGGAGCGGATGTCCAGGGCCTCGCCGATCTCCCGGATGGTGGGCGGGTACCCGCACTCCTCGATCTGCCGGGCGATGAAGCGGAGCACCTCGAGCTGGCGATCCGTCAACGAGTGCATGGGCGGCCCTCCTGAACGCAAGTATACTGGCTCGGCGTTCAGACCTCAAGCTTCCCGCCCCGGGGTCTCGCCGGCCCTTCGCCTGCCTTGCCCGGGGCCCGGGCGGGCGAATAGGGTGCCGGGCGGCGGGCCCATGATCCCTTCCCTCGGCACCTCCGTCCGGCTCTCCCTCTCCGCCCTGCGCCGGGAGGCCTGGCTCTCCGCACTCGGCCTGCTCGCCGCCGGCGCGCGCCGCGCTTCCTCCCTGCCGGCGCTGGCCGCGGGCGGCGCGCTCCTGCTGCGTGCGGGGCTGGCGGCCGCGCTCGCGCGGGGGGACCCCCGGGGCGCCCTGGACGGCGCGGTGGCCATGGCCACCTCGCCGCGGTTCCTGGGGATCGTCGGCGGCCTGTGGCTCGCGGGCGCGGTCGCCGCCGGGGCGCTCCGGGCCGCCTGGGTCGCCGGTGCGCTGCCGGTTCTGGCCACGTCCATGGCCGGCGCCCCCCGCGGCAGCGCCGGCCTCGTCGACGGGCTCCCCGGCGGCTTCCTCCGGGTGCTGCCGGCGGCCGTGCTCGGCCTGGCGCTGGAGGCGTCGGGCCTGCTCTTCGGTGCCTCGCTCCTCGGCGGGACCCTCCTGCTCGGCCCGCGGGCGCTTTCCGGGGGAGCCGGCGGCGCCGCGGCGCTGGCCGCGGCCGGGGCGCTGGCGCTCACCCTGGCGGTGGCCGTGCCCGTCGCCCTCTTCACCGCCGCCGAGGCCCTGGTGGTGCGGGCGGCCCTGACCCAGGAGCCGCTCGCGTCCGCCCTGGCCGAGGTGACCCGCCGGATGGTCGCGCGGCCCGGCGCCTTTCTGCTGGGGGCGCTCCTCTTCGGGGCCGCCGCGGTGGCGGCCTCGGTGGCGGTGCAGGGCGCGGGCGGGCTGGCCACCGGGTTCGCCGCCGGCGCGCCGGCGGCGGCGCTCGTCGGGCCGCAGATGATGATCGGGGCGGCGGCCGCCCTGGGCGCCGCCGTGGTCGACCTCGCCTGGCTGGGGACCCTGGCGGCGCTCTGCTGCGCCCGGGACCCCGGCGCGTCTGGGAGCCTGCCCGCCTAGTCCGCAAGTGCTCGAGGTCGCGTTGTGGGACCGGCAGGGGAGGGCCCATGGTCTCGATCCCCTGCAGCTTTCGCCGATGGATGCGCGGACAGGCTCCTAGCGCCCCAGCCAGCGCCGGATCGAGAGCTTTCGCGACCGCAGGGTGAGGAGGTGGTAGCCAGCGGCCGCGGCGGTGAGCAGCACGCCGGAGGCCAGGGCCACCCCGGCCAGCGCCACGGAGCCGCGGGCGGCCAGGACCACCAGCCCGCCGAGGGTGAGGGCGGCGGCCAGGGCGCCCAGGACCACCATGACGCCCACCGCCCGCACCTGGCCGCCCAGCCGCTCCAGCTGGTCGGAGGCCACGTTCACGCGGAACTTGCCGCCCTCCAGGTCCTGGAGGATCTGGGCGAGCTGGCTGGGCAGTTCCTCGGTCAGCGCCTGGATCTTGAGCAGGGAGCGCATGAGCACCCCCGAGGCGTCGCCCGGGTTGAAGCGGGCCAGCAGGAGCTCCTTGGCGTAGGGGAGGCCCACCGCCAGCACGTCGAGGTCCGGGTGCAGCCGCCGGATGAGCCCCTCGGTGGTCATGGCCGCCTTGGCCAGCAGGGCATACTGCTTGGGGATGCGGATGTGGTGGCGCACCGCCAGATCGAGCAGCTCGCGCAGCAGGGTGCCGGTGCGGATCTCGCCGAGCCGCAGCCCCAGGTAGCGGTCGAGGATCCCGGTCAGGTCCTGGCGCAGGGCGGCCAGGGGCGTGCTCGACTCGGAGACGCCGATGCGGGAGAGCACCCGGGCCACCGTCTCCGGGTCCCGCAGCGCCACCGCCACCATGAGCGTGACCAGCGCCTCCTGCTGGGTGTGGGTGATGCGGCCCACCAGCCCGAAGTCGAGCAGGGCGATGCGATCGCCGGGCAGGACCAGGATGTTGCCCGGGTGCGGATCGCCGTGGAACAGACCGTCCTCGAAGAGCTGCCGGAACGAGGCCTCGATGATGTTGCGCGCGGCGCGTTCCAGGTCGTAGCCGCCCTCGGCGGTGACCTCCGAGGCCTTCACCCCCTCCACGTAGTCGAGGGTGAGCACGGTCCCGCTCGAGAGGGCGGCGTGCACCTTGGGGATGACGATGAACTCGCGACCGGCCGAGGCCTCGGCCATGATCTGGGCGTTGCGCGCCTCGTGGGTGAAGTCCAGCTCCTCGTGGATGGTCCGATCGAACTCCTCCACCACGCCGGTGGGGGTGGTGACGCCGGTCTCCTCCACCACCGCCTCGAGCAGGCGGGCCAGCTCGTGCAGGAGGCTCAGGTCGGCCTCGATCCGCTCGCGGGCCAGGGGGCGCTGGACCTTGACCACCACCTGCTCGCCGGCATGGGTCACCGCCCGGTGCACCTGGGCGATGGAGGCGCTGGCCAAGGGGTTCTCGTCGAGGGAAGCGAACAGCGCCTCCACCGGCCGCTCCAGCCCGCGCTCGATCTCCCGGCGGATCTCGGCGATGGGCAGCGGGGGACAATCGTCCTGCAGGACGGAGAGCTCCTCGATCCAGTGTGCCGGCAGCAGGTCCGGCCGCGAGGAGAGGATCTGGCCGAGCTTGACGAAGGTCGGCCCCAGCTCCGCCAGGAGCTGGCGGAAGCGGACCGCCGTGTTGCGCCCGGGCGCCGGGGGCGCTTCCCCCGGCGGGGGCGCCCCGCGGCCCAGGACGTCCCGGAGCCGCATGCCCTCGAGATAGGCCCCGAAGCCGTGCCGCACCATGGCCGCGGCGATCTGGCGGAGACGGTTCAGGTCCTGGAGCGCCCGCCCGAGCATGGGACGGGCGACTCTAGCACCCGGATCCACGGCCCGCCATGGGCTGCGCCCCCGCCCCCGGTGCACGGGCAGGACACCTGGCCCGTGCAGAGCTGCCCCGGCCTTTGGTAGAACCGCGGGACCGATGCCGGAGATCGCCACCCCCACGCCCATGATGCGGCAGTACCTCGAGACCAAGGCGAGGTACCCGGACGCCATCCTCTTCTTCCGGCTGGGCGACTTCTACGAGATGTTCGGCGAGGACGCCCTGACCGCCTCCCAGGCGCTGCAGATCACGCTCACCTCGCGCTCCAAGGGCGACGACAAGGTGCCCATGTGCGGCGTGCCCTACCACGCCGCCCGCGGCTACGTGGCCAAGCTCCTGGAGCGCGGCTTCAAGGTGGCCATCTGCGACCAGGTCGAGGAGCCCGGGAAGAGCGCCCTGGTGCGCCGCGAGGTGACGCGGGTGGTGACCCCGGGCATGGTGCTCGACGAGCAGGTGCTCGACCCGCGGGAGGCCGCCTTCCTCGGGGCGGTGGTGCCGGGGGAGCGCGGCGCCGGGCTGGCCCTTCTCGACGCCTCCACCGGCGAGCTCCGCTGCGGCGAGGTCCCGGACGACGGTCGCCTGATCGACGAGCTGCGCCGGGCCGGGGTGCGCGAGCTGGTGTTCCCGCGCGGTGCCGACCCGGCCCGGGTGGAGGCGCTGGCCCGCGCC
>Ga0335071_10003798_pt1 | contig 15868 bp, 16 predicted proteins | sample Lox_Sample_15_FD_206724 | JGI IMG/M metagenome (GOLD analysis project Ga0335071, IMG submission 206724) | Soil microbial communities from Loxahatchee National Wildlife Refuge, Florida, United States - Lox_Sample_1.5 | ecosystem: Environmental > Terrestrial > Soil > Wetlands | place: USA... | reverse complement strand
GACGTCGCGACCGTCCACGTAGACCGTAAAGGACTTCAGATATTTTTCCTTCTTCGGCGGGTTCTCGATCGTCGCCTTCGTCCATTCGTAGAGCGGATAACTTTCGACCCCGTTCTCTGCCGCAGCCGCAACATACTCCGCGAAGGCGTCGAACTGACACTTAGCGAGGGCGCGATGCCTGGCCAATATGTCGAACAGCTGTGCCAACGCTGTGTCGGGCGCTTTTCGACGTATCGATTCCGCCGTCGCCGAGTCGTCTACATCGAATCTAACCTGATACTGCCACTGACCAGTCACGCTATATCGCCTTCTGGCAACACGATCTGCCTCCAAAGGAGACTAGGTCCCGGCTTTTAGAACTTCAAGCCGGCAAGCAGTGGGCGTCCGCCGGGCGGACCGGCCCGCCTCAGAGAGGCGCAGTAACAGAGACGCGCACAAAGATGCCCGCTGGTTGGCCCCGAATTGGGACCCGCGCACGATACCCCCCGGCCCGTTTGATCGGTGAACTCATACAACGATGCAAGCATGAAAAGCTGAGGCCGCCATGTACCGCGACGGCTCGCTGAACTGCTGCATTGGTCCACCGCTTCCGGAACCTCCCATCCGATAGCGCGCCTCGTCGGCTTAGACCAATCCCACGACCCGAACCTGTGCGTCCGGATTTGCATCTATGTACCTCTGCGTGGTCCGGAGGTTGGCGTGCCCCGCCAGTTCTTGAACGTCCTTCAGCGACCCACCGACCGTCGATATCTTCCGGGCGGCGTTGGTGATGAACGTCCGTCGGCCACTGTGGCTGGAGCAACCGACGAAGCCGAGGTGCCGGTACCACCGGTGAAACAGGTTCACGATGGCCTGCGCGGAGGTGGCCAACGAGCGCTCTGTGCAGACGACGAAAGGCCCGGCATGGGGCACCGTTCGGCGATATTCAATGAGGGCTTCCCGAACCTCGTTGCCCAGCGGAATTCTACGACCCGATTTGCCCTTGCTCGCCGAGTCTTGGAGACAGATGGTTCGGCCGATTTCGCCCTGGGAGTCGTTGGTCATCCACCACGTGAGCCTAGCGATCTCCTTGGCCCTCAACCCCGCCTTAGCCGACAGGAGGAAGATGAGCCGATTTCGCTCGGGGTGTCGTGTGGTGGAGAGGTAAGCCAGCATCGCGTCGATCTGGCCCTTGGTCAGCGTCTTGGCCTGTTTTCCGAGTCCCAATTCATCCTCCTTACCCGTTATTTTAGGGTGGCAGGATGCTGGATTGTAACCAGTCAGCGGAGAACGTACATGGGCCGTCGAAAATAATGGTTGTCCGGTCAGGCTCTTACACGGACTGATGATAGAAGGGTTCTTCTATCATCAGTTATGCCGCGACATTTTACTGAGGGAGCAGACGCGTCGATTCTCCCGTTTCGGTTCAGAAGCCCACGGCCAATACGCCGGTTCTTAAGCGCCGAAATAAGGTTCACGTTCGCGAACGAAAGCACATCTCGCTAGCAGCTCTGGGGCGACGGCAATGGTGCGATCTACTTCCAGCTTCGTTACGGAAAGCAGCCGCTCGAGCTCGTAAGGGGCAAATCCGCTCTGAAAGCGACAACATAGTCGAGCAGCACCGAGCGGACCCGGGAGATCGGGTTGTGCATGGCGGTACCGCGCACATCGCATTGGCGCTGGCTCGTTTCTTTTTTGGGTGAGAGTGCCATGAAGTCCCAGTCATTAAGCGATCCGTCGTTTTGAACGGTCACAAGACCAGCGTGAGCCTCGAAGAGGCATTCTGGAGCGACATGAAGGACATCGCCGGGGAGCGCGGCAATACGCTCTCCGAGCTGGTCGGCGAGATCGACGGCAATCGCCAGCTGGGCAACATGTCGTCGGCGATCCGGCTGTTCGTCCTCGACCGCTTCAAGGCTCGCGCCGCGAGCGCCGCCGGCTAGTGCCGTACGAAACAGGTGCTCGGAACTGGTGGTTGGCCACACGTTAGGCAAGCTACACGAGTGGTGTGTTGACCTACGCCCCAAACCTCATGCTACCTGCTCCGCAACTTCGGCCGTCACTAGGAAGGTGCTGGCGCGGTCTCAGTTGAGTGGCTCAGCTTCAGGACTGCTCGTCGCTCTCGATCTTGCCGGATTGCCGTGGGTCATCTGTGCTGCCATCCCGCGGCGTTCTCATAGCAGGACCACGTTTTGCTGGAGCGACGCGTCTATGGCGAGTGCGACCGCATCAAGTGCATGATCGGATTTTCAAAAGTTCGCCAGGCCAGCCCTGTGATTTCTCCTTCAAGATGAGCGGGGCACCACGCGCGATTTCGTTCTATTCAATGTTGTTCTGTGCTATGATGTGTTTTCAGGTTGGGCGCCGACACACGCGCCGCTTGAGCAGACGCAACAGCAACGAATGTCATTGTCGGTGCAACGCCGATAGGGAGCCCCGCTGCTATGGAGTCGCTAACCGGAGGCACGAACTCGACATCGTCGGATGACTTGCTTCACCTCGGCCGTGCCTATGCGAGGTGCGGCGGAGACATTTGGCAGAGGTTGTTGGCAATCGGCTCCGGCTACCTCGGGCGTGCGGCGGCAGAAACCGTCAAGATCGGTCTCGGGCCGAAGAACCCTGACCAGATCCTCCATACCCTATCGCTGGGTCTCAGAAATTATTGCGCGGAGATCGCAGCCGTGTTTCCGGCGGCTCTAGATGGACTGAGCAGGGACCTCGACCAGCATCCCGCAGCCGCGCCCCTGCATTTTCTCGGTTCGATCGATCGCACTACCTCTCGTCCGAAGACCTATGTGGTTCGGGATGTGCCGGTGATGATGCCAGTCCGCATCGCCGATGCCTCTCAGGGCTGGGCGCTCTATTTCGTGTCTGCGGCAAGGGCGCAGACTCATCTCGCGAATCAGGGTCAACCCTTCACCGTTGTCGAGGTTAGCGGCGGGCGCACCCCGCTCGCCGTTCTCGGCATAGACTACCGCGGAACCGATCTCGGGGCCTATCAGGAGATCGGCGTCGCACTGTTCGTGAGGCCGAAGGATGACCGACGGGAAATGCCGGGGATGTTGTTCCTGAGCTTGACGGTGAGCGATGAATTTAACGTCGAGCGGGCCACGGTCCTGTGGGGATATCACAAGACGCTGGCGAAAGACTTTGGTGCCATCCGCCATGGAGCAGCGGCGCGATTTGCGGTCGATCGAAATGATCCGACCGCGCTCTCGGCAGAATTCCCGAGATTCGGCAGTGGCCGTTCAACCGGCATGTCCTGCTACACGTATGGTACGATTCGAGACGCGGCCGGCAAAGAAGTCCCGCATAAGACGCTTATTTCGCGAAACGCTAACGGCGAGGGCATGCAAATCGGCGGCAGCGTGGAACTGCGTCTAGGCGACGGGACGCAAGCACGTTGCGTCTGTCGCCTCGGGCCCGGCGCCGCTCAAGCCTGCGTGTGTCTCATCCTACGCGATCTCGGATTGCCGAAGCGGCCCGTGGCCAATGGCTGGGCGGAGCATATGGACGCGCTGGTCAGCGCGTCCACAGCGAGCATACGTGAGGCAGACGGCCACCACGAACGAATGTCCGACGGTGACCCAATCGAACGTGTCGCCGGCGGCGTCGTGACCGAAAGCATGATCGTTGCCGCCGCAAAAGCCGGCAAGCGACTGGTGCTGGCCAAGGGCGTCGTCCTCACGCCTCTCGCCCAGGACAAGGCCGGCGAACTCCATCTCGACATCGAAAGGGAAAGCCCATGAGGCGCGGAACTGTTCGCGGATCGATAGTAGCAACAAAACGATTGTGGGACGCGCCGAAAGGCGCGCTGCTAAAAATAGAACTGGATAAAGAGGACGGCGGCGGTCATCTCATCGCCTTCGACACGCTCGGATGCGGCCACGGTGAGCGCGTGCTCGTAGCGGAGGGATCGGCGGCGGCCGCTTGGTTTCCCGGAAAAGGGGTACCAGTCGATGCGCTGATCATTGGTGCGATCGAAAAAGAAAGCGGAGATAGATTGGGCGAAACTGAACAACGAGGTCGAACTGGCTTGAGAGGAGAGGGAGATGGCGGCGCTCGGAATTATTGAGACGAAGGGGTACACGGCCGCTTTGGCTGCGGCTGACGCGATGAAGAAGGCAGCGACAGTTTCGATATACATCGGCGGAAGGGCACCAATACACACGGATGGTTTGATTGCGCTGTTTATCCAGGCCCTCGATGTCGGTTCCGTGAAGGCGGCGGTGGAGGCCGGAGCCGAAGCGGCTAAGTCGCTTGGCGGAGTTGCTTCGATTCATGTGATTGCCGCGGCTAATCCCGACGCGTCCAAAGCGCTGGGAGTCGATATGACGGTGGCCGCCGACTGGTCATGACGAAGCACTCTTGCCCACCGACGTTGGTCGTCTATGAAGGGCCTTCGTCAGGATTGCTCTAAGCGGACTCTCTCCTAGCGGGTTTTGCAATCACAGCCCGATGGTTGTAAATAATGGATCGGCGGTCTCTCTTGGGGCCCCGACGTCCTCGATAGATTGAAATCGATATGGTGCTCCTGCGATCACGTGATTGTTGGTGATGGCGATGCTCAAGGCAGAAAGATGACCATGAAAATCCGGCGCATGCAGCGGTAAAATTTTACATGCGTTCGGCGGTCCGCAGCCATGTGGCTCAGACTAACAGAGGGCGACCCGCCGCGACATCGTGTTGTCAGGGCAAGACGCCGCGGTCAGCGTCGTATCGGTCGTTTGATTCTTTGTTAACTCGTCGAGAGACGACAAGCCAAATCGCGACCGAGAACGCTCACTTGGCGAATTCTGTGCAAGTCTGCTCCACGGGCTGTTGTCGAAGAGGTGGCATAGTTCAAAGTATTGCGCCAAGATAATTGACCGGGAAAGGGGTGACGTCCCGTGACCGACAACCTCCTCGACATAGGCACCTGGCTAGACGGGCTTGGTCTGGGCCAGTATCGGTCGCTGTTCGCTGAGCACGAGATCGATCGCGAGGTTTTGCCGGAGTTGACGGAGGGCGATCTCGAGCGCTTCGGCATGCCATTGGGGCATCGTAGGAGGCTGCGCAAGGCGATCGCCGAATTGGCGACGATGCGATCGGCGATCGCGGGTGGTGATCACGCGATGCCGCCGGGTCCGGATGCGCCTTTGAGGCGGCGGAGTAACGGTTCGATCCAGCGTCGCCAACTGACCGTTATGTTCTGTGATCTCGTTGGCTCGACGGCGCTCGCAGGGCGCCTTGATCCCGAAGACTTTCACGATATCATACGCACTTACTTTGAAACATGTTACGAAGTGATCGAAGCGTCGGGTGGCCATGTCGCCAGGCTGCTTGGTGATGGTTTATTGATCTATTTCGGTTATCCGCAAGCGCAGGAAGACGCAGTCGAGCGCGCCGCGCGCGTTGGTCTTCAATTGGTCGCGGCTGTGAACAATCTGAGGCCTGGCCCAGACATAGTGCTGTGCGCACACATCGGTGTCGCGACTGGACTCGTAGTGGTGGATGATCTTCCCGGCGAACTGCCTGGACGAGAAGGAGCAGTAACAGGGGATGCGCCGAATCTTGCTGCCCAACTTCAGGCGCTGGCGAAGCCCAATACGGTAGTCGTTTCGGACGTCACCAAGCGACTTCTTGGACAGCTCTTCGAGTTCGAGGACCTGGGTCTTCTCGAGCTTAAGGGCCGAGCCGTTCCAATGCAGGCTTGGCGCGTTGTTTCCGAGCGCAATGTGGACAATCGGTTCGAGGCCATCCGCCCTGCCAGTCGCGGGCCCCTTCTCGGCCGGGATACTGAGGTAGCGCTCTTGCTGGATCGATGGAGATCGGCCCGAGCGGGTGAGGGACAGGTGGTGCTGCTCTCGGGCCCAGCCGGCATCGGCAAGTCGCGGATCGCCGCGGCATTGGTCGCCCGACTTAAGGACGAACCACACATGCTGATGCGATTTCAGTGCTCTCCCTTCCACGTGAATACGTCACTGCACCCCGTTGTCGTTCAGCTTGAACATGCGGCCGGGATTGAGCCCAATCAACTGCCCAAAACCAGACTTGAACGGCTCGCCGACCTGCTTGCTCTAACTGGCGGCGACGAGCCGACCTCCCTGCCTTTATTTGCGAAGCTATTGTCGATCACTGGAGCTGACCGCGATTCGCTCTCCACTCTTGCGCCGCGCGAACTCATGCGACGGTCGCTCGACGCATTAGCGGCTTGGCTGCTTGCTATGGCCCGTCGACAGCCAGTGCTTTTTATTGTCGAAGATGCACATTGGATCGATCCGACGACCCGGGAGTTTGTCGCCCTGTGCATTGACCGCATTGAAACCGCACCGGTACTCGCGCTCATCACTCATCGCCCGGAATTCTCGCACAACTGGACGGATCACGCGCATGTCACAAGCCTCGCACTCAATTCACTGGGGCGCCAGCAAACTGCGCAGATGATCAGTCAGATCGCTGACGGCAAGACATTACCTCCGGAGGTGCTCGACCAGATCGCCGCAAAGACGGACGGCGTGCCTCTCTTCATCGAAGAATTGACGATGGCAGTGCTGCAATCCAAGTCTCTGCGAGAGGAGGAAGATCGATACGTCCTCACTGGTGACCTTGGCGCGCTGGCCATCCCGGCGACACTGCAGGACGCGTTACTGGCGCGGCTCGATCGTCTTCGCCCAATGAAGGAGGTGGCTCAGACCGCTGCAGTGATCGGCCGCGAGTTCTCTTATCCATTGCTGGCGGCTGTGGCGCCGCATCGAGGAGCTGCGCTCGAAACGGCGCTAGTGCAACTCGCGCGAGAGGACGTAATTCGCGAGCATATTACGCCATCACGGCGCATCTACGCCTTTAAGCATGCATTGCTCCGAGATGCAGCCTATAGCACGTTACCGCGCAGCAAGCGACGCGAGCTGCACGCCGGTATTGCACGCGTGTTGGAAGAGCAGTTTTCCGAGATAGCCGAACGCCAACCGGAAGTGCTTGCGCACCATTTCACCGCGGCCGGGCTCGCGGGGCCGGCGGTTGATTGGTGGGAAAAGGCCAGCGAGCACGCCCTGGCGCGCTCGGCCTACAAAGAGGCCGCCAATCATCTTGCACAGGCGCTCGAGATGCTTGCGGCGCAACCGGAGAGCGCAGATCGAGACAAGCGCGAGTTTCAGCTGCGCCTGCGGTTGCGTCCACCGCTGTACGCGACCAAAGGTTTTGCGTCGCCTGAGATGGAGAGGAATTTTGCGCGCACCTCAATGCTCGCCGAGCGACTTGGCGAAAGCGACACAAATCTACGTTTGCTGCGGTGGGAGTGTACGGCGAGCGTGGTCAGCGCGAACACAACTGCTACTTTGAACCACACTCGACGGTTTATCGACTTGGCTGAACGTGCGGGCGATACAAGTGCTCTTGTCTCCGCGCATCGTATCTGCGGCTATGCGCACCTCATCCGTGGCGAAATCCGTGTCGCTCGGGAACATGTGGAACGAGCTCTAACCTTACGCGAAGCTCCTTGCGAGAATCGGCAATTAGCCGAATACGAGTTCTTGTCGGAGCCCATGACCCGGTGCATCATGGGCCTCGCGGTACAGCAGCTCGGGTACCCAGACCAAGCGCTGAACATGTGCGAGAATGCCCTGGCCGCGGCCAAGCAAGCCGGCCATCAGATCGAGATCGCTTACGTTAGTTTCCATCTGGCGCTGTTGTGGATGGTCAGCGGAGATTCGACGCGCGTGGAGCGGATCGTTACCAAACTGGTGGAGTTCCTGGAGCAACAGGATATCCAATATTGGAAGTGGCATTGCGAGACGTTGCTGGGCTGGGCCACAGTGAAGGCCGACTCGATCGATGTCGACGTCGACGCCGGGTTGGCGCGCATGCGGCAGGGTGCGGCAGGTCACCATAGCCTGCGAGTGAACGCTTGGATGCCATTCTACTTGACGAGTGAAGCCGAAATTCTCAGCCTTTGCGGCCGATACGATACGGCGATGCTCCGTCTCGACGAAGCCAACGCGCTGATGGGACAGCTGGAACAGTTCTATGCCGAGCCAGAACTGCACCGGTTGCGCGCCGCGACCCTCTCAATGCAGGGCGCCGCGAGAAGGGAGATCGATGCCGCGTTCGAACAAGCTCTTGAGGCGGCACGACGCCACGAGACAAAGCTCTGGGAATTGCGCGCGGCGACAAGTTGCGCGGAGTTCTGGCGGGAGGGTGGGCGCCGGCGCCAGGCGCGTGATTTGCTCGAACCGGTTTACGGCTGGTTCACGGAGGGATTCGAAACGCTCGACCTTAAGCGGGCAAAAGCGGTGCTCGAAAGCTTGACATAGGTGTCGAGCTTACCGCCCGGACAGTTGCCGTGTGTGGCCAATGAGAGCGAAAAGTGGTTTCGGATTGGCTGCGAAAAGCTGCGCTTCGGCCCTGGCCGCTTCCGCAATGCTGTCCAAGTACGCCTCAGCTTGGGGCAACTTTTCCCGGAACGCTTGCGCGAGGTGTTGGAGGTCATCTGTATTCGGATTGCAGAAGACGCGCGCAATCTCGGGATCGCGAATAGCGAGCGCCGCGGGCAGGGTGAGGATACCGTCACGAAGATCATCGTAGCCTCCGCCGCCAAGCGCTGTGGTCCCCCGCACATCGGCCACGTCGTCGCAACCGTGATAGAGCAAGCCGAGGAGCCCGCCAAACTTGCGTAGCCGCTCGGTCCTGTCGCCAAGACAGGCGGCGACTTCGAACATCGATCCAGTATCTTCACCCGCGATTTTCCGCCAATCCTCGACGCCAAGAGGCTGGCGGCGCAGCCGCCACTGCATGCATTCGGCCACAGCCAAACGCTTTAACAATTCGGAAAACAACAGGATGGCCTGAAGGTCGTCGCGGGCGAGACAGAACCCATCGGCCACGATGTACCCCGCCGTCATAAGCGCCGCTAGTTGGCCAAATTTGCTATGAAGCGTCAGGCGACTGCGCCGAGTTTCGGAGTTGTCGACGATATCATCGATCACCAGGGAGACATTGTGGAAAAGCTCGATGAGAAGCGCAGACCGTATGATCGTTGGTGGAATGTCGGCGTCGTTACGCGCGCGGTAGCACGAGAACACGGTAAGGGGCCGAAAATACTTCGATCCTGCAATGAATTGCCATTTCAGCGCCTCGCGGATCTCGCCGTCGCAACTGTCAATCCAATGCACGATCTCTTCTCGCAGCGCGCCCATCTCACGCTCAAAGCCAATATCAGCGACCACTGATGTTGCGCCCGTATCCACCACGAAGTGCCTCCCCTCCGTCCGTGATGATCTGCCGTTACTCCTTCACCGCCTATGGCTTGGTCTTCCAGCGCCGCCGGTGTGCAGATTCATCGCCATTGCTTGCGACCCTCGCCACTTCCGCGGCGAGCTTATCGAGGTTCGTCTGAACGATGCGTGCTTCTTGGAGCGAGACATCCCCGACCTCCCGCAGGTACGCGCGAATTTCGTCTATCAGGGCTCGGCGCTCTCCGTCGGACGTGCTTGGAGCGGCAGCCCGCGCCATGAGCGATCGCACGATGGCAGATTCGTGGGTACGATATGTCTCGGCGACTCTGCGCCAGTAACGGAGCCCGCTCACCATCGCGATAAGATAGGTCTGTGCGAGGAGCGGCGCCATGTCAGCCGCCTTGCCAGTTGCGCCCCCCTGCGGCATATCTTCTTTGGCGAAGGCCCCAACGCCGGCTTCCGGCACGTCGTGAAATGTGGAATCCGCCCGCTGCATAGGATCCAGAAACGGTGCGAATCGTTCGGCCACACCTCTGAAATCGCCCTCCGAGAGAATGTTTTCGGCCGCGAATGATCCCACGATGCACATATCGCGCAGCACAGACGCAAGCTCGAGCAATGCGTCGGCAGCGGCAGACGGACCGTGCGTACTTTTATTGCCATTCTCGGTATCGACCATCGCGGCCTAACCCGCTTTTCATCACCAGTGGTCCAGAGATCTTGCTTGATGGTTTTACTAGAAATCTCGTGCAAGGCAATGCAAAACGCCTGCCGGCGGCTACAGTGCCTGCCAATGGATGCAAAAAACGCAAAAGCCCCCCGTCCGGGAGACCCGCGCACCGAGCCATGTGACGCTAGGCAAGCCCCCGGGAAAACTTATCGTTGATCGGAGCTGCTCTCGTCTGGATGTAGTGGCCGATCAGCTACCCGGCGCGTCGCGCGCATGGCCGGGCGGTGATTGGGTGGTCCGGAAATTCTCGAGTTGTTCAAGAAAATTCATGGTAGCCAAGCTCGGGGTGGCGGCGAGTTCACGCACGTAGTCGCGATGTTCGGCCATCGCTTGAGCGCACACTCGGTCCCATGGGTTCGTCCGTCGCCTTTCGGAGTCCCTCGCGATGTCAAGGAGTCTATTAGCGAAGTTCTCGCTATAGCCCAGCGTAAGCTCGACATAGCGTCCTAAGGCTGCGGAAAAGGCTAGCGCGCCGGCGAGCTCCGCCTGCGCAAATGCCGAAAACATCGACCGAGCATCCTCATTCATAATCATCCCCCGTGGTCGGCTAGATCCGCGCCTCAAGAGATTGCCTCTCATGTGTATCCGGTGTCTGCTGTATCCCGTGTCTGCGCACACTGCGGCCGCAAAGCCGCGGCCGAGGAAGCAAATCCATTGGCGAGCGATCGGCTCTCCAGTTCTTTGATTTCCGGCCACCTCGGATCTCGACGCTAGTGGGCGGGAGGTGGTCCGACCTCGGTCAAAAGGGACGTCGAGATCCGATGCGGACCCACAATATATAGGCTATTCTATACGAATCTCTTTGGCTGGCCAAGCCGTCGTTCATGGAGACGATCATGCCACAGGTGACTATTGTTGGCGCAGGAATTGCTGGCCTGGCCGCTGCGTTGCGGCTCGTTGAGCGCGGCTTCGATGTCACTCTATTGGAACAAGACGACTTCCTCGGCGGCAAGCTTGGAGCGCACACCCACGAGGGCCGCTACAGCGCCGACTTTCACGAACATTCCTATCATATGTATTTGAATTGGTATCGAAACTTTTGGCAGATCGTCAAAGACGTCCACATACTTCATCACTTCATGCCAGAACCTGGTCTTGCGCATCTTCGCCCAATCAGAGGAAATCAGCCGGCGAACCTGATCAACGTCGGAAGCGTAAGAACGTTTTGGCACAATATTTTGTCCGGGGTGGAGCCGCCGCTGGAAATGTTTCTTTATGCCTATTCGCTCGTCGATCTCATGGGCACACCATTGCCACATCGTCATCGTTCCGATACGAGCAGCGTCTTCGCTTTTACGAACTCCCGCCCCTATGGGGGCCGCCGGTCGATGTTCCTGCATAGCGAAACTCTGGCGATGGCATTTTCCTGCCCAACCTATCTAGCGTCTTTGAACAGCTACAGGAATTTTATCAGATACGGAGCCCGCCACCCAGATCCGATGATGTGGCTGTTGAAGGGCAATACGCAGCAGTATCTGTTCGAGCCGCTTGAGAAGCACATGCACGAGGTTGCTGGCGAACATTGCGGACAGGGTGCCCGCCTTCGCATCCGAAGATTGACCCGCCTCAAGAAGGTTCATCTGAGCGGAGATGCGATAACAGGTCTGGAAGTTGATGATCTCACGGAGTCGCCGACCGTGACAGTATCGGGTCGTCTGCGGGAAGCCCGTAGGACCAGCCGAGTTGAGCCGATTACGGGAGACGTGATCCTAGCGATACCTCCAAAGGCGCTGGCACGGCTCGTCGATTTGGACATTCTTAAAGTCGCGCCGACCCTCGGTAACGTCAGCAAACTGCGTAGTGAACCGATGGCCTCTCTCAACGTCTATTTCAAGAGAAAGCTTCCCAACGTTCCAAAGCAGATAGCGCTTCTTCTCGGCTCGAAGTACAGGCTGTCGTTTCTCGACAACTCTCAACGCTGGCAGCAGGGCACGCCGACGGCGACAACCTTCTTGAACGTCATTGTGTCAGACTTCGCCGGCCTCGCACGGGGCGGACAAGCAGATGAATACGCGGCAATAAAAGAGATGATATATGACGAACTGTCGCGCTACCTCGAGTTCAACTACGAGCCTGCGAGTGAGAACGATGACATCGACCGCGACCGCTCTCACCTACAAACAAATGTGGGGGAGGAACTCTTCACAAACGACGTCGGGACTTGGGAGTTCCGTCCTGAGACGACCTGTGGCGTCCGCAATCTGTTCATCGCTGGCGATTACTGCAAGACGTTTGTTGACGTTGTGACAATCGAAGGAGCGGTGGTCAGCGGGTTGATGGCAGCCGAGGCGGTGAGGCAGCGGGTCGCCATCGGCGATCCCATCGCCATCCTGAAGCCGGAAACCTATCCCGACGCAGCGCTGACTGCGCTCAAGATGATCGGCGCACCGTATGCGTATGCGGCCAAGGCTCTGTCGATGGCGTCTGATGTGTTGAAGTTGGGGTACGATGAGATGTTCCCAAACGGCGGATCGGCGAATGGCGATTAAGGTCGAACAAGCCGTGCCGGAACTTTCGTACCCTCATAGGCCCAATCCTTGGATTGGTCTCGAAGGGGAAATTTGTCGCTTACTACCGAGTCTCCACCGATCGCCAAGGGCGAAGCGGTCTGGGACTCGACGCTCAGCGCGCAGCCGTCGCGTCTTACCTCAATGGTGGCAGTTGGAAGATCATCGCTGAGTTTACCGAGATAGAAAGCGGTCGAAAGTCCGATCGGCTGGAGCTCGACCAAGCGCTGCAAACACTGCCCTGCCCGAGGTCCGCCTTGCCATGAAAGCGGACATCTGAGCAAATTGCGTCTCATTCATCACCTCGTCGGCACGGGCGAACAACTATCTCGTATTTGGTCGGCGCCTGCACCGAAAGCTCTCGCAGGCAGGGAACGGGCCGCATTTTCCCGAGTTCGAGCGGTGGAGACTTGCCCGAGTGGAATGCGGTTGGTCTTCGTTTCTCGTACGCATCGCGCTCACCGGGCTTTGCGCTTGGGCGAATTTTCAAAGTGACGCGCTGTTTGAGACCGACATCCTCAATCTCTTGAAGGCCGTTCCTATGCCTCATTTTTCCCGAGTTTAGGTTGGCTCGCTCCCGGCGGTGCTATCGTATGCGGGCCGGCTCCCCTCATCAGGCTAGACCGGTCTAGAGCGTAGAAGCGGTGCTGACTGCCGAGCCAGCTCATGCAGCTTGGCAATGGCACCATGTACAGTGTCATGCTTCCCGTTATGATCGGGCGGGTTTGTCCAACAATGGAGAACCCGACATGCCAGTCCTCAAGTCGCTTTCGTTCACCGCCCTGCCGAAGTCCGGCTATGATCCGATCCAGACCCGCCGGGACAATTTCGTCGCCAAGCTGGAGGAACAGAAGCTGCTCCTGAAGGACCCGAACCACGTCCGGACCGTCCAGCGGTGGACCAAGCTCAACGGCGAGCGTCAGGCCGTCACCAAGCAGCAGTCGGTTCGGCCCTGGTGGAAGACCGACGCCTCCGGTCAGGTCGTCATGTCGGTCAAGTTCGGATCCAAGCCAGTCGAGTTCGAGAAGGGCAAGGCCGGCATCGTGGTCGGCTCGAAGGAGAAGCTGCCGACCGTCATTGACACGCTGATCGCGGCTGTACGCGCCGGCGAGCTGGACGACATCTTCAGCCAGGCGGCGAAGACCGGAGCAGTCGGAAAGCCCAGGAAAGCCGCTTGATCATCACTAGGACGGTGGCAGTTGGTCGATTGCCACCGTCCGCACGACGAAAGGCGGCAATGCTCAAACGCTGTCGTCGAACATCGCTGCATCAACAATCAAACGGGCAAAGACTTTACGGCCTTTGTCTGTGCGAATTGCTTAACAACGGGACGGAACCTTCGTTCCGATTCCCGATCTGTGGGGGTCGGTGAACGGCAGGCGGAGAAAGAATTTCAGCTACCGGATGCTAGCGAGTCCACACGCTTCAATAATCAAAGCCCAGACGCAGAAGCGGCTTGAGGAGCCTATATCGATCCTCGGATAGTCGCATTATTGATTGCGGATGCCCAACGAGAACCCCTTCCTCCGCAAGTTTCGTCAATGGGATGGGTGGATCAACGTGCCCTATGAGCAGGAAGTCGATCACTTTTACGGGATTGTCTGGGGTCGCACCCCACAAATCTAGGTCTGCGGCCGAGAACACCGAACGCTTGGCCGTCAGCCTCACCAGGTCGTCAGCGCTGCTAACGAGGCTGATCTGCTCAGCAATGGCAACGGTGGTTACCGATTGACTGGCAACGTATGCCTCGTCCTTCGACATGTAAAAAAGGAGAATATCCCCTGGTTGGATTTGCTGCGTTTTTGCTCTGCAAAGGTAGACCTTACGGATCGTGTTGCCAGGCAGGCGTTCGTCTCCCGGATTCAAAACTGGCCAGAACGATTCATTTGGAAATAGCGGCAGCGTGGCTCCAAACGCGATCTCCGGGAAAAGTCGGCGGTGATACTCAGAGCGAATGGGAACGCAGAATTTTTGAACCGTGTCACCGTCATGGAAACGCGGGTAGCTCTGCTTGTCGAAGTCGATCGAGCGACCCGAAAGGATGGGTAGCGGTCCCTTCAGCAAAGGCTTTTCCAACACCACCTCCCCGTTGGGCAGCATCTTCGTCTCCTCGAAGCCGTAGTATTTCAAGAGCGCAATCAGGAACCCATGCTTCGGGAATGCTGTGAGGTAGATAAGATCATAGCCGTTGTGTTGCGCGTGCCAAAGGACCTGCTTCAGCAAGAGTTCGCCAAACTTCTCGCCCTGAAATTCCTCACGCACTTTGAAGGTGCAAACTTTCAAGATCTTGGGACCAGGATGGCGAGTGTTGGCCTGCTCATGGTCCTCGTCTTTTCTGATGATGAGGCCAGCGACTTCTCCATCGACCTCCAAGACCCAACAGTCGCGATGATCGTGTTTGCACTTTTCGAACCACTTATCGAACCCTGGATAATCGCTTCGCAGGCTCTCGAAAATGATCTCGCGCCCGGAAAGCTCGTAGGCCTTGCGCTCTAGGACGTTCGGAAGCGAGATAGACTTGGTCGAGAACAGTTGCTTCAACCACGTCAGTGCTTCGTCCACCGTCAACACGCTGCCGCCTAGCGAAGCGCGGTCGGCCCGCTTCTGCAGGCGGACGTCGGCAGTGACCAGGAAGTCCACGGCTTTAGAGTCAACGGCGACCAAAAGGCGGACGTCCGAACGATCTTGCTCGTTCTTAATAGCCCCGAATTTGCTCTCCAAATCAGTATCTGGCGGCAAGGGTATGCCGCGCAGCTTCTGGAATTTCTCGAGCTTGCTTAAGGTGATTGCGCGGCGCTTGGCGTCTGTGTCCCGGGAGATATCATCGTAAGTCGCCCCGTCGATGAACACTCCCACGGAGTGCTGATTGCAGAGCCGGACCAGCTCTGCCAAGGAGGCCTCAACGGGCTGGGGGTCCTCCAGCGCGATCACTATGTTTGTGTCGACCAGGAGCTTGAAGTCGGCCATCGTGGAGGAGCGCAACCAAATCTTCGGCGAGATACCGGTACGATTGAGGCGGGACGATCCCGTAACGCGTTGCCAAATCGCTGGCTGTTAGTCGGCTCCTGAGCGTTTTGGCACCGGTGAGAATGATAGCGAAGCCGTGGGCTTGTCCAGAAAAATACTCGTTAAAGTCGTCTCTTGCGATGCACGCGGCCCTTCCGTGCGATCTCCACAGCCGTGATAGCGGCAGCTTGCGGACCTCCTTGATTTCAGCGGAGCCGATGATCGCCCTCACTGGGCTGGTGCAATAGATGACGGCCGTCGAGCCGGCCATTCCGACCTCGGGAAAGCGTCGTCGCAGCTCGACGGTCTTGAGGCCTTCAAGGATCTTGTTCGCGTATGCGGGCTTGATGCTAAAGAGGACGGATCGTGGTTTGGTGCCCGTGCTCATTGGTCAATCCCATTCGCCGAATCAGCCGTAATAGAATCAGCGCACA
>Ga0335071_10003795_pt1 | contig 15871 bp, 10 predicted proteins | sample Lox_Sample_15_FD_206724 | JGI IMG/M metagenome (GOLD analysis project Ga0335071, IMG submission 206724) | Soil microbial communities from Loxahatchee National Wildlife Refuge, Florida, United States - Lox_Sample_1.5 | ecosystem: Environmental > Terrestrial > Soil > Wetlands | place: USA... | reverse complement strand
TAACCGCCAACGGCCTGGCCGGCAGTTATACGGTCACCGCCACCGTCGCCGGCGTGACACCAGGCGCAAGTTTCAGCCTTTCCAACACGCCAGGCCCTCCTGCCAGCATCACCCCCACTTCGGGAACCCCGCAGAGCACAGTCGTCAACTCGGCCTTCTCCACCGCTCTGCAGGCTACCGTGAAAGACTCCAACGCTAATCCGGTCAGCGGTGTCACAGTGATGTTTGCCGCTCCGGGCACCGGTCCCAGCGGCCTCTTCGGTACATCTACCACCGCTACCGCCGTGACCGACACCAACGGTTTCGCAACCGCTCCGGCCTTAACCGCCAACGGCCTGGCCGGCAGTTATACGGTCACCGCCACCGTCGCCGGCGTGACACCAGGCGCAAGTTTCAGCCTTTCCAACACGCCAGGCCCTCCTGCCAGCATCACCCCCACTTCGGGAACTCCGCAGAGCACAGTCGTCAACATGCCATTCCCCAGCTCCCTGCAGGTTGTCGTTCAGGACTTCAATGGCAATCCGGTGAGTGGTGTAACCGTCACGTTCAGCCTTCCGGATAGCGGTCCCGGTGCAGCCTTTGGCGGGTTAACCACAGCAACGGTAGTGACTTACAACGGGGTGGCAACCGCACCAACCTTGATCGCCAACGGGCTGGCCGGCAGTTATACCGCGACTGCAACTGTGGCTGGAATTACCCCGCCGGCCATTTTCAGCCTCTCCAATACCCCGGGACCCGCAGCCAGTATTCTAGCCATAGCTGGGACGCCGCAGAGCACGCTGGTCAACATGGTCTTTGGCACTCCGCTGCAGGTCATTGTAACGGACATCATAGGTAATCCGCTCCCTGGCGTGACGGTGACATTCACAGCGCCGGACAGCGGTCCGAGCGCGGCCTTTAGCGGATCCATAACGGTCACAGTTCTAACGGACAGCAACGGCATGGCGACGGCACCCATGTTAACCGCCAATGACCAGACGGGTAGTTACACAGTAACCGCCACCGCGGACGGTGTAAATCCAGCCGCCAACTTTAGCCTGACGAATAACGGTCCGGGATAGTCGCCGTCTGCTTATTCAAGTACGGGAAATCCGACCGCGGAGGTGAACCACTTGTCGCCAAATCTGAGTCCCGGCCTCAATAGACAAAATCGGCACCTGCATAGGAGAGAGAGATCACCCCTTGCTCGGCCACATACTGGCCTCTGAACTTCCAACTTCACCGAAATCGGTCTCAGCGCTGGAGACCTGACGCGGGACCACCCTGAAGAAAACTCCGTAGAAGGGAGGAAACATCGCACGTCCTCCTGATGGAGTCGATGCGAGGATGCACCGCCCGCAGGGGCCGGGACTCAACTGGCATCTTGGGGATTAGTGCGCCGGCAGTGACATCTTCAGGGACCGGTGAGACCAACGCCTATGGCTCGCAGATGGCTTACGTGCCGTCCTGCAATTGCCTGGTAACGTATGGAAATGCTGGCGGCGGGTCTGGCACCGCTCCCAGTATTTGGGTGGGATCGTTGACCGGGGGAAGCGGCGGTGGTGGGCAAACTTCGGTGAATTCATTGGTGGTCAAGGTCACCGATGCCAATGGGAATCCTGTGGCGGGCGTGCCAGTCACATTTACGGTGACCGCCGGAGTTGCAACGCTCACCGGAGGAGTGACGCAACTGGTGGTCAACACCGATTCGCAGGGTCTAGCCTCCACCACGGTTACACTCGGGGCGAACTCCGGGGTGACTACCGTAACGGCTTCTTCGGGAACATTGGCTGGCAGTCCTGTGTTATTCACTGCCACTGGCGGCGGCACCACCTTGAGCCGTTGCGATCTCGACGGGGATGGCACTGTCAATGTGCTCGACGTGCAGATCGCCATTAACCAGTCGTTGGGAGTCGCCCCTTGTGGAAGCGCAGATTTGATGGGCAACGGCACTTGTACTGTGATCGACGTCCAGAGAATAGTCAACGCCAGCCTTGGTGGAACCTGCCAGGTGGGGCAGTAAAGGCCGTCTTCGGGCGCAACACGCCCGCATCGCCAAATCGCCGAATCGCAGAGACACCGCTGTTTCGTCGTAGTGGTTGTCGCCCCTCGTCGAAGGGCTTGTCAGGGGTCCCGGCGCCCCGCTGGGAACGGCGCCCACGAGAAGATTTTTTGTGTTTTGTGCCAAAGTTTCGAGAATGGCTCCGGCACATTAATTCCTGACGGTTCGCCAGGCGTATTCCGATCAAATCAAAGAGTCTAGTTGGTGCTGCCGGCTCGTTGGCAGGCAAATTGCAACTCGGTTCCGGACCAGTGAGGACCGGCGATCGGTGTTATCGATAGACCATACTCTTTTTGCGGATCCGGCGCGTCTTTGCGTGATTGTACCCTGCTACAACGAAGAAGAAATGCTGCCGACGTTTTTCGCTACCGTGGTTCCCGCTTTGGAGGCAGCCGCGGATGGGCAATGGTCGATCCTGTGCGTCGACGACGGGAGCCATGATTCGACGTTCCACATCATCGCGGAATGGCATCGTCGCGACCAGCGGATTTCCGGTGTCCGGTTGAGTAGGAACTTCGGCCATCAAGCGGCGCTTTCGGTGGGCTTGGCTTACGCCCAAGGCAAATATATCGGGATCATGGATTGCGATTTGCAAGACCCGGTCGAAGTGCTAGTTGACCTGTTTCACAAATGCACTCTGGAAGAACTGGATGTCTGCTTCGGAATACGTGGCGACCGGGATGCGCCGCTGATCCTTCGGGGGGCCTATTCTCTGTTTTATCAGATCATCAACAAGGCCGCCGAGCATGACTGGCCCCGGGACGTGGGGGATTTCTGTGTCATGAGCGCTCGCTGTCAACAAGCGCTGCTGGCTCTTCCGGAACAGTCCCGAATGCTACGAGGACTGCGCTCGTGGGTTGGTTTCAGGCAGTCCGGGATTACTTACGACCGGCCGGCCCGATTGCGGGGAACGAGTAAATACAGTATCGGAGGGCTGGTGAAATTGGCGCTGCAGGGGCTCATCTCATTCAGCTATGTCCCGTTGCGCCTGGCGAGCTTCATGGGAATGGCCATGGGCGGATTATCGGTGTTGTTTGGCGCGTTGGTGGTCCTGAACCGCTTATTTCCACACATCACAATTTTTGGCTACTGGATCGGCGCCAACGCGGGCGTTGCTACTATCCTCGTGTTCGTCGCCTTTGCGGTAAGTGTACTGTTTGTCTGTCTGGGAATTGTCGGAGAGTATATGATTGTGCTGCTGCAGGAGCTGAAGAGGCGTCCAGCCGCTATTGTTGCATCCGTAATCGGCGAGTTGCGGCCACACGAGGCTGCCTACCCTCTGGTTCAAGCGATACAAGTTCCGACGTTGGAGGTCACAGTCCGATGAATGTAGCTTCAGAACGTATCCGCTATATATCCCCTGCCGCAGCGGTCAGCATGGGGGACGACTGGTATGGGATCGCCAGCCTGAATCACTTTTGGATCGAAAGACGCTTCGAGGTTCTACGCCACCTCGCGGATGGGACTATCCGGCAAGCCTCCGCCATCGCAGAGGTGGGCTGTGGGCACGGCCTGGTGCAGCGGCAAATCGAGGACCATTACGGGCGAGACGTCACCGGGTTCGATTTGAACGAACTGGCCTTGAACCAGACGGCCAGCCGCACCAGCAAGGTGTGTTGCTACGACCTGTTTCAGAAAGATTCGGAATTCAAGGGGCATTTCGATCTGATCTTGCTCTTCGACGTGCTCGAGCACTTGCAGGATGAAGACGAGTTTGTGGAGGCGATTCAGTTTCATCTTGCCCCCCAAGGCAAAATTCTGATCAATGTGCCCGCGTTGCAGTCCTTGTGGTCGAAGTATGACGAGGCCGCCGGACATTTCCGCCGCTACAACATCGAGGCCTTGCGCCGCGTGGCCCAGCGCAACGGGATGGCGATCGGCGACTGGAGCTATTGGGGCGCGCCGCTGACCCCGCTTCTGGTTTTGCGTAAGCTCTTGCTGGCGGCGCGGCCTTCGGAGAAAGTGATCTCCACGGGCTTCGATCCCCGTAATCCAGTGCTGAACCGTCTATTGTTTTGGCTGTCCCGCTGCGAGCAGATTCCTCAGCATCTGGCAGGTACCTCAGTAATGGCGGTCTTTGAACCCCGGCGCTGACATACCCCCAATTGTGCCCAAGGAAAACGCGCCAGCGACGTAACGGGCCAACACCTCGCACGACAGACAGACCGAGTAGAAAGAGAGCAAGATGCGGGTCCTCGTTACGGGTGGAGCAGGATACATAGGCAGCCACGCGGCAAAACAACTGGCTCGATCGGGCTACGAACCGATTGTGTTGGATAATCTGCGGCGCGGCCATCGGTGGGCGGTGCGCTGGGGACCGCTGATCGAAATGGATCTGGACGACCGGCAGGGCCTTCAACGGCTGTTCCGGACCCATAGGATTGGAGCGGTGCTGCATTTTGCAGCTCACGCCTATGTGGGAGAGTCCATCCACGCACCGGCCGATTACTTTCGAAATAATCTTGCGAACAGCTTGAATCTTCTCGACGCGATGCGGGAAAATGGCGTCGATAAAATCATCTTCTCTTCCACCTGCGCCAGTTACGGGAATCCCGAGCAGTTGCCGATTTCGGAAACGCATAGGCAGGCGCCGGTGAACCCGTATGGGGAATCCAAACTCATGGTCGAGCGGGTGTTGAACTGGTACGGCCTGGCGTACGGCCTGACGTGGGTCGCGTTGCGGTTTTTCAACGCCGCGGGCGCGGACCCGGAGGGCGAAATCGGCGAAATGCACGATCCGGAAACACACTTGATCCCGCGGGCGATTGCGGCTGCGCACGGCGATTGTCCGGAACTGGAAGTCTTCGGAACGAATTACGAGACGCCCGATGGTACAGCGGTCCGCGACTATATCCACGTGGCCGACCTGGCCGCGGCCCATGTGAGGGCGCTCGAATGGCTGACGAACGGCGGATCGAGCGGCGCTTTCAATTTAGGCACGGGCCACGGGTATTCGGTGTGGGAAGTGATTGCGGCCGTGGAACGGATTGGCCGGCGAAAGGTGCCCGTGAAAATCAGCCCGAGACGCCCCGGAGACCCTCCGATATTGGTGGCGGATGCCTCCCTGGCGGCGCGCGTTCTCGGTTGGACCCCGCAATACCAGTCCTTGGAAGAAATCATCGCAACGGCCTGCCAATGGTATGACCGCTTGCGAGCCGCCGGCATAGGAGGAATCGATCACCCGCCGGCGCCAAGCCCACAGTCATCGGAGGTCGTTTCTGGGGGCCGGGAATGATTTCGAGCAAACCACAACCCGTTACCGCGACGGAGCACTGCTCGCCGGCGCTGGCAGCCATCGAAACGGTCCTTCATCTCTTCCAGTCGGATTTCCTGCACCGGCGAAGCGTTCGGCTGCTCTTGCTTGCGGCACTGCTCATCCCCTGTGTGGTGCGGACGTACTTTGGCGCGCCGATACCGATGAAACGGTATGGACCCGATGCATTCATCCTGCTGGATGGCGCGTGGCGCGTCCTCAATGGACAAGTGCCACACGTAGATTTTTACACGTCTTGGGGGCCGGTGATTTACTTGCTGGTGGCGCTCGGAATGAAGCTGGCTTCGTCGACCGCGCTTGGCCTGAGTTATTGCCAAGCCCTGGTTGGGGTGGTTCTGGCGTTCTGGTCCTTCCGCATCGCCACGCGCCGGCTGGCGGCCGTTCCCGCCGTGCTCTTTTGCGTGTTCGTGGTTCTTTTGAGCCTGGCGCCGTACGAAATCGGAGAGTCGCCGGTGTCGCTGGCTCCTTCCACCACCTACAATCGTTACTCTTATGCTCTGCTGGCTCTGGTGGTGCTCGAAGCCCTGTGCCCGCCGCGGACCGGGACGAATCGGCAGAAGGAAGAACTGATGGGGGGAATCTCCACCGGTTTGGCTCTGGGGATCACGCTCTTCCTGAAGATCAGCTTCTTCCTTGCCGGTGTCCCACTGCTGGCCGCCCTGTGTTTGTGCCGGCCACAGGACAGACGAAGGTGGATCGGATGCGCAAGTGGATTCGGCCTGCTGTTTTTGGCGGCAATGGCCTATTTGCGGTTTGATATCGGAGCGGTCTGGCACGATCTTCGATTGACTGCCGGCGCGAAGAAGGTCCCGCTGCAACGGGGTGCCGACGTGTTGCTGCCGACGTTTGGCCCTATGCTATGGCTCATCCTGCTGTCTTTCTTTGCTTCTTTGGTGAGAGCCCGTGGCGAAGAGAAGATCTTTCCGCGCCACCTGACTTTCGCCGCCGTAGTTGTGGCCATGGTCAACTATCTTGTGATTCTGGGCAATCATCAGGACAGCGGCCTGCCGCTCGGTGTGGCATTGACGATCATACTGCTAGGCGTGATTTCGGGCGACGGCTCCCAGAAGACCGACCGGAATCTCTCGCTTTACCGGGCAGTGCTGCTCGTTTGGAGCGCGTTCTTCTTCATTCCCCCCATCGCCTCCGATCTGGCGGGCTTGGGATATGGCGCCATCGAGGCCAATCTTAGCCGGCATTCCTCCATCCTGGAGTTCGACTCGCCGCGGCTCAAACCTATGCTGTTTATGGGATCGAGGGAATTCGGTCCGACTTACGTGGCGTGTATCAATGAGGGGGTGCAGACGCTTCGGAAGCTGCCGGAGAGCGAGACAATTGCGGCGTTGGGCTATACCAATCCCTTTCCCTATGCCCTCGGCCGCCCTCCAGCGCGCGGAGGCACGACCTACTTCTGGGTCGATTACAATTTCAGCGATCGGTTCAAACCTCCCGTCGAAGTGATGTTGGGCGACGCTTCGATCGTAATGGTCTCCAAATATGGCTCGGACGGCGGCGCCGTGGCTGGGTATGGCGAGGACGTGAAGCGCCGTTATCAACTGGCTCAGGAGTCGCCGTGTTGGGCTCTATACAGGCGGAAATGACCTCCACCGCCGGGCCGATCGAAACCCACGGACCTGGACATCTCCGCGCCGCGCGGCGAGTAGTCTTCCTGGGCGTCTTCGGTCCTCCCTCCCTCACGTTTGCTCGAAGCTGCCACGCAAGAGGAATAGCGGTTTATCTGTTGATCCCCGGAGCTGTGGGAGATGCGCCGGGAATACAATCGTCCTGCTTTGCCGGCGTGGAGGTCCTGGATTCGGAAACCGTGGGAGAACCCCGTGGGATCGAAGCCATTCTGGCATACCTCCGGCGCGTTGGAGCCGAAGCGCTGGCTACCATAGCCGACACCAATTGCCTGTGGCTTGCAAGGAACCAGGTGAAATTCGAAGGGGTTTGCAAACTCTTGGTGCCGCCGATCGAATGCCTGGACCTGATCGATTCGAAGATGCGCCAGATCGCGCTGGCGCAGGAAGCCGGGTTCCGCGTGTTGCCCACGCGGCTCATCCGCGGCGCTTCCGACGTGGCGAGCATCGAGCCCGAGCACTATCCGGTGTGCCTCAGACCGGCGGCGCGGAACGCCGTCGAGCCGCCGTTTAAAGTGGCGAAAGCCAACTCCGCCGAAGACTTGCTGCACTACATCCGGGACGCATGGAATCTCCGGGATGCCCTCATCGCTCAGCCATTCCGGGTGCTGCCCAATCTGATCGTGCACTGCAGCAGCCGGGAGGGCGGCGAACTCATATATGCCCAGGCCTTTCTGGCGGATCGGAAATTCGAGGGTCTGGCTTTGCGAATCCGGGCCATGCCGCTGCCTGATGGCTTGGCGGATCCGATCAGAAAGTTCAGCCGGAGCGCAGGCCTTTCCGGCGCCTACCACTTCGATTTTCTCTATGCTCCCCAGAGCAAGGAAGCCTATTTTCTGGAAGTGAACGCACGCTTTGGAGGCACAACCGACAAGGTGTTTTGGCTGGGCGTCGACGAACCGGCCGACTGTCTGGTAGCGTATGGATTGCAGCCTTCCCAGCCGCGGCGCCGCTTTCATACGCGCCGCGCGGTGGTCAACAAACGGGCTACCCTCAAGCATCTGTTGACGATGATTCACAGGGGGCCGGAGCCCTGGGACTTTCCGCAGGAATCGAGAATCACAGGAGCACTTCATTCCCTCGCCGACCTCCTATGGGCCAAGGATTCCATTTGGGATTACCGGGATCTAAAAGGATCGCTCGCCTTTCATCTCCAATGACTCCGCCGTTGATCCCTAAGATTGCGACTCGCGATGATGCGCCGCAAGTGCTCGCGCTTCTGAATGGGACCTTCCGGACCCCCACGGATGGAGAAACATGGGAATGGTACGTGTATGGCAATCCTTTCGGTGCAACGCGTGTGTACCTGCTTGTAGAGAATGAAACCCAGACGCCCGCGGGTGTATTTGCGTATACGCCGGTTCCTTTGCGAATAGACAATGCGCCCATCGTCGCCAGTTCCGGTCATCACTTGTGCCTCCGGCCGGCTTATCAAGGGGGCGCGGCGTTTATGAAACTCTCCCGAACGGCATTGGTGGGCGAGACGGCGCAAGGCGTCAGGTTGGCGCTGGGTGTGCCCAACCGGAAATCGCACCAGCCGCAAAAGGCATTGATGCAATGGACCGATCTTTGCTATTTGGATTGCCTGTACAAACTCTCGCCGCAGACCCACAAGCATAACTGCTTCCAGATGGATCGCTTCGCCGCGGAGTTCGATGAATTCTATGCGAGGGTAACGCAAAAGCTGGATTTCCTCATCGAGAAGAACACGGCGTGGATGAACTGGCGGTTCCACCAGAGGCCCGGTAAGCCCTATACCGTCTTCGGGATTCGCCAGGGCGTGGAACTGACCGGCTATGCCGTTCTCAAACGCTGGCGCGAGCCCGATGGCTATTCGAAAGCCCACATCGTGGATCTGCACGCCTGCGATGACGTGAGCCTCTCACAATTGGTCGCCGCCGCGGAGACTTACGCGGCAGATTGCCACGAAATCAACCTCTGGAGCGCCCCAGGATTTCCTTATCGAAAGGTTCTCGAGGCGGCCGGGTTTTCTTCCCGCGACACGCACAGACAAGCGGTGATTGCCAAAACCCTCAGCGGCTCTCCATTAGCGTATCCGAATGGGTCGGGTTGCCTCTCGTACGCAGACGCCGACTTCGTTTATTGATGCCGAGCCTTACGGCCGCTTCGCTCCTTGCAAAGCTGGGACCACTGCATTGAAGAATGACGGCAACCTCGCCTCTTCGCTGTAATGTAACAAAGGAAAACCCAGACAAGGCTCTGGCAAATCTGCAGAAGGGACTTGGTCTGTCAGCAACGCCATTCCTGACCGGCACACGGCAGCCCACGCTGACCTCCTGCCCCGCACATCATCCTACTTCCGATCACCCTCCGGTCGCCAACCTGACCAGCTCCTTCCGATTCAGATGTCTACAAGTACACGGAATCCTTCACTGTGCAGGCCTACTGTCCCGTTCGGCACACGCCGCCCTGACTGGCGTTCACGATCCTCTCAACATCGTAGACATTGCACTTTCCATTGCCAATCAAATCCGCACTCCCGCATGGACTCGTGCCAACCGCCTGTGCCGCCGCGATGCGTGCATCGCTCACATTGACAACACCATCTCCGTTGAGATCACAGCGGCCCGCGGACCCCAGGGTGGCAGTGAACGTCACCGGACTGCCGGCCAGCGTGCCCGATTTAGCGGTCACCGTGGTGGCCCCAGCAGGCACTGCGAGCGTCAGCATTGCGGAGGCCAACCCCTGAGAATCCGTCATCACCACATACGTCGTCACTCCACCTGTCAAGGTTCCATTACCTCCCGTGACGGTAAACGTGACGGTGACGCCCGCCACCGGGTTACCGTTGGCGTCGGTGACCTTCACTACCAATGGACTAGGCAGCGTTATACTTCCACCACCTGCCAGCGAACCAACCCACATATTGGGGGCCGAACCTGAGCCGCCGCCGGAGTTTGCATACGTCACCAGGCAATTACACGATGGCACGTAGGCCATCTGCGAACCGTACATATTGGTTTCGCCGCCCCCCGACGACGCGATCAAACTCCATGTATCGGTACCCGTATTATAACTGAAGTCCTGGGGAGCATTGAGACCCGTCGTCTGATGGTAGTAACATACGCCACCAGTCGGAAGACACGCAAATGCCGGCTGTGCATAACCATTCGCACCGGATTCCGTTGGTGGCGGCCCTGATAGTCCCTTGTGGATCCATTTCCGATTCACGGTGCTATAAGCCCAAATTTCGTTGTAGACCACACTCGTCGACTGGTTGGACCCGCCATAAAGCAGGATATTCTGTGTCTGCGGATCGAAGACCAGGGCTGTGGCAGTAACAGCGCCCGGTTGCACAAACCATGACAGGTTTGCCCGGACGCCAAGATTCGTGTCCAGTGTCAAGTGATCGCTATCTGGGATCGCAACTACCTGACAGAAGGTATTGAAAATCTTGATATAATCACCAACGGTCAAAGCTGCCGCAAAACTGTCGCCCGACACCCTCGTCACTGCCGTGCCGTTGACGCTCGCAATTCCGTTCTGCGGACTGATATTCGTAAAGGTATTCGCCGAGGTGCACCCGGCCGCTTGCTGGGCCGCTGAAAGCGCCCCTGTGCTGTAGCACAACACCGAATGGTGGTCGGCACTGCCACCGTAATAAAAGAGTACATCGTTGACATTATCGAACGCCATCATAGCTCCCACATTACTTTGTGGGAAGCTGCTCGGCGTCTCCTGCGTCCAAACATCCGTGGCCAGGCTTGAATTCAGCGTCATGTGGTAAAGGTCTGACCCGCTGGAGCGCGATACCAGTTGGAACAATACCCCGGTCTGAGAAGGAGCCGGGGAAGTCAAGACCAGATGCGAGGAATCGGTCACTGACGCCACTGTATAAAGACTGCCATTGATCTTCACCGTTTCCCCAGCATAAGCAGCATAGAAGTAGCCATTCGTCCCGACGTTCGTAACAGTCGTGCCGCTCGTATTGACCGAATATCCGTTGCATCCCTGGTTAGCTCCGCTTGAAAGCCAAAACCAGTTTCTTATGGCATCGACGGTCATCTGCCAGTATGGATGACGATTTCCTGGCTGGTTAGGTTTATCCGGGCTGCATCCGATGTACTTTACATCAGTTCCATCGCCGTTTATAAGCGTGAATTGGTTTGTAGTGGGATTGTATGACTGCCACAGGCTCGTGTAAATGGATCCGCTTCCAAATGGCACCGCTGGTACGATCACGGTTCCAGAAACCGGGTCCAGCGTGATATTCGAATAACCCGTCAGGCCCGGATAGGTGCTATTCACGCTCTGGTGAGTCCAGGCGACACTACTGCCTCCGCCGACAGGTGCACCTTGATTGTTTCCCGAGACGTAGCTGAGCGTCGTCGCCTGGCCAGTCGAACTGTTCACCTGGATACCGCTCTGGCTGCCGGCGATCGACGGCACGGCCGTGTCGGTTGCAGACACCGATTGTGTGCCGGCGGTGTTGAATGTAACGTTAAAAACTCGCGCGCCTGCGTCACCCGCCTGAAAGGTGTAATTGGATGGCAGGACCGCAGTCCCGTCTGAACTCGTAAAGTGGACCGTGCCTAAATACGTTGTAGCGACGTTGTTGTTCGCGTCCAACGCTTGCACGGTCAGCGTATGGCTGACACCAGCCGTAGTAGGACTCGGATACCCTGTAACGGCAAGATGTGTAGCCGGATTGGGAACCGCAGTGATCTGAATGCCGGTCTCCGATCCCGTGATCGACGTGCTAACCGTATCTGCCGCAGTGATCGATAGCGCGCTGCCCACGGTATTCAGAGTTACGTTAAACGTGTGCGTACCTCCATCAGCCTGCTTAAAGGTGTAGGCTGCGGGGAGCACAGCCGCCGGATCAGAACTCGTAATGCGGACGGTTCCCGTGTAGCTGGTGGCCACCAAATTCGTTGCGTCGAGGGCGGAAACAATTACACTGTGATTAACACCTGCGGCCGTCGGGCTGGGATAACCGGCGACTGACAAGTGTGTGGCCGCTCCGCTGGTCTGTAGCTGCAGATAGGCTTTCAGGCTAAAGTTTGCTGCCGCCAGTCCCGTGGTTCCCGTGGATATGTTAAATGTATTGGCACCGATCGAAAATGCAGCAGGGGTCGCATCGTTGGCTCCAAACCACGTAGCATACTGTGCCGGGTTCAACCGGAACGTCCCAGTGACAAACGCATCGTATCCCAACAGGCCGTCGCCTGCAGTGGGCGTCGTTGTCGAATACCCTCCGGAGTTCGCAATAATGCTGGGTGACCACTTAAGGCGAATTCCGCTAGAACCACCAGGGATTGTCGCTGTAACAGCGTAGTTTCCTCCACCAAGATCGCTGATCGTGAACGGGACGTCCTGCAACTGAGTCGAGCTCGGTTCGTCAATCGTCTCAACGACCGAACCAACCTGATAACCACCCAGGTCCGGCGAAGCCTGCCCATAGGCTGCGTATCTGACCCAATCCAGCGCGATTTTAAAATTCTTGAGCTGCGTAGAAGTAAGGCCGCCGTTCATCAGGCTCTGAACGTAGTAATACATAAACATACCTTCCGCGGCTCTCGCACTGCTCACGACCTGAAGATCATCATAAACAACATTGTTGAATTCCGCGGTTGTGCCAGCAACTACCGGCGTGCCAGCCGGACAGGCATATGGGACGTCATAGGTGCTGCTGTACTGCCAGCCGTTATAACGCGTATCCTGCGGAGACGTACCGTTTTGGCCGCCTCCGACATAGAAGTACGCCCCCCCGTCGTCGCTGAACATTTCTGCCAAGGCATACTGGCTCACGCCATAAGCCAAGTCCAGTGCGAGATTGTAGTCCGGCCAGCTTGGTCCCTGTGCCTTACGAAGTGCTAACAATCCCTCTATCAACAGTGATCCGTACCAATGCCCTATACCGCGATACTCGTGCGTCGAGTTATAAAGACCGCACCGGCCGTTGCCTCGGCCCACCGTGCTGCCGGGTGCGCCGCGGACTCTGCTGATGCCCGCCGGATCCGGTGGATAGGACACCGGTTCGGCTGGTGGCATCGTGCAGCCCGCGGGAAAGTTATTCATACAGATATCCGGTTTCACAAACAGATTGTAGTTTGTGACGCCTTGAGCTAACACGGCAGAAGCGTCGGGATCCCCGGTCGCAGCTAGAAATTCCGCAAAACGCGAGGCCGAAATCAGTTCGATTCCAATCGCGCGAACAATCCCTAGCCCTGGCTGCCCATTGATCGTAGCTCCGCCCTGGTACGTATTACTATTCATATACCAGTCTTTAAGAGGTACGATCGTATCCCGAATGTTTTCATCGCCTGTTATGAAATAATAATCCAGCATCCCGTACCAATGAAAGTGTAGGGTTTCAAACCAGTCGACGAACGAGAGGCCGACGTTGGCGATATGCGAACAGGCGTCCCCTGGACCGGTGCCGCTACAGGAAATGAGGGGCCGTCCCAGGGCGTCTATTGCTCCGGTCTGGTCGCGCCAATGGAAGTGATTCGGCGTACTATCCGTGCTGCTAATCCCATCGGCATGAGGCCAGGAATTTGCAGCTTGCATGCGATAGAAATTCAATGTGTCCAACAAGCGCCCGGTTTGACCGGTCCGCAGGAAGCGCAGCAAATTGGACCAGCGGAATTCCTCCTGGTTCGAGGGGCCGCCATCGTGCCACACGCGCATCCGGTACGTCTGAATGGGCCAAATGCTGGTATTCTGAGTTCCAAGATCCAGTGTACAGCAGCTTGCACCGGCAAGCGGGTGGCTCCCATCCGCCAGCGTGGCTGCATTCCAGGTGGCCTGATAGAATGCGTCCTCGTGCGTTGGATCTGGCATCGCATAAGGGAACACGTTTGTGGAATTGTAATAGGTCCGATCGGCTCGCATCACTAGGAAGTGCTGTAGCCTCAGAAAGTCACTGGACAGTGACGCTGGGCTGCTGGCGTGGAATTCCAGTAAAACATCGTCGCTGAGGCTCGATTGTGGCCACGCCTGGTATACCGGCTGGCTATTCTCACTTGGCCATATGCCGACACGCACATCGGATCCGCCACCCTGAAATTCGAGGGATTTGGGCCAATGCGAAGCGCCCTGAGAGACACCGATCATTACACCAACACCATTGCTATCGGAAATGTCAGCGTAAAATGCTGCCGGCGATTTCGTGCCGTCTGTATTTGTGGCGATTGAGGTAGAGTTTTGCTTGGCAACGTAACCAACATCCGTCGTATAGGTGTTGGCACAAGCTACGCTGCAATCCGTCTGCTGCAGCATCAGTTGGGACAGGCCTTGGTAGATGTAGGCATTATCAGTCGCGGCACTTAGCGTGCCAGTGCAGACGCCAGCGCTACAGGAGCCAGAATCAACGGCAATTTTATAATTCAAGGATCCGGTAATGTTCGGGGTAATGCGGAGTTCATAGGATTGGAAACCCTTGAACGCCGTATTGAATGTGTTACCCTGAGAATCGATCGCGCCGCTGTAGTTGGCGTTGCGGATTACTGAAGTCACCTTGACGTAGCTCTTGCCTCTGAAAAAGTAAAGCCGCGACGTGTATTGCATGTAAGGATGCCCGGCGTTATCGAAGTGCGTGCCGATACAGCGCAAGGCAGCCATCACTGGTCCGTTTTCCTCAATCGTGCATGACGAATTCGGGTCGTTAGCAGAAGAGTAGACCGTCGTACATGCCGACTGACCGGCGCCGGTTCCGCAAGTCACATTTGCCGGGTACGCTGCTGTAGGATTAGGCCCGAGAAGTACTAGGCCGCGCGTACTGGCTGTGGATGAAGAAACCACGGTCGTCGTGCCAATCGTGGCTGTGTCAATAACATTGAAATTTCCCCCAGCCCTGACCGTGAAACACGTTGCCCCGGCTTGACCGCAGGCACCTCCGGTCGTGTTGATCGTGATGGTAGATCCGCTCACTGATGCCAGACTGGTGTTGGGAGAATTCCCGGAACCACCGCTCTGCAAATTAGCAGTCGCCGTGCCGCCTGCCGTGAGCGTCGGCAGAATCCCACAGACTTTCACCCACTTTACGTTTCCGGAAGGCCACGTCCCCAGCGTTCGGAATTGCGCTGCGCTAGCCCCGCTGAGAGTCAGTGTCTGCGGATCGTTAATTCCCGCCGAGTCCGCTATAGGAACCCCCATGCAGAAGGGTTCGTTCGTGCGGGTGATCCCGCCTGCGGCGGTGTATGTCGTACCTGTGGGATCACCAGGATAAAGAAGTTCTTGAACGGTGAGAGGCACGTTCAGCGCACCCCGAACTGGCAATACAATAAAAAAAAGAACCGGAAAAATCTTTTTCATTACCTTCCTCAAGTTCAGTGGCCCGCCGGCACACGACAATTTTGCCGACTTCTCAAGCATAAACGACATCTTATCGCTAATGTGAATAGCAGACATGTTGCTAGAAGATGTGATGTGCTCTGCCAACCAAGGTTAACCCAGGTCGCAAAGCCAGCCAGATCCTGCCGCTCCCAACCGCGACTGCAGCGGCAACGAGATCAGAAGCAGCGGATCGGCGGGTCGGCCTTCTTGTAATGTAAAGAACGCCGGGTTGTCGATACACCATACCCATTTCTGCAACAGGACGCTGGAAGCAGGCGATGGAATTATTTAAAAATAGACCGGGAATACGGAGCTAAACACGCCGCCCCACGGCCGGAGCGATCACGCGCAACTGCCCCATCAACTCTTCAAACTGTTCGGGCCGCAGCGATTGCGCACCGTCGCTCAGCGCATGGTCCGGATCGGGATGCACTTCGATGATCAGGCCGTCGGCGCCCGCTGCCACCGCCGCGCGCGCCATCGGAATCACCTTGTCGCGCCTCCCCGTTCCATGGGAAGGATCGCCGATGATCGGGAGATGGGACAGCCTTTTCACCACCGGGATCGCCGAGATGTCCATCGTGTTCCGCGTGTATGTTTCAAATGTCCGGATCC
>Ga0335071_10003794_pt1 | contig 15873 bp, 18 predicted proteins | sample Lox_Sample_15_FD_206724 | JGI IMG/M metagenome (GOLD analysis project Ga0335071, IMG submission 206724) | Soil microbial communities from Loxahatchee National Wildlife Refuge, Florida, United States - Lox_Sample_1.5 | ecosystem: Environmental > Terrestrial > Soil > Wetlands | place: USA... | reverse complement strand
GGACGCGCTGGCATACCTGGCGGACTATTGCGACACCATCGAGATCAACAGCTCGTTTTATGCGCCGCCGCGACCGAAGGATGCGGCCGCATGGGCGCGCCGCGTCCAGAATAATGCGAGATTCCGGTTCACGGCGAAAGCCTGGCAGCGGCTTTCGCACGAACGCAAAGCGGAAGACGAAGCGTCGCTGGCGGCGGACTGCGAAGAGGTGCGCAGCTCCATGGCGCCGCTGGCCGAGGCCGGCTTGCTGGGGGCCCTGCTGATCCAGTTTCCGTGGCGATTCCGCTGCACGCCGGAGAACCAGGAGCATCTGGAAAGGCTGTTCCGTCACCTGGGGGATTTCCCTCTGGTACTCGAGGTGCGGCACGGAAGCTGGGATCGCGAACCTTTTTACAAATTCCTGCGGGAACACGGCGTCGCGTTTTGCAACGTGGATCAGCCGCTGATCGGGAATTCGATAAAGCCGGGGGAGCGCGCGACGGCGCGCCTGGGCTATTTCCGGCTGCACGGGCGAAACTATGCCAACTGGTTCAAAGAGGATGCAGGCCGGGATGCGCGGTACGACTATTTGTATACGAAGGATGAAATCCACCAGCTTTCGGCTAAGATAAAAAACGTGCAGCAGAGCACCGAGGAAACCTACGCGATCACGAACAACCATTTCCGCGGCCAGGCGCTGGTCAACGCCATGGAGATTCTCGAGGAACTGGATGGCGTCCCTCCCGCGGTCCCTCCGCTGCTGGCCGACTCCTACCCCGACCGCTTCCCGAAATGAAAACCGTCCTTTCGGATAGCGGCAGCTTGCGGCTGCTTTAGGGTTTTCCGTTTCCCGTTTCCGGTTTCCCGTTCCCCGATTGAATGCGCTACGAGGAAACGGGAAAGCCGGAGGCAAGCCGCCTCTCTCGGGCTCATTCATTTCTTGGGTAGATTTTTTCCCGCTCCAGTGGTATAAAACTTCCCGCTTTGTCCGCAGTTCCAGTGCCGGGGTAGCTCAGTCGGTAGAGCAACGGACTGAAAATCCGTGTGTCGACGGTTCAATTCCGCCCCCCGGCACCATACAATCCATTGATTCTACACAACCTGCAGCTTTCATATAGTTTTACGCCACCTGAGTCGCAATATCTTTGCGTCCCATTTGCGTCCCAGCTTTTTCCTGTTTTTTGCGCCCCTCCAAAACTTGCAACGCGCGGTGCGCTGCAAATTCCGGAGAGAAGTGTGCGTAATACATCTCGGTTGCAGTAACCGAGGAGTGCCCGAGCATTGTCTGGACAACGTGCATCTCAGCCCCGTTTTCCGATAGCGTGATGCCGTAATGACGCCCGAGATCTTTTATCAGGAATCCTTCCAGGCATGTGGTTTCCAATCTTAGCGCTGGAAGCGCGCCGGAAAGATAGCCGGGGGTTCGTCCCTTGGCCCTCGATTATCCAAAAGATGCCGCCAATAACCTGATTCCCAAATCAAGACATCGATCATCCGCTTATCGCATTTACACCATTAAGGTGGATTGATTTCTCACAGGAGCGGCTTTTCAAAGAAACAAGTCCTCAGCAAAGCTCCCGCCGGCTTTATTACAATTGCCCTATAAAACTTCTCATGCGACTGCTTGTGGAAATTACTATAGCTTCACCAAGAATTCATAAACACTTAATAGTTATATAGCAAATGCTTCCCCTAGAATTAAATGGGGCCATCGGGTCCTCTGTAACGCCGGCAATCCAGGGATCATTTCTGGATTCTGGAGTTTATAGGGGCGAAGGAGGTGACTATTTGCCGGGTGGCATTGCGAGAAGGGCTGATCTATGACATGCATCGCTAATGCCAAGCCGCAAAAATGTATCGAAACCGCAGAATTGGATATGCGCCTCCAATCCGTGATTGATCTGGCCGCACGTTGCGATTACCCGCCCGAGCATTCCCATAAGGTTTCACTACTTGCCGGCCAGATCTTCAAAAATACAGCTTATCTGCATGGATTGGGAGAAACCGAAGGAAGGCTTCTTCAACATGCCGGCATTCTCCACGACATCGGATACCATATAGGATATACCAAGCATCACAAACACGGTTACTACCTGGTTATGAACAGCGACCTGCGTGGATTCACTCCTGAGGAAAGAATCATTCTCGCCCATTTGGTTAGATATCATCGGCGGGCAACACCCAAGGCCTCGCATCCTGAGTTTGCCTCCCTTCCGAGGAAATCCCGAAGAGTGATACGATGCCTATCATCCCTCCTCCGAATAGCCGATGCCCTCGATCAAAGCCATTTTCCCTATGTCAATGAAGTCAAATGCCGGCAAAGCCGTAAGATGGTCCAGTTTACTTTAATTATGGATACCAAGCATCCGAACATTGAACTGGATCTCAGGGCTGCCAAGCGCCATGCCAGATATTTTGAAAAGCTATTTGGCGTTGAGACTTTCTTTGCCGTGGGGAAGCCTGACGCTGCGCCAGTTCAGGGTGAAAGAGAGTCTGGGCACACGGTAGCGATTTCTGACTTTAGGAAGCTGTAAAAGTCTTCGCTGGTGGGACTATTGGGCATAAATTAGGTGCCCTGCATTTTTCTCGACAAAGCTTTCGAGTTTTTCGTTCACCGGCACGATATCGGAGAGTCTGAGGAGAACACTACTGTCACCGCTCACAATTCCTTCATTTATGAAAGCCTGTTTCACGCCGGAACTGTCGCACTCGGTAATGCTGTACTGATTATTACTTTTAAAAATAATAAATTGTGTTTGTTTCTTCATTTTCCCCGCTTCTCCAACACCCAGGGCCAACCCGATTTGATTTTTGCAATTGAGGCGCTCACGTTCGCCCAGAAATGACAGGCACGAGAAGACCTTCGGAATCCTTCTCGAATTCGGCAATGATCTGCTTGCAGATCTCAGCACACTTGCCGCAAAGACAGTAGCCTGGTCCGGCGGTAAATATGTTGACGTCGTTTTCGCTCCTAGAACAAGATGAACATTTCGAGAGATCAGCTGTCATCTGGGTCTCCATGATCGATCCAATTCCTCCGCTCTTAGCGAATAAGATTATGCTTCCGTTGTTATGATCTGATTAAAGAAGCGCAAAACTCTTGTTATTTCTTGCGCACTCCTGACTAAATGGCCGGGAGTCCGGTGAGAAGCTGCGGTGCTGGGAATGTTATGCTCGCCCCGCAAAAAAGAGGAGGAGTGGATGATCTCTGGGCCCCATCTAAAGCGGATCTCGATGAAGCACGCTTCAAAAGGAAGGATTTCTAAATATGTAATGACGATGCCCAGAACAGTGCCGCTGTCGTAATACAGAAACTAACGGTCCGGGCTAAACTCAGGTTAGTAACGACATTAAATTGGATTTTCATAAAAATCAAACAATGGGGATATATATTATTTTCTGTTGTGGAAGTACGCAACAATCTCGAAACATTAGATATTCGCCGGAGTGATTGAGGCGTTCGGGAATGAAGATTACCAATCGGCACAAGAACCTTGTGTTCACCTGACGACCAGAGATTGCTATCCCGAGTTTGAAGCCGCATAAACTTGGCCACATAAAAGCCGATTTACATATGATGCAGAAGAGATGATACAGGCAAGATCATGCAACAATAATGAATTCCTAAAATATTAAACGCGTCTCACTCAAATAGACCTGTTGACCAACAGGCAGAAGGAATCACGATGGACAAGAAACGAACCGCAAAGGGGACCAAGACCTTAGCGTCGACTCCTAAGCCCAAAAAGCTTATATCTGCAACAAAGAAAAGCTTCAGGATTTCCTCCAAGGTGAAGGCAACTGGATCTCCTGCGACCAATCAGTACCATTTTGGTTCGGCAGTCTCAAAACGGGAGAAGATTGCGTTGCTTGCCTATGCTTATTGGGAGCAACGGGGCTGCCCAGTTGGCTCCCCCGAGGAAGACTGGTTTCGCGCTGAACGTGAAATGAACTTGGCACCGTCCAGCGCTGGCCATCTCGAGGCACACGCATCTGGGAAAGATGCTTCCTAACTCGCCAAACAAGAGATCGTGTTGAAGATATTCTTCTCTGGAAAAGAGTGCATCTTCACGGATCTCCGCAAATATCGGACATTTCTATACCAGAACAATTGTTGGATGCAGGAAGAAGGGTTTGCCCTCAAAATCAAGCATGACATCCGGACCGGTTTTAAGCAGACAGGTCAATCTCAATAACTTCGTAGCTAAGGGTGAGTTATCTGTCGAGGGCTAGACTTAGATGCCATATTACGAGGGGAAAAACTCCAGCGCCAAAAAGTCTACGCTGAAATAACATCCAAGAAACCAAGGTCAAAGGCAGATCCACAGGGAGAACTCTATCTGCGCAATTCAACGTGTTCTGGATGAGTCGTGACCCAATCCGGTTATGCAATCCATCGCGTATCCCCACAGACTTCGCGAAAGGCCCATTTTTTGTATTCTCTACGTGCGGAGCGGATCAATTCGCCGGGCCGCAGGGTCAGGGCACGTTCTCCCTTTGGAGTCAACGTCCAGCTATCTTCTGTTTTTTTGAGATATCCAGCCTTTACGCAATCCGAAGTGTAAAGCCTTACATATGCGTCCCATCGGACATCTCCAGTATGGGTTTTCTCCTTTTCGTCATCAGTAAGGCCAAGTTTCGGCTCAACAGCCGCCAACACGTCGTTACCATTTGCGTGGCCACCCATCGTTTTAAGCTGCAAAAACACTGCTCTCATTATTTCATCGATGCGATTAAGAGATATTTGTTCAGCCATTGGCACCCTCTCTGATGAAGAACGGCAGATTTATATCCGAAAATGATAACCAGGTAATTATGATACCTGCAGGAGGGAATGTCCAATTCTTGCCTCCCGGACAAGCGGCTTGATTCAAATGGCATTATGGGAGGCAACAACCAGGCGGTCATTTAACGCCCATTCCGGAGAATTGAATTCCGAGGGTTTTCAATCCTTGATAGATCTTTCGGCAGATTTGTCGAGATCGGAGGTTTAAACCAGTCCGGGCGTTACTGTAAAGGATCTTTCCTGGAGATTGGCTTATCCGCCCTCGGGATCCCTTACAGCCCTGAAGCCTTGGCTGCCCAACGTGGATCCCGTATTTCGACGATAGACATTCCCGTTAAAGTCAATTCTATGGGCTCGTTCGCAGTCATGTTCCGATGAAGTCCACCAGTAAATGATAGGCGAATAGGGATTCCAAAGCGGGGACTCCTTGTCCGGCTTTGTGGAATAGAAGGGGCGGAGTCTAATGAAGTTCCAAACCACGGCGGCAGCAATCTGGTAGAGGAGCGACTTGTATCGGTATTTCATCCGGGAGTTTTATAACCCAGGTTAAACCGAAGTGTCCATGAAGGGATTTGGTGAAGAAACTTGGGAAGTAAGAACTCTAATCTATATATATTGCAAAATCCTCTGTGTTCGTGCCGGAAGCCATTTGAATATTCTTCATGGTTCAGCGAAAACACGCTGGTCACAACCTGCCAAGGAATTCCAGGATATGTTTTCTGTATTCAATGTCGGCTTGTCCTTTGCCGTTTCCATCTTCTTTGAAAATAAGGTGGTCTGCACCGGGCACAATCCACAATTCTGCTTTCGGTCCAGCTACATTCTTGAGCAGGTAAGCTTCATCCACTGGGATCTGACGATCGGCGGTGCCATGCATTAGGAGCACGGGGCGCGGACTGATTCTCGGGATGTCATGGATCGCCGAAGCGAGTGGCGTCCAGACATGATAAAGCGTCAGGATGCCCAGTCGCCCCAGCCAGAGCTGAAGACCGTTGCCCATCAAGTGATCGATGGATCCAAACGCGCTCACGCTGATCACACCGTCGACATCATGTCTGGATGCCGCGGTGCGAAGGGCAATGGCACCTCCCATTGAAAGCCCCAGCAAAACGATGGGTCTTTCTTTCTGGGAGGCTTGCGCTTCAAGCCAATCCAGCGCGGCGCCGACATCCCGCGGCTCCTCAATCGAAAGGCCAATGCGCCGGCCTCCGCTTCTGCCGTGCGCCCGCATGTCCAGCAAAAAGGCCGACCATCCTGCCTCGTGAAGAAACTTGGCATGAGGAAAGAGGCAAGCCGCATCAAGTCCATCCATGCCGTGAAGCACGATAACTGAGCCATGCGACTGCTCCGTCGGAATCCACCATCCCTTCAGCGGAATACCATCGGAGCTCGTGAGGGCAATTGTCTCGCCTCTCAGGCCCAAGTCCTCGGGTATGGCCTTGCAGGATTCCACGCGTCTCGTAAATGATTTGTGGATGAAGTATACGGTCGAACCATACGCGCCCAGTAGCGCCAGCGTCACGAGGCAGGCTATAGCCAGTAATACCCCGCGAAGTATTCTTACGATTCCAGTTCGGCGCTTGTGTTGGTCGCTCTCCAATTTAGCAAATCGCCGCATCAAAGCACCTTCGCCAATGCAAATGGTTTCCTGCTCAAATGATTAATCCAGATGAGCGATATTACGCCGACATAAGCCGAAAAAAACGCAATTTTAACGCACTCCCCACACTTGGTATAATTAAAAAATATCGCAGATTCAGAGAGGCTGCAGGGCAGATCATCCTGCGGTGTAGCCAACAGCCCCGTTTGTGTTGCTCGATGATGGCAGAACTGATTCTGAATCTGTTAATCCAGAAGATCCCTGATTGCCTGTTTTAAGGGACATAACTTAGCGTGCCCGAGGATGCCGATAACAACATCTTAAGCGACTGTCCACATGGCTGACGCCAATCGTGAATCGATGAAATGGTACAATAAGCCGTGAATATGATCGCGTCAGAAATCCCCATTGATCCTAGTCAGGATGAGACATTCGGTCTGCGCCACTGGATGGAACGGGTACTCCAAGAGGCGGAGCGCACGAGCACCGATTTTTCTCCTGATCACATTCACGATCTTCGCGTGGCATTGCGCCGCTGCCGATCCATAGCCGCAGGCTACATGACCATTGACCCCGACAAAACTTGGAAAGCCTTGACCAGGGAGGCACGGCGCCTGTTCAAACGACTCGGGGAGTTGCGGGATGTTCAGGTCATGGAAGAATGGGTTGACCGTCTTGGAATGCAGGAGGATCCGGTTTATTCGGCAATGACGGCGTGCTTCGCAGCACGCAGGCAGGAACTGGAACTGAGGGCGATGAAGGCACTGTCGGAGTTTGATCGGGACAGCTGGGGGCGGTGGATCCAACGCCTGCACAGGCGTTCTCGCAACATTCCTCTTGGTGGCGCGGTCTTCCAATTGAATGCTTTGAATGCCTGGAAGGCGGCACACCGCCTTCACGGAGAGGCCTTGCGTAATCGAAGCAATCCTGCTTTTCACCGCTTACGCATCGGCATAAAGAAGTTCCGCTACATCGTTGAGAGTTTCCTTCCGCAGCTACACCAGGAGTGGGGGGGCGATCTCAAGGCGCTGCAGGACTGGCTTGGCGATGTGCACGATCTCGCAGTCTTCTGGAACACTGGCGTGCAAATTCACGCCTTTCCCGATGCAGAAAGCCGGAACTGCTGGCGCCGGAGGATTAACGAAGAGAAAGCGGAACGCCTCGAAAAATATCGGATCAAGATGCTGGGAAAACAATCATTGTGGAAGATTTGGCGTAGCGGGCTTCCGCCAACGAATTGTCTCACATCCCTTAATCTTTCGATGATACAAACATGGGCAAAATTTCAAGGGATCAATCTCAAGCAAGCCGGCATGTTGCGGCGGCTCGCCTTGCAGCTCTATGATGGCCTCGATCCCAAAACGAATCCGGTGCAGCCGGAAACTATCGATTGGCGTACAATTATGCACGCCGCCACGCTTCTTCACCGTGTATATAAAACCAAGGGCAAAAGAAGGAGCGATAAGCTTTACGATAGACTTCTGCAACGTTTGCCCATTTTGCCTGGCTTCAGTTCCGAATGGCTCCGGCTAGTTACGTTGGTTGTGCATTACAGTAATATCAAGCTACGGAACATAAGCGGAGCGGAGAGTGCAGACCTGCCCGAAACGCAGCGCCGGGCTGTGATGGAATTGGCTGGCATTTTGCGATTGGCCGCCGTTTTGGTTCGGAATTCCGATCCGCCGATCCGAAAATTAATCGTGGAGCAATCCGGGGAATCGATCCTAATTCTGACAGAAAACTATTCCGAGTTCGGGTGGGTGGCACAGAAGGCTGCACACGCCCGCTATCTGCTTGAATACAGCTGTAAGAAGCCGATCCTAATTCGAAACCTCACCTCTTGAGCTGAGCGAATACACCGGGCCAAAACATCCCTGGGAAGATTGTCCGCTGCAATCCTTGCGGCCAATTACAAATCCTTTGATTGCCGGCCAGTGGGTTTAGCTTGAGCGATAAAAATTGATAGAAAAGCATGGTTGAGTTGCGGCCATGGATGGAGCTAATGTCCCCTGATCGCCATCATGATTTCAGCAAGAATGAGCACAATGACGATTATTTCGAGGATCTCGGTGCGGTAGGTCGCGGCCTGGTCGGAGATAACCCCATAGGCGCCTTCGATCACTTCCAGCGTTCTTCGAATGCTCTGTTCCCACTCTTCGAGATGAAAGCGCTTGGCGAGCAGGCTGTAGACGCGTGCGATGTACTGGTCGCCCACAAGCTTAAGCACATTTACGGGGCGCTCGATCATGCTGTTGGCTTCCATCTTGAGTTCCCCGAGGGAACGCAGCGATCTGTGGTGAGTGTGCCAAAGGGGAAGCCGGGACCGGACAAGCGGTTGTATCAGCTTGTATGCCGCCGCCAACCTGATCGCCAGACGTTCATCCAAATGCCGGAATTCCAGCAGCAGGAGATTTACAAACTGGATGGTCTGAAGCGTTTCGTCGCAATCTCGATCAATAAGGACTGCGGCGGCCCAGTCTGGAACGAAAAGATCCTCCGGGCTGTAGCTCAGATGGAGCCTGACCGCTTCTGAGATCTCTTCACTGCTAAGAGCGCTGGTTTCCATCCGCACCAGGCCTGCGACCCAGCCTGCCTTTAAATCGAGCAAGGTTGCCGGAGTTGGTAGCAAAGGGCCCGGAGAAATTAAAAACACAAAATAGTCTTCACTGAGAGAACTCCACAGTGGTTGCTGGATGGCCGGGAGAAGTTTTCGATACAGAGGCTCGAGTGCTGACTTTGCCGCAATTACCAGAGGATCCCCCTCCGCGAGGTAGCCGGCAAGGCCGAGCAATCGGTCTGGCGTCAGGGAAAATGGAATTTTCAGATCGACGCTCACCCCCGCAAAATCAAACACGGTTGCATCGGCAATTGCGGCTAAAGGTCCGATCTCCGGTAATTCAAGCGGCACTTCATCAAGCGATATTGTGAGCGGTGCGGGCTTATAGGCGATGGACGAGGGTGTCCGGCTCCTGCGCAAGAGCTTATGCTCTTCCGCCCGAACCAGACGCTTTGCTTGCTCGAGATCGACTTCGTCTCCCCAATCAAATGCGATGAGAACGTGCAAGGTTCCTTTGATTTCAGAATCTGCGTCCATAGCCGGAAATGCCCTTCACCAATCGGTATATATTTATCCAAATGGAAGCCAGCATGCCATAGCGATCGATAAATCCTGAGTCCGATTAAGCCTTTCAGAATGGGATCGGCGGAGCGAAAAAGCATAACATGATTTCTTACATTCGGAAGCTGGGTGGCATTACAATCAAGCTCCAATGCAAAAGGGCAGCTTATTGTGTGTATACGAGCGCCACAACTCTAAGAAAGTCCGTTTATCACTTCCCGTGCTGTCATAAGGCCCGACGGCAGCCCTCCGCCTGGGCTGATCCATTGACCGACCATGTAGAAATCCCGAATGCCCGGTACCGTACACGGAAGCTGTTTCGCGCCTGTTGCCGGCGTCAGAAGCCAACCCTCCATACTCCCCTGCCAGTTGTTTGTATAACGGAACACGGTAGCCGGGGTTGCGACGTCGACGACCTCGATCTTGTCTTTCGAGCCCGGATATCGTTTGTCAAAGATATCAATGATCTTATCCGCAACGCGTTGCTTCTCGCTTTCGTATTTCGCGGGTGAAGTTTCCTTCAGCCGAGCCCAGTACTCATAATTGTAGGTCGGAATAAACGAAACAATTGCCGTCTTGCCCATTGGGGCGAGGTTCGGATCGTAGTTGAAGATGCGATAGGAGGCATTGTCGAGTTCCGTGCGGTCATCGATGCGGATCGGCTCATCGAGCAGGATGGAGAGCAATTCCGGTTCTCCTGCAAACTCCCGTGCGACGCCCAGGGAAACCATTAGATAGGATGGAAACGGCTTCAGCGTCTTGAATTGCATCTTCGTCTGCTCATCCAGATACTTTTCGCCAAGCATGTCAAACAGTGTCGAATGCGCATCCGCGGCGGATATCACTACGTCGGCGTTGAATGTTTCGCCCCCCTCGAGTTCTACACCCTGGGCACGTCCGTTCTCGACAAGGATGCGTTTAACGCGCGCATTAAAGCGGATATCGCCACCCAGCTTCCGATAGTTCTCCTCAATGAGCCCAATCATTCGCAAGGAGCCGCCGAGGGGATAGCCGCCATTCCCGCTATTCATCCATGCAAAGCTGAAGAGAATGGCGATTTGAGACAGGTCGCTCAGGGTCCCCTGGAAGCTGGAACGAAGCAGGGGATTCTTAAAGCGTTTACCGTATTCTCCCACGGTAATCTTCGATGCACTGCTGAGGAGCGGAAGGTAAGGAATGGCTCGCATGTAGGAAATGATCTTCTGGAGAAAGTTATCACCCATTGGAATCCGGAACCGCGTCAGCCTGCGGACGTCACGCATAAAGGTCTTAATTGCCTGGGCATCTTCCGGGGCTTTAGAGAGAAGCTCCCGCTCGAGCGCATCGTTATCGCGATAGATCGTTATCTTCTCCCCGCCATGCTCCGTCACCGATTGGATAGCGCTTTCATAAAACTCGAGTTGGTCGATGTCGAACACTTCGCGCCACCAGTTATTAAGGTCTGCACCTTTCTTTGATCCGACGAGCCAATGCACGCAGTTCTCGAACGTATAGCCGCCTCGCTTCCATGCCGTGGCGAGACCTCCGGCAATATTGTGCATCTCGAAAATATCCGTTGCGAAGCCTCTTTTTCTGGCATACACGCCGGCGCAAAGTCCCGCGATGCCTCCACCGATAATGATCATATTTCGCTGCGTGGACATCACAGCCATCCTCCCGAGAAATCAAAAGTGATATCAGATTATCACGGAACCAATTTCTCTGCGTCAAATACTCTGCGACAGGCTTTCATGACCTGCCCCATTAAATCGATCCAGTGATTGTGTGCCTTTGAGGCGATCATGCCTGGCTTGCTGAACATGTAGCTGAAGAGGCTATTAATGTAGCCCTGAAACAGAGCTCGAGTTGTGTTTCGAGAGAATGCGACGAGACGCTGGATGCCGGTTGCTTGTCTACGAACAGCGGCTCGCTGGCTGCATTAGCGTCTTTCTGCCATAATGATGCTCTGAGTGTTGTTGACGTGGCCCACAATTCTCCCCCGAGCATCTTTGAAATATGCCTCTTCGAGGTCACGCGGATGCTTGAGATCCAGGAGCTTAAAGCCGAACTTTGCAAGAAGAGGCTCGACCTCTTTTTCAGCGAGGCCGAATTGCCAGGATTCTCTGAATCCGGCCAGCTTCTTTGTCACCTGCCTTTCGTCCCTTCCACCACCTTCGCCTCGCAACGCGCTCGCATGAGCGTAGTCAAACACGAGCCAACTACCATTTCCAACATGATCCATAATCGTCTCGAGCGTCGCATAAACAGCATCAGGTGCGAGGTATTGAAGCACCCCTTCCATGAGCACGAGAGTCTTTGCTCCCTGGATGAACCCCGCTTCCTGAAGCCTTTGCCCGAGGTTTTCCTTCTCAAAATTGATGGCTACGAAACGGAGATTGTCCGGGATGCCAATGGATCGCTTGCGGAACTGCTCGATCTTAGCGTTCTGCGTCGTGGCTGCATCAAGTTCGAATATGCTTAATCGTCGCATTGCCGACTGGAACCGTATCGCTCTGGAGTCAAAGCCAGCTCCAAGCAGAAGAACCTGGACAAACCCCGCGGATGAAGCGCATTCGAATATTGCATCGACATAGCGAGTTCTGGCGATGACCCATTCGTACATTCCACGTGGGCCAAGCATTCTAATTAGAAGCCTCCTTGCCGGCGGGAATCTGAACAACAGCTGTAACTTGCGTGGAAGAAGCAGTCCTGCAACCCAGTCGCCACTTCTGAAATGGGGATTCGATTCCATCGACGATGCCGCACGATAGCCGCATGTGATGTCCGCCGTTCTGGATGCGGCAGACTCGATTCCTCTTTCCGGCATGATTCTGCGCCTTTCCCACTTCCCGAACCCGCTCGAGCAATACTAAGGATTGTTCATGGGTTCGAGATCAAACGATCTATGCGGTTTTTCATTGCTCGGCGATCCGATGGTAGAGAGCTTCAATGTCTTTTAGAATCTCCGGTTGATTTTCAGACAAGGCGCGGTTGCAACCGCCCGCTAGGTGGTGTCATTAGAGAGCATGATGCAGTCGGACTTTGTGCAACAGAGCCGCCCAAAAGTGATACGATCCCCCTACAATGGCGGCGGCAGTTGCCGTCAGCCATGAGACCTGTCCGTGGTGTAAGAAGTACCAGAAACCAAAGGCAGCTAACGGGATGTACAGGGCAACGGCTGTGACCACGCCGGGCGAATACGCCCTCGTTCGCACAGTGCCTATGACATGAAACACAGCATTCGAGCACAACAGCGCAGCGATGGTTAACCACGCGGCAATGCCAAAGCTCTGTGCCTCCACTTCAGGGGCCCTTGCCAGCAAACCGGTCTGCACGCACACGAGCAGTAGGGCCGCATTGATGATGATGTGGAGTCGACGCGTGATGCTCTTCCGGATTGCGGGCCGATAGCTTCGATCCCACGCTGCGAACCCGCCAGGCCAGGCGAATTCCTCTGACATGTGAAGGACTACTGTCGCGAGCGGGGTCCACCAAAGCCATGTCATAATTCTTACCCTAGTCTCAGAGGTCGCGGACGAGACGCGCTTGCATCAGCACGACGCCCCGTATCAGCAGCCGTGCGCACTTCGTGACGGCGGTTGCATGCCGCCGTCGGCTCTGTATTTAAGAGCTACGCGCTACCCACAAAATATAGCACAAGGATTCATTAGTAGTCACCGCCACTCCTTCGAGGAATCCTGCGTGGCTGGAAATCGCCCCCTTGGAAAGCGTAGCTTCACCAACGTGTTTGCTAGCAACCTCCAGTTTCTGCCGTTCGGCCGCAATCCCGGGCACGGCGCAGGCAGGTAGTCCCAAATCAAACATGACATCTGGACCGGCTTTAAGGCGGCAGGTCATCGAAGACTTCCTCAATCCGCAGACGGAATAATCTGGCAATCTTGAACGCAAGCGGCAGGCTTGGATCGTACTTGTCTGTCTCGATCGAATTGACGGTTTGGCGTGAAACGTTTAATCGCTCAGCCAATTCAGCCTGCGACCAGTTCAATTGCTGTCGGAGATCTCTCAATTTATTTTTCACCGGTATCTCCTCTTCGCAATCAATTTGCCTGCGATCAGGCAGCCACCCATTACTGGCCAAACCCAAACCCAGTTTGCTTCTGGCAACCCGGCATGCTGAAGGAAGCCATATCCCAAGGTGAGAATAGCAGCGGCGGTGAATCCGAATGCCAACGCTTCCAGCTGTATCTTCTTCTGCAGTTCATCCATTTCCCGGAATGTGCGCGTCACCAGAATTGCGAAGTACAGGGCGGGCAGCATCGGCAAAGCGGCAATCACGTATTTCCATGGCGCCGAAAGATGTCCGGCCACAAAAAACGCAGCCCAGACAATCACGGAATAGAGAACCAGTGCACCGAACAGTTGGTAACGATATTTCCAGCAAGGTGAATTCATAATCCCTCCCGATGTAAAGTATGCTTGACATGTCAAGCGTACTTTACATCGGGAGAATGTGTCAAGCATATTTTACATCAGGAAAAATCAAGACGCTCTATACCTCATTGTTTTCATCAACAAGCCGAAGATCTTGCCCGGTCCATTATGAAATCAGCATAGACCTTCATGAGACATAAGGCATAGCCATATCTTCAGCGATATGCAGCAGGCTTTTGTGTTTGTTGGCTTGTATCCTCATGGTAGCAGCAAGTGCGCCGATCCGATTTACTTTTTTGTTTTACGGACATTCTGCGAGGATGCTGGGCGAGGCACTTTACACTTTTCTGAAGAACAGTTCGGCTTTCCTGAGAGGGTTTAAAAAAGTCGCTAACGGAATTATCACGATCTGCGCAAGCAAACTCTACCCGGTTCCTGTTAATCGTTCTATTTTCAAAGTTCCCGGTTTCAAATCCGCAGATTTCCACCCGCAACTTTGAAATGAATTAATTCAAATCGCAGACAACTTGCTCTTTACCGGGACCTATTTCCCTGGAGGTAGCCTGCTCGGTGTTTCCCCGGTTTCGGTATCTTTTTCCGGTGGGTTCACACTGCCGAGATTCAATGCATTGCCCATGGAAGTTATCTGGCCCTCGGCAATGATCTTTGCCAGACTTGAAATCAGGGGAGCCAGATCCTGCACATTTCCTTTGGCATTGCCGATATTCAGACCGTTGCCAATGATGACCACTTTGCGATCCAGAATAGCCTGCAGAAGCTGCCGTACAACAGTAGGTTTTTCTTCTGGCTCAGGCAGAAGTTCCACGCGCACGTCATCGCCCTCCACGATTAAAAATCCGAAGGGAACATTCTTGGAACTCATGCCGCCTCCTAATGCAATTTTAGCGTCGCCGCTGGCAAGTCCGAAATGTATTGCGGTAAAAGGAATAATGGCGGTTTCACCCACACGAAACGGTTCGCCCACCAATGTGCTCGGTTTCAAGTGGGACAGCAGTTTGTCATACTCGGCCAGCGGCTTTTCCAGAGGCGCTTGGGCGCGGGCAGGAATTCCCAGCAGGAAGAGTGCTGCTGACAAAAATACGTATTTTGATTTCATGATGAAAACCTCACTTTGCGGTTGATCTAGTTACACTGATGAAATGAGTTCCTTTTCTGGTAATCGCGACAAAGCCTAAAGGCCGAGCCTCACCACTGATATAAAACAGATTGGCCGGAGGGACGGCGCTTTGCGGCGCCGCTGCGGTAGTCGGCGCTGTAGTGGCAGCGCTGCCGAATTTGACGTCGATCATTAGAATCGGGATCAGCGTGACAGAACCTATTTTAATCGGCTCACCTATTACCGTCTTCACGTTGAGATCATGAGCTAGGCGTTGAGCCATGCTGTCGGCCAGATCTGCAGTGGCCAGTGGTTCGGAAGCCTGTGATTTCTTTTGCGGCGCACTTTGAGTAAGCCCCAGACAGCCGAGCAGCAGGAAAAACATCATTGAAAAAATGATTTTGGGAACCAAGGGATACCTCCAGTGTTGAATGTCCAGATAGTACAACTAAGCAGACCAAAAACAACTGATAATCTCTTTTCCAACTCCAATTTGTCCGTTCCCGCCAATCACATGCTGCGCTATTGAAGATGTTGACCGAAATTACAGCTGCGTCAATCTGCCTGACCCCAGTGATGGATGAGAATTTTCAGATTCTTCATCCCTCCGTCACAATTCCTTAAAGAACGATTGATATTCTGAATTTGCCAGGAATTCTCCTTTGACAAAAGCAGGGTGTTCTGGCCGGCAATCGCCAAACGGATGGGATACCCGGTTCCCGACAATGATCGGGCAAAGCGCCGGCAAGGATAATTCCACGATGGGATGCAAGAGGATCGAGAAGAGAAATCCGATCGGGAATAAACCTCTTCTCGTCCGATTGCATCCTGTTCTTTAGCCGAAGCGACGATGGCGGAGAGAAAGTTTCGGGTTGCCATGATGTGGAGGGCGAACAAGAGTC
>Ga0335071_10003793_pt1 | contig 15875 bp, 18 predicted proteins | sample Lox_Sample_15_FD_206724 | JGI IMG/M metagenome (GOLD analysis project Ga0335071, IMG submission 206724) | Soil microbial communities from Loxahatchee National Wildlife Refuge, Florida, United States - Lox_Sample_1.5 | ecosystem: Environmental > Terrestrial > Soil > Wetlands | place: USA... | reverse complement strand
GGTGCCGCCTTTCGGGCGGCCGTGGTCGATCTCTCGCATGCGTGCCTCGACCACCGCGCGGACGGCCGCGTCGGGCAAGGGACGCTCGGCGGTGAAGCGGATGGTGCCGCTGGACAGGGAGAACCCCTCGAGGCGGTCCCGCACCTGGTCGACGACCCAGCCGCTGCACGGGAAGACGCTGAGGTGGGCCTTCGCCGCGCGGAAGGCGAGCAGCGGCTTGCCGGCGTGGGTCAGGGCAGGCATGCCGTACGTGCTCCCCTGGCCCGCGTCCGGGACCACCTCCAGCGCGACGTCACGCACCCGCGCGAAGGCAGCCCGATCTGGCGGATCGAGCCCCGCGAGGTAGTCATCCACCTCGCCCACGACCACGACCTCCCTCATCCCCACGGACCGTTGTCCCGACTGGCCAGGTGCCGTCCCGCTCACCGATGGATCGTCGATTGAGCGGAATCGGGGACCCCCAGCGTGCGTGGACCCCCGATTCCGCTCAATCGGGCTCAGGCGGTGGCGACGACGACCTCGTAGCGGCTCACCTCGGCCTTGGCCGAGATGGTCTCGGTGATCTGGTTGCGCAACGGGGTCACGAGATCCTCACTCGCGCGCATGGCCGCCTCGCTGTCCCAGACGGTGATGGACAGAGTCCGTCCGAGCTCACGGTCCACCAGCAGGTACGCCCGCTGGAAGCCGTCCATGTGCTGGACCGCGGGCAGCACCATGTCGCGGTACTGCGCGATGCCGTCGTCGATGCGGTCGGTGGGCCCGGTGAGATCACTGACGCGTGCGTACATGCCGACCTCCAGATCGGAGCGCCCAGGACCCTGCCGGGCTGGGCGGCGAGGGGTGTCGCGGGCCCCCGAGACCCGCATGGCGGGACCCTAGTCGGGGGGCAGGTCGCGTGGACCCCTCGTCGCGAAGTCTCCCGACCGCCATGGCATGAGTCCGCCCCGCCGGTTCCGCGCAATCGCGGGCCTGGCGGTGCGGAGGTTCGAGACGTCGTCAGGCGGCGCGGGCGTCCTCGAGGGCGGCCCGCACCTCGGCCACGCTGGGGAAGGTCAGGCTCAACGCGGTGACGCGGCGCCAGGCGATGCGGCCCTCCGCGTCCACGAGGAACACCGAGCGACGCAGTCCCATCGGCCCGAGGATCCCGTACGCCCGCGCGACCCCGCCGTCAGGGTCGGAGAGCAGCGGCATCCGCAGCGCCCGGCCCTGGGCGAACTCCCGGTGGGACTCAACGCTCTGCGGGGAGATAGCCCACACCACCGCGTCGCGTGACCGCAGCTCGGAGAGGTTGTCGGAGTAGGAGCACAGCTGGCGGGTGCAGACGAGCCCTTCGTCACTGGGGTAGAACACGAGGATCACCGGATGCCCTCGCTCCGCCGAGAGCGTGTACCCGCCGGCGCCGTCGTACCACCCGGGCAGGGTGAAGTCGGGCGCGAGCGCCCCGACGAGGATCGCCATGCCTGAGTCATCGGCGCGAGCGGCTCGCAACCCAAGCCCGCGCGCGTCGGCCACGGATCGGGCCAGCCAGTCGCCGACGGCCGGCTCATGCCCGCTCAGGTGGCGAGGACCCGGGCGCGCTGCTCGTCGACGTCGAAGGCAGCCGGGGGGTACTGCGGCGCCATGTGGCTGAGCGCCTCGACGAGCAGGGAGGCGATGGCGAAGTCGCGGTACCACTTGCGGTCGGCCGGTACGACGTACCACGGGGCGTACTCCGTGCTGCAGCGCACCAGCGCGTCGGCGTAGGCACGGGTGTAGTCGGCCCACCGGTACCGCTCGTCGACGTCGCCGGGGTTGAACTTCCAGTGCTTGGTCGGGTCGTCGAGCCGGGCCAGCAGGCGCGCCTTCTGCTCCGCTGAGCTGATGTGCAGGAACACCTTGACCAGGTGAGTGCCCTCGTCCACCAGGCGGCGCTCGAAGGCGTTGATCCGGTCGTATCGGGTGGACCACTCGGCCTCGGGAACGAGGCTGTGTACCCGCGCCACGAGGACGTCCTCGTAGTGGCTTCGGTTGAAGATGCCGACGAACCCGGGCGGGGGCACCGCCCGCTCGACCCGCCAGAGGAAGTCGTGCCGCAGCTCGGTGCGGGTCGGTGCCTTGAACGAGGTGACCCGTACGCCCGCCGGGTCGACCTGGCCCATGACGCGGCGCACCGTGCCGTCCTTGCCCGCCGTGTCCATCCCCTGGAGCACGAGGAGCAGGCGACGGTGGCCACCCGTGACGCCCTCGGCGTACAGCTGCTCCTGCAGAGTCGACAGTCGCGCCTCGAGGAGGGCGGTCGCCGCTTCGGTCTCTCGCCGCTTGCCCGGTGCGCCGGGCGTGGCCCGGGCGTTGGCCACCGCGGGGTCGGACGAGCCAGGGCGGTACCGCAGCAGGTCGCTCACCGATGCCGCCTTGCGCTGGGCCACGCATGCCTCCTCATCCGACGGGTCCGGGTGTGCCAGGCTACGACGCGTGCACGTGAGCGGGCTGTTCTCGGGGCTGTTCGCGGCCGTCGTCGTCGGCGCGCTGGGCCGCCTCGTCGTCCGTGACCGGGCGCCGATCGGGTGCCTGCTCACCGTCCTCATCGGCCTGGTCGGGGCAGGGGTGGGGCTCGCAATCGGCGCAGCACTGCACTGGGGGTTCTGGCTCACCTTCGCGGCCCAGGTCATCGTGGCGGCCCTGCTCGTGCTCCCGTTCACCCGGTTGCAGCAGCGCTGAGCCGTCCCGTCCCTGATGATCCGCCCGCGCGTCTGGGCCCCTGCGGCCGAGCACGTCGACCTGGTCCGCGGCAGCGAGAACGGGCCGGCCTTCCCGCTACGGCCCACGGGCGACGGCTGGTGGGTCGGGGACATGGACCTCGCGCACGGCCAGCGCTACTCCTTCTCCCTCGACGGCGGGCCGCCACGACCGGACCCGCGCAGCTCGTGGCAGCCGGACGGCGTGCACGCCGCGTCGGCGGCGTACGACCACACGCTCTTCCCCTGGCGGGACAACCGGTGGCGCGGTCGCGAGCTGCGCGGGGCGGTGCTCTACGAGCTGCACGTCGGGACGTTCACGCCCGCCGGGACCCTGGACGCGGCGGCAGCGCGCCTCGAGCACCTCCAGGAGCTCGGGGCGGACTTCGTCGAGCTGATGCCGCTGGCCGCCTTCGACGGCGACCGCGGCTGGGGCTACGACGGGGTCGACCTCTGGGCGGTGCACGAGCGGTACGGCGGGCCCGACGCGCTCAAGAGATTCGTCGACGCGGCCCACCGTCGCGGTCTCGGTGTGCTGCTCGACGTCGTGCACAACCACCTCGGTCCGGCCGGGGAGTACCTGCACGAGTTCGGACCCTACTTCGCGGCCGAGGAGACGCCGTGGGGTCCGGCCGTGAACCTCGACGGCCCGGGGTCCGACGAGGTCCGCGCCTTCTTGTGCGAGAACGCGCTGTCGTGGTTGCGGGACTTCCACCTCGACGGGCTTCGCCTCGATGCGATCCACGCGTTTCGCGACGAACGCGCGACCCCCTATCTCGAGGAGCTCAGCGCGGCGGTGGACCGGCTCGCGGACGAGACCGGCCGCCCGCTGCTCCTGGTCGCCGAGTCCGACCGCAACGATCCCGCGACCGTCACGCGGCGAACGCTGGGCGGGCTTGGCCTGCACGCGCAGTGGAGCGACGACATCCACCACGCGCTGCACGTCGCGCTGACCGGGGAACGAGAGGGGTACTACGCCGACTTCGCCGACCCCGGAGCCCTCACCAAGGTGTTCGCGGGCGCCTTCTTCCACGACGGCACGTGGTCGTCCTTCCGTGGCCGCTCACACGGCCGTCCGGTCCCGCGCAGCGGCCCACGCGCCCTCGAGCCCTGGCGCTTCGTCGCGTCGCTGCAGACGCACGACCAGGTGGGCAACCGAGCCGCAGGCGAGCGGCTGGCCGCCCTGGTCGACGTCGGCGCGCTCGCGGCAGGGGCCGCCCTGCTCCTGCTGGGTCCCTTCACGCCGATGCTGTTCATGGGCGAGGAGTGGGGCGCGTCGACCCCGTGGTGCTTCTTCAGCTCCTTCTCCGATCCCGCCCTTGCCCGGCGGGTCCGCGAGGGCCGCCGCCGCGAGTTCCCCGGGTGGCCGGCCAAGGACGTACCCGACCCGCAGGACCCGAGGACCTACCTCGCCTCGATCCTGGACTGGCAGGAGGCGGCGGAAGAGGAGCACGCCCGGCTGCTGCGCTGGTACGCCGATCTCGTCACGATCCGGCGCTCGCTGCCCGGAGTCGTGTCCGACGCCTGGGACGCGGAGGTGGAGCGCGAGCGCGCGGTGGTCGTGATGCGTCGGCCCACGGTGACGGTGGTGGCCAACCTGGGCCGCGGGCCGACCCCCATGCCGGAGGTGCCCGGGACCGTGCTGCTGCGTTGGCCCGCCGACGTCCCGTCGTCGGACTGGCTGATGGGCGGCGAGGTGCTCGTGCTGGGCTGACCCGCGATGTCGTCACCGGTGCCTAAGGTGGCGGCATGCGCCGCCTGCTGCCCTCCCCCGAGGAGGACGTCGAGGTCGAGCCGGCGTACGCCGTCCCCGACGCCACCCCCTGGCTGCGCGCCTCGATGGTGACCACGCTGGACGGTTCGGTCGCAGGCCCGGACGGGCGGTCCGGGTCCATCTCGGGACCCGCGGACAAGGCGGTCTTCGCCGCCCTGCGGGCGGGCTCCGACGCGGTGCTGGTCGGCGCCGGCACGGCGAGCGCCGAGGGGTACGGCCCCAGCGCGCGCCCCATCGTCGTGGTGAGCAACCGGATCGGCATCGACCTGGCACGCCCCCTGTTCACCGAGGCGCGCCACCGCACGGTCCTGCTGACCGCGCGCTCGGCGCCGGCCGGACGCCTCGAGGCCGCGCGGGAGGTCGCCGAGGTCGTCCTGGCCGGGGAGGAGCGGGTGGACCTGACGGCCGGCCTGGCCGCGCTGCGGGCCCGGGGGATGACGCGCATCGTCTGCGAGGGCGGGCCGAGCCTGCTCGCGGGTCTGCTCGCCGACGGCCTGGTCGACGAGCTGTGCACGACGACTTCTCCCCTCGTCGTCGGCGGCGACGGCTCGCGGATGGTGCGCGGACCATGGCTGCCCACGCAGCCGTGGCGCCTCGCCCAGCTGCTCACGGACGACGGCTTCCTCTTCGCGCGCTGGCAGCGGCCATGAGGCTCCCGCTGGCCCCGCCGATCGCCCCCATGCTGGCGAAGTCCGTACGCGGTGTCCCGGAGCCGTCCAGCGTCGAGGGCGGGCTGCTCTACGAGCCGAAGTGGGACGGCTTCCGCTGCATCGTCTTCCGCGACGGCGACGAGGTCGAGCTGTCCAGCCGCGGCGAGCGCCCGCTGACCCGCTACTTCCCTGAGGTCGTGGCGGCGGTACGAGCCCAGCTCCCGCACCGCTGCGTCGTCGACGGCGAGGTCGTCATCGCCAACGGCCCGAGCCTGGACTTCGAGGCGTTGCTCCAGCGCATCCACCCGGCCGACTCCCGGGTACGCCTGCTCGCCGAGCAGACGCCCGCGTCCTTCGTCGCCTTCGACCTGCTCGCGATCGGTGACGAGGACCTCACCAGCGTGGCGTTCGCCCTCCGCCGGGCCCGCCTGGTCGAGGCGCTCGCCGACGCCGTACCGCCGGTGTTCGTGACGCCGGCGACCGACGACGTCGGGCTGGCCCGCGAGTGGTTCGACGCGTTCGAAGGCGCCGGGCTCGACGGCATCGTGGCGAAGCCCCTCGCGGGCACGTACCGGCCCGACGAGCGGGCCATGCTCAAGGTCAAGCACGAGCGGACCGCCGACTGCGTCGTCGCGGGCTTCCGCTGGCACAAGTCGGGAGGTGTCGTCGGGTCGTTGCTGCTGGGCCTGTACGACGACGCGGGCCAGCTGCAGCACGTCGGGGTGTGCGCGGCCTTCCCGATGAAGAGGCGCGCCGAGCTGGTCGAGGAGCTCGCCCCGTGGCGTACCGACGACCTGGCGGCGCACCCGTGGGGGGCGTGGGCGTCCTTCGCCGGCGAGGGCGTACCGGAGCGGATGCCCGGGGCGGTGTCGAGGTGGAACTCGGGCAAGGACCTCTCGTGGGTGGCGCTGCGTCCGGAACGGGTCGTCGAGGTGGCCTACGACCACATGGAGGGCTCACGCTTCCGGCATACCGCCCAGTGGCGTCGCTGGCGCGACGACCGCGACCCCCGCTCGTGCACGTACGAGCAGCTCGAGCGCCCGGTCAGCTTCGACCTGGCCACCCTCCTGGCCTGACCGCGCCCCACCTCGCCCACTCCCCCCACCTCGCCCACTCCCCCCACCTCGCCCACTCCCCCCTGTCGCCCCCCCGGCCGCCCGCTGCCCTCGCGTCGGCCCCTGCCCGCTTCGAATGAACGCGGCGTTCAGCCAATAGGACCGACTGAACGCCGCGTTCATTCGGTCAGGGTGAAGGGGCGTGGAGCGCGCCGGGTTCGTGCGGCCAGGACGCGCCTCTTAGGGTGTCCCGCGTGACGACGATCCTCGCGCTCATCGAGCACCCCCTGCACCCGCACGACGTCGAGCGGCTGGCCGCCTATTACGGAGCCGACACGGTCGTGCACCTGGTCGCGGCGACGGTGCCCGAGGGCGGACGGCTCGCCCGGCTGGTCGACGAGGCCGTGTCCGCGGGGCAGTTCCCCGACGAGTGGGAGCCCGAGAAGGCGCTGGAGGCATCCTTGGCAGCCCTGCGCGAGGCTGGCGTGGAGGCCGACGGCGAGCTCGCGGGCCGAGACACGCTCACCTCTGTCGTCGAGGCGGCGACCACGGTGTCGGCGAGTGAGATCTGGGTGATCACGCCCCCGCACTGGCTCGAGGACTCCCTGCGCCGCGACTGGGCCAACCAGCTCCGCGAACGGGTCGAGGTCCCCGTGCTGCACGTCGTCTCCGGGACCGACCGCGTCGTCAGCTGACCCCCGCTGTTGCCCGAATGAACGCGGCGTTCAGCCAATAGGACCGACTGAACGCCGCGTTCATTCGGGATGAGCAGCGGAGGTGGGTCAGGCCTGGTAGCCGCGTCCCTCGCCGGCTACCTCGGCCTCGCCCTTGAGGGCGGAGACGAAGGCGGCCGACTCCGTGGGGCGGCTGAACATCGGGTAGTCCTGGCTGATCGCGGAGTCCTGCTCGGCCATCGACGTCGCCGCGACGCAGTCGGTGAGCGTGATGACGTTGAACCCCTTCTCGTACGCGCTGCGCATGGTGGACTCCACGCAGCAGTTGGTGAGGAACCCACCGAGCGCGACGTTCCTGATGCCCTTGCTGCGCAGGATGAAGTCGAGGTTGGTCGAGGCGAACGCGTCCAGGCCGCGCTTGCCCTCGACGACGATGTCGCCCGGCTTCGGGCTCACCTCGGCGGAGAAGTCCGCGCCCCATGAGCCCTTGACGAAGGCGTGGGAGTCGACGACGCCCTTGAGGATCCCGTACGGCTCGCCGGTGATCTCGCCGTAGCCGTCCACGAACGTGATCGGCGCGTGGATGATCGTCGCCCCCGCGTCCCTGGCCTGTTCGACGGCGGCGGCGGTGTTCGCGAGCATGCCGGTCTTGTCCATCACCTCGGCCACTGCACCGTGCAGCGCACCACCCTCGGTGGTGAAGTCGTTCTGGTACTCGATGAGGACGACCGCCGTCTCCTCGGGCTTGAGCTTCACGAGCCAACCTCCTGTAGGTGGGGGAACCTGTCGTCACGCTACGACGTGCGGCCCGAGTCCGCGCCCCTGGCCCGCTTGTGATCCTCCTTCTGCCCTATCCTGACCATGCGATGGCCAGGCGCGAGGTGGAGCCGCACAACCCGATGTGCTCGTGCGACCCCTGCCTGTGCACGGACTGCCAGTGCCGGGCGAGCCGGATCAGCGCCCTCGAGAGCCGCATCATGGATCTCGTCTGGCGCTCGGCGGGGCCCGACGTGACCGTACGCGAGGTCACCGACCAGGTGCCTGACTACGCCTACTCCACCGTGGGCACAGTGCTGGATCGTCTGGTCCGCAAGGGCGTACTGCGCTGCCGTCTGGAGGGGCGGGTGAAGCACTACCAGCCGGTCGGCGGCCGCGGCGCCCACACGGCGGCGATGATGTACGAAGCGCTGTCGGCTGACGAGAGCCCGGACGCCGCCCTGCAGCGGTTCGTCGGCAGCCTGTCGCGCGAAGAGCTGGATGTTATCCGGCGAGCGCTTCCGTCCTAGGCGGCGCCACAAACCAGAGCCTCACCAATCCGGCCTCTGGTCGCTCAGTTGCCCTCGACAACCACCATGGGTGCCCCGCAGGCGCACGTGTAGTGCGAGCCCTCGGTCGCGCCTTCACAGTCGCACTCGGACTCTATGCGCACCCGGCACGCGCAGTGCTCGTGCGCACAGGTCAGCACCGTGCCAGCCACAAGATGAGCCATCCGTGACACCTCCATCCGCTCGAGGGCGTCCGGCCGAGCCGCACTGCCGACGGTCACGCTCGGCATCCAGTGTGCCTCCCCGGCGGGCGAAGCGACCCAGCGGGTCCACCCAGGTCCGAGCCGACGTACGCCTGACCTTGCCTGCGCCTCGCTCACGGCCGTGTCGATCATGTCGTCCCGGCGCACGACGCAGGCAACGCGTGCAGGCGTTCGAGGTACGGGGCAGGACACGCTTCCACGGCTCACCCGCCCTCGGGCTCCAGCCAGTTGCTCGGGTTCATCCGGCTGGGCTGGACGCGAGGAGGCTCGCCGGGCATCTTCGGGTAGTTCGGGGGGTACGGGGCGTCGCCGAGCCCGGCCGCCTCGTCGCGGTCGGCCCACGCCAGCAGCGGGCCGAGGTCGTGCGCGACGTCGTCGATGCCGGCGTGGACGTCGGCGCGCGCCGGGTACCACTCGACCGAGTTGCGGACGGTGAACTCCCTCGGGTCGACGTCGGCCAGCTCGGCCCAGGAGAAGGGCGCGGAGACGTACGCCCCCGGGGTCGGCCGGACCGAGTAGGCCGAGGCGACGGTACGGTCGCGCGCGTTCTGGTTGTAGTCGATGAGGACCCGGACCCCGCGCTCCTCCTTCCACCACCTGCTGGTGACCAGGTCGGGGTCGCGGCGCTCGGCCTCGCGAGCGAGGGCCAGCGCGGCGCGACGTACCTCCTGGAACCCCCAGCGCGGCTGGATGCGCACGTAGACGTGGATCCCGCGCCCGCCGCTGGTCTTGGGCCAGCCCACCAGGCCCAGCTCATTGAGCATGCCCTGGACGACGGCGGCGGTACCCCGTGCCTCCTCGAAGCCGGTGCCGGGCTGCGGGTCGAGGTCGATGCGCAGCTCGTCGGGGTGCTCGACGTCGCGGCGGGTGGGCCAGGGGTGGAAGCGAAGGGTGCCCAGGTTGGCGGCCCAGACGACGTGCGCCGCCCGCGTGACGCACAGCGCCGTGGCGCCCCGGCCGCTCGGGAAGGTGACGTCCACGGTGTCGACCCACTCGGGGCGCTTCTCGGGCACCCGCTTCTGGTAGATCTGCTCACCCTCGACGCCCTCGGGGTAGCGCTCGAGGTAGGTCGGCCGGTCGCGCAGCGCCTGGACCAGGCCGGGCGCACAGGTCAGGACGTGCCGCACGACGTCGCCCTTGGTCGTACCGTCCGGGAAGTAGGCCTTGTCGGGGTTGGACACGCGTACGGCGATCCCGTCGACCTCGACCTCGACCGCGGGAGTGGGCATGCACGCGACGGTAGCGCGTCCGCGGAACACCTCGACCGGCTCGGCGGTTGAGGCGGGCGAAGGAGGACGTCATGTCGATGAGGAAGACCGCCGACGAGGCGACGTACCCGGTCACGAAGTCCGAGGAGCAGTGGCGCGAGCAGCTCAGCCCGGCTGAGTACCACGTCCTGCGCGAAGCGGGCACCGAGCGGGCCTTCACCGGCGAGTACACCGACACCAAGACGGTCGGGGTGTACCGCTGCCGGGCGTGCGGGGCCGAGCTGTTCCGGTCCGAGACCAAGTTCGAGTCGCACTGCGGGTGGCCGTCGTTCTTCTCCCCGCTCGCCGGGGACGCCGTGGTGGAGATCGAGGACCGGTCCTTCGGCATGCGGCGGGTGGAGGTCCGCTGCGCCACCTGCGGCTCCCACCTGGGCCACGTCTTCGACGGTGAGGGCTACCCGACGCCGACCGACCAGCGGTACTGCATCAACTCGATCAGCCTCACCCTGGAGCCCGACGCCTGACGTGACTAGAGGGCCGTCGCCTGACCGGCAGCGGTCCCGACGTCCGCTTCCGCCGCCGATGATCCGCCACGCTCACGAGTGGCCCCAGCTTCGGGTAGCGCGAACGGCGTCAGGGGAGATCGGCGACGAGGTCCGCCACGGGGCGGCGGCGGCCGGTGTAGAAGGGGATCTCCTCGCGTACGTGCAGCCGCGCGCGCGAGGCGCGCAGGTCGCGCATGAGGTCGACGATGCGGAAGAGCTCGTCGGCCTCGAAGGCGAGGATCCACTCGTAGTCGCCGAGGGCGAACGCCGCGACGGTGTTGGCCCGCACGTCGGGGTAGCCGCGCGCCAGCTGCCCGTGCTCCACGAGGAGGTCACGACGCTCCTGGTCGGGGAGCAGGTACCAGTCGTAGGAGCGAACGAAGGGATAGACGCACAGGTATGCCCGCGTCTCCTCCTCCGCCATGAAGGCGGGCACGTGGCTCTTGTTGAACTCGGCCGGCCGGTGCACCGCCGCGACCGACCACACCGGGTCGAGCCGGGTACCCAGCGCGGTACGCCGCAGCCGCGCGTACGCCTCCTGCAGCGCCTCGACCGTCTCCGCGTGCCACCAGACCATGAGGTCGGCGTCGGCGCGCAGCCCGGCGACGTCGTAGGTCCCCCGGACCACGACGTCCTTGGCCGCGAGCTGCTCGAAGAGCCCCTCGACCTCGGCGACCAGCGACCCGCGGTCGGCGCCACCCAGAGGGCTGGCCACCCGGAACACCGACCACATGGTGTAGCGAATCGTCGCGTTGATCTCGCGGGCCGACGGCCCCTTGCCCTTGGCCATGCCCGTCATCCTCTCCCCTCCGGCCCGGCGGCGCTCGAGCCCCCGCCCGCGCTCTCGGCGTGCACGAGCCCGATCGAGGCGTCCGGCGACGCCGCGAGCCAGGCGAGCACCTCCTCCGCGGCCCGTGCGCCGCTCGCCACGCACGCCGGGATGCCCACCCCGTCGTACGCCGCCCCGCACACGGCCAGCCCCGGCTGCTCGGCCACCGACCGCCGCGCGCGGGCCACCCGGTCGCGATGCCCGACGAGGTACTGCGGGAGCGCCCCGCCCCAACGGTCCACCCGGACGTCGACCGGCCGCGGGACCTGCGGCCAGCCCAGAGCCAGGGCCAGCTCCTCGAGCCCGTCGGCGGCCAGGTCGTCGTCGTCGCGGTGCAGGTCACGCTCCTCGCCGAAGCGTCCGACGGACACCCGCGCGAACACCAGGTCGGGAGCCTGCCTCGCCAGCCATCCCCACTTGACGCTGGAGAGCGTGGACGCCTTGATCAGCCTGCGCTCCGACGGGGGGACGAGGAACCCGGTGCCGGTCGGCAGGCTCGGCAGGTCGCGGCGGCACAGCGCGTACGTCACCAGCGCCACGCTGGCGTAGGGGATCGCGGCCAGCGCGCCGGCCGCCTCGGCTGCGACGGAGGAGAGCAGGCGAGCGGCGGGCGCGGCCGGTACGGCGAGGACGACGGCGTCGACGTCCAGCGCCCGCCGCCCGTCGCTTCCCGCGCCGTCCACCTCGAGCCGCCAGCCGTGCACGAGGCGGACCAGGTCGCGCACGCTCACTCCCGTGCGGACCTGTGCGCCACTCACCCGCGCGACCGCCTCTGGGAGCCGGCCCAGGCCGCCCTGCCAGGACGCGAAGACGGGCTCGCGCTCCGCCGCCGGTCGAGCGCCGACCGCGGTCGCGGGGCCCGAAGCAAGGGCAGCGGCCGCCACGTCGAGCAGGCGCGCCCCGGCGCGCACGCGCTCGAACACGTCGGGGAGCGCGGCCTCGAACGAGATGCGCTCGGCGTGCCCGGCGTAGACCCCGCCGAGCAGCGGCTCCACGAGCCGGTCGACGACACCGTGGCCCATCCGCTTGGCGACGTAGGTGCCCAGCGCCACGTCCGACTGCGGCGCCTCGACGGGCAGCACCCGGTCCAGCGGCACCCGCAGCAGCTCGGGCAGGGTGAGCACCTGGCTGCGCGACAACGCACGCAGGTCCCCCGGGATGCCCATGAGCGTCCCGCTCGGCAGCGGGCGCAGCCGCCGTCGCGTCCACACGAAAGCCCCGGCCGTCGCGGGGTGCACGATCTGGTCCCCGAGACCGCACCGCTCGGCCAGCTCGACCGCCTCGCGACGGCGCGCGAGCACGGACTCGGCACCGATGTCGACGCCGACGCCGGCGACCTCGCCGGTCGCGAGCTTGCCTCCGACGCGCGAGGAGCCCTCGAGCAGGCTGACCCGTACGCCCGCCCGGCCCAGCCGCTCCGCCGCGGCCAGGCCGCTGATCCCGCCACCAACGACGGCGACGTGCGGGTGCGAAGCGGCGGACACCCCTCCATGGTCGCCGATCCCGAGCCCGCCCGACGAACCGGGCGTCCGGGGTCTGCCCGGGCCTGCCGGGTTGCGTACCGGCTCACCCGACGCTCGGACCACCCCACGCCCAGCGCCGTCGAGCAACCGGACAGCCCGGCGCACCCGGGGTGACGACGCGTGACGGTGCGGTGACGGGCGCGCGGCGGCACCGGCCGTTCGGACCCTGGCGCGCCCCTACGCTCGCGCCAAGACTGGCGACGGGGAAGGTCGGGGAGCCCCACGGGTACTCGTCGGGACGCGTCGGGCAACACATCTGGAGGTGGGCGAGGTGCGCAGACGTACGGCTGTCGTCGGGGTCCTCACCGGGGTGGTCGTGGCGGCCGGGCTCGGGTTCGGGATCGCCCGCGCCACGGTCCCCACCGCGGGCGGGACCTACTACGCCTGCGCCGCCAAGTCCACGGGTGCGCTGCGCGTGGTCGACTACCCGAGCAAGAAGTGCACGAGCAAGGAGACCCTGCTGTCCTGGCAACGGCTCTCGTGGCGGGGCACGTGGTCGGCGTCGGCCGCCTACACCGGCGGCAGCCTGGTCCAGCGATCGGGGACCACCTGGATCGCGTTGAAGGCGAGCAGGGCGAAGACGCCGACCAGCGGGTCGGCGTACTGGGCCGTGTTCGCGGCCAAGGGTGCGACCGGGGCCAAGGGTGCGACCGGCGCCAAGGGAGCCCAGGGCCCGAAGGGCGACACCGGAGCGACCGGCCCGGCCGGCTCGGGCGCGGCGGGCTCCAGCTTCCTCGACTACGGCTCGGTGGTGAACCTCACCGGGATCGGCACGGTCGGAAGTGACGACTTCACGACGCTGCACTCGTGGACGCTGCCGCAGGGCTCCTACGTCGTGACGGCCGAGTGGGACGTCGCCTCCACCAACAGGACCGCGGACTTCGTGCACTGCACGCTGCGCAAGGGTGGCGCCACCAGCACGACCCGGCTGTCCATCGCCGCGACATCCATCCCCGCCGCGTCGAGCAAGCCCTACGGCAACCTGGCGGTGACCACCGGCTTCACCGGCACCCAGGTGACCTTGACGTGCTCCTCGACGGTCGACACCAACGTCTACGACCTGTCGTTCACGGCCGTGAAGGTCTCCTCGCTGTCCACCCTCAGCTGACCTCGGCCGGCGCGGGGCGCCCGTCGGCCGTCAGCTCGTGGACGAGGGCGGCCAGGCGGGTGAGCACGTCCGGATCGGTGTCGGGCAGGACACCGTGCCCGAGGTTGAACACGTGCCCGGGCAGCGCCCGCGCATCCTGCAGCAGGTCCCGGACCCGGCGCTCGATCGCCGGCCAGGGCGCGAAGAGCGTCGCCGGGTCGAGGTTGCCCTGGAGGGCGTACGCCGGTCCGACCCGGCGGGCCGCCTCCGAGAGGGGCATCCGGAAGTCGACCCCGACCACCTCGGCGCCGGCGCCGGCCATGGCGGGGAGCAGTTCTCCCGTCCCGACCCCGAAGTGGATCCGGGGCACGCCCAGATCGCCCACCGCCGCGAGGGTGCGCCGGCTGTGCGGCAGGACCTGGGCCTCGTAGTCGGCGAGTGGCAGCGCCCCGACCCAGGAGTCGAACAGCTGGACCGCGGACGCACCGGCCGCCACCTGGACCCGCAGGAACTCCCCCGCGATGCCGGCCAGCCGATCCAGCAGGTCGTGCCACAACGACGGGTCGCCGAGCATCAACGCCTTGGTCCGCGCGTGGTCACGGGACGGCCCACCCTCGACGAGGTAACTGGCGAGGGTGAACGGCGCCCCCGCGAAGCCGATGAGCGGCGTCCCGCCCAGCTCGGCGACGAGGATGTTCACGGCCTCCGACACGTACGCGACGTCGCCGGCATCGAGCGGGCGGAGCCGGTCCAGGTCGGCCCGGGCCCGCACCGGCTGGGCGACGACGGGACCGACCCCGGCGACGATCTCGAGGTCGATCCCGACCGCCTTGAGCGGCAGCACGATGTCGCTGAACAGGATCGCCGCGTCCACTCCGTGACGGCGTACCGGCTGCAACGTGATCTCCGCCACCAGGTCAGGTCGCATGCAGGACTCGAGCATCCCGATGCCCTGGCGCGCCGCGCGGTACTCCGGCAGCGACCGCCCGGCCTGGCGCATGAACCACACCGGCGTGCGGGGCACCGGTTCGCGCCGGCACGCCCGCAGGAACGCGCTGTCGCGCAGATCGCCCACCCTCGGATGCTTTCACGGCGTGCCGAGCACCGCCGATCGAGCCGGCGTGCCACCGTGGGCGTCGGAGGCCGAGATGGAGACCTACTGTCCGGGCTGCCGCGAGGTGCGGCCGTTCGAGACCCCGCCCTGCGACGAGCACGGGGCGGACTGCCCCGAGCTGGCCTGCGTGATCTGCGGCTGGGCGCTCGTGGGCCCCGTCGAGATCGCCCTCGTCCCGCGGCGCGCTCGCGCGCTGGGCGCCTGAGCTGGGCTCCGCCCAGCGGAGCAGCGGGCGCGACACGAGGGCACTGGGCTGTGGTCACCAGTAGTCCTACGGATGCTCGATCAGCACACGCTTCACGAGCCTGACAGGGAAGCCGACGGCGTCAGCCGCCCTGACCGCATCCCTGGAGGAACGATGAACGTGGAAACCGCCTACCGCCGACGCTGGGCGACGCTGGGAGTCCTGTGCCTCAGCCTGCTGGTCATCGGCCTGGACAACACGATCTTGAACGTGGCGCTGCCCAGCCTGTCGAAGGACCTGCACGCGGGCGAGAGCCAGCTGCAGTGGGTCGTCGACGGCTACACCCTGGTCTTCGCAGGGCTGCTGCTCGCCGCGGGAAGCCTCGGTGACCGCTTCGGTCGCAAGCGGGCCCTCGCCTTCGGTCTCATCGTCTTCTGCGGGTCGTCCATCTGGGCGGCCACGTCGTCCTCGGCGACCGAGCTGACTCTGGCCCGCGCCCTGATGGGCGTCGGAGGAGCGTTCATCATGCCCTCGACCCTGTCGGTGCTCACGAACTCCTTCCGCGATCCCCAGGAACGAGCCAAGGCGATCGGCCTGTGGGCGGCCGTCTCCGGTCTTGGGATCGTCTTCGGCCCGGTGTTGGGCGGCTGGCTGCTGGGCCACTTCTGGTGGGGTTCGGTCTTCCTCGTCAACGTGCCCGTGACCATCGCGGCACTCGTGGCCGGTCATTGGCTCGTTCCGGAGTCGAAGGACCCGGCCGCTCCGCGGGTCGATGTCGTCGGCGCCATCTTGTCGTTCACGGGTCTGGCCAGCCTGGTCTGGGGGATCATCGAGGCTCCGTCACACGGGTGGACGTCCACAGCCGTGCTCGTGGCGTTCACGCTCGGCGGCGCGGCGCTGACCGTCTTCGGCTGGTGGGAGTCGCAGACGCGTCAACCGATGCTGGACATGGCCTTCTTCAGAGACCCGCGGATCTCCGCAGCTGCGCTG
>Ga0335071_10003792_pt1 | contig 15876 bp, 19 predicted proteins | sample Lox_Sample_15_FD_206724 | JGI IMG/M metagenome (GOLD analysis project Ga0335071, IMG submission 206724) | Soil microbial communities from Loxahatchee National Wildlife Refuge, Florida, United States - Lox_Sample_1.5 | ecosystem: Environmental > Terrestrial > Soil > Wetlands | place: USA... | reverse complement strand
GTCGGCGCCGAGATCGAGAGCGAATTCGCCCCGCTCAAGCGCACCATCAAAGAGCTCGAGGATCTCCAGCTCCGGAACATGGACAGTGTGACGCTCATCTACCAACATCGCCTGGGCGCTCCGTACGCGCTCGAGGAGTTGCGAAGGATCTACCCGCCGGCGGCAGAGCAGCTGCCACCCGGCAAGGAGCCCACCGCGTGGCAGCTCGAGGCCGCCGAGCTGGGGCTGGTCGACGAGCTCGACCGGATCCAGCGGCTCAAGGACCAGCTGATCCCCGAGTTCAACATCTACAAGGAGTCCCAGCGCGAGCTCGAGGCGTTGCGCATCCTCAACGAGGAGCGGGCAAGGCTGGGGCGCGCCACGCTGACGTTCTGGGCCCGATCCCACAAGAGTCTGGGGATGGGCGTGGTCGTGCCACCCGTTATCGACATGGTGGCGCTCCTCCGGACCGCCACGGGCTCCGCGGCTGGAACGGCCGCCAAGGCGGTTCCGGGCCTCTAGACAGTTACCCCGAAAGGGCCGCCGGCACCCGCGCCCGCGGAGCCCTGGCCAGGAGGCAGTCGATTGCGCCCGTGCCGGGCCCGAGCGACGCTCCGGCCGGGTCTAGATCTAGACCGTCCAGGTGGCGCGAGTACAGCCGGGACGCGGCCCGCCGCAAGCGACCCCGCCAACGGAGAGACGATGCACGTACGGGAGTCGGACCGCCGGCTGTTGTGCGTCCTGAAAACGCGATCGGAGCGCGCAAGCTGCGGACGGAGGCGGCTGGCGAGGTTGTGCGCCGCGCCGCTCGTACCGAGAGAGCGCGAAAACCGCTGGGGGCGCACCTCTTCCACGGGCAAGGGCCCATCACGTGGGATCACGCTGCGTGGCACGCCTCAGGCGGCGCGCCGCTCGTAGTGCCGATACAGGCCACCGGTCTCTGCGACCTCCACGACCCGACCGAGCTCGGGTCCGTGCACAGGTCGAGGCGTAGGGCAGTCCATGGCCAGCGAGCGGTGACACCGCCAGCGGTGGTAGTGCACGAAATAGTCACCGGGCAGCGTCCGCAGGTGCCGTTCGTGAACAACGATTACGTGGTCGAGGCACTCGCGGCGAATGCTGCCGATCACACGCTCTGCGAAGGGATTCTGCCAGGGACTCCGAGGTGCCGTGAGGACTTGTTCTATCCCCAGGCACTGGACCCGCTCCTTGAACGCGGGGCCGTACACGCGGTCGCGATCCCGGACCAGGTAGCGCGGCGCCGCCTCCCACGGGAACGCCTCGGAGAGCTGCTGGGCGGTCCACTGCGCGGTCGGGTGCTCGGTGACGTTGAAATGCACGATTCGGCGCCGGAGGTGTACGAGCACGAGGAAGATAAACAGGACCTTGAAGTTCACCGTGGGGACCAAGAAGAAATCGACGGACGCGAGCTCCCTGACGTGGTTATCGAGGAAGGCACGCCAGGTCGGCGACGGCGACTTCTTCGGTCGGACCATGTACTTCTCGACCGTGGCCTTGGCGAGGTGGATCCCCACCTTGGCGAGTTCCCCGACGATCCGCGGTGACCCCCAGAGCGGATTCGCGCTCGACATCTGGCGAATCAGGTCTCGGATCTCCTTGGGTACCGCAGGCCTGCCGGGCGTCCTGCGCGAGATTCTGGCCCAATGGTGGCGGAACCTGCGCCGCTGCCAAGCGATGACGGTACTCGGTTGGACGAAGACCAAGACGTGCCGCCAGCCGGCCCATGCCGTGGACAACCACGCCCAGAAGAGATGATCGGCGATCTGGGTGCGGACTCGGGGATGGCGTCGCTGGTGGACGGCGAGCTGATGACGCAGGGCGAGCACCTCAAGCTGGAGGGCCACCCGTGCTCGGAAGCCCGCGCGGAGGGAAGCGAGGAGGGCGAGGAGGAAAGCCTTCATGGAGGGGACGAGGCTAACCTACCCCAGCCGCGCCGACCGGAAGTCTTTGACGCCGAGCTACTCCTGAGGGAACGCCCGTGATCTCGGTCGCTTCGGAATTCTCGGGATCGACAGGAGCTGGACGGTCAAGAAGGCGAAGGCTGAGCTCGCCGGGCTCCGCCGCGACGCGGGTAGCGGAAAGCGCCCGAACTCCCGCCTTGCTACGAGCAACCGCGTGCGCGACCCCGAGGGGAGCCGCTCGCCTCGAGGGTCGAGGCGGCTCGACCTCCCGACGGCACGCTGGACCGGGCAGCATTGCCACCGGCGGCGGCAAGGGTGGTTCGAAGTGAACCGTCAATCGGGTTCCCGCGTAGCCGCCATTCAACGTGAGATCAAGGAGTGGTAGGCCATAATGGACCACATACTTCAATCTGCCGGTGTCGGGGCGGAAGGAGCTCCCGTCCCGGTCGACGGTCGTGCCGCCGAGGTGCGGGCCATCATGGTGGTTTGCGCGAGGGCGCGGCGCGGCCCTGCTCCAGTGCGGTTTCCTCCTGCATCCACTTGCTGATCCACCGGCTGACGAGGGCGAAGAAGAGCCCGGTCGAGAGCCCGCACATGAGGATGCCCGTCAAGGTCTCGAGCGGTGCGAGCGCCCGCCACTGCTTGGGCAATACGAGATCGCCGTAACCAACGGACGTGTACGTAGCGCCGGAGAAGTAGAACGCAGACTCGGCATCCGGCAGGTAGCCCCGCCAGAAATAGAACAGCCCCCAGACGAAGATCTCGACCAAGTGGATTAGGATCAGCCAGCACGTCAGGACGATCACCCGTTGGGTGACAGGCCCGAAGCCCGAAGTGTCCAGGGCGTGCGACCGCACCATGGCCCGAAGGAGCGCGGCGAAACCAACGGCATGTATGGCCACTGTGACCACCACCAGGCCGCCAGCGATGAGGATGTTCACGAGCATTGTGGGTTGGCCCATCGGACGGGGTAGGCGGACTGGCGCAACACTGTGCACGCGCTACTGAGACGGACGCCGAACCGGAACGACCACGGCTTGCGTCTGTACTCGCCAGGGTCCATGACCCCCGACGGCGCTGAGTCGGCCTCGAACATGCGCTCGACCTCCGCCGCGAAGGCGGCGTCGGAGATCGCCGCAGTGATCTCGAGGGCCCAGTAGGCCGGCACGGCCACGTGCGGGAAGGTTTTCAGGGACACCGCCCAGGCGATGGCCCCCTGCTCCGTGCGCGTGTTCATGATCGCGCGAATGGAGGAAATGACCCCCAGCACACAGGACACGAAGATGGCGAGCGCGATCATGTCTCGTTCACTCCGTTTCCGCGCTCCCACTCCGTCGCGGTCGCCGCCGGGCCGGTTCGCTCCGTCTACGATAGCCGCTTGGCCGGCGATCTTCGACAGTGGAGTTGACTTCCTCGAGAGGGTAGCGATTGACCGCCTCGACTCCGATGTCCGAGCTTCAACTCTCCCAACTCTGGGGAGGAGGCCTTCATGATGGTGATGTCGACCGAGCCGCTTCGCTACTGCGGAACCTTGAACTCGGTCCAGTAGTCGGCCAGGTCGTTGTGGAGCTTCGTGGGAGGGGTCGGGTCCCGGAGCCCCATCTTCACCTCGATGACCCGCGCCTTCTCGAGGACAGCTGTCTCTCGGCGGCTTCGTACTCGCCGAAGCACCTCCTCCGGCGCTTCCCGAACTCATTTGCGTAGCGGATCCACCACCCGGAGTTCCCGTCGATGCGGAACGGCTTCGGCCACGACCTCGCCCTTGTAGCCCGGGCAAGACGGCACAGTTCAGCAAGGTGAGACCCTTCGGGCTTGCAGGGAACGGGGGCCCCGCGGCTGCGCGACCTCCGCGGCGCGGAAGGAGACTCTGGAGGCGCTCCTACGAGTGAAATCGGACCACGATGATGCGCTGCGGCTTCTCGCGGAGGTCTACGCACGCCAGGGTCGGTCCGCCGAGGCGGAGGCTCTGCTGCGGGGGCCGGACACCTCCGCCGGTTCCCTGGTAGAACGTGTACGGTTTCTGCCGTTTCGGGGCAAATCGGGCCTCTCGCGCTCCGGGGGGATGTACGCGCGCTCTCGGACCAAGCAGCATCCCTGTCGCCACGGCGTCGCCCGCGGGGAAGGCGGACGCTGGCGGCCTTCGCCGTCGCGCTCGCGTGTGCTGTCGTCCTCCTCTGGGAGCCTGCCGCCTCCGCTGCGGAAGCCTCGCCGATCGTCCCCAGGAGGGTTCTCCTACTCTTCTCCAACGGTCGGTTCATTCCCGGGGCCATCGAGGGAAAGCGGGCGCTGCGCGAGGCGGTGGATCGCCCGGTCGAATTCTTCGACGAGTTCCTCGACCATACACGCTTCACCGGGCCGGCCTACGTCCAGACCATCGTCGCGTACCTGCGGGAGAAGTACCGGGACCGTCCGCCCGAGGTCATCATGGTGATTGGGGGTGACGCGCTGACGTTCGCGCTGGAGCACCGCCCGGAGCTGTTTCCGGCGGCCCCAGTCGTCCACCTCGGCGTCCTCCGTTCGACCGTGCGGTCGCGCCGGGCGCTGCCCACTGACGTCGTCGGGACCTCCATGGGCGACGACTACACGGCGACCATCGACCAGGCGCTGCGCTGGCACCCGCGGGCCCGGCGCCTGGTGCTGGTGGCCGGCACCTCGGTTCAGGATCGGGTTTGGGAGGCGCGGTTGCGCCAGGACTCGGCCCGGTTCGCGGACCGCGTCACCATCGAGTTCCTGGCCGGCCTGTCCACCATCGAGCTGGTCCGGCGGTTGAAAGAGCTAGGTCCGGATGCCGTGGTGTTCACCGGCGGCTTCTTCCGGGATGGAGTGGGACGCGACTTCGCTCCCCGTGACTCGGCCGAGGTGATAGCCGCCGCGGCCTCCGCGCCGGTCTACGGTGCGTGGAGCACGTTCCTCGGCACGGGAGTCGTGGGCGGGTACATGCCCAGCTTCACCGCCATGGGGCGCGACGCCGGGCTGGTGGTCAACGCGCTCCTCGCCGGCGCGCCCCCGGGGTCTCTGCGTCTGCCAGAGACCGCGCCGGTTGCCCTCCATGTGGACTGGCGCCAGATCCAGCGGTGGGGCATCGACGAGAAGGCGATCCCCCGCGAGGCGGTGGTGCATTTCAGGGAGCCGACGTTCCTTGAGGAGCACCGGACCGCCGCGATCGCCACGCTGGCGCTGGTCCCGCTCGAGACGGCGCTGATCGCCAGCCTCCTCCTGGAGCGGCGGCGGCGCCGAAGGGCGGAACAGCAGTCGCTCCAGGACGCCGCGAAGCTGGCCCAAATGGATCGCGTGAACCTGATGGGGCAGCTGGCCTTCACGCTGGCCCACGAGGTCAGCACGCCGATCGCCGCGGCCATCAACGACGCGCGCGCGGCCCGGCGCTTCCTCGACACCGGCCCCGCAGGGAGCGGGGATGCGCGTACGAAGCATCCTCGAGATCGAGGTGCACGGGCAGCGCGCGCTCGAGGTCATTCAACGGATCCCTGGAGCGCTGGCCACGGCGCCGTTGCAGCGGGTGGCCATGGACCTCGGGGTCGCGGCCCGCGAGGCCGCCAAGCTCGTCCATGGGCTAGCGCGCCTTCCTTCAGGACCTCACACGCGTGGTTGCGTGTCGCTCTTCACCGAGGCCGGTGAGCGCACGGTGTGGCTGACCGTGCGGGACCGGGGGGACGGCATCCCGGCCGCGGTCCGTGGCCGACTCTTCCAGGCGTTCAGCTCGACCAAGGCCGGCGGCCTCAGGCTGGGGCTCAACATCAGCCGCTCGATCGTCCAGGCCCACGGCGGCGCGATCTCGCTCGCGACGGACGAAGGCCCCGGGGCGACGTTCCTGATCGAGCTCCCGCGCGACCTCGAGCCGCCGCGCGGCGCCGAGGAGGCGTCATGACGGCTCCTCAGGGCGCGAAGGTGTTCCTCGTGGACGACGACGCGGGCTTCTGCGCCTCGCTCGAGCGCTTCCTCCGATCGGCTGGCTACGCGGTCGAGACGTTCGACTCGGGGGCCGCGTTCCTCGCTGCGGCGCCGGTCGTGGGACCGGCGTGTGCGCTCGTCGACCTGTGCATGCGAGATGGGCGGCATCGAGCTGCAGGAGACGCTCCAGCGCCAGGGCCGGAGCATCCCGCTCATCATCCTGACGGCCTTTGGGCAGGTCTCTTCCGGCGTGCAGGCCATGAAGAACGGCGCGGTGGACTTCGTCGAGAAGCCCTGCGACGAGCAGCGCCTCCTCGACGCCATCGATCGCGCCCTGGCCATGGGCACGCGGATGGAGAGGAGCGCGCGGTGGCGCAGCGGTCGCGTGAAAAGCTCGCCCGCCTCACGAGGCGAGAGCAACAAGTCTGCGTGCACCTCATGGCGGGCCTCATCAACAAGCAGATCGCTGAATCGATCGGCATCGCCGAGAGCACGGTGAAGGTTCACCGCGCGAGGATGATGAAGAAGCTCGGCGTGGAGTCGGTGATCGAGCTCGTGCACCTGGTCGATCGCGCCGGCGGGCTCTGACCGCCTGGCGCCGCTTCGCCGAAGCTCCCCCGAGGGGTCGCCGCTAGCGAGGCCCCGCCCAGCTCGTCCGGGGGGAGGACACTGGGCGCCCAGCCTAACGGGCCCGGGCGCCCGGCGGCCGTGCTATCGCGCGAGCAGACACGAACCCACGGCCGTCACAGCCTGGAGCCGCACCCCCGCCGGCGCGAGTAAGCCTTGGTCTAAGCCCCCAATGGCGATAGCGGCCCGGGTCCGGGTGTGCGGTAGACGAGAGTTCAGTTGCACCGGGGAATCGGCTGGTGCGGGCAATCGTGGAAACTGCTCAATGGAGGGAGCTCAGATGACGACGCTTGTTCAGGCCTGGCTGCAGCAAGCGAAGAAGAATGCCGGTTGGCTCATATTCCTCGGCATCGTGGAGATCGTTGCGGGAGTCCTCGCGATCCTGGGGCCGCTCGTCGCCGGTCTCACGGTGGCGGTCATCGTCGGGTGGATGCTCTTGGTGGGAGGGGTCACGCGGATCGTGGGGGCTTTCAAGGCCGACTCGTTCGGCGGCGGCGCGCTCACCTTCCTGTGGGGCCTGCTCTTCGCGGTGACGGGCTTCTACTTCGTCACGCGGCCGGGTCTCGGGCTCGAGTCGCTCACCTTGCTGGTCACCATGATCCTGTTCGCCGAGGGGATCCTGCGGATCGTCCTGGCGCTCCATATGAGGCCGGCGCCGCGCTGGGGCTGGATGCTGGCGGGCGGCATCTTGAGCGTCGTGTTTGCCTTGATCCTCTGGGGGCAGTTCCCCACGTCCAGCCTCTGGCTCATCGGAACCCTCGTCGGGATCAGCCTGATCTCCAACGGCATCACGGTGACTTCCGTGGCCAGCGCCGCACGGAAGGTCGCCAGCGCCACCTGAATAAGCAGTGCCTTGACGGGCCAGACCGGCAGCGGGAAGCGAGCACCGAAGCAGGCCCGCCCGCTCCGGGCGGAGCACGGCGAGCCGGAGAAGACCGTGGCCACCTGATCTTGGCATTGCATGGGCTCTCACCTTGCCGCGGCGGTCGCGCTCGCCCTCGCTCTCCCTGCGCCCACAAGCGCGGGAGAGGACGCTGCTGTGCGCCCGACGGCCGAGGAGTCGGGCTGGAGGTGGGGCCCTTCGGTTCTGCTCTACCTGCCGCGGAACGCCCCGAGCTACCTCCAGCCGACGTTGACTCTGGACAGGGGTGCCCTGCACCTCGAGGGGCGCTACAACTACGAGGCCAAGGAGACGGGGTCGGCCTGGCTCGGCGCGAATTTCTCCTTCGGGGAGAAACTGAGACTTGGGCTGACCCCGATGGTCGGTGGGGTATTCGGGCAGATGAAGGGGATTGCTCCGGGGCTCACCATCACATTCGAATGGGGACCGCTGGCGCTTTGGCATCAGAGCGAGTACGTGTTCGACCTCTCGGACTCGTCCCAGAACTTCTTCTATGTCTGGAGCGAGCTCAGCGTGACGGGACCTGAGTGGTTCCGCGCGGGAGTGGTTCTGCAGCGCACCCGGGTATTCGAGACCTCGACGGAGGTCCAGGGCGGGCCGCTCATCGGAGTGTCGTTCTGGAAGCTCGCCGCGACGCTCTATCTCTTCTCGCCCGGCCAGGATGACCAGTTCGTCGTGGTTGCGCTTGGCGGAGTTTTCTAGCGCGCCCCGCCGTACCCGCCCAGCGCGCGGATGACGAAAATCAGGGCCACCCCGATTGCGGTGACGGACGCGCCGGACTTCCAGGCGGAGCCTCCGCTGTAGCGACCCAGCAGGCTTCCGCAGGCGAAGAGGGTCAGGAGGGCCAGGCCCCGCGAGAGGGCCATCGCGATCCGTGGGTCGTGGATGACGAGGACGGGAATCGCTACGGGAAGCGTGGCGAGGATGACGACAACGCATACGAGCACCGCGGCGACGTAGTCGATTGCCTGGAGCTCCGTCCGGGGAATGGGAATGATGACCAGCCGCTTCCGGATAGCCTCGAGGTCGCTTCGCTGGCCCTGCCCGCAAATCGTTGGGGCAGGGCCTCGGCGATGAGACGGTGTGCCTCGGCGTCGTCGCGCGTCCCCTCTAGCCCGAGCAACAGGGTAATCCCGCGGTTTCGCTCAGTCACGGCGCTGACCAGGTACGTCCCGTCGACAGGGTCCACGGGATCCAGGGCCTGCTTGCACGACGACCTCTCCTCCGGCATCCCCTCTGCCTCGACGCTCACAGCATCCACTCGATCGGCAGGACCGAGAGGAACCGCACCAAGGCCCGCTTCGCGACGGACGTGCGCGGCTCGGTCGTGAGCCGCCGCTCACCGCCGGTGGGCGGCCGCTCGATCCACTCCAGGCCGCCTGCCCCATCCCGCAGCCGGACCTCGTAAGCCGCGCCGGGGAATCCCGCATCTAACTTCGAGGCCAGCTGACGGGCGAGGGACGGGCTGTCGATGAGGAGCCCCATTTCGGTGTTGAGGAATGCCGAGCGTTCGTCGAAGTTGAACGAGCCGACGAAGGCGCGCGTGCGGTCCACCGCGAAGGTCTTCGCGTGGAGGCTCGCCGCCGATCCAGCGCCAGGCCTCACGCATGTGCCATTCCACGTAGTAGGAGAGCATGCAGAGGAAGATGTGGGCGCGGACTCGGTCGGCGAGATGGTGGTGGATGGGGCGCACGTCGAGATCGGAGAAGGCCGCCACCAAGAACCTCCCCGATGGCACGGTCGTCCACAGCTTCCGCACCGCCCTGGCGGGCCTCTCCACCATCGTGCGCAATACGTGCCGAACGCCGGGGATGCCCAACGCTTCGACCTTCCCCCTGGTCACCATCCCCACGCTGGAGCAGCAGCGCGCCCTGGACCTTTTGGCCCAGATCGCCGCCTGACCGCGTTCCCAGAACGGCCGCACCCCAGACGCAGCAATCCCCCCGCTATTGCAGGCGAAACTCCGCGGATCAATGCATAACTTCAGCCTAGGACGTGCCAGACCGGCTTCCAGTAGATGCCGGTGGCCTCCATCGCCACGTGAGTCACGCCCCGTTCTTTGAGCCAGTCGGCGAGTTTCATCAGCTCGCGTGTCGTGGTTCCAAATGTACGAGCCTCCTGTTGGAGGGCACCCTCGGATACGACACGGGTGCTTGCCACCACCGTCTCCTTGTGAACGTCGAGTCCTGCACAACGCGGGTAGATGACTTCCATGCCCACCTCCCTCGGTCACGCGGCGGCGGCATGGAGCCCAGGGGTCGAATTCTGACACTCGTGCTCCGGGAACACCCGAACAGGACGGTCCTCGACGACAGGATGGGGTGCTCGTGGGGCTCCGGGTCCAACTAGTAAACGGGCTCTCTCGCACCATAGAATGGCCGACCTCAGCGCCGACGCCACGCCGCAACTCTAGCCGCGTTTCATGCGACGGGGTCCGACACGGGCCGGTGATGAACTAGTAGGAAACCGCCGTGCTGCAGTTCGCAGGCGAATGGTGTTGTGTCGCGAGGAGTTCTGCCCTTGGCAAGCTTCGCCCTCTCTTTCACGGCCTGTCCGCCAGGTGAGAGGTGGAGCAAGGCTGAGCCATCCCCTCATTCAAACGAGGCCGAAGACTTCACGTAGAGCGGCCTGCTGACGGATTAACTCATCGTACTTCGCCACGAGGGGGCGCGCGCGGTCATCGTCCATGGTGGCAAGCCACTCGAAGTAGAAGAGGCCCTGGTTGAGCAACGAATGGGTGCGCGTCTTCACGGTGTTGGCTTTCATCATCATGTCGTAGCCGATCGCCTCGCCAGCGGCGCCGAGGAGCGTGAGGAGCGAGGCGGCGATGGCGCCCACGAGCGGGATCCGGTCGCGCCGCTCGGTCGAGCTGATGCGGGTGTCTGACAACCCCATGCCGAAACGCAGGTTCTTCAAATCCCTGAAGCTCTCTTCAATCGTGAACCTCTTCCCGTAGAGCTTCACGATCTGTGCGCCAGGCGTGTCCGTGAAACTGGTAGCGAGGCACCAAGGCTCCTTCATCCCCTTGACCTTCACGCAGACCACCGCGCCCACCTCGCGCCGGCGGCTCGTGACGCGGGCCTTGCGCAGGAGCCTCGGGCGGCCATTCTCGGGCACCCACTCTGCAGCGGTCCTCGTAACCCCGTGCTCATCAGCCACCTGGACGATGCCGCGGAACCGCACGACGAAGTCGAACCCGAGCTGCTCCTTCAGGAGTTCGTAGAGTGCCTGGTCGCCGAAGCCCCGGTCGGCGAGCACCGTCACCTTCACGCCCTCGGGCAAGACTGCCTTGAGGCGCTCTAGGACCACGTCCTCGTGTTCATTCCGCCAGTCCTTCATCTCCGACTTCACTACCGTCTTCCAGAGGAGCGGCGTCGCGCGGCCATGCTTGGTCACGAGATAGAGTGCGATGGTCGCCTGGTTATCGGGGTCGAACTCGGTCCAGTCGAGTGCCACTACGATCTCCGGCCTCGAGCCCACCACAAACGGGACCCAGCAGGCGAAGAGCCTCCAGACGTCGACTCCGGTGTTGGAGAAGAACCGGTCCACCTGCTTCATGGCATGCTTGGCTCGGCCGTTCTTGGCGATCGCCAGCGCTCGCCCGATGGTGGCAACCGCCAGCCGGGCACCCTGCAGTGCCCCCACCACCGCGTTGCTCAGCGAGGTGACTCGCTTGCAGTGGAGGTCGTCGTCGAAGATGGAAGCAACGAAGTCTTGCACGCGGGCGGGGCGAATGACTTGGGTGCGCATGGACCCCGCACCATGATCCCAAGTCCGCGGATCGTCCACAACTCAACCCATCCCATGACCGTGGGGATGAGGGGATCGGTCAGGGAGCAAGGGGCTCGGTTTCGCCATCGAGAGGTATGCCCACTGGGCGTCGCGTTACTTTCGCATTTGCTCATCGAGAGAGGCCGAGTTCGCCTTCTTCCTGGGCGATCAGGTTTCCGAAGCCGCCTCGCGCTATCTCGCGCTGGAGCGGAGACCGGTCGCTCGCGGCGGGTGTAAGCCTTAGTCTAAGCCCCCGATGGCGATGGCCTACTGGACCACGGATTCACGGTAAACAAAGGTCCGAAGGCTCCGGGGGCGCTGACTGATACCCGGAGTGCTGTAGCCGAGGGCTGGCTGCTGCACCAACCGTAGCTCAAGGAGAGACCATCATGTTCGGATTCAAAGCGTTCGTGTTCAACGGCAAGAAGACGGCCGGCAAGGCCCTCGAGACTCTCGAAGACCACATGCCGGTCTACCCGTGGATTGATGATGCCGCCGTGGTGTCGCGGAGCAAGCTCGGCTTCACCCGGATTCACAGCACCTGGGCGCAGGACGACAGTGCGGTCGGCGTCGGCACTGGCATGGGCGCTGTGACAGGTGCCCTGCTCGGAATGCTGCTGGGACCGGCCGGCGCAGCGGCAGGAGCCGCAGTAGGCGGCTCAGTGGGCGCCTTGTTCGGTGCCACCGACGAGATCGTCTTCGACGACCCGCGGTTAGACGAGTTTGCGGCTTCGCTCGCCAAGGACACCTCGGCGTTGGTCATCGTGGGCGAGGTAGCCACTATCGCCGACTTCACCTCGGCGGTTCAACCCTTTGGCGGCAGGATCATCGAGACCAACCTCAACGAGGACTCTGTCAAGTCCCTGAGGAAGGCCCTCAAGAAGAAGAACTGAGGAGCCGTCGAACCCGATACCCGGCGGGAGCGGTCTGGAGATCGAGCCGGCGCGAGATGAGAGTCTGATGCACATCTCTCGCGCCGCCTCTTGTGTCGGGGGGCATGACAATTCTGCAGGGAGCCGTGATCCTCGATCTAAATAAGTAGAGGCCTCGTCAACGCCCGAGCGGGACCTCGTTGGGTTGCTCAAGACACCCCGGTCGCTCCAGTCCGCCATGCTGTCTTGAGCAATCGGACGCGAGGTTGGCTTCGAGCTAGCCCCTCGCCAGCTCCGACCTCCGGCCTCTGAGGATGGGATGGCGCAGATCAGCGACACACGCGACCGCGTATTAGACCCAGTCGATCGAGCCTCCGAGGCCATCTTCGGGGTCTTGATGGCCGTGAGCATCGTGGGGGCGTTGAGCGTGAAGGCGGGCAGTTCCCAAGAGATTCGGACGACGCTCAGCATGGCCCTGGCGTGCAACGTCGCCTGGGGGTTCACCGATGCGGTGATGTACCTCGTGACCACGGCAACCACGAGCAGTCGCAACTTCCGTCTAGCTCGGCGACTGCAGCGGACGACCGATCACCGTGAGGCCCGTCAGATCCTCAGGGACGCTTTGCCGGAGCCGGTCGTGGCCTGTGCGCGGGACGAGACCGTCGAGGCGCTGCGAAAGGACCTTTGCGCCTTGCACATCCCCAGGATTGCGCTGAGCTCCCGCGACTGCCTCGGCGCCCTGAGCGTCTTCCTGGTCGTCGTGGCGGCGACGTTCCCGATCGTGCTCCCCTTCCTGTTCACCCAGGATGTCGTGGTCGCCAAGCGCGCCTCGAACGCGCTCGCCGTCGCGGTACTGTATGGACAAGGACACGTGGTCGGGCGCTTCACCGGCGCCACACCGTGGGTGTACGGAATCTCCTTCGCCGGGCTGGGCGCCGGCCTCGTGGCCGTCATCATGGCGCTCGGCGGGTGAAGTCCTCGGCGTGGAGCCGGTGGACGAGCTCGTTCACCTGAACGATCGCGCCCGCAGGCGCCCGAGCGGTCTGCCCTGGCATCCCTGAGCCGCCGATACGCCCCCCGGAGGAGAGGCACCGCGGGGGAGGACCCGCCCAGCTCGCGCCGGAGCGGAGAACGGGCGCTCACGGCGGGAGTAAGCCTTGGTCTAAGCCCAAAATGGCGATGCGCGGACGAGGTCGAAGAGGCTGGGCCTGAGCCTGCCCTGGCGTCCCTGAGCCGCCGAGAAGCGCCCGGAGGAGGGGCACCGCGGGGGAGGACCCGCCCAGCTCGCGCCGGAGCGGAGAACGGGTGCTCACGGCGGGAGTAAGCCTTGGTCTAAGCCCCCGATGGCGATGGCCTACTGGCCACGGGTTCACGGTAGACAAAGGTCCGAAGGCTCCGGGGGCGCTGACTGATACCCGGAGTGCCGTAGCCGGAGGCATGGAGTTCACGCGCACCGGGGCCGGCCCGCACAAGGAGTCGCTGGGCACGATGAAGCTGTACATCAACGACAAGGTCGTTCCCCAGGGCCCGATGAAGACGCAGCCGGCCAAGTTCACCCTGTCGGGCGACGGCCTGTGTGTCGGCTACGACAGCGGCGACGCCGTCAGCGGTGAGTACAAAACGCCCGGCACGTTCCATGGCGGAACGATCCAGGCGGTCGGTGTCACCGTCGAAAAGGCATCGTACGAGTCCCTGGAGGGGGAGGCACAGAGAGCGCTGATGCGCGACTAGTACGAATCCAGCACCGGGCCGCACCCGTCCGATCCTGGTGCGGCACCGGGACCCTGTTCCTGGATCCGCTGGAAGACGCACGAGCCAAACGGACACTCCAATGAAGGCCACACCCCGTGCCAGTAGGAAAAGGCTGCATCGAGGCCGGGTTACTCGAAGGCCTGGCGATGTCGCATCGGTCCGGGCCAAAGGAGCGCTCATGAGGATCAACGAGAAGCACCCGGGAGCCTGCGCACTGCTGGCCGCGCTGGTCCTGGCGTTCGCCGCCACCCCGGCGCTAGCGGCCACCCCGGCCAAGGCGCAGAAGGACGCGGGGAAGAAGCCCAACATCGTCGTCATCTTCGGCGACGACATCGGGATGTGGAACGTCGGCGTGTACACGCACGGGATGATGGGGAAGACTCCCAACATCGACCGGATCGCCAGCGAGGGGATGCTCTTCACCGACCACTACGCCCAGCCGAGCTGCACCGCCGGGCGCGCCGCCTTCATCATGGGTCAGCTGCCCGTCCGCACCGGCATGACCACGGTCGGCCTCCCCGGCTCGCCGCGCGGCATCCAGAAGTCCGATCCCACGCTCGCCGAGGTGCTGAAGTCGGAGGGCTACGCCACCGCGCAGTTCGGCAAGAACCACCTGGGCGACCGGAACGAGTTCCTGCCCACGGTCCACGGCTTCGACGAGTGGTTCGGGAACCTCTACCACCTCAACGCCGAGGAGGAGCCGGAGGAGCTCGACTACCCGAAGAACCCCGAGTACCTCGAGAAGTTCGGTCCGCGCGGCGTGCTCCACACCTGGGCCACCGACAAGGACGACCCTACCACCGACCCCAAGTTCGGCCGCGTCGGCAAGCAGAAGATCGTGGACACCGGCAAGCTCACCCGCAAGCGGATGGAGACCGTCGACGCCGAGGTGACGGCCGAGACGCTCAAGTGGCTGGACAAGGCCGGCAAGAGCGGCAAGCCCTTCTTCCTCTGGTACAACTCCACCGCCATTCACGTCTGGTCGCACCCGGCGCACAAGTACGTCCAGCAGGCGGTGGACGAGGGGCGCGCCGAGGAGGACGTGGTGCGCGCCCGGATGCTCGAGCACGACGAGCTGGTCGGCGAGGTCCTGAAGAAGCTCCAGGACCTCGGCGTGGCCGACAACACCATCGTCATCTACACCACCGACAACGGAAACGAGATGGCCTTCTGGCCCGACGCCGGCTACGCGCCTTTCCGCGGCGAGAAGGGGACCACCTGGGAGGGCGGCGTCCGGGTGCCCATGCTGGTGAAGTGGCCGGGCAAGATCAAGCCGGGCAGCGTCTCCAACGGCATCCAGAACCACGAGGACCTGTTCGTCACGCTGGCAGCGGCGGCGGGCCTGCCCGATCTCAAGGAGGAGCTGCTCGCCGGAAAGCAGATCGGCGACACGACCTACAAGGTCCACCTCGACGGCTACGACAACCTGCCCCTCTGGACGGGCAAGACCGACAAGTCGGCCCGCCGCGAGATCTTCTACTACGACGAGACCGACCTTATGGCCCTGCGGGTGGATGGCTGGAAGCTCCACATCGGGGTGAAGCACGACGGCAGCTGGTGGGGCGAGAAGGCCTACCCGAGCGTGCCATACGTCGTGAACCTGCTCATGGACCCGATGGAGAAGATGACGCCGGACTCGGTGGAGTGGGGCTACATCGGCAAGGTGTTCTTCGCCCACAAGATGTGGGCGGGCACCGGGGCCGGGCCGTTCCTCCAGGACCACCTGAAGAGCCTCTCCGAGTTCCCGCCCAGCCAAGGCGCCGACACGTTCTCCATGAAGAAGGTGATCGAGCAGACGATGAAGAAGCTGGAGAACCCGAACGGCAGCAGCAACTGACGGCGCTGGAGTGAAGCGGGGAACGAGGTGGGCAGCACCCGTGGAACGGGGTGCTGCCCGCCCCTTCGATAATCGGTCAGGATTCGAGGGGACGGACCATGGCGAACGACCACGAAAAACCCTTCTCCCGTCGCGACCTGCTGAAGGCCACCGCCGTCGCTGGTGTTGCGCTGCTCGCTCCCGACGCCCTGGCCGCCGTCCCTGGCGGCAAGCGGACCTTCACCATTCTCCACACGAACGATCTCCACTCCAGCCTCATCGGGATGGGACCGTCCAGCGACTACACCCCATTCACGCTCAACGACG